>Ga0335078_10000953_pt1 | contig 43956 bp, 44 predicted proteins | sample Lox_Sample_32_FD_206711 | JGI IMG/M metagenome (GOLD analysis project Ga0335078, IMG submission 206711) | Soil microbial communities from Loxahatchee National Wildlife Refuge, Florida, United States - Lox_Sample_3.2 | ecosystem: Environmental > Terrestrial > Soil > Wetlands | place: USA...
CGACACGAATGCTCTCCTCGTACCGGGGCCGCTCGGTCATCCTGTACTTCTTCCCGAAGGCGAACACCACCGGTTGCACGATCGAGACCCGGGGCTTCACCGAACGGTACGAACAGCTGCATCGGGCAGGGGTCGAGGTGATCGGGGTCAGTGTCGACCGGGCGTCCACGCAGAGCGCGTTCGGTGCGAAATGCGGATCGAAATTCCCGTTGGTCGGAGACGCCACGAAGGAGGTCGTTCGTCAGTACGGGGTCCTCGGACTGTTGGGGGTTGCGAAGCGCGTGACGTTCTTCATTGATGCGGAAGGCCGGATCCGGGACCGGGTCGAGGGACTCCGACCGGCCCCCCATCTGCGCGCCGCGGACGGGCGGGCGGGCTCGCCCCCTCCCCCGAAATAGGGTCGAGCCCCGATCGCGACGGCGACGGACAAGGGTCTAATGCTCCGGGACGTAGGGATTCCGATAGTGCGATGAAGATCACGACCGTAGAACCGATCGAGCTGGCCGCGCCGGCGGACGAGCTTTCTTCGCCGTGGAGCTCGACGGTGATCCTCGTCAAGGTTACGACGTCGACCGGAGCCGTGGGCTGGGGAGAGGCGCCCACGACGCTGATGACCCACCCGGTCCGGGAGAGCGTGCGGGAGGTCGCCCGGTTCTACGAAGGGAACGAACTCGACGGGCATGCGGCCTGTCTCCGGGAGTTCGAGCGATACTCGTTCTATCGCTCCCGTTCCATGGAGGCGACGAGCGCGCTCTCCGCCGTCGATATCGCCTGTCACGACCTCATTGGGCGCGAGCTCGGCACCCCGATCTCCTCCTTGCTCGGCGGCCGAATCCGCGACCGGGTCCGTGCGTATTCGAACGGGTGGTACTCGGATGCGGTCCTTCCCGAGGAGTTCGCGGCGAAGGCTCGCGCCATGGTCCGCTCGGGGTTTTCCGCGCTCAAGTTCGACCCCTTCGGCGATGAGTACCGGACGCTCTCCACGAAGGGGCTCGCGGCCGCGGTCGCGCGGGTCGAGGCCGTCCGAGGCGAGGTCGGCGACTCGGTCGACCTGCTCATCGAATACCACGGTCGGTTCTATCCGGAATCCGCAGTCCGCGCGGGTCGGGCGCTCGACGCCTTCCATCCGAGCTTCATGGAAGAGCCGGTCCTGCCCGAGCTCTGCGACGCCCTCGCGGAGTTCCGGCGCGCGGTCCGAACGCCGGTCGCTCTGGGGGAGCGCCTCCTGACCGCCGCGGACTTCGAAAGCTTCCTCGCGCGGGGTCTCGTTGACATTCTCCAGCCCGATATCACGAACTCGGGCGGATTCACCTACGGCCGGGAGATCGCCGGAGTCGCCGCTGCCCACGGTGCTCCGCTCGCCTACCACAATGCCTTCGGACCCGTGCAGACGGCGGCGACGCTCCAGATGGACGCGACGTTGCCGACGTTCTTCCTGCAGGAGAGCTTCGAGGCCAGCTGGCCCGAGTGGAAGCGCTCGCTCGTCCGCGGCTACTCGATCGATCACGGCGAGTTCGCGATCCCGACGAAGCCCGGGCTGGGCGTCGAGGTCAACGAGACCGCTGTGGAACGATATCGGTCGGATGTCGTCGATTCGATGGGTCCCGAGCCGCCCTGGGTCGTCGCGGGCACGTGGGTGCGCCGCCCAACCACGGTCAAGGGTCGGGGTTCTCGACGCACGTAAGCCGTCGCGCGCGGCCGTCCCGGGCTCACGAGGGCGTGACGCAGTCCACGACAAGGGTGACGGCGTAGGTCGACCCGCCCGTGGAGGGCACCCCCACAGAGATGGCGAGGTTGAAGTCGGTCGAATCTTGGGGTACCGTGTGCGGTAGCGCGGGCAGCGTCGAGGCGATCGTGAACGGCGAACTCGGGTTCACCTTGTACATCGTGTGGGGCATCGAATCGAAATTGATCACGTTCGCCCACACGATCGTGAAAGTGTTGCCGGGCGCGACCTGAAGGGGGAAGCCTTCCGCCGAAGTGTAGTTGATCGACCAGGGGCCGAACCACGGGACCCCGGAGGTCGTATTCCCTTCCTGAATGATGAGGTGAACGGACGAGATCGTCACGGGCGGCGGGCTGTTCGAAAAGAGGACGAGGACGCCCCCCGCGACCAGGGCAACGAGGATCACGACGAAGATCGCGACCGCGACCACGGCCCAACCGATGACTCGGCGCAGTGTTTGTCGACGCACAGGTACCCTCGAACGATCCCTCACTGCGTGCGGGGCTTAGGAAGGTTCCGCCGGACCGGTGGTCTACGACTTCGGCGGGGCGAGCGAATAGACCGGGATCTCCGCGAGGAGCGCGGACGGGGTGCCCGTGTACGTGAGGTAGATCGTACAGGCGCCCGGACTGAGGAAGCACCACGGGGGCGCCCCGTGGTAGTCATCGAAATCCGACTGCGGTGTCGCGACGGGGTTGCCGTGCGACAGGTCGAGGCACCCGTTGGTCGCGTTCTCCCCGTCGAACTCGATCCCGCCGGCGTTCGCCACGCACTCGAAATCGAGGGGGTATCCGCCGTTGTGAATGTACATGATGAACGTGTCGCCGTTCTCGAGGTTGTTCTGACCCTGGTTCAACGGAACGAAGATCCCGAGCCGGTTGAAGTAGATCCCGTTCGCGGCGATCGTACTGCCCGCGTCGAAGTTCCCACAATACCCGAGGTACGGCGCGTACCCGGCGGGCTCGGTCGACACCCCGGGGAACCAGGTCATCGAGGAGAGCGAGCCGTTGACGAGCACGGTCCGGCCCCCGTTGTCGCTCGCGTTGTTACAGATGAACGTGAACTCGATATTGGAAAGGGAAATGTCGGCCGGTGAGTGGGCGGAGATGATGAACTCGGTCGAGTTGAGGAGCGAGTAGTTCCCCGTGATCGCGCCCGAAGCTCCGTCGCCGCACTGACCGTACCACGTATGCGCGGTCGGAGGATCATCGTACCCGCCGACCCAAGTGCGCGCTTGGGCGGCCGTGAGCGGATATTGGGACAGGCTGTAGCCCCACGGTTGACAATCGGTGGGGTCCCCCCAAACGGGATTGCTCCCACCGGAACGAATCACGAAACTGATCGTGGGGACCGCGGGCGGGGTGTAGATCTTGAACGTCCACAGGATCGTTCCCGCCACGACCGTGAGCGCGACGAGCAAGATGGCGCCGATGATCTCGCTGACGCCCCGGCGGCGCGCACACCGCCATCGACGGGTTACCATTGCCGTATAAATGCGCATAACGCGTTAATCAAGCTATCCGTCCCTCGGGCCGCTTCGGGGGCAATCCCCCCGGAGCGGAAACCCCCCGGTCGGGGGTCGAGAAGGTTCGACCGAGCGGGAGCGCCGGGCGGTGGCGAGAGGCGCTCGTTACGGAAGCGCGCAGGAGACCGACCCGGTGTAGGAGTCCGTCCCCAGCGCCGTCAACGTGAGACCGGTCCCCGCCGGATCGGAGGGTCCTATGTCGAGGAGGAGGGTGTCCGCGGCCGTGATCGGTGTCGTGGGTGAAACTCCGCTCCCGTAGACGGAGAACGGCGACTCCATGAGCATCAGGTCTTCGGACGGGATCGCGTACTCGGCGGCCACGGCTCCCGATACGCTCACCACGGCGAACCCACCAGGCCCCGTGGGGTGGAAGATTCCTTCGGTCGCCGTGTTCACCTCGAACATGACGTCCTCGAATTCGATCGACGAGGACTCCACAGTCAGCGTGTACGTGTAGTCTCCCGCAAGACACCCGTTCGCGGCAAACGTGTCGCCCGTCGGGCAGGTCGAAAGGATCGGGTTGCCCACCGAAAACGCGGTCCCGATCGGCTGCGGGGACGAACCGATCCCCGGGAAGGTGCAAGATTCTGAGGGGGTGTACGACGTGGCCACCACCGCTCCGGTGGACGCATTGACGCTCCCGGAAACGGAGGATCCTTCGGCAGGCCCGGTGCTGGGGTCGAGGATACTGCAGGTGGTGTATGCAACCAGCCAGGCCAGCCCGCTGTTCTGGCCCAGGAGCGCCCCAAACGGGAAGAGGAAGAACTCGGCGTTCGCCGTGGGGTTCGCCCGGACGAACGTGGAAAAGTTCGAAGTGCTCAGAAGGGTTTGCGCGGCTTGTACGCTGCTCACGAGCGGCGAGGGAAGAGCGGCCGCGGCGACCGACCCGAAGTTGCAGTTCGGTCCCCCGACCTGTTCGGCGACCCGCGCCGTGCCGCCCTCAACGATCACGAAGACCTCGGAGGAACCTTCCGCGTTCGCGAACCCGACGACCCAGGTCGAGAGGAGGCCGTTCGAGTAATTCCCCGTGAACGCCGGATAGGAGACGCCTGTGAACTGAGAAACCGAGCAGTTGTCCTGGGACGAGGGGGGAGTATCGTTCGAGTATCCCGAGGTAAAGTCGATCCCCGCGACCTCGAACTCATGCCAGGGACCTCCGGGTTCGGCAGAGATCAACGACTGCGCCGACGCCATGGCGGTGCCGGACGACTCGGTGATGCTCGGGGCGCCGCCGCCGCCCGTGCCGGAGGAGAACACCACGCCCGCGAGGACCGCCGCCGCGACGACGACCGCTGCCGCGATGACCACCCCGGCGAGGCCGAGGCGACCGAACGGAGAGGACCGCGTCGGCGGGGGAGGAGGCACGGGCAGTGACGGGGTCTCCACAGGGGAAACGGACCCGGGCGGACTGTTCATTCGACGCCCACGAACGGAAGGCGCAGCGGAGTATTTCAAGGCCCGACCGTGCGGACGCCGCGCGCCTCCCGCGAGGCTAAATGCGGTGATTCGTCTGAGGACCGCTGGGGGAGACCCGAGACGATGAGCGGACCGGTCGCGACCTACGAGATCAAGCGGGTGTTCCGTGCGCCGTTGGACTTTGCGTTCGTCTGGTGCACGGACTACACAAGCGCCGACCGGAAGCTCCAGGGCGAGAACGGGTTCCGCCAAATCCTGCGCAAGACGCCCCGCACGGCCGTCTACGAGGACCTCACCGAGACGCCCGAGGGTTGGATGTGGAGTCGTCAGACCGTGACGATGCACCCCCCGAATCGCTGGACCGCGATCGCCGTCGGGAACTATCGGACGTGGGACCTTGTGTACACTTTGCGGGAGCTTACCGACGGAAACACCGAGTTCACGATGCACGGCCGGCGCCGCGCCACCCCGTTGGGAGGGAAGAATCCTCCCAAGGCGGTACTCGAAAAAGAGCTCGACACGATGTGGCGCAACCTCGGCCGAGCGCTCGAGCGGGACTATCGCGCGAGTCGCCGATCGAAACAGCACTGAGGCGAGGGCGCTTCATCCGCCTCCTCTCGCTCAGAGGCCCCGGAGATCCGGGATGGAACCGATCTGCAGCCCGGCTCGCCTCGTTCCCCCCAGCCGGGGGCCAGCGACGGACACGGCGATCTCGTCCCGCGGAAGTCATCGTAGTGGCGGGCGCGGCCCCGGTTTTCGCGATCCTACCGAGCTCACGGTTCCCGAGAGGGTCCCTCGGAGGACCGTGAACCTTCCGGGTCGGACGGATCGATCGCCCTTCGCGCACGCCGTCGCGAGAGCAGAATGCCGCCCGTGACCGAGACGGCGACCAGGGCCGCCGCCAGCCCGGCGAGCAGATAGTACCCCGTTGGGCCGGACAACCCCAAAAATCCGGCCGCACCGCCGCACCCTGCCCCGCTCGTCGCCGCGAAGGAGATATTCTCCCGGACGGCCGACGGAGGTCCGGCACCGGATTCATTCCACGACCTGCCGTCCGGGGTCGCCGAAAAGCAACGGATGGCCCCGATCGTGAACGAGACCGTCCCGATCCGGTCGGGGAGTTCGAACGTGAGGTTCGAACCCGTCGAGTTCTGTGGCACCCCGTTCACGGTCGCGGACCACACGGTGCCGTGGGGCAGGCCGGTCTCGGTGAACTCCAATGCGAAGAAGGCCGAAGCGGATGCGAAGGTCAGCGACACCGGTACCGCGGCGCCGTCGACGGTCAGATTTCCGGACGCAGGGAAGCTCAACATTCCGGGAATCGACCCGACTGTGTACGAGTACGTACCGTTCGGTTCTCCGAAGGTGAGCCTCGCGCCGGTGGAGTTCTCGGTGATCCCCCCGAGCGAGACCCCCCAGGGCGTTCCGGAAACCAATCCGGTTTCGGTGAAGGTGACGGCGTAGCCCGGGCCCACTTCGACCGTGAGGTTGTTCGAGGAAACGTTGCCCGCGAGATCCGTCACTTTGACCATCACGTGGTAGGTTCCCGCGGAGGTGTAGGTGTGGGTGGGGGTCGGCGATCCCGAGAACGAACCGTCGCCGAACTCCCAGTTGTACAGGTAGGGCGGGAGCCCCCCGGTCCCCGTGACCCGGAAGGAGTCGACGAGCGGCGCGAATCCCGCGGCGCGACTCTCGGTCGCGTTGGAGCGGAGCGCCACGTCGAAGGCATAGACCCCTCCGTTGGTCGACCCCGCGAAGATCTCTCCGCGGGAGACCGACGCGGCGGCCTGGAACTCTCCCCCCCCGACATTGATCCGCCGGAGGAGCGCTCCGTTCGTCGCATTGAGCGCGGTCAACCACTGTCCGTCCGCGATGATCAGCGCTCCGTTCACCCACAGCGGAGCCGCGTAGCCGAGCCAGGCATACCCCGGGAAACCGTCCTGCCAGAGGATCGCACCAGTCAGCGGGTCCAACGCGAGAACGGAGCTGGTGTAATTCACCCCGTCGATCGTCGTGGCCGCGCCGACCGCATAAACGACCCCGTCCGCGTAGGCCGTGGAGATCGCCTCGCTCTCGTTCACGACGCAGCAGATCCGAGTTTGCCAGGCGAGGGTCAGGTTGGACTGGTAGAACCCGTACAGATACCCGTTCTTGTTGGCGGCCGTGAGCATCGGGTCTCCCCCGGGCGGGGTGAAGAGGGTCGGCGTGACGCCAAAGTCGCCGTCGGAGATGACCTCCGCGTCGGGGATCTTCCACTGGTTCTCGAGCTGCATCGTCGTGGCGTTCACCGAGAGAACCGAGTCGCTGTACTCGGTCCCGTAGGTGGTATATCCGTTGCCCGTCGTCACGAAGATCGTGTTCGTGGCCGGGTTGACCGAGGGAGAACTCCAGATGCTCGACCCGTTGTCTCCCCCCGCGCTTGTGTTGAGGTAGCCGATCAACGTGTGGTTCGCGAGGGAATATTCCGCGAGTCCCGCCGGCACGAGGGGTCGGTCGCAGGCGCTGGCGATGCCAATGTAGGCGCGATCGTCATAGATGAGCGGGCTCGACCAGTCGTAGTATCCTTGGTCGGTCGAACCGCCGATCGGGGTCTGCCACTCGATCGAGCCGGTGGAGGAGTTCAACGCGTAGAACTGCGAGTTCCCTCCGTCCACGTACAGCGTGTCGCCGACCACGGTCGCGCTGGACGTCACCCCGAGGCCGTAGGGCCCGCAGGCCGGGTCGCTGTTGTCCTCGCCGAGGTACGTCTTCCAGAGGACCGTCGCGTTGGTCGCGTTGACCGCGAACTCGTACCCCGTCCGACTCCCAAAGAAGGAGACGCCATTCTGCTCCACGGGTTGGGACTGGACTCCCCCCAACCCCGCCGAGAAGTTCCAGAGTACCTGCAACGAAGAAGCGGTGGTCACGTTGATCAAAGGTTCCGAAGAATCGGCCGAGGTGCGTTCGTCGTTCCCGAGGTAGGTGGAGAAATTCTCGCCCGGTGGGAGCAAGTTCACGGACGGCGCTGCAATCGGAATAAGACCCGATCGAATTACGGAACCGGTGTCTCCCGCGGAGTGCGCCGATAGACCGAGCGAAGGAACGGTCAGGAGAATGACCGCCGCGACGACGAGCGTCATCGGAAGCATTGGGAGGCCTTCGCGATCCGTCAGCAGGTTCACCGTCTCCACTCAGCGGGAGAAAGGGACCTATTTGAGACCGGTCACAACCCGACGGCCTCGGTACCAGCCCTCCGGCTTCCGGCCCGTTGCCGATCTCGACCCCTCCCCCGAACCGCCGCGCAAGTCCGTCACAGCCAACCTATGTCGCAAGAGCTCCACTCGGTCGGTGGGTCGTGGTGAACCCAAGCCGCCAGAGAGGGTTGAGAGGTAGTTCAATCCCCCATTCGGCTGTAGAATGACTCAGCGTGCGTAGAGACCCCCAACGTGGAAAACGTTCGTCGATCGAAGGCAGGCTGCCGGGGGTAGTCAGACAGCGGTTCTAGTATCGGGAGCCGTAAAAGTACAGCATAATCAGGATCCCGCCGATAGCGATAGGTATGCCGACGATCGCAAGAACTGCGAACCAGAGGACGCTCATCGCCACTCCCATCGCAAGGAAGAGGACGCCCATTACGAATCCTTCCTTCCAGTTACGGAAGACCACCCTGCCGAGCCTGACTTCCTCGTCGTCTATCATCCGCAGGGCCAACTACGCAATCCGGTGACGCTGACGAGCCCTATGTTAATTGCGCAGAGGGACCCGTCGTCTACCGGCCGGGCGTACGCTCGCGGTATCCTCCAGCCGCCAGAGAGGATTGAACTCCCGACCTGCTGATTACAAATCAGCCGCTCTACCGACTGAGCTATGGCGGCATACGTCAGAGACCGGCCCCGGTTTTGAGGCATTTAGGGCTTCGCCTCCAATCCGGGCACCGGAAGATGGGGTCGCATGGCCTCCCCAAAGGCGGTCAGACCGCGCCGCGCCGACTCCTCGTCGAGCCCGATGTAGTGGGTGGTCATGTCGACCGATTCGTGTCCGTACAGATACTTCAGGTCGACCAGCGACACGCCCGCTTGGTACGCGATCCGTCCGAACGACCGACGCAGGTCGTGGCCCGAAACCGCGACGACCAGCCCCGCTCGCGCTGCGGCCCTTCTCAAGTCGTGGTCGGCGGTCCGCTCGTGGTGCGGGAAGATGGCGGAAGCTGCCGACTTCCCTAGAGTCGACTCCACCAGTACGGCGTAGGCGACCGGCTGGATTGGGATAGTTCGGTACTTCCCACCGTGCCGCCCCTTGCCCAAGACCCGCATTGTCGGATTCGGCAACACCAGATTCAGATCCCGGACGTGAAGGCGCAGGACCTCGATCCGTCTCAGCCCGTTGAACCCTTCCAACGCCACGAGCATCCGTTCGCGTCCGTGCGCCGCGCTGTAGAGCGCGCCGAGCTGCGCCGCGGTCAGCCAGCGCCGATTGATTGCCTGGCCCGCGGGCGCGAGCCAAACTTCCGCGTCTTCCGACAATGGGTTCTGCGACCACCGAAGAAACTCCCGAAGCGCCACCAGGTTGGTGTGCAACGTCGAGTTGGCCCAAAAGTGGGCGTCCTTCAACGCCTGGACGTCCGCCTCGGTCACGTCCATCGGGGACATGGGTGGTGTCCGCCCGGCGCGCCGGAACGCGCTGGGCATCGCTTCCAGATACTGGCGGATCGTCTTTCTCCATCGTTCGCCGATTCCTCGCTTCTCCCTCGCGAATTTCCTGGCCCTCTCGTTCCACCAACGTAGCCCTGAGGGCACGTTGGGTTCCTCCGAGAGGACCCGAGAGGCAATCGGGTTGAAGGCCTCTCCGCTCGACCCGAAGGGCACCACCGACAGGGTTCGGAGAGATGGCGGCCGGGAGGCAGTAGTGTGGGCTCCCGCCCCTGCAATCGTTGCTCCGCGGGCCATCCCGGACGCCACCAAGGCGACCGAGCGTCACCCAGGGTATCTAGCAACTCACGCCCACGAATCGTGGAAACAGAGATATCCGCGAGGCCCGAATCGTCGCTATCTTCGCTTTGACTTGCGCTTGAGCGCAATCACGGCGGCGAGGAGGACCCCCACAAAGATTGCACCCGAGAAGACCAAGTCGGAAAGGGTGATGGGACCGAGAGGACCGCCACCGCTGCCAACGGTAACTGGTGGAGGAGGGACGTAGATGTTGACGACTCCCGGAACTCCGATCTCGTAATTCGGACTCAGGATGTAGAGGGCATTCCCCGCCGGGTCGAAGGCCAGACGGTAGGCGGTCGAATCCACCAGATCGGTGTAAAGAGGAGTCACGGAACTGGCGTTGAACACCGTAAGATTCTGGTAGGTCAGCAAGTAGAGTGCGCCCGTCGCGTTGTCCTCGGCCATGCCATACATGTAGGCGCTTACCGGCAAGCTGCGGACGAGTGCGTTCGACCGTGGCGAGATCACGTTGAGCGTCCCGTTGTAGAACTGTCGTGCGTTGCTAAACTCAGAACAACCCACGATCACATCGCCATTGGTTGAGTCGAGGGTCATTAAGCCGGGTTGGCTCGGGACGGGGACGACCGCGATGGCCCGGTTTGTTGCGGTTGAAATGATCGTGATCGAGTTCGAACCCTGGTTCTCCACGTACAGATCGCCGTTCCAAGGGTCCAGGAGAAGGCCAAGCGGGAAGCTCCCCACGGGAACCGTCGCAACCACGGTGTTGTTCAGACTGTCGATCACGCTGACCGTGCCCGAAATTCCGCCACTGGCAGAATAGACCAATCCCGTCGTCGGATCGGCAATCAACTCGATCGAGGGAATGTTGATGGAACCGACCAGGCGCTCCTGGTTCGTAGAGATGACACTGATATTGGACGAGCCGAGATTGGCAACGTATAGATCGTCCGAGAGTGGACTCAACGCCATGGAATTCGGTTGTACGCCCACCTGAACGGTGTTGAGCAGGGCGTCAGACGATGCCGAGTAGAAGGTGATCGTCCCGTTGGCCGGGCACGGTCCCGGGCAGTCGTCGTGCGTTCCGTAGTAGAGACTGTTCGCCACCATCACGAGGTCGTCGGGCGGGTCGGCCAATACCTGGATGGGATCCGCGTCCGTTGGCAGGGTGTAGAAAAGGACGTGGCTGACGGTCGAAATGACCGAGACGTTGAAAGTGTGGTAATTTGCGACGTAAACTTTGTTGTCGGAGTCGTCGACCAACATGGCCGAAGAGCTTCCGCCAACCAGAATCGGGCTTCCAATCTGTTGAAGACCCGGGGGCGAACCGGACTCCGCGGGGATTATCCCGCTTGTGCCAGGACCACTAGATTGTGATGGCAGAGAGTGCATCGACTCGACGACCGCCAGTGGAGTGAGTGAGATGATTCCGGAAAAAACGACGGCGAGAGTCAAGCCAAGCGCTGCCCTCGACCGGGCAGTCATGCTTTAGCCATCGGTCGAGGCTACATAAGACAGCAGCAGATTCGATCCGTGGGAAGCGCCCTACGCGCTCCCGCATGCAATCATCGCTTCTCACGCCCTCCCGGTCGCCACCGATGCGGCGCAGCGAATCCGGGTCTATCTAGCGCGCATCACCGGCGGAGGATGGAAGCTGCATCTCCGTTCACAGTCCGCTGGGAGATGTCGTCCTATCACTCTCAAACCGACCTTGACTCGGCATGGATGACCAGGCAGTCCATCGCGAGCTCTTGCTTCCGACACCCACCAAGGACTCACCGGAAATCACTCCTCTCACGTGGAGCACATCGGATGAGTTCTCGCTCGAGATCCATCGCGAGAAGGACGGGCGGGTGCGCTATGCGCTTGGGTCCACGGGCGCGCTGGAGCTCGACTCGATGCTCTCGTATCTCGAGAGCACTCGCCCGCGCCTTACAGGAGGCGGCCCAATCGACTGCCTCGCAAAGACGCTCGTTCCAGAGGGCCTCTATGCGCGGGCCGTCCCCACACTCAAGCACCATTACCTGCCGCTCTTCCGGCATCCGGGATTCGACCATGCGGACCACCTGCTGCGGATCCTCGCCTCGGGTCCGCTCCAAGACAATGTGGTGACCCTCCAGATTCTGTTCTCGTGCGTCGGAGGATGGGAATTCACGTTTCTCTCCCCGGTCTTCGAGAACGTAGCCTCCCGGCAACACCAGGTCCTCCGGGGCGCGATGCGGGCCCGCAACGCGGAAGCCGCGTTCCATACCGAGATCAGGGCGCGCGTGTCGGGACCGCGTCCGGAGGACGCGCTGGCCGCGCTGGGGCTCTGGCTCTCCGGCTGGGTGACGCCCGGCAGCACCGCGTGGCGGCGATGGCGCGTGGTTCCGCCGAAGAAAGAAGTGGCATTCCATCAGGCGATGCTCGACCACTGCTTCCGTTGTTTCCAATCGAAGGCGGCACGACGCGACGTTTCCGGGTCGGAGCTCGCGGCGCTGCTCAGCATTCCGTGGATGGCGCAGCACCCGGAGTGCACCTACTCGGGGGCTCCTCGGGGAAGGCCAGGGCCGGAGCTTCTCATGCCCCCGCCGGGCTCCTCGAGAACTCCCCCTGAACCCCGCCTGTTCCTTGGGCCGTGCGGAAGTCGTCAGGTCGCTCTCCCGCGAAAGTGGAATCACGCGGCGATTCTGGGGAGGACCCAATCCGGGAAGTCGACGCTCGCGCTGAACCTCATTCTCCAGATCCTGCGGAAGGAACCCGGCGCGACTGTGGTCGTGAGCGAACCCACAGGGGCCCTCGTCGGCGGAATCGTGTCGCGGCTGCCCCGCGAGATCGCCACGGAGACCGTGGAGATCGACCCTGCCCACGCGACCTTCAGAAAGGGGGAGGCGACCATGGTGTCAGTACCCCTCTCCCTCCTGCTTCCCCCAAAACGGGCAGGAGAAGTGCCCTCCGTTCGCGACCAGTGGTCCGAGGTAATCGCCGGGGGTCTCCTCGCGGCGATACGGAGCGCCTGGGGAGAGGAGAGCATCGGGGGGAGGGCAGAACTTGTCCTCCGGGCCCTCGTGCAGGGTCTGGCCCTCACTCCGGGCTCGAACCTCGTGGACGCGTACCAAATTCTGACCTCGAAGTCGGCGCTCCAGCGATTCGTCAAGTCCGCACCGCCGGGGCCGCTGCGCGACTTCCTCGAGCATCACCTGCCGCGGCTCGACTACAACTTCACGATGTCTACACTCGACAAAGTTGGGAAGATCGCGACGAACCCACTTCTGCGAATTGCGCTATGTCAGCGGAGTCACGCGGTCTCGTTCGACCAGCTTCTGCGCCATCAACTCCTCTTGCTCAATCTCTCCAAGGCGGCCCTTGGTGCCGACGGCGCGAACTTCCTGGGCGCGATCTACCTCACCCAGCTCTGGGCCGCGGTCCAGAGGAGCGGGCGGCCCTACCGGCCGATCTATCTTGTGCTTGACGAGGTGCACAACTACGCGATCCCGACCCTTGCTGACATGCTCAGCGAGGGGGCGAAGTACGGTCTCCACGTCATCGCGGTGACCCAGTACCTTCACCGGGTGCCTCCGCGGATCCAGGCCGCCCTTTTCGGCAATGTCGACGTCTGGCTCCTCTTCTCGCTCGGCGTCGAAGATATGGACGACACGTGGAAGATCGTCCACGGGGAGAGCCACGGTTGGACCCCCCAGGACCTCGTGGATGGTCTCCGGCCCCACGAGGTCGCGATGGCGACCTCCGGTAGTCTCGTGAAGCTGGAAACGCGCCCCAGCCCCGCTCCCGCGGCTAACGCAGCCGACTTGCAGGCGTCCGTGGTCGCGAGCTCGCGGCGGTACGCCCAGCCCGAGGATTCAGAGGCGTCTCCTTGGCTTGTCGACCAGGACGATCTGGAGGCCGTCCTCAAGGGACTCGCCCACAGATCCAGAACCCTGGAGGAGTTGGGCGGGATTTCGGGCCTTCGCTCCGACAAGCTCGCAGCGGCTCTTCGGCGCTCCAAAGAGCAAGGGGACGTCGAATCGGACTTGGAAGACCAGAGCAGGTTCCGCCTGACCCCCCGTGGTAGCGTCCACCTGTGCGCGCTCGAGGGTCGTCAGAACGAAGGCGAGGACCACGTCGGGACCGTCGTCGAGCTCTGTATGTCGCTTGACTCGCGTGGCATCGCGGTCACGGTTCCTGAGCAGGTCGCGGGCGTGCTGATGCCCGATGCACAGTTCCGCTACGGAGACTCGGTCTACAACGTCGAGGTCGAGTGCTCCACGGTCGCGAAGGCCGCGGAGCAGGTCGTGCGGAACGTCCGGAAAGCGCGGGAGGCGGGGAATCGCGTCCTGATCGCGTTGCCGGATTCCTCCAGCGTTCCCAAGCTCCTGGCAGTGCTCGACAGCGCGTTCCCGGGCATCCGGCTGTGGCCGGATGGGGTGGGTCTGGTGTGGAGGGGTGAGGACGGGACGTTCCACCCACACCGGGTTCCGGGAACCGAAGTCTGGCCGTTCCTTGAAGCGAAGGATTCCCGGAAGCAGGAGTCGTTTCAAGATTGGGAGCTGGAAACTGACAATCCCGCGGCCGAGCCGGCCGATACAGACCCCCTCGTCGTCAAGGTCCGGATGGTCGTCGCGCGTCTTCTTGCGGAAAGACGGGCCGAAATCACCAGCAAGGAACTCCTGAGTTTCCTCCCGGAACCCGAGCGGGCCAAGTACACCGACCAGCAGATAGGAACCGTTCTGGGGATGTTGGGTGCGAAAAGTCGGAGGGTGTGGGTGGACGGGTCGAGACCCCGCATCTACGAGATTGGGACTATCGGGAAGGGCACCCCCCCCGGGGGGCCGGACCGACCGCCGGACCGAGCGACCAGGTCAGGGTCCCGAGTCGGTCCGCAGGGACCTGAAGCGCCCGGACAACCGGACCGGGTGGTATCTGACGAGAAATCCAAGCCGGACCGACCGGACCGGTCCGGACCGACTGATTAGGTAGAGCAGGGTTTGAGGTACGTCGGTCAACTGGGACAGTTTCAGAGCCAGAGGATCATGGCGCGCATTTGGAGGCCCCTTCCCCGAGTCAAAGCGACCGTCACTCCAACTACTGCGAGCGCGACACCTGCGACCATGAGAGCGAGGTAAGTCTCCAGCGTCGCGGGTGGAGCCCCCGCGTTGCAAGTCGGATTCGCGACACACGCATCGAGCGCCGCGAACCACTCGACCGCGAGCAGCAGGAACGAAAGGCCGATCGTCACCAGGATGGCGCCGCTCCAGACGATACGCGAACTCGTGCCCGATGAATCACTCGAGGTGGCTTCTCGCATCTTTCTCCCTCGCAAGGAGAGGGAGAAAGGGCGAGACCGATTCGCGAGTCCGGCCCGAAACGGTCGCGAAAAGCTACCGTGACTGGGGAGGAGCGGGGGTACGAGTCGGAACGTACTGGCCGAGGAGCCGGACGAGCCCCACGGCGAGGGCCCACCAAAACATGAGAGAGATGCCGACGAATAGCAAGAGTACGCCCATGGGCTGTGGATACACCGACGGGGCGTAGGTACACGCGGGGGGCCCCGTGCATGGCGGAGGCGTGGACGGCGTGTAGGCCGCCCAGAAGCCCACGAGAAGGAGCCCGAATCCGACGCCGAGAACGAGAGGCCCTACTGGCCCGCGGAGAGCTCGATTTCGGAGCGGCATCGGACTCCTAATCGTTGACCGTACTCTCTTCCCTTAGACTCTTCGTCCAATGCGACCTCTACGCGGGGGGACCCGCGACTCGCCTGGCGTTCAGCGAGGCGTGGCCTGAGCGGCTGGTGGGCCGGTCACGCCTCCACCCTCCCGCCCGATTGCGATCGCGTGGCGGTACACTGCAACTGCCAGGAGCGCGAGTCCGATGGGAATCACCACGAAGAGGTCAAGCAGGATGGACAGCCCGGGCCAAAGCGATTCGAGCAGCCCCGAAAAGAGGGTGCAGGGTCCGCTTCCAATACAGTCCCCTGGACCTCGGCCATTGGAAATGGCGATGATCAGGAACGGAAGGTAACCGTACGCGAGCAGCGCTGTGGCAACTAGTGCGAGCCGCCACCCCGGCACTCTCGGCTCTCCCTTTACTTGAGCAGGTACGAACCGCCGCGTTTGTCGAAATTCTAGGAAGATCCAAAGCAGCCCGGCGAACCAGGCCGCTCCCCAGTACACGAACAAGTCGGGATATGACGCGTGCGGCCAGGATAGATCGAACGTTGCTGCTCCGTAGAGCGGAACAAAGCCTGCTGCGATTAGGAGCAGCGGTGCCGCGAGCCGAAGTGTTCGCATTCGCCCGGGTCCAGCCGCGTCAGGCATGATCCAATCCGGTCGGATCAATTTACGGATTCAGTTGTGATAAGGAATTGGTCCAGAGTGCGGCCGAGTGCCGCGCCACCGTGCGCCCGTCACGCGCGAGCGTCTCGACCCGTGCGGGGGGGACCCGCGAGCGGAGCGAGCGGGGAGGACCCGCGTCGGGCTGACGCGGAGGCGTGCCTATGGGTTCTTGGGTGGCGGGCTCTCGGACCTGGGGGGAGAAAAAGTCTGTCCGTCGCGGTGTTTCCTGCGCGTCAGCACAAGAATCGCGACCGCGGCGATGATCGCGACGAGGACAATCGCGATTGCCCATTCGCTCGCGGTCAAGCCCAGATACGTGGGCGTCGGACTCGCGGGAATGGCGGTAAAGACGAGATGGACGGTCTTGTTCGTGCCGTTGATGGTGAGCGAGCCGTTGAGCGGGACGACTCGGAACCCTGCGGGCGGGTTGACGGTGAAGTTGTAGGTTCCGTTCTTCAGTGTGACAGAAACGGCCTGAGCGAGGCTCGTCGCACCAGTTCCATTAATCGTCACCGACCACTGCGCCCCGTCTGGAAGCCCGGTCTCGTTGAACGTAGCTACGAAGGTGACCGGCGCGAACGTGACGTTCACCGTGACGTTCGAACCATTCATCGTGAAACTTCCGATCCGCGGGGTGACAGTGTAGCCTGGAACGCGGTGAACCAGGTACTGGAAGGGCCCGTCCGCGCCGGTGAAAGATAGAACGGATGTGTTCGAGCCCAAGGATTGGTTGTTCAGGGATACAGACCACGGGGTGCCCGCGGGCAGGCCCGTCTCGTCGAACGCAATCGAACGGAGTGGGAAGAGGAGGCTTACGTTGTTGGTGTCCGAGTCGGCGACGTACATCTCGTGGTTGAAGTCGCCGTAAGCAATGCCTATCGGGCCCTGTTGCGTGGGTAGAGTCCCCACCAATTGGTTCGTCGTCCCGTTGATCACCGTGACATTCCAAACGTCGATCGGGGTGTAGTTATCGTTGTACCGTTGAGTCACGTACACATCCCCGGTGACCGGATCGAATGCAGCTCCCCCAGAAGAATTCCGAGTTAGGACGGTCCCTACGACGTGGTTCGTTGCTCCGTCCACAATGGTCACTCTCGCCTGACCAGAGACGTTGCCGCCGGCGACAAACATCTCTCCGTTCGCTGAATTCTCAACTATCGCCGGCCCGGCCTGAACAGAAGGGATCCACCGGAGAATCTGATTCGTGCGGGCATCGATGACCGTGAGGCTGTTGTTGCCTCCATTGGAGGCGTAAAGGTATCCGTTCTTGTCATCGTATCCGAGCCCGTACGGGTAAGATCCGACATTCGGGATGAGGCCCGCTGTCATGCCGTGAATCACGGTCAAATTGTTAGTGAATGAGTCCTCAAAGTACGTGTTCCCATCTCTGGGGTCGTATGCTGACGGCCCGGGAGCGCATCCGGGGTAGCAGCCGGCCCCGAGTGTGATAGTGGCGACCACGTGACTGGTGTTCGCATCGATCGCGTAGATCTGGGAACAACAAGTCCCGATATAGACAAGTCCGTCCCGACTATCGTAAACGGGACTCGCGACGCCGTACGACAGGGGAATCGTCGAGACCACTCGATTCGTGACCGTGTCGATGACCGACATGCTGTTGTTGGTGGCCGCGAAATTGGCAACGAACAATCGGGCATTGGCCGGGTCATATGCTTCTCCAAAGGGGTACCCACCAACGGGAATGATCGTGGTCGGAGTGCCCGCTGGACGGAGATTCACGAAATCGGTGGTCTGGGAAACCGAGGTCACGGGGTCTGCCACTTGCCTTTGACTCCCGGCAGTTCGGGTACTGGGAGAGACGCCAGCAGCAGACACGGTTGGGATTCCGACTTGGACAAGATTCGCAACCAGGAGAACAAAGAGAATCCCGAGAACTGCTACGACGGGACCTACTCGGAATCGATACTGGGACCCGACCGAATCAACGGTCACAACTCCTTCAAGGGCTCCCCAGAAGGCAAATAGGTAACGTCAACCGACCTACCGACGAAACCGCCCTGCTGGCCCAGCTCAGAAGGGGGCACGCCGTCCCGGAACATTGCCTCTGTGATCCCGAACCGCGCGTAGAACCGCGCCGCCTTCTGCCAATCGCGCGCGAGCGTTTCGGCAAGGCCGGGGGTGGTCGCAACCATCGCGCGAGCCGCCTTCACGCACGCACGGATCTCCCGGAGCAGGCGGGACGCGGTCCGCTCGTCCTCCTCCCGCGAGTCGTCCGGCAGGCCGCTCGTGATCTCGAGCAGGCTGAACTGCCGCGTCGCGGTCGCGATCTCCTCCACGTCCTCGCCTTCGTCCGGGCCGCCGAACGCGACCCGCGACTCGAAGCGCGTCCGCGAGTAGTCGCCGAAGCGGGGGCTCGGGAACCGGCGCGTAGCCGGGCCTGTCGGGCGAGGCGGCTGCGGGCCTGCGTCGGGCCCGCGGATCGCGGGCAGGTCGGGGAACGGGTTCGCTTCGTTGGAGGCGCTCTGCGCGCTCATCGCGGTCATCGACACGGAGTGAGCGCGGAGGCCGCCCGAGGAGCGGCTCGAGCGACGAGGGCGGCCGTGCCCTCTTGATGTTCGCGCGGGGGGCGGCGCTCCGCGCGAACTTCAAGAAGGGACCGCGCGTTCGATGACACGACCGCGATGAGCGCGAAGCTCGACGAACCGAGGCCGCGGCTCAGGCCGTGTTCCGGGAGCTCGCGAGGCGTTGGGCCAGACCGGGAGCGAGAGTCCACTTAGGGCAGTCGGGGTGAGCGAGCACCGCCCGCATTTGTTCGAACATCACGATCAACTGTGTTCGGCGTCCCCGGCCGCGGTCGAACAGGAACCCGGTCTGATTCAAAATGGAGTCCTTCAAGGGCGTCAGCTTCGACCACGGCGCAAACCTGCGATGGAAACGGTAGACCGCAGTGATTCCATCGTGACCGATCTCAATCTTGTTGTTCGAGAAGTATTCCTCAAGCCCGAGGTCCGCAAGAAGCATCACAACACCAAGTCCCAGGACCCCCCACTCGAAAGAGGCAACGCCTGAGTGAGGGAATCCGTCGGAAATGGCTGTTAGCCATACCCCTAGGGCGCCGAAGGCGAGGGTGAACACTCGCAAGACAGGCGGGTACGCCCGGAGTCCCCGCGATCTGACGGTCACGACCTCTCCCGGCACTCGGTCTCCTCCGGCTCGCCCTCGCGGGGCGAATTCGCTCTCGGTATTCAAGGCGAGCGCGCAGGGTTCGTCAGAACCCTTTCGCCGGCGTGCTGCGCGCTCATCGCGGTCATCGACACGGAGTGAGCGCGCAGGGCTCGCGGCGAGCGGCGCGAGCGAGACGCGAGCCCGGGTCCCCATTATTCTCGCCGAGCGAAGCGAGGGAACGCTCGCGCGCGGAGAGCGCGCCAGCGCGAGATTAATGTGGGACGCGCGCGGTCGATGATATGACCGCGATGAGCGCGTGGGCCCCTACACGACGCAACCGTTTCCGAGGACTACTGACAGCCTTCGGTGCGGTGGTGATCCTCGCAGGATTCTGGATTTTCGGGGCTTGGACGTACTCGGATATCCAGCCGGGTGGCCCGGCGTGCACCGCGGAGAATCCCTGCACGAACACCGGTGCCATGCCACAGTCGACTAGCCTTCTCGAGTTGGCCTTCGCGATCATCCTTGTGATCTGCGGTGCAGGCCTCATTGTCGTGCCCCGTGTCCGACCAATGACACGACCGCGATGAGCGCGACACTTCCGAGCCGAGGCACTGACCCGACCTCGGGTCCCACCGGGACGCCGGCGCAGGAACGTGCCGTCCCCGTTCGTCCGCCACCCCGCGTCCGGGACCGAGACGTGTTGATTCCACTTGCGATATTCCTCACCTTCGTCGTTCTGGTCCCCCTGCTCCTGAGCGGGCTCCTCCTGCCGGTCGGCCAAGTCAGCACGGGCCATCAGCCGCCGATTCCAATCGGGACCGCCCTGGGTTTCGGGGACGTCGGACCCGGAAACTGTACCGTGGGCCTCATGGAAGCTCAGGAATGCGTTGCCGTGGGAGATCTCGTCTTCGATGTGTTTGTCGCTTCTTCGACTCTAACCTACGGCTCCTTCCGCCTCGAGGTAAACCTGACCGGCGGCGGAGTCCTCAATAACACGGGGGCAGCGGAGTTCTCTGTCGCGGAGGGGGGATACTTTACCGCGAAGACGACCCTCGGCCCGGGAGCGGGACTCGCCATGAGCGGAGGATGGACGACGTATGCGTTGGGCACGTCGCCTGCCACGAATTTGACAACGGACTGCTCCATCTTCATCGATGTGGGTCAATCTTGGGCCCATACTCCCTCGAACCTCACCCTCCTCGCGATTGGTCAGGGGGACTACGTCGCGAGCACGACGGTGGCCCTACATCGGTGAACCAGGCGCGGGACCGAGGACCTGACTCGGATTCAGTCTGCTGGTCGGCCGTGTCGCGATAAAGCTCGCGCGGGAGGCCGCGCTGCGCGCGAACTTCAAGAAGGGACCGCGCGTTCGATGACACGACCGCGATGAGCGTGGCAGGCCTTGGACTCAGGCCGAACTTGAAACAAGCGCCTTGCCTGCCACTCTACCTCCTCCATTCCGCTGACCCATCGAACTACACAATCGAAATCCGCCGATAGTGATCCGTCTTCCCGGGAACAGTGACGGATCGGGAAGACGAGTGCCAATCGCATTGTCTTCCGGTGCACAATCGGAAGCGTCGTGGTCGGCACGGCACGGGGCCCAGAGCTACTCTGGGTGAGGGCAATCAACTCGGCCGGTTTCGGGGGTGTCAGGACCTTCCAAAACCTCCACGACCGCACCAAGGGGGACGTGCTCGGCGGAGCCTACCCAGTGTCGATCCAGCCCAGCATGATGACGCCATGGAGACTTCGAGTCCGTCCACTCTGGGGACTTCCATGCGAGGCTCCACTGGTATACTCCGGCGGGCAGTCCTTCCGTGTCCCATTCGATCTCGTACGACTCAAGATAATGCATACTAAGGCAGAACCGGTACTCAATCGAACTGGGTGTCGAATCGGCGTGGACGTGTTTGCTCCCCGGCAGTCGGACTGTTGGAGCCCGCACTCCAATCAGGACGAGTTCGAGTCGGTAGCGGCTCCGCTTACGACCCTTCCAACCGCCCAACAGCCAGTTTAGGGCCGGCATCCGAGACGTCGGATATAGGCTATAAATCGTGAACTTCACAGAATCGCCCGAGATTGCTTTGACCCTATCTACTTCCAGGTCGAGCATCCTCGACAGTTGTCGATGTGAAGACCAAAGGACGAGGAAAGTCGCAACGATACTGGCCGCTGTCACCGCGTTTAGCGGCCAGGACTGGATGAGTCCGAGTAAAGTCAGCCCACCAATTGGGGACAGGAGGGCGCAGCCCAGTGCGAGGGTCAGCACGATGAAACCGACGTTGAGAATCAAGTCGGTCACCCAAAGTCTGGCTGCTTCCGAGACAACTGTTATGGTGTCCGATTCCGCGAGGTTGAGTTGTCGCTCAAGTATTCGCGCCCGGGTTGCCGTGGCCTCTCCCATGAGGCGGTACTCCTTTTCCAGAAACGCTACAGCAACAATCAGACCCTGGGTCACGATGAGAATGGCCGCCTTCACAGGAGGCGTCACTACGGTGCCGGCGACGTACCCAAGCAGTGTTGTGGCGGAAAGCAGAGTCGCGACGTAACTGAAACCTTGCTTGCGCAGTGTGTCTAGGTAACCATCGAAGCGCGCGAGGTCGGTCCGGCAGCTTTTCCACTCGTCTATCCAGTCGTCATGACAATCGGCCGGGTCGGCCGGAGTCGACTGCCCACTCGGCGCCGCCTTGACCTTCAGAACCATGCTTTGACTTACGAGCCATGGAACGCGTGCAGAAAAAAGCCGCACACTGCAGGGCCCGTCTTGAGAATTCCTCTCTCGCCTTGACGTGGGACGTGCGCGACCGATGACCGGACCGCAATCAGCGCGCGGGACGTGAGGAGGGTGAAACAGTCCCGATCGACGCGTCGGTCACGTCGGGGGCCGGTGGCATTCCCGCCGCCAGTGGATGATTCGACCGCGATCTATTCGCTCGCTCTTCCACCTAAGCGGGGCGTTCTTCGCTCGGTAGGTGCAAGTCGCGTTGCACCCACCCTTCGCCGGAGATGGATCTACTCGATGACGGAGCCGGGCCCTCCGGCGGGACCGGGGCGGTGCGAAGGCCCCGCGCGTTCCGAGCCCGGGGTAAGGAGCGACGAGGGCCGAGTCAAAATCGGAACCGGAATGCAACGGGTCAGCCGCGGTAGATCAGTCCTTCGGGTGCGTAGTCCAGGACGGCAACCCGGCATGTCCGGCATAGGTTTGTGGGGACGCGAAGGACATTAAACGGCCGCGCGGGCGCCAATATTTCGTGGTGAAAGTGGATCGAATTCCTTTCCCCTTCCTCTTCGGGAATCCATCCCAGCGCCTGAACCGTAAACCAACCCCGTTGCATGGGAGCCTTGCACCGAGGGCAAGCGTCCAGCAGAGTATCGGGCATACCAGTGGCGCGGAGTCGAACGCCCGATATAAAGTTCGAGAGCATTCGCGGCCCCGAGCGGGGGGATAGCGAACTTCACCCTTCCTGATCACTCGTTGGCCGAATGTAGTGATGACAGGAAGCACACCAGGGAGTCAGTAGGTAGGGGGGCACCGGGCGCGCTACCGCCATCACGAAGCCCGAGGCCCGACAGTTCGCGCAAGTGCACGCAGGCTTGTCACCGGCGATGGCATCCAGGGATCGCTCGCAGTCCCGGCACATGCAGTGAGGTACGGAAGGGACCGTGATGTAGTTTCCGACCCGATCGGAGGGGGTCCGCGGCGAAAACTGACTTTGGCGGTGTTCGCGCCCGTCCCTCGCTGGGGGCCCAAAGCGGGGCGAGCGGCGATGACAAGTGCCGTGCCAAGCTTGCCAATTGAGAATTGACGGGTCGGGGTCGCGATCGCCTCCGCAGCTTCGCGCTTATCCGGGCCACCGAACGCGACCCGCGACTCGAACCACGTCCCCTGTCAACATCTACTCCACCTCCCTAGATCGAACCCGGCCCCGAAACTTCGATATTGGTCGGCGCAGTACGGGGAGTAGGCGTGTGCCGGGTGGAAGGGAACGGGCGATGCAGATAATTGCGGTGGAACGCTGGACGTTCTGGGCAGCGGTGCTCACCCTGGTCGTGGGATTCGTCGTAGATTCGACGGTAGGAACCTACGTGAGTCCGAACTCGGGCATGAGTTGGGATCTGGCCCCGGGGATCTTTGTCCTCGCCTTCGTCCTGTTCTTGGTGAGCCTGGCTCTTGGCGGTTCACGCGACCCAAGCGTCCGGAGATTGCCGGCCTCGCGCTCTGGATCAGACCTGTGAACCCGCGTGCCGCTGGATCGCGGCGAGCCGAACGTGGCCTCCTCATCTTGACGCCGATTGTGGTTGCTCTTGTGTTCCTCTTCTGGACCGGGCTGCTGCCCGGCGCCTACTCCGCGAGTCCGGTTCAATGGACGATGGAGGCACCGACGTGCACTCACGCCGGCGAAGCTGTGCCAACGGTCGAACACAGCTTTCCCCTGTGGTCTACCGTTCACGTTCGATGGACGGCGACCGCGGATGTAGTTTTCTGGGTGTGGGCTAACCAGTTTGTTGGAATCAACCAAATCGGCACCTCCGGTACTACATCATTCGTCTCCAACGCTGAGACCCTGGTATTCGAGCCTTCGGCGATCCCGATCAACAGCACGTGTCAGGCCGTCTCGGTGGTCATTGTGGCCACGTACGATATCTGACAGTGTCCGATAAGCTGGTGAAGATTAGAAGTTGCCTTTGAAATCTTCCCACCATAGTTCTGGGGGGATTCTAATCCGTCAGCTACTCCGCTCTGGAATTCGGTGGAGGTAATCCCGAACCGAGCGTAGAATCGCGCCGCCTCTTTCCATTCTTGCCGCAGGACCTCCTCCGCGTCCTCGCTCGCATCATCTCCGCCGAAGGCGGCCCGCGACTCGGACCGAGCCCGCGCGTAGTCGCCGAAGCGGGGGCTGGGGAACCGGCGAGGGGTTGGGCGAGTCGACGGTGGGCTCGAGTCTGGCCCGCGGATAGCGGGCAGGTCGGGGAACGGGTTCGCGGCGTTGATTGCGGAGGCGCTCTGCACGCTCGTCGCAGTCATCGACACGGAGTGAGCGCGGAGGCCCGTCGAGTGCCGATCCGAGGCGCGGGGCGGGCCCCGCCCTCTTCATGCTCGCCGAGCGAGGCGTATCCGAGCGAGGGGACGGCGGGCGAAGCTCGCCGCGAGCTTGAAGAAGGGACCGCGCGTTCGATGAAGGACCGCGATGAGCGCGAGTGTCGACGGACGCGAATCCGAGCTCGAACATCGCCTTGAGGCGACGTTACGCAAGAATCAGGTGGTCGCCGAAATTCTGAATCGCGCTCCACTGCTGGAGCTGCCGAATTGGTATCTCGGCGCTGGATGCATCGCCCAGACCGTTTGGAACGAACTGCACGACTTCCCCCTCACGTCTAACGTCAAAGACTACGACCTGGTCTACTTCGACTCGTCGGACCTTTCGCGTGAGTCTGAACAGTCGCACGCGACCGATGCGCGGAGGCTCTTCCGGGATCTGAACGTTGAGTTGGATGTCGCCAACGAAGCGAGAGTTCACCTTTGGTACCGGGAACACTTTGGGTACGACATCAAGCCGTACTCGTCCACCGAAGACGGAATCGCGTCATGGCCCACTACAGGTACGGCGATTGGTGTCCGGACTGAAGCGGACGGAAGAATCGCAATCTACTCGCCGTTCGGATTGGACGACCTCTTCCGGTTGATTGTCCGACCCAACAAGCGGCAGATAACGAAGAAAATCTACATGGACAAGGTCCGACGCTGGACGGAGCACTGGCCGAAACTCGTAGTTATCCCTTGGGATTGAGAATCGGCGGTAGCGCCTTCATACCTTGATGCGGGGCATGCCCCGTCAAACCGGGCGGGCTACTCGGTCGTGGATCTCGACCGATTTGGTTCGCGTTTCCAGATTCCTTCCCACTGGACCCACTGGCCCTTCTTGGGAGCCGTCCGTCGAGTAACCGAGGAACGGAGCGGCAGCACTGAGGAGAAACCGTCCTCGACAAGCCCACTCAATTCCGGCTCGCTGAAGAAGTGAATATCGAGCCCTCGTTTGGGCCCAGCGGTGTATCGCACAGTGAAGCGACCATCGTCACCCCGCTCGACCACGTCGTGCGCGTATTCCGGCTCGGTGCCCACCGCATTCACCCTAATGCAGAACAGTCCGCCAGGCGCCACGCGGTCCCCTGCGTGGAGGACCTCTCGGTGGGTGGTTCCCTCGTTGCCGTGCTGCAAGACCTGGATCGCGATCACAAGGGAATATCGGGCGTTTGCAGAGAGGGCCGACAGGTCCCCGTGGACGAGGCGAGCCGCGCGCTCCGGGGCGCGCTCGGCTAGTTGGGCAAGGGCGGTCGCAGAGATGTCCAACCCCACGAGGTCCAACCCACCAGCAACGAGCGGCAAGTAGTTCCGGCCGTTGCCGCACCCAATGTACAGGCCCGTGGCTGAACCTAGTCCGCAAGCGTTGGCGACCGAGAGAATATCTTCCACGAACGGAACTGGAGGATCGTCGAGATACCGACGATCAAGGTACTCCAACTCCCAAGACTCGGTAACGGAGGGATCGGTCACGGGGACGCCCGAAGGAGCCGCATGAACTCCTCCCGTCTTTGAAACTGTCGTAAGCGGCTACGAGCTCCCGCCGGCTTGATGCGGGGGCGTGCGGCCGATGACCGCAACAAGCGCGGACGCAAACTCGCCCGACCCTCAACGAATACTTCTAAGGGCGACTCGCGTTGCAGCGAGACATGCCTCTATCGGACGATGTGCGACTAGGACACGTCAATCTGGAAGTGACTAACCTCCGAAAGGCCCGGAGGTTCTACGACCGCTTTCTTTCGGTCTTGGGCTTTCCACGGATTCCTCCCCGCGATCCGTACTGGTTGGGCTACCGTAAGGGGCGGATGACGATCTGGATCACCGTAAGCCGGCCGCGGAGGGTTCTTAGGAAGAGCCCGCACGTCCCGACCGACGGGACCAAGGACCCGATCTCAGATCACATCGCGTTCGCGGCCCCATCCGCGAAGCGAGTGGCGGAACTGGAGGTCGCACTCCGCCGCAAGGGATTCCGACCCGTCTATCCCACACACAAACAGCGAATGGCCAGCGGCTTTTACACGTCGAGCGCTTGGAGCGACCCGGATAACAATGTGCTCGAGCTCTACTCCGTCACGCGGCGGCGCCGGCCGACGCGCGACTATCATGACGGTTTGATTTAGGATATGCCCGGCCGGAGAAGTGGGCGAGATCCGGGTGTGGTGAGCGCTTCGAGTCCGGTCAACAGCAGGCGTCGCGGCAGCCAGCGCGGAGCCGGTCGGGTTGCAACCGCACGAGGGGCACGCTTCGACCGCACCAACGGGTCGGCACGCGATCGGACCTCGCGATGGGTGGCAACCGCAAAACTCTGGCCCGGGCGCTGTCAATCTCCGTCACCTTCAGTAGATAGAACAGTTGTGAGTATCGCCCAGACGCCTCCCCGGCGGTCTAAGCCCCGTATCACTGTGACCTCGCGCTGCCGACGACGAAAGGCAAAGGACAGAGTCGGCGAACCGCCTGTTCCGATCCCAGGAATGGCCTAAACCAGAGAAATGGGCAAGACCATGTATTTCTCTTGAAGAACCGAAACGGTTGGCCGAAGTGCGACGCGTCCTCCCCCGCTTGACTGAGGGCGGTCCCCACCCTCGGGATTTGTGGTTATCGAAGCGGGGAAACCAGTAACGCTGAGCGAACTAACCCTATGCTGGACGCAGTATTCCGCGCCGGCTGACGGTTCTTCGGCTCACCGGTGTTCGGTGACCGGGAGAGTTCTTCCCGAGTGCGGCACGGCGGATCGGTCACCCTCGGGAAGTGTCGGCGACCCTCTCCTACCTCGCGCCGAACGCCGAAGCCGCAGACCCGTGGGGGAAACATCGATCGGACACGACGAGCGAGTGTCGCTCCCAACGGCACTCGGTCCGGGCTCGGGATCGGCTCTTACGAGCTTCGAGTACACGCTGATGAGCTGCTCCTGGGCAATCAGGGCGATCGCAAGGACGCCGACCTGGAAGACATTGAGAATCCATGAGTTGAGTAGAATCTGGTTGTATGAAGTGCCGGTCACTTCGGCGATCGCACCTATGCCCCCCGCGGCCGCGGCGCTCGTCGAACAGCATGCCCCGAGGGTGAGCAACGCCACCATCGCCGGGGTCAATCCCGCAAGGGGGCTCACTAGTCCACCCGCCCGCTTCGCCCGTTCCCATGTACGATAGAAGCGGGCCGCGAGTAGGATGCCGGCCCCCATCCCCACCCCGACCCCGATCGACACGAGCACCATCGAAACGGTGGCCACGAAGGGAAGAACGAGGATCCCTCCCGGAGTCGTGACCAGAACCGCGGGGTAGTTCCACCAGGCCGGTGAATAGGAGTTCGTGAGCACTCGGGCCGTCGTTCCCGTCGCGCCCGTCGGAGCGATCTGCAGCATGTAGCCAGCGAAGAGGGCGATGACACCGTAGAGGAGCGCGACGGTGGTCGCGACCAGTCTCCCCGCGCGGCTCCGCAGGGTGGCGCGGGTTCGTTCCAACGTCAGCAAGGAGAACAGTCGTGAGCCGCGACCGATTGTATCCGCTCCTCTCTCCTTCGACAGCTCCGGCATCCTTCAATTCCTCTTCGTTCGGCCGGCGATGAGGACGGCGGCAGCCCCCGCAAAAAGTGCGACCATGATCCCCACTCCAACCCACGAGTCTGCCGTCGTGCTCGATGGTGCAACTCCGGTGGGGAGCCCGCCACCGGATGTTGGGGGCGGGCTCTGGCCGGAGGACGCTTGCGCCGAGACCGATATCGTAGAGTTAGCGTAGAGAGTGGTCAGCCCCAAAGCCGCCTTCACATGGAGGACTCCGCCCATCGGCGCGACGCAAGCGGTGTATGCGACGGAGCTTCCCGTGCTCGAGTTGAGCGCCCCGAGGGATACCGAGGAAAGCCACCAGGAGAAAGTTACGCCCTGTGTGAAGGGGACACCGCAACCGTTCTCGGTGGCCGCGTTGAACAACAGCACCTCAAGGGGGGTGGCTGCGACCTTGGCAGGGTTGACCTTGAGATCGGCCAACGCCGTCTCAGAGCAGTTCTGCTAAAATGCTTGCGACACCGTTGTGTTGAAGACGAACACCCCGAAGTGCTCCGGGGCCCGCGACGGGGCGGCGAGGCCGGGTAGCACGAAGCTCCCCAAGACGAGGAGAAGCGCGAACGCGCCGACAACGGCCAGTTCCCGCGCGGGAAGGCCCTTGCTTCGCGGGCTCATTTTGAGCAGCCCCTTCCGCCGTGGTCGACAGTCACTGGGCATGAAGCACAGGTAAAACGGGCTTGACGACCTCCGCACTACGACTCCCACCCTCAAGGATGCGACGGCGCGCGACCGGTGGCCGAGACCGCGCTAAGCTCGGAGGAGCGGCGGACATCGAGCGCGGTGGAACAGTCGCTCAATGATCGGCGTAGAACTTCGCGACCGCCCGGAACGATTCCTTCGGTTCCCAGGTCATGTCGGGGTACGTGGCGCCATGACCGTGCTCGAGGTACCTAACCAAGCTCGAACTGGCCATGTCCAAGTCAAAACGGGGGTCGGGGTCGTAGGGCGTGATCTGGGAGAGGAACGTAGCGACGAATCCGCCCTCGACACCCGCGGCCTCGAGGACCTCAAGCTGCTCGACGAGCTTGCGCGCCTGGTACGCCTCGTCGCGCGCGTGCACCTCTCGCAGGTGAGGTCGGACGAATCGGCCCACGAGGGGGAGCTGGTGGAGTAGCTGAGAGCGGACGTCGATGACCGACGGTTTGAGCCCGGCGGAGTCCAGAAAACCCTCGGACATCGGTCCCTTCGCCATGGCCTCGTAGCCGAACTCCGTGATGACCACAGGTTTCTTGGTGTCAAAGGCCGGCCGGAGCATCTCCACGTAACGGTCCTCTATCTTGGTGGAGCGATAGTGGTCCACCCCGACGAGGTCGAACGGCGCCCAGTCCACGCCCTCCCAAGTGAGTGATGCGTAGGTGATCTTCCCTCGGTAGACCTTACGGACGGCCGCCACGACCTCGGCGAGGTAGGCGTTGACCTTCGATCCGAGCTCTCCGCTCTTCACGAGGGTAACCAGGCTCGGATGACTCGTCCTCTTTGTCAGACTGCGCCCCGGGACGATGCCTCGCGAAAAGAGCGAGATCTCCCATCCTACGCTCAAGACCACCTTGTCCGGCCATCGCTGACGGAGGACCTCCAGCATCCCGGCCGCCCGGGTCAGATAGCCGACGGACTGCGGTGCGGTCCGGTTCCAGAGCTGGGGGGAGAGCCATACCTCGAGGCCCTGGGAGAGTGCGGCCTCCGCGGCGAAGGACAGGCGCGAGAGGCTGTGGCCGCAGAGGCGAACGGCGTTGCAGTGGAGGTCCTTACCGATGACCTCTAGCTCGCGTCGGACGACCTTGGGGTCGAAGTGGGGGCGCCAGTTGACACCCATGAGGATGCCCACGTCGTAGCAGACGCCCTTGAGACGCATGGTGGGCGTCGTGGACGGCCTCGCACGAGATGAAGGGTTCGGCGCTGCGGTGGGAACCGGAGGCGCTCGGCACGCTCATGGCGTGTATCGACACGGCGTGAGCGACATGTCCGGCCGAGCGACGAACTGAGCCGCGCGGGCGGCCGTGCCTTCTTGATCTTCGCGTGGGAGGGGTGACGCTCGGCGCGAACTTCAAGAAGGGACCGCGCGTTCGATGACGGACCGCGATGAGCGCGTGGGCAGGTCCGTGAATCGATGTTTGCGGAGATTCTGAACGCCCGGTTCAAACCCGGTTGGAAGGACGCGGACCTGCAACGTCTGATAGCGTGGAACACCGAGCACCATGCGAAGGACGGGATCTCCGACGTTCGCTACTTTGTCTCCGAGGACCGGACCCGATTCGTAATGATGATCGGCTACCGCGACCGTGCCGAGATGGAGCGTTTGCGGACGAAGTGGGAAAAGTCGGGAAGCGAATCCGAGGACTGGTTTCGTCGGCTTGTTGAGCCTCTATTCGCGGAGGGCCGGAGCGTGATCTTCTCTGAGCTCAAGCCCGCGTGACCTGGGTGAGCGATCGAGGACAGGTCCGCGATCAGCGCGCGGCACGAGGGGGAACCACAAGGCCCGACCCGAATCCCCCGGATGAGTCGGTTTAGCGGACTCGGAGCGATCGCGCGGACAAGTAGAGTCCAATCGCGATGAGCGCGACGGCCCAGGCGAGGAGACCCAAGAGGTAGACTTCGGGCGGATAGGGATACCCGGTCGTGCTGAACAGATTTTGCCGCATGACATTCGTCGCGAGCGAAGCGGGGTTGTACGACGTGACCGTTTGGAGCCAGGGGGGCATCGTTGACTGAGGGAACATCGCGTTCGAGGTGAACAGGATCGGTAGGTTGAGTAGCGAAGTCAGCCCGAAGTAGGCCTCGTTAGAATCGAGCACATACCCGAACGAGAGGAAGAGGGCCGTGAACATGAGCGCGAGAAGAGCTTCCGCGAGCAGTATCTCGCCCACTCCAGCCCAAGTGACCGAGGACCGGATCGAAAGTCCGACCAGTCCTGGTATTGCCGTGAACCCGAGCGCCACACCGAGCGCGAGGAAAGCGGGCCATGCCGCCGAGAATCCCCGGAACGCGAGCGTCCCGGCATACAGGGCGCTCCGGGGGGCCGGTGTCGCCACCATCCGCTGGTGGATTCCTAGCTGCTTGTCGAACAAGATTCCCGTCCCGGAGTAAAGGGAAGCGGTCAGCGTAACAAACGCGACCATTCCGACCGCGAAGTACGAGAAGTAGTTGGGGGCTCCGAGGAGGGCCATTCGAACGTACTCGGCGCCATTGGCTCCTGCGGGGAACAGGCGGTCTAGGTTGAACGCCTGGCCGAATAGCACGAGGTAGAGCACGGGCACGACGAACGCCGACGCGACCCATATCGGAACTCGCACCCACTTGAGATACTCACGACGTAGGACCGTCATAAACTCGCGATACATCAGCGACCCCCCGCCCGTGCGTGGCCAGCAGCACCGTGACCGCCCACGTGGTTCGGCTCGCTCTCTTCCCGGTACTCCCGACCGGTAACCGACAGGAACACTTCGTCCAAGCTGGGCTTCCGGGTGGACACTGCCGCGATTTCGATGCCGGCGGAATCGCACGCCCGCACAACCGCGGGAACGATCGCCTCGCTGCGAGGAACGTGAACGCGGAACGCACCGTCGATGGGCTTCGGTTCGACCTCCGAAACCCCCGGTATGCGCCCGAGGATGGAGGGAAGATCGCTCGACGGCGTGGAGGGCCGCACGAGGACGACATCGCTGCCGAGGCCCTCCTTGAGCGCGGAGGGGGTTCCGGTTCGGAGAACCCTTCCGTGATCGATGATCGAAACTCGGTCCGATAGCTGGTCCGCCTCGTCGAGGTAGTGAGTGGTTAGGAAGATCGTCAACCCGTGCTTCGCACGTAACTCTCGGATGTAATCCCAGAAGTCCGCGCGGCCTTGCGGGTCGAGCCCAAGGGTGGGCTCGTCCAAGAACAGAATACTCGGGCCGTGGACGATTCCTGCCGCAATCTCAAGTCGCCGTTTCATCCCACCCGAATACGTGCTGACTTTTCGGCCGGCGGCGTTCGCGAGATCGAGACGCTCGAGCAGTTCCCGGATCCGGGGGCGAGACTCGCTGGGGGTCATTCCGTAGAGGCCTGCGGCGATCTCGAGGTTCTCCCGGCCGGTGAGAGTGTCGTCCGCCGTCGATCGCTGGAAGACAAGCCCGATCCGCCGCCGGACCTGTTCCGGGTGCTGAACCACATCGATCCCTTCGACTTCGGCCGAACCGTGGGTCGGCCTCAGCAGGGTGGTCATCATGGAGATCATCGTGGTTTTGCCGGCACCGTTCGGTCCGAGGAAGCCATAGATCTCGCCCGGACGAACCGAGAGGGTCACGTCTCGGACTGCCTCGACTCCGCCCGGGAACGTCTTGCCCAATTGTTGAGTCCGGATCGCGTCGACGTCTTTCACAGAGTACGGACGCGGCCCCCCGGAAGATATCCCCGCCTCTTACGGCCGTTGAAGAATCGGCCTCTTTATAAACCGCCCCGCTTCAGCACTTTCGGTGGACGACCGCGACTTCCGCATTATCGTCGAGCTCTACCGTCACCCTTTCGCCTCCTACGAGGCGATCGGTCGGGTCATCGGCGCGACCGGCACCGCAGTCAAATCACGGCTCGACCGGCTGGAAAAGCGAGGGGTCATTGGTGGGTTCTACGTCACGCCCGCCGCACGTGTCTTCGGTCGGCATCGGCACATCTTTGCGTTTCTCGAAGTAGAGACCGAACCGAATCTGAAGGATGTCCTCGACGTCGAGGACGTGGCCAACGTGTTTCGGGGCCGCCCCGGAATGATCATGGTCAACACTTTCGACCCCTCGCCGGAGGCGGGCCCTCCTGCTCGCCTCCTGAAACTCATGGGACGCCCTCCCTACGGAGCGGTCCTTCCGGACTCTCCTGAGGAGATTTCCGAGAAGGACGCGGTGCTCTCGCCCCTGGATTGGCGCGTGCTGGACGTGTTGGTAGATGGGCCGCGGGTGCCGCTGAGAGAGCTGGCCCGGAGGACAGGTCTTACCGCCCGAACCGTCCGCAAGCGCCGGGACGCCCTCGTTGCAAAGCATCTTCTGACTGTCAGCCCGATTATCGACACGTCTCGGGAGCCGGGACTCATCGTCTACTCCGGGTATGTGACCGTCAAGCGGAAGTCCGATCTCCGGCACGTCCGGGCGCCGGGTCTCGTGTGGGCGTGGGCCCACCACGAACCACCCGCCGCAGCGATCTTCGGATGCGCTGCTACCTACGCCGAGGCGCAGGAAGCCGAACACACCCTCGAATCCCTTCCTGGCGTCACCCGCGTGGTGCTGACCGTCGCCCGGGGCGGAGGGGAAGCGAAGCAACGGCTCCACGAATGGATCCGTGCGGAGCTCGCGAGGTGGAACACGCTAACCGTGCGCGCTCAGCCGCCCCAACAATCTCGGGCCAAACGCGTCGAGTGAGCGAAACCCGCCGGGCGACATGAAACTTGGTGCCTCCGGCTGCGGCGCCTTAAATGGCCCGCGAAGCGACTGCCCCTGCGTAGGTCCAACACGCTGGGTCAACGGCGGCCCGGCGTGCCGCTCGACCTCGCGGTGAGGTTCGCCGGTCCCGCGACTCTGTGGGTCGTCGCGCTACGGTGCAGTGGGCGACCGTAACCGAAGGATTGTGCCGCCACCCGGTCCACGCAGGCCGCCCCCTTACCAAACCGGAGCTCCCCGGAATCAGCGCAGGGGGAGTGGTGCCGAAAGGCTACTTAGCCCGAGTCCGTCTGGGCACCCCGATGGTTCGTACCCTCGAATCGGATCGGATCGTCCGTGCTCCGCGGGGAACGGCGCTCACATGCCGAGGTTGGGGTCAGGAGGCCGCCCTTCGGCTCCTCGAGAACAATCTCGACCCCGAGGTCGCACGGGACCCGAAGCACCTCATCGTTTACGGCGGACGAGGGAAAGCGGCCCGCGACTGGGAGTCGTTCGATCTCATCGTCGCTGCGCTCCAGTCGCTCGGACCGGAGGAGACCCTTCTCATCCAGTCCGGTAAGCCGGTCGGCGTGTTCCCCACGCACGCGGACGCCCCGCGCGTGCTGATCGCGAACGCCCTGATCGTCCCTCGCTGGGCGACCGACGAGGTGTTCTGGGACCTCGAGAGCCGTGGGTTGACGATGTACGGCCAGATGACGGCCGGCAGTTGGGTTTATATCGGTACGCAAGGGATCCTTCAGGGAACCTACGAGACCCTGGCCTCCTTGGCCCGGATCGAGTTCAACTCCCCCGACCTCACCGGTCGTTGGACGCTATCGTCCGGCCTTGGAGAGATGGGGGGCGCCCAACCCTTGGCCATTACGATGCTGGGCGGGGTGGGACTCATCGTCGACGTGGATCCTCGCGCCATCGAACGACGGCTCAAGTTCGGGTACCTGGACGAGGAAGCCCGCGACCTCGATGACGCACTCACCCGGGTGCGACGCGCGGTCGACGAGCGGCGGCCTCTCTCGGTCGGCCTCCTTGGCAACGCGGCCGACGTCTATCCCGAAATCCTAGCAAAAGGAGCGATTCCGGACGTGGTGAGCGACCAGACGGCCGCGCACGACCTGCGGGTGGGATACATCCCGCAGGGGATGACCGTCGAGCAGGCGGCGGCCGCCCGCGCCGCAGACCTCCCGGGGTATCTTACCCGTGTGAAGAGCTCGATCGCCACCGAAGCCCGGGCGATCCTCGAACTGCGCCGGCGCGGCGCGCGCGCGTTCGACTACGGTAACAATTTCCGAACCCAGGCCCGCGAAGCGGGCGTCGCGAACGCCTTCGACATCGAAGGCTATGTCCCTCGCTACATTCGACCCCTCTTCGCGGTCGGCAGCGGGCCGTTTCGGTGGCTCGCGCTGAGCGGTGAGCCCCAGGACATCCAACGGATCGACCGGATGATACTCGCGGAGTTCTCGGCCAACGAACACCTCTGCCGGTGGATCCGACTCGCGGCCGACCGCGTGAAGTTCCAGGGGCTCCCGGCGCGCATCTGCTACATGGGGTACGGTGAGCGGGAACGGTTCGGCCACGTGGTGAACCGGTTGGTTGCGGACGGAGAGCTGGTCGCGCCGATCGCCATTGGCCGGGACCACCACGACACCGGGAGCGTGGCGAGCCCGTTCCGGGAGACCGAGCAGATGAAGGACGGTTCGGACGCGATCGCCGATTGGCCGATCCTCAACGCGCTCCTTAACGTCGCGAGCGGAGCCACCTGGGTTTCCGTGCACCACGGGGGCGGGGTGGGGATCGGCAACTCGATCCACGCCGGCCTCGTGATCGTTGCCGATGGAACCGCCGATGCGGACCGTCGGATTGCGCGTGTGCTCCACAACGACCCGGGTCTCGGCGTGGCCCGGCACGCGGATGCCGGCTACCCGTCCTCGCTCGCGCTACTCCGCGGAGCGGGCTTCCGGATCCCGGGCCAAGGGTAGCTCGGTCCCGGCGGCGCGAACGCGATCCGCCACCGAAGCCCCCGCCGAGCAGAGTGCACGGGTCCGTGCTATCCTCGCCGAGCGGATCGCTTACCGTGCGACGTCGTCGCATGGGGTCTAACGACTGCCGCATCTCTCGGAACACCCCCTTATGTCGGGGGTCCCCGCCTCCTCACCCCTGACGGAGTAAGCTCCGTTGGAAAGAACCATGGCGAAAATCGGCGGAACGAAAGGGTGGGTCGTGGCGGCAGGCGTCGCACTGCTCATGGCCTTCGTGGCGATTCCTGCGCTCTCGGGCGCGGCGAGCGCTGCGTCGGTCACCAGCGCAGCGACGGCCAATCCGTCGACCCAATGGGCCTACGGGGGGGAGGGTTGGGCGAACAACTCCTTCCAGTATGGGAATGTGACGATCAACTGGAGCGCGTCGTTCGGGGAGACCGTGGTGTTCACGGTCACCAACACGACGCCCGGTACCTGGATGCTGGAAGAGGCGCGCACGGTCGGGATCACGATCGCCGCGTCGTACTCCGGCCCCATCGTGCAGGCGACGTACCACTATCATGCACAGGAAGTCGACCTGGCCTTCGCGAACCTGACGAACCAGTCGTTCGTCTACGTGAACGGGCAGCCGGTCCCCGCGCTCGGAGTGGACAACGCCTCGGCGTCGATCAACGCCGCGATCACCGAGTCGGCCGCGAAGACGGTGAAGGGTCTCACCGAGAGCGCCTCGCTCGACGTCTCGGGCGTCGGACAGGCGGCCACGTCGTTCAGCCCCTCCCTCGGGCTGATCCCGCTCAACCTCTCCGGGGTCGACCAGTGGAACTCCACGGCGACCGGAAGCCCCTCCGCGTCCTGGAACATCAGCTACTCCTGGACGGAGACGGGATTCAACGGCACCAGCGGTTCGGGATCCGGTTCGAAAGTGGGCGCCCTGAACGGTAGCGGCCCCGTGTACCTCAACGGGTACAAGGTCCACCTGATGGCTCCGCCCGCCTTCCACGACGGGAAGGACCGCACGGCGATCGTGCTCGTCGTCCAGGGTGTCTTCGACACCTACGACGGGTTCATCTTCGTGCCGCACGCCTTCGACATCTTCGGCACCGCCGCTCACGACTACGACTCGGCGTCGCTCGGTTCCGCCGGGATCTCCGCCCAGACGCTCTTCGTGAGCTCGGGGACCGTCGGGCCCGCGAGCGTCAGCGCCGCCTCGACGACCTTCGGGTCGGACGACCGGGCGATGAACGCCCTCGCGACCCCGGTGACGCAGGCCTCGCCCGCGGCGGGAGCCCCGTCGCCGGGCGACTCCGTCCTGGCGCAGCCGATGAGCGTGCCCGCGGCGAACGCGGAAGCGAACTGCCTGACCAACGGCTGCGGCGGAGCCGCGGCCGCGGCGGGTCCGGGCGGACTGCTCCTCGTTGCGGCGGTCGGCGTCGCGGTCGCGCTCGTGGTCGGTACGGTCGGTGTGATCGAGTGGCGCTCCTACGCCCGGCGCCGGTCCCAGAAGGGGCTGGTGGGTGGGTATGGCGAGAGCTGGCCCAACGGCGTTCCCCCCGCCGGGGCCGTCTCGCCTCCCCCGATGGGCCCCTCCGGCGGGAAAGACCCCGCCGAGGGCCCGAACCGGCACCCGTAAGACGACCGGGCCGAACGGTGGGCTCCGTAGGGGGCCCACCCAACCCTTTCCTATTTTTCTCTTCGTAAGCGCGGGAGGAGCTACGGTGTCGGATGTTGCCCAGAATTACCGATCCGGGCCATGGCCGTGTCGATCACGCGGCGGTCGGTGGGATACTTTACCCTCTCCCGGGCGGCCCCAAGCGCGAACCATTCCGCTCGGTCGAAGATCTTCTCCGTACGGGCCGCTCGCTCCGGGGTGTAGGCGAGAAAGTACACGGTGGTCTTGTAGACGTTTTCCGAAGTCTTGGGACGATAGAAGCGATAGGAGACTTCCGCGACTTCAGCGCCGAGACGGACGTCCCGCATTCCCGTCTCCTCGTGGATCTCCCGCAACGCGGCTTCGGTCAAGGACTCCCCAGGGTCCACGTGTCCTTTCGGGAAGCACCAACGGTCCTCGTCACGCTGATGCAATAGGAGCGTCTCCCCGGTCGGGTCATGGAGCAGCAGAGCGCCGGCGGCGAGCTCGGCCACGATCGGGGCCTCGGGGCGGTACGGTTCGCTCCTAGCGGGCACGCCCCCACCGAGTCGGCTCGGAACTAAGAAAGCTCCGATGCACGAAGCTTATGGACCGCCGGACATCGTGGGCGTTCTGTGCTCGACCCCGGCGAAACGTACTCGACCCTGGGCGACCTTATCCGAGGAAAGGCCCGGAAGAACGGCGACCGCGTCGCCTTCCGATTCGCTTCTCGGGCGATCACCTATGCCGAGTTCGACCGGGAGACGGACCGAATCGCGAATGGGCTGGCGGCGGCGGGTATCGGGCCCGGCGACCGGGTCGGATGCCTTCTCTTCAACACACCGGAATTCCTCACGCTCTGGTTCGGTTCGGCCAAACGGGGCTCGGTCCTCGTCCCGCTGAACACGGCGCTCAAGGGGGAGATCCTGCGCTACGAACTGGCCGACAGCGCCCCTGCCGGGATCGTCGTCGACCAACGTTTGTGGGAGGCGTACGCCCCGTTCCGGGGGTCGCTCGGCATCCGGCGCGAGTGGATCGCCTCCCCCGGCGACGCCGCCGAGTCCCTCGCCCCGGATGTTTCCCCCTTCTCCTCGCTCCCCTCCGAACGTCCGGCGGACTCGCCGCCGGTGGTGCGTTCGAGCGACGCGGTCTCGATCATGTACACGAGCGGAACGACCGGCCCTCCAAAGGGCGCCATCATTCCGCACGAAAAACAACTCGTGACGCCGATCGAGATCGGAAATCGAAGCTGGCTCTCCCCGAAATCGGTCCTGTTCACCGCGCTCCCCCTCTTCCACTGCAACGCGCAAGAGATGACCGCGCTGACCGCCCTCCTGAACGACCTCACGGCCGCGTTCGACGAGCGATTCCACGCGAGCAGCTTCTGGGAGACCGCCGCCAGCTTCGGCGCGACGCACGTTTCGCTGCTGATCTCGATGATCAATGTGCTGTACAAGCAACCCGCGCGACCGACCGACGCGACGCACACCGTACGTACCGCCCTCACGGCGGGCACGACCCGAGCCATCTGGGGGGAGTTCGAACGGCGCTTCGGGCTCACGATCGTCGAGCTGTACGGGATGACCGAGTGCGGCTGCACGACCCTCATGAACCCGCCCGGCGCGATCCGGGTCGGTTCGGTGGGCACCCCCCTCGGGTTCGTCGAGGCCGACGTCGTGGACGACGAGGACCGACCGGTGCCGCCGAACACTCGCGGCGAGCTCATCGTCCGCCCAAAAGCACCGTTCACGATGTTCTCGGGTTACCTCAACAAGCCCGAGAAAACGGTTGAGGCCTGGCGCAATCTCTGGTTCCACACCGGCGACTATGTGACCCGCGACGCGGACGGCTACTACTACTTCGTCGACCGGAAGAAGGATATCATCCGCCGCCGCGGGGAGAATCTGGCCCCGTATGACGTCGAGTCGGTCCTGAATCGCCACCCGGCGGTCTTCGAGGCCGTGGTAGTGGGGGTCCCGTCGCCGCTCGGCGAGGAGGACGTGAAGGCGTTCGTCCAGCTCCGACCCGGTTCCTCCGTCGACCCCAAGGAGATGTTCGAATACTGCGCCGCGAACCTGCCGTTCTTCATGGTCCCGAAGTACCTCGAATTCCTCGAGGAGATCCCGAAAACGGCGAACCAGAAGGCCCAGCGATTCGTCCTGCGCGACCGGAAAGGAGGGGTCGAACACGACCGGGACAAGCTCGGGGTCGTCCTCCAGCGCCCGTGACGGCCCGCCTCCCGCGGCGAGCCGCCCGGTCCTGCTTGACGTGAACGCGCTCCTGCTGCCCGCGCGGACCCGATTTCCGTTGGTGGCGGAAATTGACCGGCTTCGTCCGGGCGCCCGGATCGTCGTCCCGGAGTCGGTGATCGGCGAGCTGGATGGCCTCGTGGGGCGGGGCGTTCCCGGCGCTCGCATCGCGGCGGAGCTGGGTCGCCGGTTCCCGCGCCTGCCCTCGATCGGACGCGGCGACGCCGCCATTCTCGAAGCGGCCGTCCGATACCGCGCTTGGGTCGTGACTGCCGATCGCGAACTCGCCGAGCGGCTTCGGCATCTCGGGGTGAGTGTGCTCGTGCCCCGCGACCGACACCGCCTCGAGCTGCACCGCGGTCGGGCGACCCGGCCAGCGGGTTGACGGCGGCTCCTTCGGTAACGGTTATCAGTCGGACCCGGCTCGTGCGGCCGTTCCTCCTCGAAGTCCATGCGCGACGACGACCGGCTGCTCAACCTCACCGACGCCGAGTTCGGGGCGGGTGTCGTCGGCGTCTGCGACATCTGCGGTACCCGGCAAGCGGTAATCGTCCTCAAGAAAGAGCGGTACAAGCTCTGCGTTCTCGACTTCCTCAACAAGACCTGGTTGAAGACCGACAAGAAACCGGGCGTCGCGGCCCCGCTCTATCGGTGCGAGCGCATCGTCTTCGACACCGGCGCGATCCCGTCCGGCAAAGCACCGGCGATCGTCCTGAGTCCGACCAAGGTCGTGAAGCACCCGGTCGTGCTCCTCACCCCCGATGTCTTCGGCATCACCACCACGCTGCTCGACGCCGCGATCCGGTTCGCGCGCGAAGGGTTCGAGGTCATGATCCCGGACATCCAGAAGACCGAGGGCGTCGGTCCGGGACATGCGGTGGCGCTGCGCTCGGGCGCTCAGTTCGGCGGCGGGGTACGGCTCGCCTCCCGGAGGGTCGCGGTGTTGCTCGAGATCTACAGTGACGCGCTCGATTACCTGCGGAGTCGGGAGATGGTCGACCCGATGAAAGCCGCGGCGTTCGGGACCTCGTATGGCGGAAGCCTCGCGCTCGGCCTGGCGGCCCGGGACACCCGGCTCGCCGCGGTCGCGCTGGCCTACCCGATGCCGGTCCGGCCCGCGGACCTCGCGACCCTGGTCACCGTGCCGCTCTTCTGCCTCTCCGGCTCGGCCGATCGCGCGGCCTCGAAAGCGGTCGCCCAGCTTCGGGGCGCTCAATCGAAGGCCAAGGCCGGATTCGAGATCATCGAGATCCCCGGCGTCCGCCACGGCTTCCTCGCTCGGGACCTCTCCGCGTACGAGGTCGGTCCGGCGGAGGCGGCCTGGACCCAGATCGTAGCCTTCCTCAAGCGGACCCTGATGCCGCCCCCGCCCAAGCCCCCCGCGATGCCTCCCAAACCCGCGGCACCGGCGGCGGTGCCACCCGCGAAACCGGTTGGCTCGGCTGCGGTCGTCGTTCCCCCGTCCGCCTCCAAGCCCGTGAGCCCGGCCGTGCCTCCGGCCCCCGCCGTGAGCTGAGATTCGTCCCGCTCGCTACGGGTCGTGCGGCACCTTGGACGCCGTTTCCACCAGCTCTTTCGCGGCTCGCGTGAAACGCATCAGCTTCGCGAGATTCCCCTTCACCCGGAAGGTCCCGTCCATGATCGCCTTCACCGGGTCGAGCTGGCCGGCGATGAGCTTCTGCCAGTTCTCGGGGGTTCCTTCGTAAATGAACTCGCTCGCCACCGCCCGTGCGTCGGCATGGTAGGTGGCCGCGGAGCACTGCCCGTGAGAGAGCGCGAGATGGATCCCAGGGGCCGGTACGGTGGCGTCCGGCATCCGAACGAGGAAGAGGATGTCCCCTTCCCATGCCTGGGCGGCGGTCCGGTAGGCGTCGTTCTGGTTGAGGACTCTACGGAACTCGGCGGCCCATTCTTCTGACGGGAACTTCATTGGCTTCGAACCTCCCTTTCGACCCAAACCGCTCGGAAGCGCTCCGTCGATGATGGATCAGGTCGAGTAGTCGTAGAATCCCATGCCGGTTTTGCGACCGAGGTGGCCCGCGTCCACCAGCCTCCGGAGCATCGGCGCGGGCCGGTACTTCGGGTCCCCGAACTCCCGAAACAGGGTCTCTGCCACCTCGAGCGACACGTCGAGCCCGATCATGTCCGCGAGCTCGAACGGCCCCATCGGCATTCCGGCCCCGCTCTTCATCGCGAGGTCGATGTCGCGGGAGGATGCGAGATTCTCCCCGAGGGCGAAGGAGGCCTCGTTGAGGACGGGGATCAGAAGTCGGTTGACGATGAACGCGGGCGACTCTTTCACACGGATCGGGACGAGGGGATAACGGTGGTTGCGCAAGCCCTGCAGGAAATCGATGGTATCGGTGATGACGTCCTCCCGGGTCTCGACGCCGCCCGCGACCTCGACCAGCGGAAGAGTGGTCGGGGGGTTGAAGAAGTGAGTGACGAGCGTTTGCCGGACGTGTTTCAGCCCGCGGGACAACTTGGTGATCGAGAGCGAGGAGGTGTTCGAACCGATGATGGCGTGCTCCGGGACGACCCGGTCGAGCGCCTCGAGGACCGGCCGCTTGACCTCCTCCCGTTCGAAGACCGCCTCAACGACCAGGTCCACGCCCCCGAAGGCGGCGTAGTCGGTCGTGCCGTGCACCCTCGCGACGACCTCGTCGCCACGGGCCCGTGAGAACTTCGGTGCAAGCTTCGCGCGGATCTTCGTTCTCTGCTCTTCGGAAAGCACTCCGGCAAGCTCCGTGATCCGCTCGATCTCCTTCGGAGCGCGCGACTCGTGGAACCGTACGAGTTCGTCGACGTACCCCCGGACGCGGGCCAGCCCTTTGGATACGAGGGCCTCATCGACATCCTTGAGAACGACATCGATTCCGTTGTACGCGAGAACCTCCGCGATCGCGGCTCCCATCGTGCCAGCGCCTACGACCCCTGCCTTTGCGACTCGCATATCGGCCCCGGGCGCTCCACCGCGGCTCCGCTACATAACCTGCCGGTGAGAAATTCGCCCGCGCAGTTTCTTCTTCGATAAATCGGCCGGTCGCAGTGCGGTTTCTTGGCCGTGGTCCTCGAGAGGGAAGGGTCCGCGCGCCCATCCCATCCGAAGGTTTAAGGAGCGGACACGGCTCGACACGTCTGCGCGGGGATAGCCCAGCCCGGTAAGGCGCAGGATTGCTAATCCTGTGGTGATTTCACCTCGGGGGTTCAAAAGGGCGGTCGGGCGAACCGACCTCCCGGGACGTCCCCCTCCCCGCGTTCCTAGTGGGAGGGCTCGGCGCGCGCCCGGTAGACCGCCCCGTCGTGCCGGACCTCGACCAGCGCCCCGGCACCGGGAAGTGCCCCATCGATGATGACGAGCACCCGCACGCCTCCGGCGACTTCCACCATCGCCAGGCGGTGCGGAGCATGCCAGCCCGACGGAGGATAATGGATCTCGGTCGAAACGAGGACCTTACCCACGGCCGACGTCGTGTAGAGCACGCAGTCCGTCGAACCGCACTTTGGACACGGTCCATCGGTCGGCAGGAACTGGGCGTGGCAAGCATGACAGCGCGATAGCTCGAGGGCCGTCTCGGCGATCATGCGGACTTCTCCCCGAGGATCGTGACGAAGTTCTGGGACGCAATGCCGCTCATCGCGTGAGCGAGCCCGACCTTGGGTCGCTTCGCGATGGCGTGGCGACCCGCCTCGCCGCGGAGCTGGAGGGCTACCTCAGCGACCTCCGCGAGACCGGAGGCCGCGACCGGGTGCCCTCGGCCGATCACGCCTCCGCTCGGATTCACCGGCAACCGACCGTCCCGCGCCACCCAACCCTTCTCGAACCACGTGGGCGCCTCGCCCGGTCCGCAAACCCCGAGGTCTTCGATGTGAATCATCGCAAAGGGCGAGAACGCGTCGTGGACCTCCGCGACCTCGATCTCTTTCCGGGTGAGCTTCGCCGCCTCGTAGGCGCGACGCGCGGCGATGCGGGTCGCCGTGAACGAGGTCAGCTCCTCCCGGTCGACGAGCCGCAGTGCATCAAACCCTTGGCCGAGGCCCAGAACGGTGGCTGGCCCTGTGCCCTTCTCCAGCACGACGGCGGTAGCGCCGTCAGAAATCGCCGAGCAGTGAAGCAGGCGCAGCGGCAACGCAACGGCCCGACTCGCCGCCACTTCCTCAGCGGTCACCGCTTTCTGAAAATGCGCGTTCGGGTTCGCGACCGCCATCGCTCGCGCGTGAACCGTGGCGATGTCGCAGACGCTCGTCGGCAGAGTGTACCGGTCAAGGTAGCGCTGGCTGACCATCGCGGCGAGGCCGGGCATCGTCGCCCCGGCGGCAACCTCGCTCATGTGCAGGGATGCGGCGAGGTCCCGGGTGATCTCGGCGGTGGAACGGTCCGTCATCTTTTCGGCGGCAATGACGAGGGCGCGGTCGTACCGACCGCTCTCGAGGGCGATCGCCGCGGCGTGGAAGGCCATTCCCCCGGTCCCGCTCGACGAGTCCACGCGGAAACCCGAGGCCGACTCGAGTCCCAGGCGACCCGCGAGTCTCGGGAGGAGCGCCTCTCGTCCGTGCGGGCCCTGGGAGAACATCGAACCCGCCACGAGGAGGTCGATCGGCTTGCGACCGATTCCTTCGAGGGCGAGATTTGCGGCTTCGGCCGCCAGGTCGATGAGGCCCTCCGGCCGCTTTCCAAATCGGCCCATTCCGATCGAGGAGACGTGAACGCTCATGCGCCGACCGCAATCACCGGTTCGAGCAGGTAATGGACGTGCGCCAGGAACTCCGAGAGCGGCCGCCCTTCCTCCCACCGCAGGATGCCGTTGCCTTCCGGCGTCCGGCTCACCGGGGGCAACCGGCGGCACAGCGCTCCGATACGGCCCGAAGACGGTATCTCGCCCGCCACGAAGACTCTCCAGTTTTCTGTGGACCGAAGCCCGACACGACGGTAGGCGTAGAGGACCGTGAGACCGACCCGCTCGACCGCCTTGCGATGCGCTTCGAGCTGCGCGTTCGCCCGGCCGCTGGCCGCGGAGAAGCGGATCACGGGTT
>Ga0335078_10000954_pt1 | contig 43924 bp, 27 predicted proteins | sample Lox_Sample_32_FD_206711 | JGI IMG/M metagenome (GOLD analysis project Ga0335078, IMG submission 206711) | Soil microbial communities from Loxahatchee National Wildlife Refuge, Florida, United States - Lox_Sample_3.2 | ecosystem: Environmental > Terrestrial > Soil > Wetlands | place: USA...
GGCGGGGAGGGGATGGTGCGGTCCCGGTCGGATGCGTCAGGGTTTTTCCGTCTGAGGGTACCTCTGTCGCTCTGGCGAAGCGAAACCTACGGTCTCGATTTTAGCCGCGCTGGTTATCGGTCCGTCCACATCACCGAACGGCTGACCGAACAGATTTACGTGGTCCGAATGGCGGCAATCGCTTCTCAGTCAGTTGCCCAGCCGCCCGGCGCGCAAACCACCTTGAAAGATGTGCGCGTCAGGTATGCGACCAAAACCTCCACGCCAATCAATATTGGGAGTATCGCCACAACTTTTGAAGTCGCCAACGCTGGGGATGTCCCGTGCAACCATGCGCCAGTCTGTTCGCCGAATGGAAAATGGAAGGCATCGGTTGGCGGGCTGACGCTGGACGCGGGCGAGGGCCATGAGTACCGGAATGTCAGGATGTCCTGCATCGCGGGGCCGTGTCCGTTTGCCAGAATCGATTCCGACCAGTTTTCTAACGGCGGCCGTGTCATTAAGGTGCTGGTGCGCAACTGGTCCGACACGGTGACATTTCTAGCGGAGGCGGAGGTGATGCAAACGATACCCAGCGACGCCATTCGTAACGCTTATCCGATCATCTTTGGACGCGAAATGAGTTTTACTCTTCCTCCGGCTGGGGAAGGGCCCAGTATTGAGACTGATGTCAACGGAGATGAAATCGTTTTTCCCTTAGGCCCGGCACTCACGCTGCCATGGGCGGTTTGCAGCCTGCAACTCGGAGCCGACCGAACGAAACTTTATCGGTGCGAGTTGAAAGCTGGATACCAGTTTCAATAAGTGCGGCTCACGCTTCAGATCGCTACCACCGGGTTGCGTTGCGGCAACCTGCCAGGCTTTTATCGATTAGGGTTTGTAGTGCGCGGACAAATAGTCAAGTAGGCCGTCGCGCTGTTCGGGCTTCACTGCAGCGCCCCATCCGGTCATCTTCGTCACTTCGCGATCCCATTGCGCGCGGGTGAGCCGCTGCTGTCGCATCATATGATCGTCGTGACAGCCGAAACAGGCGGCTTTGTAGCCGTCGGGCTGAGTTTGACCTTCGGTATCGCCCGAAATCGCCGAGGACGGGGGCCGGTTCTTGGATATTGTGACGGGCCTCGGTTGAATGGCGTTGTAGAGGTAGCCGTTGGGATTCCACTCTGGTTCGATCGGCTGGGATTGACCCGCATCATTCGCGGCGCGCGAAATCAGCGTGTGTTGGCCTTCGCCAGCTTTCCAGGTCCAGGCGAATTTGCGGAAGCCGTATTTTGTTGGCTTGCCGGTTAAATTCGCGAGGGACCAGGTCTTGCCGTTATCCACGGAGATTTCGACTTTGGCAACGGGAGACGAGTTGGACCATGCGACACCCTGCACGGTGATCATCCCCGGAGCTGCCCAATCGCCGGGATGCGCGATCACGGACTTTACGTTGAGGTCGGTCACGGGAACCATGTCCTTGGGGTCGACAGGGGTGCCGGGCGCGACATGCCGGGGAGGATGGCGGTACGCGGTCTTCATCCAGAAGCCGTCGAAGTCATGGTCGAGGAGTTCGATTCGAGTAAGCCACTTGACCCAGGAGTCGCTGGCCCAACCCGGAGCGATGACGCGTAAAGGGAAGCCGTGATCGGCGGTAAGGGGCTTACCATTCATTTCCCAGGCGAGCAACGTGTCAGGATGCATTGCTTTGCCGACTTCGAGCGTTCTCTGGAACCTAGGCATGTTGCCGAGCGGCTGGTCGGCGCCGTTGAGCAGGAGTTGCTTCGCGCCGGGCTGGACGCCAGCTTTTTCAAGAATGTCTTTGAGGCGTACGCCAGTCCAACGTGCGTTCCCGACGCTGCCAAAGCGCCATTGGGCTCCGGCGACATGCGGTTGGTAGAAGCTTCTGCCATTACCGGCGCATTCCAGCACGCTGACGAGTTCAACGCGCGGGAGCTTCTTCAGGTCGGCGAGGGTAAGGGTGAGCGGGCGATCGACAAGTCCGGCGACTTCAAACTTCCATTCAGGGAGTTTGACTTGCGGAATCATGGTGTGGCAACGCACGAAGAAGTGCTCCACCGGCGTGATCTCGTCAATGAAGGCTTGGACCGGCATTTCGAGATCTTTCGGACTAGGGGAGAGAGTGATGAGGCTCGAAGACGGCCCCGCCGCTCGATTGGAGCGGGATAGCAGCGCCGCAGTGCCGGCGAGGAAGAGACCTCGTCGAGTGAGCTTCGCAGGTTTGAAGTTAGGATACACGTTGATTAAAAACCTTCACCGGTATTGTATCTGGCCAGCGACTGAGGGAATGCAGGCTCATCTGCTGAGCAGGTTGAGGAAAAGATTCTCGACCTTCTCCCGGTTTGCATCGAGCGCAACTTCGACCGGGCTGCCGAGCGGATCCTCGATGGTCCGGCCCTGGGAGCGGCCTGTCGCGATCACTCGAATCTTAAGCAGTTTGGTTTGGACTACCGTCGGGTCCAGCAACGTAGCGGCGGTGAGCGTGTCCCAGAAGTAGTACCGATCGATTCCCTGCTGCGCGATGCGCCAGGATTGCGCGGCGAGCTGCGACGCGATAGAGGGTTGAGCAGCGAGGCGGTCGAGGAATTTTGGCGTCAGCGGTACTTTGTTGGTGGCGTCGAGCGGAATCAGCGTGATCGGGATTCCCGATTGAACAACGGCGGCGGCCGCTTGCGGTTGATTGAATATGTTCCATTCCGCCGAGCCGTCGTGCTTTTCCGACGCGACGTTTCCAGGCACGCGTACCGCGCCACCCATTACGAAAATGCGGGCGATGTTCTTCTTGATGGAAGGATCGAGCGCGAGTGCGTCCGCGATATTAGTGAGCGGTCCTGTTTCGAGAATCGTGTATACGCGATCGCCGGAGAGCAGTTTCGCAAGATGGTGCGGCGCGTCTTCGGACACGATCCGGTTGGACGCGCTTGGCGCGGTACCGGCGAGTGCGGCGATTCCCAACACGCGACCGGCATCCTTGCGCCATCTGGCCGGGAAGGGATTTGCTCCTTCGGAATGACCCTTGGCGATTGTGATGTTGCTGGCACCCAATCGATCGACGAAGAGTTGTGTCGCGCGAGTGGCGGGTTCGAGGTATGAGTCCGCGGGACAGATGGTGATCGCTCGCACGTGAACATCGGGCGATCGCATCACCAGGGCGATCGCAACGAGATCGTCGATGCCGCCATCCTGGTCGATGATCACGTCGGGGATGGCCGCGGAACGGACAACAACTGGGATCGCAAGAGCGCAGGCCGCGATCCACACACGGCGAAGCATGTCCCGCGTTACTTGCCGATCGCCAGGATGGTGAACGATCCAGGCACGACTGTTCCTTGCGGGCCTCGGCCGCCCCCGGGCGGGGCTGCAGGCGCTGGGCCGCGCTCCTGACTCATGGTGAAAATATGATTCGTTTTGCTGTCGAAGGCGAGCGTTCGAGCGCCGTTCATCGTTTCCAGGTTTTGTTCCACCTCGAAACTTGCCGGGCCCTTTTCTTTCACGATGGTCAGGGTGCCGTTGCCCTGGGTGCTGAAGGCTTCCATGGTGGCGGGGTTGAACACCGCGCCGTCTGAACCGCCCGCGAGCGGCAGACTGGTGATGATCTTACCGTCCGTTGAGCTGAGGATCACCATCATCGGCCGGGGCGGCTGCGAGGGCGGATTGCCCGAGTTTGCGCAGGCCGCAAACAGCACATGATTCTTTGCATCCAGGGCCAGGCCGTTGCACCGGCCTTTGTCGCCGAGCGGATAGTGCGCGACCGCTTTCATGGTTTTTACGTCGACTGCCGTGACGCTGCCGGGCATGTCCTGCATGACCACGTAGAGCATGCCTTTGCCGTCGCCCACGCCTTGCTCGGGCACACCACCCAGATCGATGGTGCCGAGCACCGTACCATCCTTGGCATTGATGACCGTTGCGTCTTTGGTCGGATGACTGAAAATGTACACGCGCTCATTGAAGCGGTCGAAGTAGATGCCGTCAGGCCGGGCTGCCGCGGCGGCATCGATGGTCTTGATGAGCTTCATGGTCTTGGTGTCGAACATCGAAATGGGCCGGCTGCTGGTGAATCCGTGGCCGGACTTGGGATCCACCGCGGTACCTTGGCCCCCTACGCCTGCAATCTCGGAGACCAGCTCGAGGGTGTCGAGATTGTAGATAGAGAGTCGTGTCTCGACGCCAGATCCAGTGGCTCCACGGCGCGGAATATACAGCCTGCGCCCTGCCGCGTCGGCGTAGATGTAATCCCAGCCGCCCTCTCCGCCGACCTTGGCTCTTTTGAGCACCTTGTATGGACCGGCATCTTGTGCGAGCACGGTTGGGGCAAGGCTCACGAATGCCGTTGCGGCGAGAAACGCGAATGGCTTGTGCATGCGTGCCTCCAGAGTTCGATGGTAGATCATTGTAACCCTGAAGCGCGTGCAACGATCGGAACCCGGAAATCACTACGCCGGGCATGGGAACTCCAGTGGTAGCATTTGCGAAACATCATCGGCGGCAGTCGGTGGGAGCGTACTATCCTTTGAAGCTTGCCTTCTCATACACGGCGTATTGCGACGGCCATGTGGTGCAGCGCGGAACCGGCGAGACGGCTGAGATCAGCAGCTCTGGAGTTCGGGTGAAAACCGCCGAGAGCGTGGACGAGAACGTGAATCAGATGCGCCTCGCGATCGCTTGGCCGGTGGCGTTAGACGACGGCACCAAGCTACAGCTTGTGGTGCAGGGACCAGTGGCGCACGCGGCCGCGACACTGATGGAAGTCACCTTTTGGCAATACGAATTCAGGACCGCAGCGAGGCGCGCCGGCAGTGTGGAAGTGGTCCTGCATAACGGACCATTCCTGCTGGCGAAGGGATCGCAGAGCGCTTCGAGCGCTGCTGCTGTCTAGCGAAAGTCACTCGCGAATAACTCTTCAGGGTTCGGAGGCAAAGAACGGCATGCTGGCCGCCTCCGGCCTTTCGATTTCAGCCGCCAGGACCGCCACGCCCACGTCCCCTTTGTACAAGCTATGCGGAAGGTAGTCGTTCCGCTGGCCGAGCATTGCATTTCCGAGTGCGCATGCTTTGGCGGTCAGCGCCCGTGCCTGTTCCAACCAGCGCTGCTCTTGAGTGTGATTGTAGAGGCTCAACTGCGCATACGCTTGACCGGCGAATCCGCAGCAGAGGGCGTGGCCGCCGCCGGTTTGTTCGAATGCATCCATGGCGGCGCGTTCGGCCAAGTCGAGATAGGAGGCATCGCGATAGACGCCATGAGCCAGCGTCCAGAGATGGACGAATCCGGCGCTGCCGTTGCACCATCCCGCTAGCGACACGAATCCGGGACGGGATTGAACCGGCCAGCGGGCACCGCGGCGGGTGAAGTGAGCGCATTCGGCGAGCTGGCGAAGGCGGCGTTCCGTCGCGGGGGAAGCCTGCTCACCCAGGACCTGGTTCCAGCGCAGGAGCGCATAGAGAAGGCCGGCCCATCCGTGCGCGATTCCTAGATACGCGATGGTGTCGCCTTCGCCGATTGCCGGTTCGCTCTCCATCAAATCCTGGATGCGGCGGCAAATCTGATTGCCGCGATCCACCAGGGTTGGGGGTTTTTCCGGACCGCACGATTCCAGGAGCAAGGTTAAACCGTGCAGGACGCTGGCCTGACCTAAAGTGAGATCGGGATTCTCGGCGTCCTCACTGGTGACGTGCAAGTAGCGATTCACAGCCGCATCCAAGTGGAACGCGTCGGCGCGGGCGTTCGCGATCAGGGCTTGGACGGCGGCCACGCCGCTGGGGGAGTGAAATGGCGAAACGCGGCCGACGGTTTCGGGCGTGATCTGGATTTCGGGGCTAAAGAATGCTCGCTCTCCAGATTCGAGTGCCGCGCGTTCGGCCCAGGCGTCGGCGAGCGCCAGCAGGCGCCCATCTTCCCGCACGCACGCAATCCGGTAGGCGGCATACGCGACGCCGGCGGATCCGTAGGTCAGCGAAGTGGTCGGAGAAGGAGGACCTTCGTAGGCCAGCTGGTGGCGAGAATCGGCGATGATTGCCAATACGCGATCCAGCAGCTTTTGCGACTCGTCATCGCGGGTGGCCGGTGTTGAAATCGCTTCCTCGAGCAGCGTGACTGTTTGCATGTTGGCGAGCGAATGGCGGAAGGCGTGGGAGAGTTGTCTCGTGGTGTCGAATCTTTCCGCGGGATCTTTCCGAAGCGCCCGCAACACCACGGGTTCCAGAGATTCGAAGCTCGCCGCGCCACGTTGGGCGAAAGGCAGCGGCGCATCTTCGGCGATTTGCCGGAGCATTTCTTGTTTGTCGAAGGAGAAGTCGAGGTAGTATTGGCCGCAAAGCAAGGAGTAAACCAGCGCCGCCACTCCATATTGCTCGCCGGCGAAGGTCGCTTCCTGTTGGCGTACGCCCGCGCGCGCGGCTTGCGCATACTCGGGCTCGAAGAAGAACGGCACGCCGGCACGCGGAGCGCGGCGGGCTTCGGAATCCACGGTGCGGGCAATGCCGAAGTCGATGATGCGCACTTCTCCTGATTCCGACACCAGCACGTTGCGGGGATGCACGTCGGCATGGATCACGCCGCGTTCGTGCAGTTTCGCGTACGCCTCTAAGATTTCGGCGCACAACTCCGCCACGCTCTCCGGCGCGCCGGGGCCGATTCTTCGGACCGCAGTGTGCGCGTCCTCGCCTTCAAACCACTCAACCAGAATGTATGCGCGGCCATCCTCGAGTTGGCCGCTCTCGATCAGTTCGGGAGCTGGCGCGCCTCCGATGCGTCGCAACACGTCCGATTCCGCCGCTAGCAGCTTGTTCATCTCGTCCAGTGCATTTCGCGTGGCAATTTTTAGTGCCGCCAAGCGGCCTTCCGGCGTTCTCACCTGGTACACTTCCGAATCGATCAGCGCCTGAACCGGTCGCTCGACAATGTGGCGCCCGACGCGATCTCCGGGCGCAAAGCTCGGTTGGATTTTCTCCGAGGCGGTTCCGGGTTCGACCAGAAGGCGCGCCACCAGGCAGCTTTCGATCAACGGATAGGCTTCTTCGAGAACATCGGACGGGCGCGCTTTCACGCTCTTGCTGTAAGCGAGAATGGCATCCACGATGGTCCTGGGGTCACGGAACTGCTCGAGCAGCGCGGCCGCGTTGGCATCGATCACTTTGGATGGAGTGCGGGAGTGCGGGCGCGTGAGCGCGAAATCGCCGTCCTCACCGTCGAGTTGCGCGCGTACCGCCGCCGGCAATTCCGTCAAGGGCACAATTTGAACGTCGTCGGGCAGAACCACGGGACCTTGCATTTTAGTTTTGTTCCTTTCCGATGGGAGCCCACGTATCGGTGTTGACGCCTTCCAGGCTGAGCCGGTTTAAGGCGAATTGCCAGGGCTCCATGTTGGCGGGCGGGTTTTGCCGGCCGCTTAGCAATGCGATGGCGAGACGGTTCGTCACCCACAAACGCCAGCTTTGGCGCACCAGCCAAGCCGGCACGTCGTTCTCTTCAGGCGGATCGATGCCCCAGGAAATCAGCGGGCTCTCGATTTGGGCCGTGAACGGAACACCTTGCGCCGGACACCCGTCCAGTTTCCTCAAGATGCGTTCCGCTGCGTCCTGCAAACGATCGAAACTCGTAAAGTAAGCGATCATTTTGTCAGGCCGGAGGATCCCCGGCAGATTCTTGCCCACCTTGAAAGCCATGGCGCCGGCGGATTCGGCTCCTGCGATGAGCGCTTCGAAGCCCTCTCTCAGGAACGCGGGCTGCGGGCTCAAATACAGTTTGTAGGCCTCGATTCGGCGTCCCGCCGCCATACGGTTGCGCTGCCAAAAAATCCAGCCATCGTTCTGTGGGTCGGCGGGCAATTCAGTCCAGTGACGAGCGAGTTGGGACGCCGTTTTTCCGCGGTCGCCGACTTGCAGATGCCGGCGAACGGCGTCCGAGGTGGGGAATTTTGCCTTCCATTGCGCAGTCGCCGGGATTCGCCCGTAAGCGTACAAGCGCGAAGAGAGCAGGCTCGGGTCGGAGAACGGTAGCGCTTGCGCATATAACAACGCGTCGCGCGAAAGCTGCGCGATTTCGCAATTCGCGCCGGACATTTCCTCTGGCTCACAGACAGCCGCGAACGCAGCGGCTCCGTGCAGCATCTCGCCATCATGTTCGATCTCGAGAATGCCGTCCAGCACCAGCTCGGCGATTTCCTGATTCGTTTGGCTGCCGCGCGCCGCGGTAACGAAAGCCGGCAGTTTGCCTGATTCCTGCAGACTTAGGAAGAGAAGCGCGGTGTCCCGGCAAGCGGTTTTCAGCGGTAGTCGAGCGCCGGTTCGGGGGCGAAGGATTCCGTAGAGATTTGGATCTCCCTTCAAAGAGAAAAAGAGCTCCTGCTGCTCGACCGGCAGGCGATCGAACGACAGGAGCTCGTAGGAGGGGTTGGCCCGGAAGGTCCCATCCAGGACCGGCCTGAGTTTCAGAGGCTGGGGAGCCGCCGATGCTTTGGCCGTGCCCGGAACCGAACTGGTAGAGGTGCATGTCATGAATGGAATCTCCGAACCGCCATGAGACTACTTTTTCTTTTGCAGCTCGGCCTTGCGAGCGCGCAATTCTTCGAGAGCCGCCGTGAGCTTGGATTCGAGCATCTCGACGTCGGCCACGGTCTGCGGCTTCAACGTCTCGGCCTCGGCAGCCTGCTGCTTCTCGGCGGCATCGAGCGCCTGCTTGAGCTGCTCCTTGAGATTGGCCAGCGCCTGACCGCTAAATTGCGGGAGCGTCTGGAGAATGGTACCCGTATCGGTAACGAGCGAGCCCGGGCACGTGAGCGTAACAGTGATGGAGGCGCCTTGGCAGATACTCGGATAGTAAAAGCTGCATCCGAACTGACACGCCGAGAACGCGAGGTACGAGCATCCCAGATGGCAGCCCGTAATTGCCGCCGTGCATCCGAGATGACAGATGAGGGTCGGATGGCACTGCAGGGCTGGGCTGATGGCAGACGTTACATCAATCATCAAATCCTTAACTTTGAACGCCATGTTGAAACTCCTTGATTGGGCTATGAAATGGAGTTGGCCAACTCGATTGGGTCTGTGATTTCCAGGTGCGGCAGCGTTTCACTTTCAGCCGCGATGGCGAACCGGCCAATCTTTTGGCGCTCCACCTGAAACGGTCCTTTTCCAGGAATCACTCACTAGCGTCCAGGACTCATATCGCTCATCACCGTTCTTACTGGACCGATCGCACGTTGGAGGAACTGGACGGAAAGGGCGAATGCCTTCCGTCCAGGCGAACCCGTCCTCCGGAAAACTATGGGGGTTAACAGGCGCCTCATGACGCCAAGTGCTGCCAGCCAGTTCGTCCCTTCCAGCGCTGTTCCTACAAGTACCTTCACGCCACCGATTCGTTCCACGCCCGACGGGCTGGGCCGTCTGCTATGCTCGTCTGCCAGGAGAGTAATCTGCCTGTTCGACGAAGCTTATCTGGGCGCTTTGAGAGCGCGCGACGCCAATGCAGAAGCTTCCTTGGTCGCGTACTTTTCCAAGCCCGTCCAGGTTAAGCTGCGGGCGCGGCTGCGGTCGCCCGAATTGGTTCAGGATGCCTACCAGGAGACTTTTTTGCGCGTCCTGTCGTATTTTCGTTCCGGCAAGACGCTAGAGAATCCCGGCAGCCTGCCCGGATTCATATTCGTCACCTGCCACAATGTCGCGCTGGAGTTGCTTCGCGCGCATACACGACAGGATCAGTTTCCGGAGCGGCTTCAGGATCCTGTCGCCTTGGGCCTCGATCCGGAGCGCCAGATGGTCACTGAAGAGCGGAAGGTCCTGGTGCGGCGTTTGCTCGAAGAACTTTCGGAAAAGGACCGCAAGCTCATCAAGCGCGTTTTCCTGGATGAAGAAGATAAAGACGCAGTGTGCCGGGAGTTCGACGTGAACCGCGACTATTTGCGCGTCTTGCTACATCGTGCGCGCGTGCGGTTCAAGGCGGTAGTCTCTCGCGACAGCGTGAAAAAGGCCGCGAAAGGCTAGCATGCGAAACGAATTCTTGACGGTTCTCACCAAGTTTATGAGGTTTTAAAGGGGATGGACCACGTGACAGCAGTCAATGAGCGGTCTGCCGAACGGTACTTGCTCGGAGAAATGTCCACCGTCGAAGCGGAAGAGTTCGAGCGGCATTATTTCGATTGTCAGGAGTGCGCGATGGCCGTGGAGGAGTGTCAGATCTTCGCGTCCAACGCGCGCGCCGTCTTGGCCGAGGCGGAAACGGAAAGGACGCGCGAGGAATCGCGGAAGCCGGAGAAGAGATCGCTGCTGGATTCGCTGCGCGCCTGGTGGCGTCAACCTCTGTTGGCTTTGCCCGCGGTGGCGGCTGTTTTGCTGGCGGCGTTCTCGGTGTACCAAGGGACGGTGGTGATCCCGGGATTGCGGGACCAATTAGGAGCGCCGCGCGTTCTGCCGGCGTTTCAGTTGCTCGGGGCCTCACGCGGGGCGGCTTCGGAGATCACGATTCCGTCTGGCACGCCGTCGTTTGCGGTGGCGGCGGACATTCCGCCGGACGCCAAGTTCCCGCGATATTTGTGCGAATTATTGGTGAGTGGGCGTACAGTTTTCCGCTTGACGGCGGTTGCACCGGCCGAGGGGCAACCCATCACGATCCTAATTCCGGCCAAGGATTTGAAGGCGGATCAGTATGAGCTCGCAATATATGGTGCCGATTCGAACGGCCAGCAGCGCGACCGGGTCTCGACCTTTGCATTCGCACTGGCATATCATTAGCATTCATAGCAGTCAAATCCAAGTAACGAGGTGCGTCATTGCCCAGTCGCTATCGCTTTCGTGGGTCCGCTTTCGGCGCCGCAGGCCAAGTCACGAGACCTTTTCATGAAGTCATCGAGGTGCAAGCTCCCGCGACGCTTCCGCAAATCGGCGGACATGGGACGGGGCATTCCGCTGACTTCCGCCATCGCCACATACTTCGCTTCGACGTCGCACATACACAAGTAACGGGCAGCCGGTATGGCAGCGACGATGATGACAAGGCCACTTACAGCACTCGCGTTTCGTCGGTGGTTGAGGGGTTGAACATCGCGGACGTGATCACGGCCGATCGCGTGGTTGCGATGCTGGTTTCCACTTACACGCCTCAGTCGAATGGCGAGCCCTCCGTCCGGTTGGTGGGAACGCATTTCGACAATTTGCGTATCGCTGGCGTCCGGGTGGAAGTGGATCTCTGCGTCGAAGTGTTCGATCATCATCACACGCACAAGTCCCTGTCGGATGCCTACAAGAGCAATAAGAGCGAGAGCATGGACGAAAGCGCGGTTCAGAAAGAAGGCGGCATTCGAGGGTTGATCGACCGGCTCACGCTGCGGCGTGACTCCAAGAAAGACAAAGAGCATTTTAAGAAATGGATCACCGATCACGAGGGCGCGGAGGATGTGTTGCCGGCCTCGAGGAACGTCACGGCTCTCTCATTGGTCCGCGGGCTCAAGCCGGAGCCTCCGGGGGTGGAGTGCTGCGGTCACATGCTTCATATCGATGGCTTCGGGACCATCCGGCTGGCAGAGTTGGAAATATTCAAGACTACAAGAGTTCTCACGATGATTCAGGTGAACATGGGATCGCCGTGCGGCGCCACGCTCGCCGCGGCAGGGGTGATGGATGGAGGCGACGGGTTCTAGCAGATTATGATGCTAGTGAATGCGTTTAGTCCCGGTGCTTGCGATCTTAACTCTAGCGGCCTGCCGGAGCCGCGTTCCATCGCTGGACGATGAATTTCGATCCGCACGAGCCCTGCTCCAGCACGAACGGTACAGTGAGGCGTTACCAGCCGCGGAACGGGGACTAACTCGCGCCGAACGGGACGGTAACGCAGTGGACAAATGGCGCTTTCGCCTCCTGAAGGCCGACATTGAGATCGGCCGGCGGCAATCCGCGAAGACGCTGTCGCTATTAGACAGCTATGGCGAACCTCCTGATGGACCGAACCTAGTGGAGGCGCGCGCCCACTACTTGTTGCTACGAGGCCGGGCGCTGTATGGCCTAAATCGATTTCGCGAGTCCGACGATTTTCTGTCGCGCGCATCGGTTGCGGCAAAGCAGGCGGGCTCGGAGTCCTTGTCGGCAGAGGTTCTTATGCGTCAGGCTTTTCTGCTCGTGTTGCAGTCGAAGTTTGCCGAGGGACGCGCTGCCCTTCAGAGCGTTGCGGAAACGGCCCACAGGCTCCACGACGACTATCAAGAAGGCAATGCCATCGGCAATATGGGATTCGCCATGCTGAGCGAGTCCAGAAACGATGAAGCCGTTCCATGGTTCGATCGCGCCATTGTTCTGTTTACGAAAATAGATGCTCGCGACTCCATCGCCCGCGCTCACGGCAACCTTGGTAACTGCTATTTCCGTCTGGGCGATTTCGACAACGCTCGCCGCGAATACGAGCGCGCTCAAGACTGGTTTGCCAAGACGGGAAGCCTGGAAAATCAGCAAATCTGGATCGGTAATGCGGGTAATGTTTCCTATGAACTCGGCGGTTACGCTACCGCGGAAGCAGCCTATCGCCGTGCGCTTGAGATCGCGCGCCAGGTGCCGAGTCCGGTTTGGATCGAGCGCTGGCTAGGAAATCTTGCTTTGACGTCCATAGCACTGAAGGAGTGGGATGCCGCCGGGAAGTACAACAACGAGGCGCTGGAGAAAGCGAGAACGCTCCAGGATAGCGGCTATGAACCTACGCTGCTGGTGAACGCAGCACGGATCGAAGCCGGGCGCGAGCATTACGATCGTGCGCGAGAGCTCTTTCATTCAGCGCTTGCCAAACGCGCCGAAGATCCCAGTACGGCGCTCGATGCCCATGCCGGTTTGGCGGGAACCTATGTTGGCGAGGGTCGGTTGAAGCAAGCGGAAGCCGAGTTTCGAAGTGCGGTCGTATTGATCGAGCAGCGCGGGGCAAAGTTGCTCAAGGACGATTACAAGCTCACCTATCTTTCAAGCTTGATCCAGTTCTACCGTGAGTACGTCGACTTCCTTGTCGCCAACCACGAACCGGAGCGGGCGCTTGAAGTGGCGGAATCGAGCCGGTCGCACGTTCTCCAACAAAACATCGGAGGTGGCGAAGCGCAACAGCGTACCGCGACTGACTACCGGCGGTTGGCTCGCGAGACACATTCCGTTGTGCTCGAGTATTGGCTCAGCCCTGGACAATCGTATCTATGGGTGATCGCGCCGGACGCGATCCAACTCCATTCCCTGCCCGATCAGAAAGCCATCCAGCCGCTTATCGACAGCTACCGCGCCGTGATCACCGGCGGGCGGAATCCTCTGGAAGTCGCTGGCGACACCGGACGGAAGCTTTTCGATACGCTACTGGCTCCGGCCGGCGTCGCGAGCGATCGCTACCTGATCGTTCCCGACGGCGCCTTGAGCTCGTTCCCGCTGGAGACTTTGCCCGCGCCGGGAGATGCGCGGAAATTCTGGATTGAGGAGGCCAGTGTCGCGTTTGCGCCTTCGTTGAATTACTTGGCGGGCCAGTCGCGGGCCGCGAGCGCGACTCGAGGGATGCAACTGCTCGCGATCGGCGATCCATCGAGCTCCAGCCCACAGTATCCGCGTCTGGAATTCGCATCGCGGGAGATCGACTCGATCGCATCGGCCATGGATGCCTCGAAAACCACGATCTTTCGTGGAGACGCGGCCACGCCTGCATCGTACACCAGCGCGGCGCCCGCGCATTTTCAATTCATCCACTTTGCCGCGCACGCAACCGCGAACGCGCAGAGCCCGCTGGATTCGGCCGTCATTCTTTCCGGTCCCGTGGAGAAGAACCGGCTGCTGGCACGCGACGTTGCTGACATCCCGCTGTCCGCCCAGCTGGTCACGATCTCCGCGTGCCGCAGCGCGGGCGGAAAAACCTATGCGGGCGAAGGACTGGTCGGGTTCGCCTGGGCGTTTTTACGAGCCGGAGGGCACAATGTCATCGCCGGTTTCTGGGACGTAAGCGATCGATCGACGACGCAACTGATGACCTCTCTGTATCGCCGCCTCGCCTCGGGCAAAGACGTCACGGATGCACTGCGATCCGCGAAGCTCGATCTGATCCATTCCGGGGGCTCATATGCGAAGCCGCTCTACTGGGCTCCGTTCCAGCTTTACATCGGATCGCCGCGTTAGTTTGAAGCGACTATTTCATGTATCCGCGTTCTCGATAATATTTCGCCGCGGCGGGATGCAGCGGGACACCGAACGCCTTCCATACAGTGCGAATGTTGTAGGAGTAATTCAGGTGCGTCCACTGCAGGAGATCTTGATGCTCGTCCATCGCCTTCGCGACCGCGTAGGCAAAGTCATCCGGCATGTCCGCGCGGCCAAAGACGACGTGACCGGTGCGGGCCACAGTCGGGATCGTTTGATTCACGCCGCGTAGCAGCCCGATCGGAATGTCGTGAAACTCCATGTCATCGTCTTTCGCAATTTTTGCTAGAAGATCCCTCGGTAATGCGAGATAGTCGAGGTCGAACTTCTGGCTCACCTCGTACCAGACGTTGAACTCCGGCGCGTTGCCGAGTGATCCTCCGTGAATGATAACGTCGAAATCCGCGCGATCGGCGGGAACTACTCCGCGCAAGATCTTTCCACCGGCCGATTCGACTGTCTCACGGCTCAATCCGTAGTAAGCCATCACGGCGGTGGAGACTTCGTTCGCGTCCGTAAGTATGCGCACGGGCCACTTCTTCTGTTTCACTTGGCTCAGGTCGTGAATACCGAGGCTGCTCTTCGTGGCGACGATGAGATAATTCGGAGCTTGAATCGCCGCAAGCAGCCGCAGGTTCTTGCGCGGGCCTTCCTTATTGCGGGCATAGGCGTGCGTTCCTGAATATGCGTACCAGAGATTCTGTACGCTGGTGACGCCAAAATCCACGGGAGCATTCGGCGGCGGAGGCATCTGGTCGCGCGGAATGAATGGAAATGAAGTATAGGCTCGCTGGATGTCACCCGGCTTCAATGCGCCGGCCACTTCGCGTGGTCCCTCGGAGGTGGCGCAGTTATAGCAGATCTGAACATCGTAACCATACGGCGCCATCGCGGCCTTCACGATTTCGGCCAGCGCGCCCCAGGGACAGGTTTTGCATGCTCCCGCAATCACGGGGCGCTTTGCGGCAATGCCGTATTCTTGCGCGCGGACCGGAGTTGAAAAAACAGCAACGCAGAGTACCGGCAGTGCCGCGAGACCGATTCCCCGCCCTATCGTGAGCCGCATCTGTGCACCTCAATCTTGATTTTCCACTCGATTCCATATGATATTCGTTCGAAGTCGCTTGGGGAATGCTTGCGGCTGGAACGGCTACCAAGTAACATTTTCTTGACTACTATGAAATCACCCAAGAATCCGATCCGCTTGTTTTTGATGGTTGCGCTGGCAAGTTCTGCTTACGCCAACAAGGCCGCTGTCGAACTAGGAGGCGTAGCGTGTCAAACGCCCGCCCCGATGCATTGCCCCGACACGGGTTGCCCTGGCAGCGTAACCTCGCAAACCGGCTCCGCGGTGGAACCACAGACCGGCCGCACGTTCTTTCTGGACTATCCGTGCGATTTGAAAGCGGGTGAGAAGGTCACGTTCATTTTAAGCTTGCATGGCGCCGGATCGATTGGGAACTGGCACCGGCACTACTTTCCCCTGATCGACTTCAAGGACAAGTACCGCCTCCTCATCGCGACGCCAACCTCCAGCATCGTTCCGAACTCGAACCCCCCGTCGCACGTGTGGAATGCGGCAGCCGACGACAAATATCTCGAGAACATCGTCAATCTGGTGTACGCGCAAGCCAAGGAGAAAAATATCAAGATCAAGGCGTTCTGGCTGGTGGGCCACTCGCAAGGTGGATTAACGTCCAACCGGCTGGTTCGCACGGATTTCTTCAAGGACAAGGTGGACGGATTTTTGAGCCTGTCGGGTGGCCGTGTGGGAGGCAGTCCCGGACGCGGCGACTTCGGCCGGGGTCCGGCAGCAACGGCGGGCCGAGGCGCAGGGCGAGGACCTGCAACACCCGCGGCGTTACCCGCTAACGATTTTTCGTTCATCTACGAAACCGGCCAGCATGAAATGGACTCCAAGGGCTTGCCAGAGACGTCCGAATGGGCGGAAAAGGAAGGCTGCAGCGCGAGGACCCGCAAAGCGGACGTGGTGGACACCAAGCCCGGATATGTCTACGATGGCAGGCCTCAGGAGCATCCGACGGATGCGTGGGGCCGGCTGCCGCGTCCCGGGACGGCGGAGGTCTTCGAGTATCCGCACTGCAAGGACGGGCGCATAGTCTACGACGTAGTGCGAGAGGATAAAGGCCACACAGAAGGCCTGGAACCGCACATCACCGAGCAGTTGGTCAAACTGATGTTATCGGCGAAGACGGAAAAGAAATAGTTGGGGCAGGATCCAAGGGAGTGACACGGATTCCCTTGGATCCGATTTACGCGCGTCTGGTCTCAGAACGTGAAGCGCGCTCCAACTTGAATCGCACGCGGTCCGCCTTGCCCGAAGGTCTGGCCGATGCGCCCAGTGGGCTGACCGAAAGCGTAGGTCTGGGCAGGAGTTCCCGCGCAACTGCTGAACGCGTTATTCACCAGCGAGCAACCTGCCGCGAGCGTGTCCAAGGTGAAGCTCGGATACACGAGGTTCGAGACATTGAACGCGTTAAAGATCTCGCCTCGGATGGTCAAATGATATTTTTCCTTGTAGTCGAAGGTCTTTTGGACGTTGAAGTCCTGGCTGAAGATGGGATCGCCGAACTGATAGTCAGGCGGCACGACCAGCGGGCCTGGATTGGGGGCACCGGCTCCTTGAGCGCTCGGCTTACCAGCGTAGTTGATGTTGTAGTTCTGCACCGCGGCGACAAGCTGCGATTTGCTGCATCCCACCGCGAGACAACCAACCGAGAGTCCGGGAAGCGCCTCGGAACTGCCGGAGGGAGCAGTGCCTGGCAAATCAAGACCTGAAACCATCGCGGTAACAGGCGCTCGGCTGATAATGGACGAATTGATGCCTAACAAGAAGCCCCAAGGCAAGTGGATGGTACCTGAGACGTTCAGGTTATGGTGGGGAAGATCCTGACCGTAGCTGGACATGTAGTTCAAGTTATCCAATACATTGGCATCCGTGACGTCTTTCTGGTACGCATAAGAAACCAGGAACTGGACGCGATTGGAAAGGCGCTTGGTGACCTTCACCAGCAATCCATCGTAAACAGCGCGGCCCTGGCCGGTCCAGAATGTGATCCCGCCCGTTGAGCAATTGTCGTTCGGGTTGAAATCGGGATTGGTCGGGCACAGCGGAATTACTGGAGCCGGAGTGGATGAACCGAGAAATCGCGTGAATAGATTCTGGTCGATTTCGCCCTGGCTGATGTTTTCGCCTTGACGACGGGCCCAGTCTGCGGTTGCCACGATGCCCCAAGGCAGCTCGTGCTGAACGCCGATCGAAGTCTGGTAACTGCGCGCCAAGGGATAGTGGGTGGGATAGATCTCCACACCCTGATGCTCATACTGGAGTTCGGAGTAAGGGAAGGGTCCGCTTCTCGGATAATTTGGCGGGGCCAGCAGAGCCGTTACGGCGGGCAATTCCTGATTCACAAGGTTTTCGAATTGTCCAACAGTCATGTTGGTCAAAGCGTTTATAGGTAGAGCAGCGCCCACGGGGACTGGAACGCCACCCGCGCTAAAATTGATGAGGCCGGGATAAATATTGGTGAACGCGCTGGCAGAGAGAGTGGATCGAGCGGCTCCCGGAGGTCCGAGCGCGGCCGCTTCACGCAACTTGTAGTATCCCGGCGTGCTATCCCAATAAATGCCGGCACCGCCACGAATCACCCACTTTTGGCTCTTTCCCGGGCTCCACGCAAAGCCGAGTGCGGGTTGGAATTCATGCAGATTGTTCACGGTTGGCCCGAGATTGCTCGGACCAGTTCCGAGAATTGGGGCGAGAAGCGCGGGTTTGGAAAGTTGCGAATTGTAGAAGCCGGTCTGCGCATTCCACGCCAGCCCGTAGTTCACCGTGAGATTGGATTTTACCTTCCAAACATCCTGGACATAAGCTCGGAACTGGTCGTAGGCTTTGTTCTGGCCGTAGGCGTAGCCAGCGGGCGTGGAATTGTCCCCTACTCCAATGCCGCTGAAAATGCTGGGGGTGAGATTGTACACGGGAAGGTTCAGAACTTGGGCGTCGGAGGTAAGCGGCTTCGTGGGAAGGGTTGGGAAGAAAAGGCCGGAAGCAGGCCCGAACAGCTCATTGATGAAGGTGGGCGAGACCGCACCGACGCACATTGGCGTGCAGAAACCCCACAGGCCAGCCGAATATGTGGGATTTAGGTCTCCGCCGAACTTAATGCGATGTGAGCCTTTTTGCCAGCTTAAGTTGTCGTTAAATTCGAAGCGGCGAGTATTCCGTGCTTGGGGGGAGTTTAAGTTTGGACCCAGGGACTGCTGGTTGGTGCCGACAAAGAAAACGACGGACGGAAGTGTGTTGGGGCCGGCTACGCAAGGCCCGGAGCAATCCGATGCAACGGCAGGCAGATTGTGGTTGTTCCAGTAGTTGTACTGAAATCGCAAGTCGTTCACGATAGTCGGTGTGAAAAGGGTGGTCAGGCCCATTATGCTTTGATCCGCCCAATTGACGTTATGCGGCCAGTTGGAGGGATCTCCGAATGTCAAGGCCGGTCCGAAACCGTCGTTGCCGTCGTGCGAATAGCGCACGAACAGCGTGTTCTTAGCGTTCAGGTGATAGTCGAACCGCAACGTGATCTTCTTGGCCACGTAAGGACTCGCGTAAGTGCCTTGCAGTAACTGGAACGCCGGATCAGTGGTGGTGACGCTCTGCGCTTGCACCTGGTTTAGAAATTCGTAATTGAAGAAGAAGAATAGCTTGTCTTTTTTGATCGGCCCGCCGAGGGATGCGCCCGGATTGCGGCGGACAAAGAACGGGCTGGTGGGCTCCCCAGCGATGCGCTCGAGGTTCGGATAGGCGGCCATGTTGTGGTCGCGATAGAAGAAGTACGCGCTGCCATGCCAATCATTGCTACCGGAGCGAGTGACGACATTGATGGAACCGCCGGTCTGGATAGGGCTCGACAGGTCGATGTTCAATTCGGAGAGCTGGAATTCCTGGACCACTTCCTGCGTGAAGTTCATGGACTGCCCGCCGCCCGCGACATCGATATTGTCGGAGATGTTGCCGCCGTCGGCAGTAACCGCCGTCCGGAACCCGCTGCCCAAAACGCTGACATAGAACAACGCGTTGAACTGTCCAATCGTTCCAGTGCTGATGGTCACACCGGGTTCGAGCGTAGCGAGTTGGATGTAGTCGCGGCCGTTGGACGGAAGATCTTGGATGGTGGCGTGCTCGATGACGCCCGCGATCTCATGTTTCTCATAGTTCATCTGGTTGGAGGCCGCCTCCACGGTCACAACTTCCTTCGTGCCGCCCAGTGACATTGGCATGTTCACCGTGACGGTGCTGCCGGCGAGTACTGTGGCTTGGCGATCGGAAGTTTTGAACCCAGGCGCTTCCACTTTCACATCGTAATCGCCCGCAGCGAGAGCCGGAGCTGAGAAGTAGCCCTCTGCGTTCGTGGACGCCGTGCGGGCGATCCCTGTGGCTTTGTTGGTGATGGTAACCATTGCGTTCGCGATCACCGCGCCCGACTCGTCGGTGACCGTTCCTACAACAATCCCGGTTTCTTGGCCGAACGCTAATGCGCAAAACAGCAGCGCTGTTGTTACAACCGCAAAAACGGTTGTTCGAACGGTTTTCGCAACCGTTGCAAAAGTGGAGATACCTCTATACATGGAGACCCCCTTTGGTCTTCAGACTGGAGTTTTGAAGCCTTTTGCATCCGATAGTTATGAATTTTCAAGTGGCGTTGATTTTTTCCAAAAACTTGGCCGTTGTCAAGGGGGGTACCGCAGGGATGCCGGGAGGCGGGAAAGATGTCATCATCACGCCTGAACGCAGTTCTGGATCACCAAGAATAGTGAACTGCCCGTTCGCGAACAGTTGGTGCGCCTAGGTGGTCATGGGAACCTCGAGCGCGGAGCTTCTTTCGACCATAAATTGCCGAGTGTACGGAGGACAAGCGGTCGGCGCCGCATCCGCTCGAACACCGCAAGCGCGGCGTATCACGCCGTGGGGCGATTCGAGCCAGCCCGGCGTGGGATTGTTACAAAACGCTCGGGCAAAGGGGTCGCGCTGCTGTTTTCGACCCAAGCGCCGGAGGGCCTGCTAGCTATTCTGGCAACGCTGGCATGGGGAGCGATTGCCGGTCCGTTCTGCATACTCGGAGATATCGCGCGTCAGAACGATCCGGCGACGCGCGAAATCAAAATCATCTAACGCCAAGACGCTAGCAACGAACGCGTTGTTATACTGAGAGGCCAAACCCCCAAGGGAGGCCTCTCGATGCTCGATCTGACGCGGCGCGGATTCGCACTTTCGGTAGTAGGTGGCGTGATTGCGGCGAGAGCGGCCGAGCCATCCGGGGACCTCGCGGCACTGAGCTTAGCTGAAGCGTCCACGCGCATTCGCGAGCGCACCGTGACTCCTACGCAGCTCACCGAGGCTTGCCTGGCGCGAATCCAGGTTTACAATCCGAAGCTGAATTGTTTTATCACCGTGATGCGCGAGTTAGCGCTGGCTCAGGCCAAGACGCTCGACGATGAGCAGCGCAATGGACGTTTGCGGAGCCCGCTGCACGGCATCCCGATCGGGCTCAAGGACAACATCGACACCGCGGGCACGCGCACCACGGCAGCAAGTGCAATGTACGACGATCGCGTTCCGGCCACCGATGCCGAAGTCACGCGGCGATTGAAAGCGGCGGGCGCGGTCCTGATCGGCAAGACCAACCTGCATGAGTTCGCAATGGGTGGGACGTCGGCCACCAGCTACTTCGGTCCGGTGCGGAATCCCTGGGCGCTGGACCGCAATTCGGGCGGTTCGTCGGGCGGATCTGCGGCGGCGGTTGCAGCGGATCTATGCTACGGCGCACTTGGTACCGATACCGGCGGATCCATTCGCACGCCTGCGTCCTTCTGCGGCGTCGTGGGAATCAAGCCGACTTACGGTTTGGTTTCGATTCGCGGCATTATTCCGCTGACCGTCTCGCTCGATCACTGCGGTCCGCTGGTCCGCAATGTCGAGGACGCAGCGATTCTGCTGAACGTTCTCGCCGGTTACGACAAGTTGGACATTGCGAGCGTCGAACATCCGAAGGAAGATTACGTCGAAGGTATGAAGCAGCCCATCTCCGGATTGCGGCTGGGCGTCCCACGCGCGCCGTTCTTCGATATGGTGGACCCTGAAATTACGAAAGCGGTGGAAGACGCCATCGCAGTTCTGGCGAAGATGACCAAAGGCGCCAAGGACGTCTCGCTGCCATCGTCGGCCGATATCGGATTGAACGCCGAGACCTACGCTTATCACGAAGAGCTGTACGCGCACGGAGCCGGGCGTTATCAGATCCCCACTCGTAATTCGCTAAAGAACGCCGCGAACGCGAAAGCCGCCGATTATGTACGCTCGCGCTGGAAGCTGGCGCTGCTGCGCCGCACCATTGACGACGCATTCACGGATTTCGACGTGGTGGTGCTGCCCACGCGCCGGCGAACGCCGCGCAAGATCGACGATGCCATCAAGCGCGAGCAGAGCGAGAAGCCGCGCAATCCGGAGCTTGAGAACACCGGGCAGTTCGATGTGTACGGGATCCCGGCTGTCACGGTGCCGTGCGGATTCACGTCGTCGGGATTGCCGATCGGGCTGATGATCGCAGGGCCGCGTTTCTCCGAATCGCGCGTGCTGGCGCTGGCGAACGCCTACCAGCATGCCACGGAATGGCACAAGCGCAAGATGCCGCTGACGCCGGATACGCCGGTCCCGCCGCTCGCGCCGACGGATGAAGAGAAACCGTAACGCTGGGCGAGCTACTCCCAACGCAACGCGCGCATCGGATCGATTCGCGTCGCCCGGCGAGCGGGAACGTAGCCCGATAGAATCGCGATACAGGCGATGGTGAGCGTGGCCAACGCGATGCTGAAGGCGTCGTTCGGCTGGATGCCGAACAACTGCGCTTTGGCGAACTTAGTTAACGCCAGCGCCAGCGGCAGGCCGATCGCGATCCCGACGCCCGCGAGCAAGAGAACCTCCCGCATCACCAGCCACACCACGTCGCGCGTACTTGCGCCGAGCGCCATGCGCACGCCGATCTCGCGCGTCCGCTGCGCCACCACGTAGGCCATCACGCCGTATACGCCGATGGCTGCGAGGAGCGTCGCCAATGCGCCGAATCCGGCCGAGAGCGTAGCCACCAGGCGCTCACTAATCATCGACTCGGCTTGCTGTTTTTCGAGCGTCTCCATGTTCGCGACCGGTATGTTCGGATCCAGGCCGCCCACTACGCGGCGGACCGAGGAGAAAATTTGTTCGGGAGGCCGGGACGTTCGCAGGTATGCCATCATTCCCGTCACAAACTCGGTCTGGTGCGACGGCTGGTAAACTTCGAGCGGAATTTCCTCGCGCATGTTTTCATATTTCGTGTCGCCGACGATGCCGACGATTTCGATGTTGAGTTTGGTTCCCGGATCGCCGCCCATTCCGATGTGACGGCCCAGCGCATTGCCGTCCTTGAAGAATTTCTTGGCGAATTTCTCATTCACGAGGCCGACCATGGGTGCACCTCGACCGTCGCTCATGCGAAAATCGCGGCCGGCCAGGATCGGAATGCGCATGGTCTTGAAATAATCCGGCGTCACGAACTGCATGTGCGGGTCGGGCGTGGTGGTGGCGGTATGAGAGAAGCCCTCCACCGCCATACTGTTGTCCCACTCGTCGTCGGTGAGAATGGGAACCACGGCGAGCGCGGCGGATTGAACGCCCGGAATCGCGTTGAGTGCTTCGCGGAGCTGGCGGTAAAAATCCAGGCTGCGTTGCGGACTATAGCCGGCCATGATGGGGTCAATGGAAAACTCGAGCAGGTTGCCAACCTGAAATCCCGGATCGAGGTCTTTCAGGTTGCTCAGACTGCGGATGAACAGACCAGCGCCGATCAGCAGCAGCAACGACAACATTACTTGCGCGACGACGAGCGCCTTTCGAATGCCGACCGAGGTTCCGCCGGCGATGGAGCCTACCTGATCTTTCAAAGTCCCGGCGAGCTGCGGGCGCGTCGATTGCAGAGCCGGCGCCAGCCCGAAGATGACGCCTGTCAGGATCGCGACGCCCAGCGTGAACAGCAGGATGCGCGCGTCGGGCGCGGTGGAAATGGTGATGGGTGCGGCGGATGCGGGCAGGAATCCGAGCAGCGCGTCGTCCATCCAGACGGACAGCATCAATCCGGCGGCGCCTCCGGCGAAGGCGAGTGTGAGGCTTTCGATGAGAAGCTGCGAGACGATGCGGCCGCGACTTGCGCCCAAGGCGAGCCGTACCGCGATCTCTTTCCGGCGTGCCGTGGCCCGGGCGATCAGGAGATTGGCGACGTTAGCGCAAGCGATCAGCAATACCAGGCCAACGATCGCAGTGAGCACCAGCAGCGCGGCGGACAACTGCCGGCGCAAGTTGGAGTCACCCTTTGAGGCCGGCAATAGATCCATCCACATGTTGAGGAAGCGGCGGCGAGTTTCGGGGGAAGCTTTCGCGAAGCCCTGTTCGCGAGTCTCCATTTCGAGCATTTGATGAAAGTACGGCTGCAGCGACGCCTTGGCTTGCTCCAGCGTCACACCCGGTTTCATGCGGGCGATGACGTTCACCCAGCGTCCGCGCCGCGCGGTGAGGTTGTATTGAAAGCTGGCGCCCACCGGATCCATTTGAGCTTTCATCATGAGTGGCACACGAATCTGCGGCGCCGCGCCAGGTGTGGTCCCGTCGAAGCCTGGCTGGATGACTCCGACGATGGTGAGCGGATAGCCGTTCACCAGGATTTTTTTCCCGATGACGCTGGGATTGCGGGCGAAGCGGCTGATCCAGTAGCGGTAGCTGATGACGGCGATGGGATGGCCGCCAGGTTTCTGGTCGTCGTCGCTAGTGAAGACCCGTCCCAGGGTTGCACCCACGCCCAGCACGGAAAAATAGGTGCCCGATACCAGTTCGCCGTCCACGCGCTCGGTTCGTCCGTCGGCGCTCACGCTCATCTGAGACGGCCAGCGAGCCAGCATGCCACTGAAGACCTGATTGTTCGCGCTGATGTCCTTATACATCGGGTATGAAATCCGATAGCGGCCATTATTGCTGCCGTAATGCTGGCCGCGGCCCCAGAGCATGACGAGCTGCTGCGGGTCCTTCACCGGCAGGAGGCGAAGCAGAAGCTGGTCGACCAGCGTGAAGATCGCGGTGTTGGCTCCGATGCCAAAGGCAAGCGAGAGGGTGGCAATAGCAACGAATAGTGGGGATTTGCGGAAGGTTCGGAAAGCATAGCGCAGATCTTGCAGCAGGTTGCCCATGAACGTGAATACTCCCGTTCCAGAAAAACGTTACAGATCGCGAAAAGTTAGGCGGGACTTTCGGCCTTGGCCAGGATAGAATCTATCCGCGATGAGAAACGCTTGGTCAATTTTGCTGCCCGCCTGCGCGGACAACACCGTCTCCGGCCCGAAACTGCCGGCCTATGTATTCATGTTGATTGCAATTGTGAGCACGATTCGAAGTTGCATCCACATCCTGGCGCCGGATGGAGGCGCGGGTAGCATCGCCGGCATGGACCTGACTGTCGCGGGCGCCGACGGAATTGTGTTTGCGTTCGCGTTGTGGGGCAGCGCGCAGTTGGTCTATGCGATCGTTCAGTTGTTTGTGGCTTTTCGATATCAGTCGTTGATTCCTCTGATGTACGCGCTACTGATTCTCGAAACGCTGCTGCGGATATTCGTCGGCCGTACGAAGCCGGTACAGTTCGCGCACACGCCGCCGGGCGCGATTGGCAACTGGGTGCTGCTGCCGCTGGCGGTGGCTATGCTGGCAGCTTCATTTTTGACTGCTTCGCACCGCGACCGCGTGGTGCGTTGACTGCGAAGCATTCCGCTTGTAATAAGGATCGCCTGCCTCAAGAACGTCAGCCCAGCGATCGAACAGCAGGACGCGATCCTCTAAGGCATGGGCCCCAATCGGCGCAGAATCGCGGTCCAAGAACACAGCTCCGGGAGCGAAGATGATTCGCTTCTTTTGGCTTTGCACTCGAAGACACAGATCAAGATCGGCAGAATGGGTTGCAAACGCTGTATCGAATCCTCCTGACGCCTCAAATACGGTCCGTTCAAACATCGCGCAGGAATCGGAAATGGCGGTTACTTCATGGGCGCAGAGCAAAGAACCCCAGTAGCCGTCCGGTTCGCCTGTCGCTGGCCGCCATCCTTTGTCGCCGGAGCTTTCATCGCAGGAAATCATCAGACCAGCTTGCTTCACCATTCGATCGGGACGCAGCAATAATCCCCCAACACAACCGATATCCCGTTGCTCAGCATAGTAGAGCATCTGCGCGATCCAGTCGGGTTCAAGGATCCTAACGGCCTTGTCCAAGAACACGATAAATCTTCCCCCGGCCTGACGGGCGCCGAGATTGTTGGCCGCTGCACGGTTGTACGGACCTTGATAGCAGACGACTCTAATCGGAAAGTCACGCGTCAATTCGCCTGCCAGTTTACTCGAAATCCCGCTCGCGACACAGATCACTTCGAAATCCGGATAATCCGTGTCACCGTACAAGCTGGTAATGCTGCCGACAAGTTCATCCAGGCTGCCCGCGGTCGCAATGACCAACGAGACTCGGGGAGCGGCGGTCCGAGCGCTCGGAATCAGCTTGAGCATGTGAGTGCGGGGACCGGCAAGCGCCTTCGCCGGAAGCCGCAATCGGTCCAAATGGGCCTGCACTGCGGCAATTTGCAGCGGCGCCAAGTCTCCTTTGGCATCCTGGTCCGCGGCCACACTTCCGTCGACTGCACGCCAGTGATATAGAGTTCTGCTCACGTGAAAGATACGCTGAGTACGTTCGGAGTAGCGCAGCATGAACTCGTAATCCTGAACGCGATCGTATTCGGACTTAAATCCCCCAATCTCAATGGCAAGATCGCGCCGTACGCAGAGCAGGTGTCCGACAAACATCACCCAGCGAAAGAATTCCGGGGACCAATCAGGCTTGGGAAGCGGTGTATGCCGAACCCCCGCTTCCGTGATTTTGTCCTCGTCAGTGTATACGGCGTCGAAAGGCCCGGAAAGAACGGCGCAACAACGTTCCAGAGCGTCCGGCTCCAATGTATCGTCGTGATCCAGAAAACAGACAAACCGCCCCCGGGCCATTTGGAGGCCGTGATTCAGAGCTGCACTAATTCCGCCCCGTTGACTGCGCCGAAAAACTCTGACTCGAGGGTTCGCTTCTAGCTGGGAGAACAGCTCGTAAAACTCAACCTTTTCCGAGGCGTCGTCAACAATGCACCACTCCCAATCGCGAAACGTTTGTTCGAACACTGACAGCGCCGCTTGGGCGAACCAAGCGGGCTTCGAGTTGAAGGTTGGTGTGATTATGCTGATGCTCGGCGGAACTCCTGGAGTCGTTGAAAGTCCTTGGGTCGCCGACCCGAGCATACGCTTCCAATCGTCGACGGTTTTCTCTCGATTTTCTAGTTCAGGGCCCGCCTTGTGAAATGTTTCTCCAGGGACTTGCTGGGCCGGCCGCTCATCCAGATGCGAGTTCGGAGCCGGAACCGGCTCAGTACGTGCATCCTGAAGTTGGGGGGCGCGGCGGACCAAAGGCAGCACGATGGTCCCGAGGGCCGCTAATGTCCGCCAAATCCTGCTGTTCAGTATTGCAGCAATGGCGGAAGCATTCCTTCCGATCTGCTCCCCATGCTGAATAAGAGCCGCCTCGATCTTTTGCTGAACCGCGTCCTGCCGTTCGACCGCCGAGTGCAAAGCCCCGATTTGCTGGGACAGCGATTGAACCGCACTCTCTTGCGCCTCGGATGCCGTCTTGAGGGCCCACAGCTTCGCATTCAATCGCGCAAGCCTCATGTCTACGGGCGGCTGGTGGTTAAAATGGGAAGAGTCAGCCATCACCTTGGGGCGTGATCATCGTACGAGAGTGTGCGCGTGATCGCGATTCTGCAGCCCACACGCATTAGGATCATAGCAAGTAAACTAGAGAGCTGAATGGCGCGAACGAGCCATGCTCCCTATCTGTCCGTCGTCGTCACGGCGAGGAATGACAACCACGGTGGAAACATGCTGGCGCGCATGCGAGCCATGCTGGATTCCTGGGTTAGCCAGGCGGAGCAGTTCGGTATTGAGTCGGAAATCCTGGTGGTAGAGTGGAACCCCCCTGAGGACCGCCCACGGCTGAGAGAAATTTTTGGACAGTCGTTTCGTTCCGAGATCTGCGAAGTCCGATTCGTTGAGGTCCCGCACCACCTCCACGCACTCTTTGGCAATAGCACGGCGATACCGCTGCATCAGATGATCGCCAAGAACGTTGGCATTCGCAGGGCCCGGGGCGAATATGTTCTTGCGACCAACATTGACATTGTCTGTTCTTCGGATTTGATGAAATTTTTCGGTCAACGCTCGCTCACCCCGCGAACGCTGTACCGTATGGATCGGCACGACATTTCGAGCAATCTTCCTGAGAGCGCGACGACCACCGAACTTCTGCACTTTTGTGAAACACACTTGCTCCGCGTTTTCGCGCGGGAAGGGGATTTCCGGCTTTCCTCGGATGGAACCCGGATGCTGGATGACGAGGACATCGTAACCAGTGCCAGTGGCGTTCGCTTCGGCAAGGGCTGGTTCTCGGTAGAGTCCTCACTGGGAGAACGCTACCGCTGGCTGGAATCCGAGGCCGAGCTGATAGTGGACCAGACCGGCTCGGGCGTGCAAAACCTGGTGATTTCCGCCGAGATAGGGCCAAGTGCGGGATCGGACCAGGTTCGACTGGATATCACGGACGAGAGCGATTGGCTGATTGCAACCGGCGAGGTGCGGGGCCGGTGTCTGCTGAACGTGGATCTTGCGCGGGCGAATTCACCGCGGCACTTGTTCCTGCGCACCTACGGCAAGGGCCTTCCTCTTTCCAGCCATCCGCGCATCGTGAACTTGAGGATATTCGCGATTAAGGCTGGGGCGGCCGGGCAAACAGCGCGACTCGCCGAGGAAACGCGGCCGGGTAAAATCGAGATGATCCAAACCGGCCCGGCATTCGATTGGAACTCATCGTTCTCTTCCGCGAGTCCTCACGCTCACGAGATGAAGACCAGCGCCTACCTGCATACCAATGCGGCCGGCGACTTCACGCTACTTTCGCGCGACGATTGGTTTGCGTTGCGCGGCTACGCCGAACTGCCGATTTGGCCGATGCACATCGACCTCCTGCTCTGTTACGCCGCCCATCACTCCGGGATCAGGGAGAGTATTTTGCATGAGCCCATGCGCGCTTATCACGTGGAGCATTCATCCGGCGCCGGATGGACGCCGGAGGGGGAAGCGCTGCGGGCCAAGCGGATCAAAGCGAAAGCAATTCGGGAGCTGCGGTACGAATACGCCGCGCACTTAGTCGATTTAATGCGCAAGTACAATGCCCCGGTTACATTCAATCGTTCAAATTGGGGCCTTGCTGACTACGATTCTCTCGAAGCGGCATCGAGCGCGAACTTGTCTGGACCTTCACCGGGAGAGCACGGGCTCAATCCATCGCCGGCCGTCCAAGAGCTTGACGTGAGCCAATTCGATCAGCGAGAATAACGGTTTCGTCCGATCCGTTTATCCGGGCACTCGAGCGCCGTTTTGCGGATTCGCTTGCGTTCCAATCTGGGAAACGGGAGTTAGACGGCTAATCCGTTCCCTGCTGCGGTTTAGGGTCACCGATTGCTTAAGAAAGCCCTCATCCTAGGAGTCACCGGTCAAGATGGTTCGTTCTTGGCAGAATTCTTGCTTAAGAAGGGCTACGAAGTACATGGGGTGATGCGCCGGGCCTCTACATTTAACACGGAGAGGCTGGATGGCATCTATGTGGATCCCCACGAGCCGACCCATCTTTTTTTACATTTCGGCGACGTGACCGATGCCTCCGGGCTGCGAAACATCATCGAGCGTGTTGAACCCGACGAAATCTACAATCTGGCGGCGCAATCGCACGTGAGGGTGAGCTTCGATCAACCCGAGTACACTGCCGACGTGGTTGCCACCGGAACGCTGCGAGTGCTTGAGTGTCTCCGGGACTACGCCGCCCACTCTGGACGTCACGTGCGATTCTATCAAGCCGGTTCTTCGGAGATGTTCGGAGCAGCGCCGCCGCCGCAAAATGAAGCGACATCCTTCTATCCGCGCAGCCCATATGCCGCGGGCAAAGTAGCCGCGCACTGGTATGCCGTTAACTATCGTGAAGCATATGGGCTATTCATTTCGAATGGAATTCTCTTCAATCACGAGTCGGAGCGGCGTGGCGAGACCTTTGTGACGCGCAAGATCACGCGCGCTGTGGCTCGTATCAAACTAGGGCTGCAGCGTAAGCTTTTCCTCGGCAACCTCGATGCTCGCCGCGACTGGGGATACGCAGGTGATTACGTGGAAGCGATGTGGATGATGCTTCAGGCGGCGGAACCCGACGACTTCGTTGTCGGTACCAGGGAATCGCACTCAGTACGCGACTTTCTCGACACCGTCGCTGAGTATGCTGAATTGGATTGGAAGCAGTTCGTTGAAATCGACCCGCGCTATAAACGCCCCACCGAGACAGCCGAACTGCGCGCCGATCCATCCAAAGTGGAGCGAGCGCTCGGATGGCATCCAAAAATCTGTTTTCGTGACCTGGTGCTCCGGATGTGGGAACACGATCTGGAATTGGCCCGCCAGGAGGAGACGTTGGCGCGCGCCGGTCATCGCGTGATTCAGCGGGGGACCGCGCCGTATGCTTGAAGACAGCCGCATTTACGTGGCGGGGCACACCGGGCTGGTAGGATCGGCGATCTGCCGTCGTCTGCGCGCTCTCGGTTACTCGAATCTACTGCTCCGAAATCGCAAGCAGCTTGATTTGACTGACCGGGCCGCGGTAGAGGCGTTCTTCGCTGCGGAAGAACCGGAATACGTGTTCCTCGCAGCGGCCAAGGTCGGCGGAATCCTCGCGAATAGCACTCACCCGGTGGAGTTTCTTCGTGACAACCTGGCGATTGAACTCACGGTGATCGACGCAGCCTATCGGCACGGCGTTAAGAAGTTGGAATGCCTGGGATCGTCCTGCATCTATCCCAGACTGGCGCCGCAACCGATCTCCGAAAACTACCTTCTCACGGGACCGCTGGAGCCTACCAACGAATGGTACGCGATCGCCAAGATCGCAGGTATCAAACTGGCGCAGGCCTATCGAAAGCAATATGGGTTTCGGGCCATCAACCTGATGCCAACCAACCTGTACGGCCCCGGGGACAATTTCGATCTGGAATCGTCCCATGTGTTACCAGCTCTGTTGCGGAAAGCCCACGAAGCTCATATCCGCCAAGCGCCACAGATGGTGGTGTGGGGCACAGGAAATCCACGTCGTGAGTTCATGCATGTGGATGACATGGCGGATGCAGCAGTTTTCCTTATGTTGCATTACGACGACCCGGAGATCATAAATGTCGGAGTTGGAACTGACGCGAGCATTCGCGAGCTAGCGGAGATCGTGTGCCGCGCTGTCGGCTATCGAGGTGAATTGCAGTTCGACATTTCCAAACCGGACGGAATGCCTAGGAAACTGCTGGACGTATCTCGCCTGCACTCTCTAGGATGGCGGGCGCAGATCGGTCTCGAAGAGGGTATTGCAGCGACGTACCAATGGTTCTTGACTCAACAACCGCAGAGACTCCAGTCTCTAGCGTGAGGAACACCGTCCTGACCAGCGTCGGGTGTGCTCTTACAACTTCTTAAGCTCTCCGCTGCCGCCGAGCATCGCGCGGGCGATGCCCTGCTCCATTGCACTGCGCGTTGAGATAAGCCGCGCTCTCCCCAAACGCCGGTCAGGCTCAAGATACGCTCCTTCCGCCCACTCGTTCCACGCGTTAATGAACACGAATGCCTCGCCGGGCGCCTCAAGCGCCTGCTTCACGATGGCCTCCAACCAGCGTTCATATTGGTCCAGACTCGCGTGGGCGACAATACGCGAATTCGCGCCTCGTCGGGGAGTGTTGTCCCAGGCTGGCATTACGCCCCGATACAGCGGATACTTCGGGCGCGGCAGTTCCAGCTGAATATCCACGATCTTTCCGTAATCCTCGACGTATCCTTGAAACTCCGGCCGGAGACCGGGAAGAGTTTTCGGATCGATGGGCGCTCGTTTGGTGTGTGGCGGAAATTCGACGGCGGCGTCAAAGCCGTACTCCCTGGCGTCTCCGATACCGAAACTCTGCACTGCACAGAGATGGGGAGGGCCCACTCCAGCTTGAGTGCAGCGCTCTCTCCAGGTCCGAGCCACCTGGTACGGGTCGGGCAGACGATCCACGCGATACACCAGCAGCATCGGCTTACCGTCGACGCGGATATAACGCGGGTCGCGTAGAATTGGGATCACGTCTTCGATGAAGCGCTCGGCGAAATCCTTTGAATAAACCTGTTCGATGAGGATCTGTTCGTTCGCGCCGTCCCAATTCCGCGTCCAATTCTCGTTAGCCCAGCAAATGCAGAACGGAAGATCGGGCAAACCGGACCGGAGCATTTCATCAAGCGGGCGTTCTAGTATCCGGCGTCCTCCGAACCAATAATAGTAGAAGCTGAACCCATAAATTCCGTACTGAAGAGCAAGTGCTGCCTGTGTGCACAGAGTATCGGGAAGGCGCAGATCGTAAAAACCCAGTTCTCCGGGAAGCTGAGGTTGATAATGCCCATCATATTGCGGTTGGGCGAGCGCCACGTTGGTCCATTCCGTAAACCCCTTGCCCCAGTATTCGTCATTCTCCTTGATCGGGTGAAATTGAGGCAGGTAAAAAGCGATAAGCTTTACCGGAGATCTTGAGCGCGCGGGCGCAGCGTTGACGACAGGGACTGCTGGATGATCGATCAAGGACTCACATACATTTCGCGATCTCGACGGCATCTGATTTTTGACACCGGGCGTGGAAGCCGCCTTCCGAAATATACCGGATCGCGAGCTAAACCGACATTCTAACATCGGCCGGGGGCCGGCTCACTGTGCGAAGAACTGAAACTTCCGCCAGACTCAGAGTCGGTGTCACTCGGCTGTACACGGACATAGCGGCCTTGCGCACCCGGGAAGCGAACTCGGGTTGCACCAAATACGTGATCAGGTCATAAGCCTTCGAGAGTGCCGTCGTGCCGAATGTCAACCTTGGGCCATTGGCTCTTAGCGAGTAGAGTGGCGTTAGCGGGCGAGACCGGTGACCGCGCGCAGCACCAACATCGAATCACGGAGCCGAAAATACCTGAACCTCCGCCAAGCTCAAGTAATCGGTGTCGCTAAGCTGCACACGCACATAGCGTCCTTGAGCTCCTGGCATGGAGATTACGGCGTTCGGAATGAGCTCCCCGGTTTGATGACTGCTGAATGTACCCGCACGGTTTTGCAAAGTCGAAGGCGTATCCGTCGGCAAGAACGGAGTGTCAGAAACAAAGACCCAATAGTCATTCAAACGGCTTAGACAACAGTCGATGCGATTCCAAATGACGACCGAGCTTACGGGGGCTGAGGCGCCTAAGTCAACCTGCCACCAGGCATTAGAATCGAAATTGGTATGGCTCACGGAACCATCCCAGAACGTTCCGTCAGTGATGCCATCGGCAGCGAGCGAAGCATCCGTAGCTCCGGGCACGAGCGTGCTGCTCTGGGTGGCAGCTTTATTCAATGCAAGATCCGGCCGGGGAGAAGTTATCAAATATCCAAACACTTGAGCTTCAGCGAGACTTAGATAGTCCGTGCCACTAAGCTGCACGCGCACGAAGCGTCCTTCGACTCCAAATGCGTTAATAATCACGTTGGGGTTGGGCGCGGTGGTTTGATGGCTGCTCCAGGTTTGCGCGCGGTTTTGCAGTGTCGCGGGTGTGTCGGTGGGCTGGAAGGGAACATCGGAGATAAAGACCCAGTAGTCGCTCAGCCGGTTCTCGCAACAGTCCGTCCGATTCCACAACACCACTGAACTGAAAGCCGCGGATGCACCCAAATCGACTTCCCACCACGCATTCGTATCCATGTTCGTGTGCGAAACGGATTGGGCGTAGAAATTGCCGTTTGTGTTTGCGTCGATTGCTTTGGACGCATCCGTCACACCGACGCTGAACGTGCTGCTCTGCGCGGCGGACTTGTTGATAGCGAGGTCCTGGACTGCGGGACCCTCCAGAAACCCGTAAACCTGGACCTCGGCCAGACTTAAGTAATTGGCTCCGGTCAGTTGCACTCGCACGTACCTGCCTTGGCTTTGAGGAACGGCGATGGTAGTGCTTGGATTGGGCTGGACAGTCTGATGGCTGCTCCAGGTGTTGGCGCGATTCTGGAGCGTAGCGGGTGTGTCGGTCGGAAGAAAAGGAGTGGTCGAAACGAAGACCCAATAATCGTTCAGGCGGTTGCCGCAACAGTCGGTGCGGTTCCAAATATTAATCGAACTCACTACCGCGGACGTGCCGAGGTCCACCTGCCACCATGCGTTCGTGTCCAGATTCGTGTGAGTTATGGAGCCATCGGCATAGACACCGTCGCTGCTTCCGTCGGTTGCCTTGGTGGCGTCGGTTGCGCCGGGTACTAATGTACTGCTCTGCGTCGCGGGTTGATTCACGGCTAGATCCAGTAAGCCAAATACCCCCACGCCGTTCGTGGTTCCGACATAGACCTTCCCATTCGCCACCATAGGCACGATAAATTTGTTGCCTACGCCGAAGTCGTCTCGCCCGCCGCTTGCTTGATTGCTGTTATACAACTCATTCGCAAGATTGCTCGAATTGTAAGCATGCAGCACAGCCGGGTTGCTGTTTTCCGCCGCCCAGACGATGCCGTTCGACGATCCGTTCGCTGAAACAGATGGCGTGGTTCCGGGATACTCGAAAGTTCCAGGGGATTGAGAGGAAGGGGTGGTCGCGAAGTTTCCCGAAAAGGGGAATGCTTTCAAATGCTGGCCGACCGATCCATAGTACAGGCTCCCGCCGAACCAAGCCGGGCTGGACCAAATGCCGCCCGGAAGTACACCCGACATCTGTTGAAAAACCGAATCCATGGAGGAGCTGAACTTTCCGAGGTTGTTGCGGTCTACGACGTAGATATTTGTGTCCTTGCCTGCTCCCACGCCGAGAAGGCGCAAGTTGCCGTGCGAGTCGGTCAAAGGAGGCAGCACCATCGGTCCGCCGGACCCGAGGTCAGCGTCTGTGCTCGATTCCGAGACCGTGTTATCCATGTCGAAGTAGTCCGTGACAGAAGCTCCCCCTGCGGCAATCTTGACGAAACCGTTTCCGAAATCGCCCGCTACAGGAAAATTGCTGCCGTTCAAGGTCGTATCAAAGGTACCGTTTGCCAGTAGCACATATAAATTTCCACTAGCGTCCAGGGCCGGGCCAGCACCCGATTGCCATATCGAGCCCAGCGAACCGTTCGGCGTCATATCCAACACGCTGACTTGGCTCAGGTTGGCTTCGTTATACCCGATGACCCATGCGCTGTATGGTGCGATGTCGCAGTGTGAAGCCCAGCTCGTATAAACGGTCCCGTTCCAGATAACGAGAGCAGCACGGTCTTTGTACTGTTTCGGATCGAACGTGGTGGTTCCGGATGTCTTCGGGTAGGTAGCTTGGACGTTCACCGGACCTCCAAACTGCTCGGCCCCGGAGGTCATATCCAAAGCATGCAGTCTCTGAAAGTACGTGGGCGGATTCGAAGAGGAGTTTTTGGACATCGCTACCATGTAGATTGTTCCGTGAGGACCCATCAGGGGATCGATCACCGGCGTGGAAGTGATCCCGATTTCGGGCGTGACCTGCCCGCAGCCCCGGTTGTCAGATGTCGTTTCTCCCGATAAAAGTAGGGATACGTGCCAGATTTGCTGGCCAGAATCGGCGTCGAAGGCGTAGGCGCTGTCATGTTCAGTTACTATGAACACGACATTGTGAGTGCCCTGCCCAGGGATCGTAAGGGCAGAAACGTAAAGCGGCTCGGCGTCCACTAAACCGTCTACCGGTATGGTGAAGAGCTTTCCGAATGTCGAGGCGTTGACATTGGCCCGAGTCAGTTGAGTTTCTTGTAGATTCCGGCCGGTACGGGCGTTGTCGTTCTGCCATGTAAACACGCTGGGTTGAGCGTTCACGAAAACTGGCGACATCCCTGCCGCACAAAATAAGGCCTTTATAAGTAGTCCGCGAAATCGATCCGTTCTGAACAATGGTCCCCCTGTTGCTCCCGATGATCGCCGATGCCGTCACTTAGAGGAATCCTGCGATCACCCCGGCTGTATACGGAATTTGACTCTAAAGTTGGGTGAAAAGGTACGTGATTCTTGTGGTTCAGGTTCGTTTGCCAGTCTCGTCCGGCATGAAGGCCACCCTCCACAGAACCTATCAACGGACGGTACCCCGATCTAGCAGGCTCTTAGCGCAGATTCGGATAAGATAAGTTTAGTCTCGGCGCGCATTGTGGAATTACTGGCCGAAAACCTGGACCTCGGCCAGACTCAGGTAGTTGGCGCCGGTGAGCTGCACCCGGACATAGCGCCCTTCGGCGCCGGGGATGACGATGCTGACGCTTGGATTCGGCATTACCGTTTGATGGCTGCTCCAAGTCCCGGCGCGATTCTGCAACGTAGCAGGCGTGTCCGTTGCCAGAAACGGTGTGTTCGATACAAACACCCAGTAGTCGCTCAGTCGCGTCCCGCAGCAATCCGTCCGATTCCACAGCGAGATCGAATTGATCGTCGCCGATTCGCCCAAATCCACTTGCCACCAGGCATTTGCATCATCGTTGGTGTGACTCAGCGATCCATCCGCATAGTTGCCGTCCGTATTGCCGTCCACCGCATTCGATGCGTTGGTTTGCCCTGGAACTAAGGTGCTGCTCTGCGTGGCTGTCTTGTTCAAAGCCAGATTCACCGATCCGAGCACCTGCACCTCCGCCAGGCTCAGATAGTTGGTCCCCGTGAGTTGCACTCTCACGTACCGCCCTTCGGCGCCCGGAATGATCACCGTCGCACTAGGATTGGGTTGCACTGTCTGATGGCTGCTCCAGGTGTGGGCGCGGCTCTGTAGCGTGCCAGGCGTGTCGGTGGACAAGAATGGAGTATCGGAGACAAATACCCAATAGTCGCTCAATCGATTCCCACAGCAGTCCGTCCGATTCCATATCACGATCGAACCGATCGTCGCCGACGCCCCCAAGTCCACTTGCCACCACGCATTGGCGTCATCGTTGGTGTGGCTCAGCGATCCATCCCCGTAGTTGCCGTCCGTATTGCCATCCACTGCGTTGGTCGCGTTGGTCTGCCCAGGGACCAATGTGCTGCTCTGGGTCGCGGCTTTGTTCATCGCCACATCGAATACTCCGCCCAGGGCTGCGATTGGCGCGGCGATGTTGGTGGAGTCGGTCGTAACTCCTGTCATGGAATCGCCGCCAGCAACGGATGCCTGATTTAACTGTGGGGACGTAGCTGCTGTGTCGACATCCACCGTCACAGCAATCGACGGATAGCTGTATCCAGCAGGAAGAGAATCGTTCCGGGAGCAGCTGTTTCCACTCGGAAGGCAGGTCCACCCGGAACCGGCCATCGACACCAACGTTATGCCCGAAGGAGGTGTTTCCGTTACGACTACAGTTCCAATCGTCGAACCGGCGCCCGCGTTCGATACGGCGAGCGTATACTCTGCGTTCGATTGACCTTGGAAAAAGTTGCCGGAATGCGTGCTCGTGATGTCCAGCAACGGCGATAGGTACAACGCTTCCAGCAGAAACCCATCGGAGGCCACATTCAACCCGGGCTGCATTGCGGCCACTGTCGGGAAATTCCCTGAGGCTGTAGAGCCTGCCAAGTAGAGCGCACCCTGGGTGACGGTGATTCCGTAGGCGCGGTCGTCGCCCGAACCGCCAAAATAGCTGGAGAAAATTAGCGTAGCGCCCAAAGGATCGAGCACGCTTGCGAACGCATCGAACGATCCGGCATATGACGCCTGCAATGGGGCCACTAGAGGAAAATCGGAAGAAGTCGTGAAGCCGCCGACAATTGCTCTTCCTTGCGGATCGATGGCGATGGAGTTCGCTGTGTCTGAGTTCGATCCACCCAGGAGCGTCGAGTACGAGAGTGAGCTTCCGCCCGGCGAAAACTTTGAAACGAACGCATTGTAGATCCCGCGTATGTTAGTTTGCAAAGCTCCCGCGGTGACTGGGAAATCGATAGAGGCCGTCGACCCGGCGACATACGCGCTGCCGGTTGGGTCAACGGCGATGGCAAAAGCCTGATCGACGTTCGTTCCACCCAGGTACGTCGAATAGATGAGCGCGGTGCCTGAGGAATTGATCTCCGCGACAAACGCCGTGGCAGAGCCGGCTAAGCCGGAAAAGACCGGCGCATGAAGAGGAAAATTTGAAGAATAGGTTGTCCCTGCAACGTAAGCGTTATTGGACGAGTCAAGAGCTATTCCCGCACAAGTGTCCAGCACCGAGCCCCCAAGGAAGGTGGAGTACACCAAGGCCGTTCCGGCAGGATTTAGTTTCGAAACGAAACAATCTGACTGGCCGCCTTGATAAGCAATCTGAAAGGCGCCTGAGGTAACTGGAAATGAGGTCGAGGCAGTTTGCCCGGCGACATAAACAGCGCCCGATGAATCCACTGCGATCCCGATATTAGAACCCGAGACCACACCGCCGAGATAAGTCGAATACTGCAAGGCGCCGGCGGAGTTCAGTTTTGCGACGAATGCGCTTGGAAGCGCAGGCGAGGTCGTGGCAAACGATCCGGCGGTCACCGGAAAGTTTGTAGAATTCGCGATCCCTGCTATGTAGGCGTTACCCGAACTATCCAACGCAATTGATCGAGCCGAATCATTCCCGTTTCCACCGAGGTAAACCGTGTAGAGGACTTGGGTTGCGCTACTGTTCAGTTTCGCGATGAATGCTTCGCGGTTGGATCGAAGAGGCAACGTGTTGTTCCACAAGGATCCTGAGCCGGTCTCCCCCGTCACGTAAATGTTGCCCGACAAATCCGTTTTCACTGCATAGATGGAATCGAATCCCGATCCTCCTGCGTAGGTGCTAAAGACTAAAACCGGATCAATCAATAGTGCGGAGCCTCGATCGTAATCGCCGGTGTGGATTCGCACCTCGCCCTGGTCGCTAACAAGGTACTTACATGGCACCTGCCTTCGGCGGCTCGGATGGAATTGGAACGCGCTCGGGTGGTGTTGCAGGATCGTAACTTGGGGCGTACGAATTTCAAGATCACCCTCCCCAGATACTGAAGTTGTCGCATCCTCGTAGCGCATGCGGATCAGGGAAGGATCACCATGAGGCGCAATTTCGAAATTGAGTTCCAAGCGGCCTGAGTTCGTAACGAGAATGAGATCGATGCCCGGGTAGATAGCGGCATATCGGACGGCGGTGAAATGAACGCTGTTCAGCCAATCTGTGTATGCTCCTTGGTAGTAGAAGCTTTGCTGTTGCAAGAGCCCCTCGCCGGCCGGTGCGGATTTTGGATTTGCTCCCGGAAATGTGATGCGTACGGGCGGGCCGTCGGGCAGGTACATGGTGAGACGGCCTCCATCGGATAGATTCGCCACAGCGCCGGAACTGCGCCAGAAATACTGCATGCCAGATTTCAGGCGACGACCTTCGAACCCCCGGTTGAACACGGCTCGCTCCAGTTGCCCGGTTCGGCGAAAAGGCTCGCCGAGCAGGCCGCGGGTGGCGAAAGGACAGGCTAATACCAAGATCCAGGAAAGCTTCCAAAAGTAGCGTGGTGAGAGTCTTGGCAAAACAAAACGTTAGGCGGGCGCCTAAAATTTCTCACTTCAAGTCGCTTATCGATGCATCGCCGTCCACCGAGAAAAACTAAAGCCTCCTCCCGGCCGCAGGGTCCTTCCTGTCCTCTGCTCCGCAACGATCCGGGTCTGGTTCTTTGGGCATTTCATGTAGGATGGAGTTTTGTTTCCAGATCACGCCTTTAGCTTTTTACATTGCATCCATGTCCGTTAGAATACAGACTGATGGGCCTCTGGCCGACCAGGGAAGTAACTTGTCCAATAGAAATGTCTTCCGTTTTCCAGCTCCGAAGGAACTCATGGAGTTCACCGGCGAGCGATTCACAACGGCGGTGGACGGAGAAATCCGGCACGAACATTTTCATCGCTATCTGTTCGCCCTTCAGTTTTGCGAGGACAAATCGGTTCTCGACGTAGCCTCCGGTGAAGGATACGGTAGCGCACTGCTGGGCGCCGTCGCCTCCGAAGTGATCGGCGTGGACAAGTCGGCCGACGCCGTCCGGCATGCCAACACGAATTACTACGATCGCAATATTTCGTTCCGCGTAGGTCGGGCCGAGAACCTTCCGATCGCTGACCAGTCCATTGATGTGGTGGTCAGTTTTGAAACCCTCGAGCACCTCCAGGAACACGATGCATTTCTGAGTGAAATAAAGAGGGTCTTGCGCCCCGCTGGCTTGTTGGTCATTTCTTCACCCGACCGCGACGTTTACTCAGGAGAGAGTCAGATACGCAACCCGCACCACGAGAAGGAGCTTACGCGGGCTGAGTTCCAAGAGCTGTTGCAGCGCTATTTTGAACACACCAAGTTCCTGGCCCAAAAGTCCTTGATGGGCTCGGTTATCGCCGTGGACCAAGGCGCCCCGCCCGATGCCAGCTCCCAAGGATTCAGAAGGCTCTACGAAACATTTTTTGAGCGCCAGTCTGGTTTGTGTTCGCCGATGTACCACATTGGCGTCGCCTCACAGTCGGTGTTGCAGCCCATCGCGACGGGAACGTTTGATGACCGGCAGTTTCAATTGGGCTTATACGCCGAACTCCAGCGGCGTCACGAAGAAATCTTACGTGGAGAGGCACACGCCGCGGCGCTTCGCGAGGAAATGGCGAAATCGGTGGCGGAAGCTAACGAGCGGAGCGCGAAATCACTCGTGGAGCTGGGCGCCGAGGCCGAAGCAGTCCGTCAAAAGCTGGAGCAAAGTTGCGGGGAGCTAGCGCGGCTCGAAACACAACTCGCCGAGAGCCGCGATCAGTGCGCCCGGGTCGGCACCCAGTTGGCGGAGCGCATCGAGCGCACAAGAATGCTGGTCGCGGAGCGCGACGAACGGATACAAGCGCTGATTGCCGAGCGGCGATCGCTGAACGATCTTGTGAAGGCCGCCGGGGATCGACTAGAGAAAGTAACCGAGCGTTCATCCGCGCGACAAGCGCAGCTAGCAACGGAATTGACTGCACAATCGAACTTGGCCGATCGCTTATCAAAGCACAACGAAGAACAAGCTGCGCTCATCGCGGCGGGGCTAAGACAGAATTCGGAACTGGACGCTCAGCTAGTGGCTGCCAGGGAATCACTCAGCTGGAAGATCACCGCGCCGCTTCGGGCGCTTGTTGACGGCTGGATGGCCTTTGTGAGCGTGCTATACAAAACGCCGGTCTTTCGCTGGACCGGTAAGCCCTTGGCAAAAATAATTTCATTTGCACCAATCCCTGCCGGCCGCTGGCTGCTTCCTCACAATCCGTTGTTTGACGCGGATTTTTACCGAGACCAATACCCGGATTCCGCAAACTCCAGAGACCCCTGGGCGCACTACCTGGCCTTTGGCGCTGACGAAGGGCGCGATCCTCATCCCTTGTTTGATTCATCCTTCTATCGGACGAGCTATCCGGATGTTGCGGCGCGTGGGCTCAATCCGTTGGTCCACTACCTCCACTACGGCGCCTCAGAGGGACGAAACCCACATAGCGGTTTTGATACTGCATTCTATTTGGCAGCGTACCCGGATATCCAAGGGAAAATTAACCCTTTATTGCACTACTCCCGGTATGGACGCTTCGAAGGCCGCAAGTCTTCTGCCTCCTCTGGACCGCTTGCAAAGCCGTCGCTCGTCGCCAAAGTCCAAGCCGAGGATAACGCTCTTGAGCCCACCAGTGCTTTGGCCGTACCGGAAAAACAGCCCGGGCCGCAAATTTGCGTGATCGTTCCGACTTACAACACCCCCAAGAAATATTTGAGATTGGCTCTCGAATCGGTGAGAAAGCAACGTTATCCCAACTGGCGTCTCTGCGTGTACGATGACGGCTCAACCAATCCTGAAACAATCGCCGCGCTCAAGGAATATGTTGATTTGGACCCACGCATCAGCATACAGTTCGGAACCTCCAACCGCGGGATCGCGCGAGCTTCCAATGCCGCTTTGGCGATGGCTCATGGCGAATATGTCGCCATGCTCGATCACGACGATGAACTTACTCCGGATGCGCTTCAGGAAGTCGCCGGGCTACTGATCGGGGATTGGACGATCGATGCGGTCTACACGGACCAGCGCTACATCGGCGCCGACGGGGAGTTACAAGAACCGTTTTACAAGACGGATTGGTCCCCCGAGTTCTTTCGTGGTGTTATGTTCGTCGGACATCTCTTGGTTGTTCGTCTTGAACTCGCGCGCAAGCTAGGCGGCTTTAATCCAGGATTCGATCGGGTCCAGGACTTTGAATTCATGCTCCGTCTCTCCGAGGCGACAAAACGCATCCGGCATCTCCCCAAAGTTCTCTATTATTGGAGGCGGATCCCCGGCAGTGTGGCGTTCGGAGGTGATGAGAAGGGTAAGATCGAAGAAATCCAGGCCGCCGCGGTAAATGGACAATTATCGCGCCTTGGAATTCCGGCCGTAGCCGCTCCCCATCCTCATCTGGCACACCGCCTGGTTATCGGGCCACTGAAAAAGAAGTCGTTTCCAACCATCAACGTGATCGTTTCCGACACGGCTAGCGGACGCTGGCCGGGCGCATGCCTGCGCTCGGTGGTGGAGCGTTCGACCTATCCAAACCTCACTTTCACTGTTTCGTCGAGCATGTCGCTAACGGAAGGTTTGGGGGACTCACGTATCCGGGTCTGCTCCGATGATGGACGCTGCAATGTCCCCTCCGGATATGACTATACTGTTTGGATCGACGCTGACCTCGAGGTCATGACGGCAGACTGGATCGAACATTTGCTCTTTTACTGCGAACAAGCGGAGATCGCCTGCGCGGCACCTTTGATCACGCAATCGGATGGCGCGGTTTGGAACGCTGGATTAGTTCTGGGCATGGATCGCGCAGTCGGCTATCCGATGCGTGGCTTGCATCAGGATTCCGACGGCTACGCAGGGTCGCTATCTTGCGCCCGCGAGGTGTCCGCCGTGTCGGGCGAGTGCATGATGATTTCTTCTGCCAGTCTGTCGGAGGTCGGAGGCTTGGTGAAGTTCTACGAGACGCAGCTGTTTCAGGGCGCGGATTTCGCGCTTCGGGCATTCACGATGAAGCGCCGCAACATCGTCACGCCACGAGCCCGGCTGCGAAAAACCGGCCGGATCGAGCAAGCTCCGGCCGGCTGGAATTTGGACCTCGCGCTGTTTTGCGATCGCTGGAACCCGCTCGCCAAAGGCGGTGATCCCTACTACAATCCCAATTTCGAGCTCACGTCGCCAGGATACGATCTTCCCCGGGCGGCTGCCGCCCAAGCTTCGTGAACATACTATTTATCAGCCATTGCGATTTTAAGGGCAACAGCGCGATGCATATCTTCAGCATCGCGAATGTGCTGGCTGATTCGGATGTCGAATGCGCGGTGTGTGTGCCGAACGACGCCAGCACAATCGAGCTGCACGGCGTCCCCCAGTTCCAAGTTGTTCCCTATGAAGAAGCTCACCGCTCAGGCGTGCGCTTCTCCAACGGCGGGGGCCCCGATCTGATTCATGCCTGGACCCCTCGGGAAGCGGTACGAAAGTTGACGGAGTCCCTCGCGGAACTCTACGGTTGTCCCTATTTCGTCCATTTAGAAGATAACGAAGAAGTCATCCTGGAAGCCGAATCCGGGGGGCTCAGTTTTACGGAATTGGAACGATTGCCGCCCGACGTGCTGGATCCGCGTATCGCGGAACATCGCTCCCATCCCCACCGCTACAAGCAGTTTATCTCGGGAGCCGCGGCCGTCACGGCACTCATGGATCGGTTGCTGGAATTCAAGCCCGCTAATTTGCCGGGGTTGGTATTTTGGCCCGGATTCGATGCCGCCTTCCGCGATCCGAAACCTCCATCGGCGGAACTGCTTCGACTCGCGGACATTCAGTCCGGAGAACATATTCTTGTTTACAACGGCAACATTCACGATGCGAATGCCGCCGAAGTCCGGAGTCTCTTCCTCGCCGTTCAGGCCCTTCGGCGTTCAGGCGCTCCAGTTCGGCTGCTGAAATCCGGCTGGAATTACATTGCAGACAAAAGTTGGATCGAGCAGGCAGTCGCTTCCGGCGCTGTGACGGATCTGGGCTTCCTGCTCCGTTCGGATGTGCCGTCGCTGATAACGCTGGCCGACGTTCTCGTGCAGCCTGGCCGTGCGGACGCCTTCAACGACTACCGGTTTCCGTCGAAACTGCCGGAATTCTTCGTATCTGGCAAGGCGGTCGTGCTGCCGAAGAGCAACCTGGGGCGCTTCGTGCGGCCCGATATCGATGCGGTTTTGCTCGACTGCGGAGACGCCTGCGAGATCGCCGATAAGGTCGACAAGCTGTTGCGCCATCCCGACCTTGCTCGCAGTATCGGCTCGGCCGGCCACAGCTTCGCTCTCCGCCACTTGGAATGGTCGAAGAATGTGGCTGCCATCAAGGAGCTCTATGAGAAGGTGCTGCATAAACAGCACCTCGATGAACCATCCAGCCCGAGCATTTTCGCGTCGAAAACTAAGCTCATCGCGTTCTTCTTGCCGCAATTCCATCCCATTCAGGAGAACGATGAGTTTTGGGGAAAAGGCTTCACGGACTGGACGAACGTCACTCGTGCGGAGCCA
>Ga0335078_10000955_pt1 | contig 43912 bp, 43 predicted proteins | sample Lox_Sample_32_FD_206711 | JGI IMG/M metagenome (GOLD analysis project Ga0335078, IMG submission 206711) | Soil microbial communities from Loxahatchee National Wildlife Refuge, Florida, United States - Lox_Sample_3.2 | ecosystem: Environmental > Terrestrial > Soil > Wetlands | place: USA...
ATGTTGTGCGGCGCAATGGGGATAGTTTGCATGTCGGCAAATTGTGCAATTTGCGCTGCCACCGCCAGGCCGCCAACCTTCTGCAAGTCAGGGGTCGCGATCTGCACGGCGTGGGTCTGCAAAATTTCCCGAAAGCCCTGAAACAGATAAAGATTCTCCCCGGTAGCAATCGGAATGCTGACCCGCGAACTCACCGCGCGAAGCGCGCCCACGCTGTCGGGCGGCACCGGATCTTCCAGCCAGAGCAGCCGGAAAGGTTCCAACGCACGCGCGACTTTCACTACGTCGCTCACGCTGTAACGCCAGTGGCAGTCCACAGCAAGATCAACGTCAAAGCCCACAGCTTCGCGAGCGGCGCCGATCAACGCCACCATATAATCCACCGCTCGATTCGTGAGGCATCGGTTGTGCGGATCTAAGCCCTCCGTGCCCGGTACGTCAAGGTCGAACTTCAGTGCCGTATAGCCTTCCGCCTTCATGGCCAGCGCCCGCTTACGATAATCCTCAGGCGAGCTGGGTGCTACATCGCTCGCTTCGGCAAAGTAATCTTTCGCAACGTGTCCACCCTCTTGCTTGACCCATGATGGCTGCCGCGAACGCAGAACTGCGTCAAGGCTCTCCAGCGCCTCTCCGCCGTGGCAGTCGGCGTAAATGCGGACTTTATCGCGGAACTTGCCGCCTAGCAGGCGATAGATGGGAACATCCAGCCATCGCCCGAGCAAGTCCCAAAGCGCGGCTTCGATTCCGCTGATTGCGTTGTAAATGATGCCCGCTACAGATCCCGCACCCGAGGTAGCCATTTGCAGCTTTCGAAACAAGCGATGCACATCGCGCGGGTCCTCTCCCATCAGCAGCGGCTCCAGCGAATGCAGCAAGGCGGTGAGGCCCGGAGCAAAAAAACACTCGCCCAATCCGCGGACTCCTTCGTCCGTCTCAATGCGCACAAAGGTCCAGTCGAAATTGCCTTCCACCACCGCGGTTTTGAGGCGAACGATTTTCAAAAATCACCTGCTCTCCAAGTAGGTGTGGCGCGGGCGCCCTCGCCCGCGTAAGGCCGTCGTTCTTAGCGAGCTTTGCTTCGTAAGCATGCTTCGGATTTCCCTCAGGTCTGAGATTTTGCGAAGCACGCCTCTACCGACGCTGAAGCACAATAAGCTCCACCGCCGGAGCCGACAAAGGATTCGACAACTCCAGCTTGCCTCCCTTGCCGTTTTTTTCCTCCACCAGCGCGAAATCCTCTGTTCCCGTAATGCGGAACCGCTTCATGGTGAACGGCGTACTCCCCCACGGCAAGTGATCAATCGTCAGGGAATACCCGGAAGGATTCTTGGGAATCTCTGTTCTTCGCGGAAGGACCTTGAGATTAGAGAAATCCACCTTGAACAGGGCCTGCACCGCGGTGGGTGTGGGCATCTGGTGCGGTTTGAAGTCGAGTGGGATCTGGTAGTTGCTGATCACTACCTGCACGGTTTTCTTGTCCGATGAGCGCCCGGCGAGCGCCGCGAAACCAAAGGTGTCGTCGCCCCTCAGGCTCAACCGCTCGGGCGTGTTGAGCATTTCAGCCATCGCCTTGAAAGTGTATGCAGTCTTGAAGTATTCGTGGTGCGGGCCAAAGAGCCCCATCCAGGTTGAGTCGCCGCGGTAGAACTCGGCGCGATCTATGGCGGAATCCTGCAGGTAGGTCATCACCGCTCCCACATAGGCGGCATTTTCCGCTCCCTGAAGCACCTGCTTCTCGTCCTCAGTGAAATCAGCGCTCAGGTTCCATTCGGAGAGAATGCTCTCCGCCTTGCCAAATCCCTTGGCATCCAGCAAGTCGCGGAGTTCTTTTCCGATCCGCACTGCGTCATAAGGATCGGCCGAAGAATCGGCGTAAGTGTGCCAGGAATAAAAATCAAGCGGCAACTTGTGGGCTGCGACGTAGTCGAGAAAACCTTCGCGATAGGCGCCGTTGTCCATTGGCAGAGCTTTGGCGTCGCCTCCCACCTTGAGCGACGGGTCTACCGACTTCAATGCTCGCGCGGTTTTCTCATAAAGCGAGTAGAACTGCTCGGGCGTGCCTGTCCAGAAAAACTCCGGTTCATTCCAAAACTCCCAATAGTGAATGTTGTCGTGAAATCCGCCCGCCCAGCCCTGGTTGTAATGCATGGCAATGTGCTTCACGATGGCGGCAAATTTGTCGAAGTCCGCAGGAGGATTGCGGTTCGCGCCGAAACTTCGGCCAACCCGGTAATAGACCTCGGCGCCGGTTGCACGAATCGCCTGGATCACCTTGTCGGTCGGTCCGAACCGGTAGCTTTCCGGCTTTTCCGGGTCGGCGCTCCAATCAGGAAAAATGATGCTGGCATTTCCCGCTACCACGAGCCTGGCCCGCTGTTGCGTGTCAGGAACCAGCCACGCCAGCATGGGGTCGTCATTCAGAAATATGGAGTCAATTTCACTGGGCCCCATGAAATCGTGGGTCCGCACGATATCAATGCGCAAATCCTTGTACTGCGCGGAAACATCAGGCAAGCCTTCCATCACCGGAGTCGGCGGCCCGTTCACACCCTGAAACGATCGAATGCGGCCGGTCACCTTGCCGGCATCAACTTGCAAAGGCTGCGATTGGGAGACCGCCAGGATGGACGTGAAAGAAATCAGAGCAAAAGTCAAAAGCGCGGGTACCAGGGTTCGGATTTTCATCGGCATGGTGAGCAGTGTGGTTTTGAAATTTGAAAGTTCTCAAAGACTCCTTCGGATCTGTTTGTGGTTTTCCCCGAACGATTGAGCGCTTCCAAGATACAGTTTGCTGAGGAAAGAATCATCCGGAAAATTGTTCTGCAAAATATTTCTGTAGGAGGAACCTACTGCCGCCGGAAATGAATTGCGTTCATGGCACAACCACGTCTGACAACATAATCACCCCGCGCCGCAGAGGATCGTCGCTACGGAAAAGTCTAAATATTCGGCCGCACCGGAAGCCCGGTCCACGCGTTCACTAAACCCAGCATTTCCCGGATTACCGCGAAGGTATCGTGAGTGGTGCGCCACCAGTGATCCGCATCGAAAGGGTCTTCTGGGGCGGCACGGACGATGGCCTGAAGTTTCTTTCCCACGAGCCTGTTCCACAACGTTCTCACGCGCCGCGTGTGCGGCGGCGAAGTCACGATGATGATTCTGGTCTTGCCGGTTTTTTGCATTTCTTCGGCGATCTCATCCACTTCCTGCTCGGTATTCACCACGCTGCGCGGAAGGATATGGATCGCGGAGTCGGGCACACCCAGGTGAAGCAGAACCTGGCGGCTGTATTCCTCCTCGCCAATGTACTGGATGCCGAACTTCTGCAGCTCGGCGACGGGAACTTCGGCCCGCGTGAGCCACACCTCGGGAGCCTCGCCCAGCTTGAACAGCCGGCCGCCTTCTTCAGCGCGATAAGGCATGCTTCCGCTTAGAACCGCGATAGCGTCCGCTGGGGAGAGCGCGTCCTGGCGCACCAGCCAGCGGCCGGCGCCCCGCCCGGCGATGACCACAGCCAGAGCGAGAACCAGGCAAACTAACAGGTAGGCGCGCCAGCGAATACGTTTCCGAGGGTTCGTGTTAATCATCGGGTTGTCTCTTCAACGTCCAACTTCGGAAAGTTCAACTTCGGCCAAGACTTCATCAACCCCCTATAGAGGAGCTACGCGTCCGTCATATCCCAACTCGCCTCAGGATCGCCGCTGCCACCCAGCATCATTGTGCCTCTATGAAGCGCTCCGGGGTTACGCGACTCGCGCCACTGCATGTAGGCAAAGCCCACAATGAGAGCCGCGACAAACAGGTAAGGCGTTACGTTGTAGGGCCAGGATGGTTCCGGGTAGACAGTCACAAACAGCACCGGCAGCAGAGCCAGGGTCGCGATCCACGGGGCCGCCAGATGTTGCCAAACAGTGAATTGACTGCGCTGTTCCCGGCGCATATAGCGCGTCAAGGCCAAGTTGGCCATCACATAAAGTACGATGACCGCGAGGGTTGCAATTGTTCCAAGGAAACCGAAGATGTCATCGGGTTTCAGCAGCCAGCCTACCAGCAGGATTGCCGCGATGCCAGATAACTGGATAAAGGCAATGGCGAACGTAGGTGTCCGGTGCACGGGATGGATACGCCCAAAACTGGCCGGGAGCGTGCCCGCCCGGCCCATCGTGTACATCACGCGTGACGCCGCATTGGTGCAGGCGAGCCCGACCCCGACGGCGCTGTTGATGATGGCGAGCACCACGAACCACCAGCCTGCTCCCCACCGGGCCTGGCCAAGAACGTAGTACGGGCTGGGATTAGATGCGAAGGCAGCCATATTTCCCGTCCCCCAGCCAATCGCGCTTGCGTATGACGCGAAAATGTAGAAGATACCGATCGCCAGCAGAGAGAGTGTGATCGCCTGGGCCACAAACTTCGCCGGCCGGCGGGCTTCCTGGGCGAGCGGAGCCGGCGCCTCGAAGCCGCTAAGCGCGAGAATAGAAAAAACCATCCCAGCCAGGATACCGCTGAAGTGATGTGGTGACGCCGAAGGATCCAGCGGCGCGACGTAGGTGGAACCCGGCCCGGGATGGACCAGAAAGCTGATTCCCAGCGCCAGCATAATCAGCACTTCCAGGCCGCCCAACAGCGCAGTGACGCGGGCCGATAGCTGAATGCCATGATGAGTAAGCGACCAGATAAGGGCAGCTGTGGCCAATGCAATCAACCACCAGGGTATCTTCACGCCGAACTGGATGCGCAACATGTCCGACACCAGGTAGCCAAGGAAGCCCGTGCATCCCGCCGTTCCCAGAATCTCGTAGATCAGGTAGCTCCAGGTAGCCATGAAGCCGAAGCGGCTCCCAAGCCCACGCGTCGCGAACGAGTAATAGCCGCCACTCGAGGGTATGTACCGGGAAAACTGCGACACGGTGTTGCCGATAAAGAAGCAGACGATTGTCGCCAGCAGAAACGAAAGCGGCATCACCGGTCCGGCTTTGAGGGCGATGATCGGAAAAGTAAACACCACGTTGGTCGCCGGTGCGATGTGGGTGATGCCTTGGAACACGAGTTCTGAAAGCCCGAGTGAATTGTGCCGAAGCTGAGGATACGCATTGGGATTGGTAGTCTCAGCGCACACTGGGCAACCTCTTTCGGTAAACCGCAACCGGAGAGTTCTTAGGATAAGCCTCCGGAAGTCCGAGGGCTAGCACACCCGCGTGGCGGCTGATCGGTGGGACAACGTTTTTGGGTGGCGCAGCGCTTCACCGCTGCGATAACGGCCTCGTTTTCACCGGCGGCTATAACCGCTGAGATAAGAGGCCACCATAGAAAGTGAGTTTTTCGGCAGCCTGCTAATCCCCTTGCCTGACAGCGACACCATCCGCGGGCTCGACGACACGTTGTTGCTGATATTCAGCGTGCCAGACTGGCCCAACTTGACGGGAAACCTGGGGAGCGGCAAAGAATTATGGGGCACAGTTCCCAACAGAACGGCGCGCGGGCGGGGCGCCCGCGCCTACATTTGCCACTGCGCTCAGGGCAGGCTCGCCGAAACCCCGTCCCCACACGGGCATCGGTACTGGCGGAGCGCCCAACGAGTTTCCCAAATCATTCCCAAATCGGGAATCGCTCCGCCGTGACTCGATTCATTGATAATGCAGGCTTTAGCTCGCTACTGTAGTGACGCTCTTGTAACTACACTATGTTCCACGTGGAACATTTCTTCGATTCCACAGACCAGCTCCTGAAGCCTTCATCGAACGCCACACCCGACACGAGCCTTCGTCCTGCGGTAAAACTGCCCCGCTCAAACCAAAACCGACCTCGAATAGGTACCCCGGCCAACGATGCCGGACTGCCGAGCTTTGCTCGGTTGGGCTGGTCGGAGACCCGCCCTCACACGCGCGATCAGTTTGTTGGGCGCGGCGTGGCGTCGCCGGGGATGTCTCCCATCACCCACTTCAATTGCTCGGTGAGCATCTTCTGGAAGTCGGGGCGGTCCCACACGGCTTCTACGTGGCCGAGGCCGTTGTAGAGGACGCGGCCTTTGCCGTAGGTGCGGGCCCAGATGACAGGAAAGTTCTTGTCGGTGCGGTGAACTTTGGGGTTGTGCAAGTCAACCTTGTTGGCGTCGAGGCGCAGCAGGACGCGCACTTTGCCGGGAGAAAAATCCTTGATCTGATAGATCTCGTCGCGCAGCGTGAAACTTGGCGGCATATCTTGCATGCCGGGGAAATTGGGGTCTTCGACGATCAGCGGGGCGTTGAAGGTACCCCAGGGGTGCTCGTCGAAGTATCCGCCGATCATATCGCCGTAGGCCGGCCAGTTGTGGAAGGTGTCGGTGGCGCTGTGGATGCCCAGGAAGCCTTTGCCTTCGTCTTTGATGAAGGCGAGGAGGTCGGCTTTTTGAGAGTCGTCCATGTCGAGCTCGCCGGAAGTGAAGAAGGCGATGGCATCGAAGTAATCGAGATTTTTCTGGTTACGCGGCAGAGGCTTCTTGGTGATGGGGCGGCAGTCGGTGTAGATGTAGGTTTCCCACAAGCCGCTGTCGTGGCCGAGCCTCCAGAGAGTGCCGGCAGCGTAAGAGACGCTATCGTGCTCCCAGTCTTTGCTTTGGCCGATGAAGAGAAGGCGCTTTTTTCGGGCTGGCGCGGGAGATTGCTGGGCGGCTGCGGGAAGGAGCAAAGCGATCGTCAGCAGGAGCAGGATGAAGCGGAGGGCTCTCATAGGATCACTATGTTACACGGCGGTCGCGGGCGAGGGCGCCCGCGCCACGCTGCCACGCTGGTCAGCCGCCGAATCTTTCAGCGGCGCGGGCCTTGGCTTTTGCGGCTTCTTCTTCGCGGTTCTTGGGTGGGGCGGTGGTTTCCAGCGAACGGAGAAGACGCGCCGAGACGCCGGCCACCTCCTCGATGGCGGCGAGGAATGCGGCTTCATTTGCTTTCGACGGCTTGGTGAAGCCGCAGATCTTCCTCACAAATTGCAGCGAAGCCGCGCGGATTTCTTCATCGGTGACGGGCGGATCGAAGTTGAAGAGGGTTTTAATGTTTCGGCACATGTAACTATGATCTCAAAAAATCCTGGTCTGGATAAATGATTATGGGATCAGCTTGCGCCCAGAATTTCAACCAGAGAGAATTTGGGCTTTGTGCCGGGGCGGCTCGTTTCTCGAAGCGGTCGAGTTCTATCCGTAATCCGGGAGTGCCATCTTGTCGGCGAGGCCACGTCCGAAGACAAGGTCTGCAACCCAGGGGACGACGAGAAGTTTCATGATCTGATTGCGTAGAAAAAGCGAGAACTTCGATTTGGGTGCGAAAGAACTGGCGAGGCCCAGCGCAGCTTTCTGCTTTTCGAAAACGAAAGGGCCAAACAGTTGCTGATATCGCGCGAAAGCTGTTGTGTAATCACCCTTGGCGCGGTGAAGCTCGCCGGCGAGAATGTATGCCGCCACCATGGCCAACGCCGATCCCTGGCCGGCGAGCAGCGACACGCAAAAAGCCGCGTCGCCAAGTAAGGTCACACGGCCGCGCGTCCACAGGCCTTGCCGCGGGTCCATTCGTATCTGGCTGACTCGATCGAAATAGAAATCTTGACTGGCGTCGAGCGCCTCTAAAATCTGCGGGCACTCCCAGCCGCTGTCTCCGAATCGTCTGCGCAGCAGTGATTTTTGGGCGGGAAGGTCGTCCGCCGTCGGCTGGTCGGGTGCTTCATCGGCGAAGGTGAACAGGAACAAGGTGCGGTCGTCGCGCATGGCGAAGCGGACCACCTGCTGTCCGACTTCGGTGTACATCAAATAAACCAACTCGTCTCTTGGCCGGTAGCCTTCCAGCTCGAAAGCAGCGGCTTTATAGCCCAGGTATTTCTCAAACCGGTTTTCGGGGCCGAATATCAGCTCACGGACACGGGAGTGCAAGCCGTCCGCGCCAATGAGGAGATCGAATTCGCGGGTAGGTTGGTGTTCGAAGCTGACGCGCACCGAGTGTTCGTCCTGCTCAACGGCCGCTATGCTGTCGCCGAAGATTGTCTCCACCCGGCCGGCGATAGTCTCGAAGATCGTGGCGGCGAGATCGCCTCGCGGCAGGCTGACGTAACGCCCCTGTGTAACGCGTGCGAAGGCGGCAGCGGGGAAGCCGGAAACCCGCTGGCCGCTGCGATTTACGACTCTCACGTCCTCTACGACGTATCCTTTGCGCTGAATTTCCGGCAAGAGTCCCATGCGGCCGGCGATCTCGAAGCCTGCTCCCCAGAAGTCAATCACGTAGCCGCCAGTTCGGAGCTTGGGGGCCTTCTCAACCAGAGTGGGCTCAAAACCGTAGTGGGCGAGCCAGTAGGCGAGCGTAGGGCCGGCAATTCCTGCGCCGGATATCAGAACTTTCATGGTCTGAGTTTAGTACGACTTGGTTGGGGCGAGTGTGACTGCGTAGGCGCAGTTGTCTTGTGATTCTCACGGACAGGGCGGCGCAACTCTATCCTCCGGCGATGGCCCCAATGATGATGAATGGCTCTTTGCCTGACGTGACGGCGTCGGGGAGGGGAGTGTCGGGCGGTTCATGCGAAAGATCTTCCTCGCAGGCGAAGAAACGCAGGAAGGGGCGGCGCTGTTGGGTGACGTGGTCGCGAATGGTGCCGCGCAGCATGGGATAGCGGGCTTCGAGGGCGTCGAGGATCGAGCGCAGCGTGATGGGGGCTTCGACTTCGAGAGTTACCTCGGTGCCGGTGTGGGCCAGGGTGCGGAGATGTTGCGGGAGCATGACGCGGACCATGTCAGGATTTCTTCCCGGTGGGTTTGGGTTTTAGTGTCTTGGCGTAGGCATAACTGAATTCGAGATACTTCTTCAACTCTTTCGTGTTCTCCAACATTGCGGAAGGGACTGTGACGTATTCTTTCATCACCGCGCCGTAGGCTTCGAAGAGCGTGGTCTTGTGCTTTTTCAGAAACTCCAGGCGCTTGTCTTCGGGAAGGCGGATGGCGAGCGTGGTTGACTGATGAAGCAGCGTAAACATATTGCCGTTTGCTGCAGTGTAGGGATTGGCATCGCCCTTGCGCTCGAGGCCGGGGACGGTGGCAATTAGCTTCTCGTAAAGTTCGACGTTCGGGTTAGAGCCAGGGCCTTTCCTAACTCTTGGCGGCAATGTCTTCTCCTTCCGACCGCTGGTTTGCAATGCCTGCCTGATTGAGTGCCGCTGTGATCCGGCGTAGCTGCGCCTAGACTTCGAGCGCCTCGTCGGCGCGCGCATCACGCCATTCGACGCCGGTCCTCGAACAAACGTCCGGTGGCGGCCCCAAAAATGAAACCGCCGACATGCGCCAGGTACGCCACGCCACCGCTTTGCACCTGCGCCACGGCGCCTGCGTGAAAAAGCTGAGTCAGAAACCAAAAGCCTATCAACAAGGCGGCGGGAATAAATGTGATCCGCCCAAACACGAAAATAAACAGAACCGACTTAATTTTGTCGCGTGGATAAGTCACGATAAACGCGCCCATCACCGCCGCGATCGCTCCGCTCGCACCCAGGTTTGGAACCGTCGAATGAGGATCGGCGGCAACCTGGGCCAGCATGGCTATCAGCCCGCCAATCAAATAGAAGGCGAGATACCGCGCCGGCCCCATGGCATCTTCAATCTCAGGAGCGAACGCCCATAGAAAAATCATGTTTCCAATAATGTGCGACCAGCTGCCGTGCATGAACATCGCGGTAAGGATCGTGATCCAGTGATGGCCGGAAGTAATTTGGGCGGGCACCGCCGACCATTGCATAACGAAAGCATCGCCACGCATCAGCTCAAGCAAGAAGACCACAGCATTCACGAAGATGATGCAGCCTGTAACGACCGGAATGCTTGCCGGGCGCCGCGATGCATCGCCTAACGGAATCAGGCCTCCCATTCCGCGTTCCCCCCGGATTTGTCAGATGCCAGCCTTGACCACGCACAACAATCGCAAACCACTGCCGTTGGGCCGGATCCCGTCAGGCCATGCCGCATCCACCAGAAGCTGGTGAAAAACGTTGCCGTTGGCGCCGTAGCGCTGGGTAGCGCTCTTAAATGAGTACGGCTCCAGCCACTGAGGTGCATAAATCCGACCTCATCATGGCCCACTAGGCGGCGTTCTTTAATGACGTCATCGTCTCCGTCGTCTTGCGGACCGCGAGCGACAGCATCACTCGCGTCACCCCGCTGATGATCATGCTCACGCCGACCAGGGTGCCTATCGCCCACGCCGAGCTCGACGGCCATTGCAGATAGATCAGCAATCCCAACAGCAGGGTAATGATCCCGTCAAGCAAAATCCAGCTGGATCCACGCATGGATCGCATCCTGAAAAACAGGACAACGTCGAAGATGCCTTCAATCAGGAAAAGCGAGGCCAGCAGTAGAGTGAGCGACGCAACCGCCAGCACCGGATGCATGATCAGGTAAACGCCAAAGCATAGATAGGCCAGCCCAACCAGCAGCTTCCAGATCAGGCCGCCCGCTCCGTGAGCCTGAAAGGCGAGGATCAAGTGGACCATGCCGGCCAAAACGATGAGCCAGGCAATGAACACGTTCACCGCGACAGCAGCCACAAACGGCGATCCAACCGCCATTGCGCCAAACACAATCAGCAACACCCCCCACACAATCGACCATGTCGAGGCTTGCCGCACGACGTCGGACGAAATACTCTGCGCCATAAAGACCTCCTCAAAACGGACGCAGGGAGTCTACCTCAAGAAAACACCAGAGCGCTAGCTCTGGAGCCGAGCTTCTTGAAGATCTGCCTACCCAGGGAGGCGAAGGGTTTGGGGGGTATGGGAGAGATCTTGCTCGCACCCCTGGAAGCGCAGGCCTCGTCTTCTCCCGCAATCGCCCTGACCAGAAGAGCCGCGGCCCGGTGCGAAAGCTTCCCTCATCGAAATGGATTCCGAATGATTAAATGCCGGTTGATGATCTGGCCGTCCTGCAAATCTTCGGAATAAAGCGTTTTGCAGTCAGCCTCCAGAGCTGCGGCGGCGATCAGCGCATCGTAGATGCTGTATCCGTATTTTTCGGCAATTCCCACAGCTGCTTTATGCGTATCGAGCGAGATAGGAACCGGGTCCGGACACAGAACGCAAATGATGTCCAGGAATTCCTTCACTTCTTTCCATGACATACCCAGCTTGCCACGCGCCACTGCGGCAAACTCGTTGAGTGACTGAACGCTGATCATTCCACCGCTGGCCAACAACTCCTCAGCTTTGTGCGCCCGCGGATCGTTTTTCGCTACTGCATAGATCAATACATTTGTGTCGAGGAAGTGTTTGGAAGCCATTTAGCCATTTCATAAATGGTGCGAAGACGACGCCGCCAAAACGACGGGCGCCCACAGCGGCTAAAGCCCCGTCATCTGTGCGTTCTGACGGCACGGCTGAAGCCGTGCCCTTCCACGGCGCTTTCCGGCAGCATTTATGAAATGACTTCTAACGGGCATTGGCCTCGATTCGATCGAATACGAACCCAGCGGGCAAGGGGCGGCGTAGCCGGCGCAGACGATCCAGAGCTCGCCGCCGCGCGGGATCGCGGCGCACTTCAAACCGTCGCCTGTCGGCAATCCTGATTTCGATCTGGTCGCCCTCTTTCAAGCTGAGAGCTTCCACAACTTCCGACGGCAGCCGCACGGCGAGACTATTGCCCCACTTAGAAACCTGCATAATGCCTCCGCCCACGGAATGATCTACATTGCTATTGTATATTGTTTAGTGAAGCGAAAGCAATTCGAAATTAGTAGGACAATTCAAGCTCTTTGTCTGTTGAAAGACTCAACCCAGTCTGCCCAGAATGAAGACAGCACGCGGATGTGCCGCAGGTCTTCGGGACTGAACAGTTGAACGATATCGTTAAAGCACAAGACGTACCCGACTATCCGCGGATGTGAGTCTTCGCCACCGATGATAATAGGGTGAAATCCGCTCTCCGTTTCCGATGGTTTCCAGGGCACTTGCACAATGAGTAGCTCAAAAGGACCGGACGTCCGACGGACGTGAACCTGCAGTCTCTGTCCGAATACTGATCGAATGCATGCCAGCATCTCAATCAAAACCTCTTGGGCTGCGGGCCGCACCCGGTCATAACCGTAAACAATTGAGCCAAGCTTCTCGTCGCCTGCCTGCGCAAGCGTCGCAAAAAGCTCATCTATCTCGGAGTCAGAATTCATTGGGTAACGCAGATCATCGCGCGATCCACTTCTGCGGCAAACTCGACGGCGGTCGGCTGGCTTCGATCGAGATACCAGGCAATGGCCGACTTCAGGTCGGAGAGCGCTGACGGGTGTATCTCCAGTGCTTTAACCGCCATGCAGAATTGCAGAGATTTGCCGCCGAGCCTCGGCCCAGGACACCGGCTTCACTTTGCCGGAATCCAATTCCTCGACGCGGCGTGCGATCTCCTGGCTCCATGCTTCTTCGGCTGACGCGTCCACTGTGTCATCTAGACTCTGCAGCAGCGAGCCTCCATGTGCGGCCCGTGCCTCCGGTGGAAGGCCCAATGCTTTCTTCAGAATTTCGGAAACCTCTTCGGTCCTATCGGTATTTTACTCCTGCTGGCGGCCACCGTTTCGAAGCAGCTATCGAAGCTGCGCCCCAGCGCTCTACCCAAGCGTCTGCACCTCCACCGACAGCACCGCTGGCAGGTCGCGCACGATTGGATTCCAGCTATCGCCGGCGTCGGCGGAGGCATAGACCTGGCCGCCGGTGGTGCCGAAATAGATGCCGCACTTATCCAGCGTATCAACGGCCATGGCGTCGCGCAGGACATTTACGTAACAGTCTTTTTGCGGCAGGCCTTTGGTTAGGGCTTCCCACTCGTTGCCGCCGGTGCGGCTGCGGAAGACGCGGAGCTTGCCCTCGGGCGGAAAGTGCTCGCCGTCGCTCTTGATGGGGACAACATAAATGGTCTCCGGTTCGTGGGCATGAATGTCAATTACGAAACCGAAGTCGGTGGGCAGATTGCCGCTGACTTCTTTCCAATTGTCGCCGGCGTCGTCGGAGCGCATTATGTCCCAGTGCTTCTGCATGAAGAGCACGCCGGGGCGCTTGGGGTTCATGGCGATGTGGTGCACGCAGTGGCCAATTTCGGCGTTGGGGTCGGGGATGTACTGGGAATGCAGTCCGCGGTTGATCGGCTTCCAGGAAGCGCCGCCGTCGTCGGTGCGGAAAGCGCCAGCGGAAGAGATGGCTATCCACATGCGCTGTGGGTTGCTGGGATCAGGGATGATGGTGTGCAGGCACATGCCACCCGCGCCGGGCTGCCATTTGGGGCCGGTGCCATGGCCGCGCAGGCCGGGAAGTTCATGCCAGTTCTCGCCGCCATCGGTGGAGCGGAAAATGGCGGCGTCTTCCACGCCGGCATAGACCGTGTTGGGATCGGTGAGTGAGGGCTCGAGATGCCACACCCGCTTGAACTCCCAAGCGTGCTGGGTGCCGTCATACCACTGGTGGGTGGTGAGCGGCTTGCCGGTTTCGGGCGATGTGTCGTAAACAAATTTGTTGCTGGCGGCTTTCGGAGGGCCGGGCGCGGGCGGCTCGCCGGGGGGCGTCCCGGGCTGGTGCCAGGTCTTGCCGCCATCATCGGAGCGCTGGATGATCTGCCCGAACCATCCGCTGGTTTGCGAGGCGTAAATGCGGTTGGGATCGGCGGGCGAACCCTTGAGGTGATAAAGCTCCCAGCCGGCGAAGTGGGGGCCGCTGACAGCCCAGTTTTCGCGCTTGCCGTCTGAGGTTAGGATGAATGCGCCTTTGCGGGTACCGACTAGAACGCGGACGGTGGACATAGAGTGTGCTCCTTGATTAGCAGCAGATAGCCTATATGCTGCCTTGTCGTGGTTCTAATTTCAAATCTGTGCCTCATGCTCGTAGAGGCTTCCAGGCCGCCGCTGATTTATGAGGTAACTTGGTGACTTCTAATCCGCGAGGCTAATCCGTGGCCTCGGTGCTGACTGGTTGCTGCCCGGGAGCGAAGGGCCGGTGCAGCCACGCCCACAGGCGCTGCGGCCAGTCGCGGCGCATACAGGGCCTTTCGATGAGCACAAAGTAGACGCCGCTCACCAGCAATACGGCCGCTCCCACCGGGATAATTTGCACGAGAAGATGCAGCCAGTAAGGCAAACCCTCAGTAATTCTCTTGGTAAATCGTGCCACGGCAGAAATTACTTCGTAGTGGATCAGGTAAATGGAGTAGCACATTCCGCCGATGGTGGTGATCCAGCGGTTTACGAAGAAGCGGTTTGCCAGGACTCCACGAAAAGCTGCGGAGTAAAGAATGAAAATCAGCGCGGGAAATATCCAGTGGGCGAGCCGCGGGGAGCGCAAGACAAGAAACATCGCGGGCCAGCCGAGAAGGGCGACGGCGTCCCAGGACAGGCTGTGCTTAGGCGCTTCATGCCCCTCGATGACGAACGTATCTGCCAGGAGAAAACCGACGAGGAAAAACTGCAAATACGCGAGGATGGACAGAGAAGCCCGCGGCGTGCCGTGCAGAAACAAAGACTGAGCCACCAAGATCAAAGTGATCAACCCGATCAGGGCGGTGCGGCGGGCAACGACATTGCGGACGGCAAACAGCAAAGTGAGAAAGGGAACCAAAAGATAGAACTGGACCTCAATTTCCAATGACCAGGCAACGCCGATGGCGGGGCTCTGCGCGCCATAGATCAGATTGTGCAGGTAACAGAGGCTGGCGGCAAAGTGCGGCGCCAGGGCCCCGGCAGTTGTATGTCCCAGCCACACTGCGAGCAAGGAAAGGGCGATGACCGCGACAAAGTAGGGCGGCTCCAGCCGGGTGAGGCGGCGCAGATAGTATTTGCGGAGGCTGACCGGGGAACGCCCTTTGAGATGATGAGCGGCAAATGGCAGCCCGAGGATGAATCCGCTAATTACAAAAAAAAGCTCCACTCCACGAAAACCGACCAAAGCGATGTGCGCCATCCAGTCGGAGGGAGGAACCGGATAGTACAGCTTGGATTTCGTCCCGAGGTAGCCATTTAGATGAAAGAGAAAGACCATGGCGATGGCAACGAAGCGCAGGCCATCCATTTCAGGGATGAAGCGGCCAGAACTAGTCTCGCGGGAGAAGCGAGCCAGAAGCCGCGCGGGGAACGACGCAAGACTGCCCATAGTTAACCGCTATGGAATGAAATATTATGCTATCCCCCGCCGCAAAGAAAACAGTTTCTGTACCAGAGACCACACTGGGGCCTTTCATCGCTTTGCATCGTCACTGCAGGCTGCTGAAAAACTACCGTCTATGGTGTCGAAGCGCTGCGCCATCCAAAACCGAAATGCGGACCCGTTTTTCAACAGCCGATGAGACGTTCCTCGACATTCACCGCGCTCTGTTTGTAGTTTCAAGGGTGGTTGCTGGCAATATCCACTTGATAGCCAACTCATATGGCCATTATGATCTGGCGAAGATGAAGAAAGTGTCTTCGGGAATTTTTCCCATCATCGCGCTTGACCGGAAGGCGCCGAAACCTTTACACCGGCAGGTTTATGATGGTTATCGCACGGCCATTGTGGAGGGCAGCTTGCGCGCGGGACAGCGAGTGCCTTCCACCCGAGTGCTGACTTCTGAACTGGGAGTCTCCCGCATTCCCATTCTGAATGCGTATGCCCAATTACTGGCGGAGGGATATTTCGAGAGCCGGGTGGGGGCCGGAACTATCGTTTCGCGGTCGTTGCCCGACCAAGTTCCTCTGCTGGACCCAAGAAGCCCCCGGTCGGCAAGAGTGCGCTCCGGGAGGCGGCCGGTTTCAAAGCGCGCTGAGAGCCTGCCTGCGATCGAAAGTGTGCCGTGGCGGCGCGGCTGGGGCGCATTTGGGGTGAGCCAGGTTGCGTTCAATCAGTTTCCCTTCCAGGTGTGGAACAGTTTGGTGACGCGTCACTGCCGAAATATCCACGCCAGGTCGCTGGATTACGGAGACCCCATGGGCTCCAAGAGCCTTCGGGAAGCGATTGCCGCCTACTTGAGAACTGCCCGCCGGGTGCGATGTGAAGCAGAGCAGATCATGATCGTGAGCGGCTCGCAACAGGCGCTGGAGGTTTCCACTCGAGTTCTGCTTGATCCGGGGAGCCGGGTTTGGATGGAAGAGCCTGGATATCGTTTCGCGCGAAGCGTGTTTGCATCGAACGGCTGCCAAATTGTGCCCGTTCCCATTGACTCCGAGGGGTTGAGCGTGGCGGCCGGGATAAGGCAATCGCGGAGGGCGCGGGCGGCTCTGGTTACGCCTTCTCACCAATATCCGCTTGGGGTCACGATGAGCGCTTCTCGCCGCCTTCAATTGCTGGATTGGGCGGAGCGTTCCGGGTCATGGATCATCGAGGACGATTACGACAGCGAATACCGCTACGAGAGCATGCCGATTGCATCTTTGCAAGGCCTTGACGCTAATGCCCGGGTCGTTTACATCGGTACCTTCAGCAAGGTTTTGTATCCATCTCTGCGGCTTGGGTACGTTGTGATTCCTGCCGACCTGGTTGGGCGGTTTCTTGCGGTGCGAATTGCGATGGACATTGGGCCGTCGCGCTTTTTTCAGGCGGTGCTGGCAGATTTTATTCGGGAAGGGCACTTTTCGCGGCATATCCGGCGGATGCGCCTGCTCTATGGCGAACGCCGCAGCGTGCTGACCGACAGACTCCGCGACGAACTTGGTTTGGCAGCTGACATAACCGGAGGACAGGCGGGCATGCATCTTTCGTTGACTTTGAAAGGGATCCGCGATCGTGAAGTTGCTGAGCGGGCAGCGCGCCAAAACCTCTGGTTGGTGCCGCTCTCTTCCTCTTATCTGGGTAAGGCGCTGCGGCAGGGATTCATTCTGGGCTTTGGGAGCACCACGGTAGAAACGATTCCCAATGCCGTGCGTAAACTTCGAAGCGTGCTGAACTCACATTGAAGAGGGCTGCGAAACACGGGGATTTCTATTCCTGAATCGGGTGCGGACGGTCCGCCATGAGTTGGATGAAGCGTGGATCTTTGCGCAACTGGCTGAATTCCGCATCCGAATATACTTCGTTCACCCCTTTGTAGCCTTCCTCCATGGCGCGGCGTAGGCACTCCAGCGACTGCTCTGTAAGCCCGCTCTTGGCATACAGTTTGGCCAGCACATACGAAAAATGGGCGCGGTCTTCGGGCGATGCAATTCGACCCGCTAAACCATTCCGGTCGGTGCGGTCAAAGACATTGGGATCCAGTTGGAGGGCATGAGTATAAGCCGCCATCGCGTCTTTCCAGTCCTTCTTCAAGAAGTACGCCGCACCCAGATTGCTGTAATACGAGGCATGGTCAGGCCCGAGCGTAATCGCCTTTTGATATTGCTTGATCGCCTTTTTGCATTTCTGCTGCAAGTATTCGACCACCCCGAGGTTGTTGTATGCGTCCGCATAGTGTTCGTCCGATTTGATCGCCCGCTCAAAGTAACCCTTGGAGGCGCGGAACCGCTGCAGCGACAACTCGGTGATGCCGAGCTTGTTATAAAGCATGGCATCGTTCGGTTTCATTGCCAGAGCGGCACGATAGTCGTCGGCCGCCTCAAAATACCGCTTGGCGGCGCGCAAATCGTCGGCGCGCTGCTCGAGAGCGTCAGCAGATTCGCTTCCAACGGCAGAATCAACCCGCTGAGCGAGTAAGGGGCTTGCGTGTGGCGGCTCAAGCGGAAGCGACTGCGAACAAAGCGGGATTGAGCCTACAAGGGTCGCGACTAGAAGTGAAGCGAAAAATGCGCGGGTCATACAGATATTCCTCCTTGCCAATGGCGGTGACTCTCGCGGAGGTCAAAACTCTTGCGTTCTAGTCCGCCGATCCAATGTCCTGTCAGACCGCGGAGCGCAGCGAGCGAGCTGCGATATCAGCGTTGTCGGTCGAACCTGATTGCTCGTCTCGCTTCAAGTCTGCAATATTTGACGCCGCTTTGGCCGAGAGAGCCCAAGCGGAAATCCATCCCCCGCCGCACATCGCGAGCGCGATAAATGCGCTCGACCACTCGTGCGGGTTGTGAGAACGCGGGGCGCTGGTTAGCCGGGGAGCGTGGAGGACTACGAACCACAGCAGAAACATCAATCCGAGCCAAAAGCCTCCCCAGCGCGCCATCCATCCGGTGGCAATGCTCAGACCCGCTGCGATGAAACCGATGCCGGTGAGATACGCCCAGAACAGGCCGCTGCCGGGAATCCATGAGGGCACGAGACTCACAATCACGCCGAGAACAAGAAAATGGTCAATGCCGAACACTACTGATGAACCTGCGAAGAGGAAGCGGCCTGATCGAATCAACTTGTTCACTGCGTTGCCCCACGGCTGGGGATAGCTTCGCTCCGCCGGCAGAGTACCAGCCAACATCAAGGCTGAGCCACACAGCGCCAGGGTTTCAAAGGCGCATGTGCGGACGCCGACGTCGAGGGGATGGGCTGCGACTCTGGATATTTGGAGCGCCAGCACGCAAAATAAAAACAGGAATCCCAATAGAATTGCTGATAGCCGCGCTTTTGCGTTGGCTACGATGCCCAGACCAGCAGCGAGAAGGGCAAAGCCGGTGAGATACGCGAGGAACGTATTTGCTGGAACAAAGGGGATGATCGGAACTGTAGCTTCGGTATATTGGGCCCAGACGAAGTGTTGGACACCGAAGGCTATGATCGCGACGGCGAACAGAGGCCGTCCGAGCCTGAGGATCTTATCCATAACGCGCGGTTTCCCAGACCCTACCCACCTTACAGAAATGATCACACCGGCTGCACTCACGGGCAATAGCCACTTAGCGGATTTTGGTTATGACCATGTTCAAGGGCACCGCGAAAAGGCCGCTAGGCCCTGGGACCGCTTTTCAGTGGCAATCATGAAATTGGTTCAAGTGGCTATTGCGGGCAGACCATTTGTGGGGGAGATTTACAAGTGGGCAATCAAGCTTTGAGCTCGGGTGGACACTGAAGAAGGTTTACGATTGTATGGAGTTCTTCAAATACGGGTGGGCGGCCAAGAAGGCGTGTCGCTGAGGTATTTGGGGGACAATCCGGATCGGAGGCGACTGAAACCATGAGAGCGCTCGCGGTTTTGTTTGTGATTGTTGGTGCAATTGGAGGGCAAAGCGCTTTTGCGGTCGGCAACACCGCTGCGGTTCCTGTCCTGGTCGAGTTGTTTACGTCGGAAGGCTGTTCCAGTTGTCCACCCGCGGACGCTTTGTTGGAGCGGATGGATTCGTCCCAGCCCATTCCGGGAGAGCATCTAATTGTTCTCAGCGAGCATGTAGATTATTGGGACCACGACGGCTGGAAGGACCCATTCTCTTCCGCCGCACTTACTGATCGGCAAGGCGCCTATGCGCGCAAGCTCGGCTTGGCCGAAGTCTATACTCCGCAGTTCATTGTGGATGGAACGACCGAGTTGCGCGCGAACGACAGGCAAGCGGTTGCGCAGATTTTTCAGAAGGCGCTTACGCCAGATACCGTTCCCCTGCGGATTGGATCTGTCAGCACTGAGGCGCGAGGGGTTGCCCGAGTCCACGTTGAGGCCGACGGTACCTCCGCGCAACACGACGCGGACATTTACATAGCGCTCGCACTTGATCACGCTGAATCGCAAGTTCTGCGGGGAGAAAATGGCGGCCGCCGTCTCTCTTACGTCGCGGTTGTGCAGAGTCTTACAAAAGTCGGCAGGCTGAAGAAGGGCACGAAGTTCGATCAGGATGTTCCGGTGAAGCTGCATTCCGATACGGACCCGAAGAATGTGCGGGTGATTGTCTTTGTGCAAGATCCGGGGCCGGGAAAGGTGTTGGGTGCGGCGTCGGAAGGGCCATCAGATGCTGGCTCTCGCTAGGTTTTCATCTTCGGACTCTGTGGTGGCGTTTGTTTCGGTCGCCCGCCGGCCACGCCCAATCCCATAGGCGTAAGAAAATCGCGGCGCGTTCGACCCTCCGAGATTTCTTTTCCTCATTTTGAAAGCAGAAAACAACCTATCCTCTTTCCCCCAGACTGGCCGTCCTGGCAAGCGTGATTGGCGCTTCGATGGATCGCACATGCAAATCGCGCTGGGGGAAAGGAATTTCGATATTGTGTTCGGCAAAGATCCGAAATATAGAAAAGTAGAGTTCACTTTTGAGCCTGAGAGGCGTCTGAACTTGATTCACGCTGAAGACGCGGAGCACGAAGTTCAGCGAGCTATCGCCAAACGCCGCGAAAATGACCTCGGGAGCGGGCTCGGCCAGTACGTCGGGGTGCTTCTTTGCCACGTCCAGCAGAAGTTCCCTCACCTGCTCAGGATTGCTGCCGTATGAAACACCCACGGAGATGGAGAACCTGACCGAGCGGTCGTTGGCGGTCCAGTTGGTGACCCGCGTAGTGACGAACTCGGAATTGGGAACAATGATGATCTCGTTGTCATTGGTACGAATCCAGGTGCTGCGGCCGCCGATCCGCATGACGTCTCCAGTAGTGCCGCCAACCTCGACCCGGTCCCCCAAGCGGATTGGCCGCTCGACCAGCAACACCAGTCCGGAAACGAAATTGTTCACGATGGACTGGAGGCCGAAGCCGACTCCTACGCCGAGTGCGCCCCCCAGAACCACCAGGCTGCTGAGATCTACGCCCAACGATTGCAGGCCTATAACCAGGCCAAACACAAAGATGAGATATCCCGAAACTCGTGACACGGCATATTGCTGGCCTTCGTCCCAGGGCGTTCGCGCCAGGATCTCCTTCTGCAGAAACTGCCGGATCAACCGCGCGAAAACATTCAGAGCCACCAGAAAGGCGAACGCCTTGATCAAAAAACCCAAGGTCACCGGCAGGTGGCCCAAATGAAAGTACGGTTGAGTCAGCACACGGTAAATATCCCCGGTCGCGAGATGAATCAGTCCACGCAACAAACGCGGCGCTAACAACCCTCCCGCGGCAACAGCTACTACTGCCAACCCAGTCACAATCAAAATCCGGTTACTCGTAGACAGTTTCATGGACTCCTCCAGGACCCGATTTCGTGGCAATGACGGCTGCTTTCTCTGTGTCGGCACGTTTCTCGGAATTCACGCCAGCCGATCCGCTCATCAGAAAGATCCGTGGAGTGCTCGTACGATGAATCCACTCCCAATATCGCACCAGGATGGAATAAACCATCAGACCCGTCTCACCCTCACCCCAAAACAGATAGGCCAGCGACTGCTTCATCAAGTTGCGACGCGTAAGTCCAAGAACAATGCTCATCGGGTTCAACAACTCCGCGAGGTAAGCGATCGAGTTGGCAATGGCGACCGCCCCCCAAGCCTCAATCACAAAGTGCTCCCCTTCCTGGAATATCCGCAAGCGCAGAGGCGAGAGGAACTCGCTGCGATTGTCCATGAGGTTAACGTGCAGGAACGCCAGTGGGCCGGTGATCTTGTAATATTGTCGAACCTCTTCGGCCAGCAATGCTCTGTGGTCCTTGATGGAAGTGCCGTGGGGAACGAGGTTGACTTTTCTTCCACTGATGGACGGCCAGAGTTCGCTAGAGGCCGCGTCTACAAACGTCACTTCCGAGACTCGCATCTCGGTGGAGCGGTGATAACGGCTGAGAGCGCTGGCCAGTAAAAGCAGCGCAATGAAGATGCTGGCGATGATGATTCCGTCAGGACGTTCGATGATATTGGCGACAAGCGTGTAAGCAAAGACCAGCGTAATCAGAAAGAAGTAGAGCGCCAGCAGAACAGTGAGTGGTGTGCGAATGCTGCATTCCCGCCACAATGCCAGGGCGACCGCCACTGCGGCGGAGAACATCAATACCAGCACCCCGGTGGCATAAGCGCCTCCCTGGGCCTCGACCCCGGCACGGAAAGCCATGGTCACTGCGATATCAATCGCAAGCAATATCAGAACCAGCGGGCGCCGGTAGGAAACCCAGCGGGGCGCCATGCCAAAACGCGGCAGATAACGCGGGATCAGGTTTAATAAGCCGGTCATGGCGGAAGCGCCGGCAAACCAAAGGATCAGTATGGTAGAGAGGTCGTAGACCGTGCCGAAGCCGTTGCCCAATGACCGGTGAGCGAGATAAGCGATGGCCCGGCCAGCAGCAGGGCCGTCGAGCCTGTAGGCGGTCTCTGGAATCAGCAGCGCAGCTACGAAGCTGGACGCCAGCAGCATTACGCTCATGATCGCTGCTGCGGCCAGCAGCAGCTTGCGGGTGGCGCGAATCCGGCCTGCCGGCGCGTTCTCGGCTTCATCCTGATCGCTTGCAATCAGGGGCATTACAGAAACTCCGGTCTCGAATCCGCTCAGTCCCAAAGCCAATCTGGGAAAGACAAGTGCAGAGGCAATGAAGATGGGTATCCAGTCACCATGCACCCCCAGGCTGAGACGCCATCGCGAGATCAATTCTGGCTCAAGCGCGATCTGCCAAATCCCACGGATCAACACGACCATGTTCAGCAGCAGATAAGGGATGGCAACCAAGGTTGCCAGACTGATAGCTTCACGAAAACCCAACAGGAATACCATCGCCAGCAGCATCAGCAGGCCGAGGGTGAGGCCGATCTGCGCATTCCCGACATACGGATGAAGGTAAGGATTGGCGATGGCATGGCGCGCGGCATCGGCCGCCGATAAGGTCATGGTGATGACAAAATCGGTCGCAGCAAACCCCAGCAGGATCAGCACAAAGATTTTGCTCTTCCACCCGGTAAAGAGGTTCTCAAGAAGCGCGATCGAGCCCTGGCCGGCGTAGGAGCGGCGGGCCACCTCCACGTAGATGGGGACCGCGCCTAATAAGGTCACCACCACGAGCGCCGCAGTTGCGGAGACCGAAAGTGCCCCGGCAGCCAGCAAGGCAATTCCTGGTTGATATCCCAAAGTTGAGAAGTAATCTACGCCGGTAAGCCACAGGACGAGGTACCAGGGATGGCCGTGCTCACTCGGTTCCGGTTCGTCCATGCGCCGGCCGCTGAGCAAAAGGCGGCCCAAAGCGGTGCGCGGAGGGGCTTCGTTCTGAGTCGGCAGGCGAAGAATACGTGAGGCGTTCGCGGTCATGCTTACCCGGCACGCGAAGACTCGTGCGGTGCCAATATACTAACGCGCAACACCCCCGGCGTTCAGAAGACACGCGCCGGCCGCGAATGAACGACGACCTCCACCGATGCCAATGCCGTGGAGGATAATGTTGGCTTCAGCGAAGGCCGGGCATGACAACCAATTTTGCCGTCGAGTTCCTGATATGGCTGCTGATCGCGGCGTCGGTCATTGCCGTGGCTGCGGCACGCCTCAGGATTCCATATACGGTGGCACTGGTTCTCGGGGGTTTCGTCCTGGGTTCGGTCCATCTTCCCATTCTGGAGAGCCTGATCAGTCACAAGCCGGATTGGCTTACGCCCGGCGTCTCGCTGGTTGTTTTTCTCCCTGCGCTTCTGTTTGAAGGCAGCCTTAAACTGCAGGTCCGGCAACTGCGCGAGAACGCTCTTCCGATTCTGCTCCTGGCCACGGTTGGCGTTCTGGCGGCCACGCTGATCACCGGCTTTGCCGCGCATTGGGTCCTCGGCCTTCCTGTCCTTGTGGGATTGGTGTTCGGGACTGTCACTGCCGCCACCGATCCAATCTCAGTGCTCTCTATCTTCAGGGACGTGGCGGTTCCGAGGCGACTGTCCGTTATCGTCGAAGGCGAAAGCCTTTTCAACGAACGGGACCGCTGCCGTTCTCTTCGGAATTCTGGCGGCGGGCGTTGCCTCGGGAACTCTTGGGGTCTGGGACGGAGTGCAAAACTTCTTCGTTGACGTCCTGGGCGGAGTCGGGGTCGGCCTCACGATGGGCTACCTGTTCAGCAAAGCCACAGAGAGGATTGACGACCCTCAAATCGAGATCACCTTAACTACAGTTCTGGCGTACGGCTCTTATCTGGTTGCGCAGGCGCTCCATTTGTCAGGTGTCATCGCCACCGTCTCGGCCGGCCTCATGATCGGCAACCTCGGGGCCAGGGTGGGCATGAGCGCGCGCACGCGCATTGCACTTTGGTCCTTCTGGGAGTACTTCTCATTTGTTATCAATTCACTGGTCTTCCTTCTCATCGGACTGCAGGTCCGCATCGGGACTCTGTTGCATGCCTGGCATGCGACCCTGCTGGCGATTGGAACTGTGGTGCTGGGCCGGATACTTTCCGTCTACGGTCTACTCTCCATTAACAACCTGTTCGCCACAAAGGTTCCGCTTCGTTGGCAGCACATACTGGTGGGTGGGGGCATTCGCGGCGCTCTTTCATTGGCCCTGGCTTTGAGCCTTAGCAGCACGTTTCCTTATCGCGAACAGATTCTCGCCATGACGTTTGGGGTGGTGGCCTTCACCATCGTCGTCCAGGGCCTCGCTATTCGGCCGCTGGTGAGCGCTTTGGGAATCGCCACTGCACAGGACGGCGACTACGAACGGGCTCGCATACACCAGATCGCAATATCTTCGGTCCAGTCTGAGCTGGAAGGGCTGCTCCGAAGCCAGGCGATATCTGCTCCCGCATATGAGCAGCTCCGTCACGAACTGGATGCCCGGCTTGGACAAGTGCAGGCTGAGATCGCCGAACTCTATGGTAAAGATGAATCGCGGATTCTGCCCGAGATACAGATGGCGAGGATGAAACTGAGAGCGGCGGAGAAAAGTTCCATTGAGCAGGCAGTTTACGACGGCCTGATTTCGCGACAGACGGCTGCCAAAATGATTGAGAATGCCGATCGGGAGTTGGACAATCTGGGAAACCACGGCGAATCTTAGCAGGTGCTCTATGGTGCCGTTTCACCTCAGCTGCCAAAGCCGCGGCTGAAAACGGGCCAATTATCGTAGCGGAAGCCCGATGACGCTGACATTCGACAACAGCGGCCGGATAATCTGCTCATTCGGGTTCATGGGGAACATCTGGCCGCGCATCTGCATCTCCATGCCCTCGATGACAAAAAAGCCCAGCGCATTCCAGAAGAAGAAACCAAGAATCAGCCCGAACATGATGAGCAAAATGTACGCTGAGAATGCGGCGTGATTGCCGGCAAGGCTTTTGATCAGGTCGCGTGTTTCGATGATTTGTTTTGGGTCAAGGCCGACGCTGGGCTCGTCGAGAATCAGCACCTCGGGAATGCGCTGAAGGCTTGAGAGTCCGGAACCGGTGTACAGATTGGGCGGAGTTAGCTACTGGGCGCGACGGTCGTCTCAGCCAACGGTTGCTCCGGGTGACCTGAGTTCACCGGCTGCATTTTACTGCTCATGGTTCAAAGTGAATTCCCAGCCGCAGTACCGGCCTGCGGGGGCATCGGGTGGGCAGTGGAGACAGGCCGTAGAAATACGCGGATCAATGGTTCGGGCAAAGGTGGAAAACTCAACCGTTCCCACCGGCTTGCAGGGAAAGTCAGCCAAGCCCTTGCGCCGGCGCGCCTCCTGTACCCGGCAGACATCCATGTAGAAGAGCAAGCGGCCATTTTCCCATTCACTATGTTGGTCGTTGATCAGGCCGTACATCCGTAGCGAGAGGGCTTTCTCTAATGTCTCCAGGCCGCCGCCGGTGGGAATACCGAAGGTGCTCATGATGCGGCGTGCTTCCACAGCTGCGAATTGCGCCCATGCATCGGTATCCAGACTGATCGCCGCCTCCAAACCATGCTGCCGTTCGGCCGCCAGGAACCAACAGCCATCGTGCGCCAGCCAGTTTTTGGCGAACATTTCCAGGGCTTTCAGCAACTCCTCTCGACTCATCTTTTCGAACTGGTTCATCACTCTATCCGAGGCGCGAAATCGTAAGTGCCAGCATCGTGCCTCAACCTAGATTGTCGGATTCGCTGATTTTTGGCCCAGGCTCCGGTATCTCTACTTGGTCGAGGGAGATACCTCCATGCCCCGTTGTTCGATTGGAATCACATCGCGCTGGCCGTGGCCGATGTAGATTTGCCGCGGACGGGCGATTTTCTGTTCCGGATCTTCGAGCATCTCCTGCCACTGTGCCAGCCAGCCTACGGTGCGAGGAATGGCAAACAGAACCGTGAACATCTCGGGCTTGAATCCCACCGCCTGATAAATAATGCCCGAATAGAAATCCACATTCGGGTAGAGCTTCCGTTTGATGAAGTACTCGTCTTCCAACGCGATGCGCTCGAGTTCGAGGGCGATCTCCAGTTTGGGATTTCTGCCCGTGACCTCAAACACCCGGTCGGCAGCCCATTTGATGATCTGGGCGCGGGGATCGTAATTCTTATAGACGCGGTGGCCAAACCCCATCAGCTTTCCATGCCCGGCCTTAACCCGGTCAACGTAGGCGGCCACGCGGTCCTTGGAACCAATCTCGTCGAGCATCTTCAGCACTTCTTCGTTGGCGCCGCCATGCAGTGGACCCGAAAGGGCGGCAGCCGCCGCGGCCGTGGCCACGAACGGGTCCGCTTGGGAACTGCCGACAGCCCGCATGACGTTGGTGCTGCAATTCTGCTCGTGGTCAGCATGCAGGATGAACAGGATGTCCAGCGCCCGGGCCAGAACCGGATTCGCCCGATACTTTGGTTCGACCATCTTCCACAGCATGTTCAGAAAATTCTCGGTATAGCTGAGCTCGTCGTTGGGATAGACATAGGGGTAGCCCAGGCCGTGCCGGTAAGTGTAGGCGGCGATGGTGGGCACTTTGCCGATCAGGCGGGAGATCTCAAGCTTCCGCAGCTCCGGATCATGCACATGCCTCGACTCAGGGTAGACCGTGGAGAGGGCCGCCACCGTGCTGATGAACATGCCCATCGGGTGGGAGTCGTAACGAAACCCTTCCAGGAATTTCTTGGTGGTCTCGTGGAGCATCCGGTGATGAGTAATGTTGTCCACCCACTCGGCCAACTGGGAGGCGTTGGGCAACTCGCCGAATAAGATGAGATACGCGACCTCGAGAAATGTGCACTTTTCGGCCAACTGCTCGATGGGGTAACCGCGATAGCGGAGGATCCCCTTGTCGCCGTCAATGAAGGTAATTGCACTCTGGCATGACGCAGTGTTCAAAAATGCGGGATCGTAAGTCATGACCCCGAAATCGTCAGGGCCGGTCTTGATTTGCCGCAAATCCATGGCTCGAACCGTTCCGTTGTAGAGCGGCATCTCGTAACCAGTCTTGGTACGCGTGTCCAGGATGCTCAGGACTTTGTTTTCCATCGGATTTTCCTCTCTTTTGCGATACCCCTCTAGATTCAATCTTCGTTCTGCGCGTCTGCCATTAGAAATGGCACATCCGGGCCAGCTCAACGCCCTCTGGCTAATCAAAAGGGATGGTTCGCGGATTCCGCCCCTGATCCAGAGTTCCATGCCCCACTTGTAAGATTCCCGTTTCAACGCCGGTTGAAGCCATGTCGAAGGTCACCGTTCCTGGTGATTGCCATCACACCGTTTTTTTGCGCTTCTCACAAGCAGAATCTTCAGCTTTGAGGCCCGGCCGGTGTGTATCACGTGGCGCAGTGAGCAGGATCGCTGTCCTATGCCTGAGGGTGAGAAAATTGCGTCAGAACCTGAAAGGGGAACAGATTGCGGGCTTACTCGGCGGGAGAATGCTTCGTCTTTTGGCCGCAAGGTTATCGTTCAACGGGAATTCGGTGGTTGTCTACTCCGCGCTGGCGGTGAGCGTGCTGGGTCTGCACCTGCTTTTCATCTTGTGGGTGATTTTTGGAGCTCTGGTAGCGCGCTCTCGTCCGCTGCTCCGGTGGTTGCACATCGCCTGCCTGATTTGGGGAATTCTGGTGCAAGTTCTGCCCTGGCCATGCCCATTGACGCTGCTGGAAAACTGGCTGGAGGCCCAGGCTGGCGTCGAGCCTTACCATGGCGGCTTCCTGTTGCATTATCTGGATGCGCTGGTCTATCCGAATATTTCTCCTGTCATGCTTATGGCCGCGGGCGTGGTTATTTGTAGTTTGAATCTCGCCATTTACGCTTGGGCCTTTTTTGGGAAACGTAACAGATCGCTGTAGCAGGAAGGGCGACGACTATTGTTTGAATACCGCCGCTGCATGCAGAAGACCTAGATCCTTTGCTGCCCTCGGGATGACAGACTGCTGCACGCGCCGATCCACACGGAACTTCGATCAGCCCTACATCCCCACCAGGTTTGGCTGGAGCTTCGAATAGCCATGGTCCTGCACCCACAAATCGAGCGCGGCGCCGGCGATTTCATCTACCGCCGGCTCGGCCAGTCCGTTTTTGCTGAGATCCACGGCCTTGATGTAGGTCTTGCAGGTGTCACAGGCGTCTACGCGCAGATAGTCGAACTCATCGGCGGAATAGACCGGCAGATTGCGGTTATCTTCTTCGCCGCAGGCCGGGCACACGATCCGCCGGAACTGCCACTCCGCCAGGCAGAATGCGCACACCAGCGAACGCGCGGCGCCATCGCCCATCGGACGCAAGATGCCAAGCCCCGGCCTTCGGTTGCAGAACGGGCATAGCGGATAGGTATAGCCATTCAGGTTCAACGGGGTGCGCAAACGCAGTGTTTCCGCGTAGGATTGCAAGAACGCCCGCGCCAGAAATTCCTGCGGCTGGCAAGGCGTGCCGTCAGTCCTTGACCAGCAGACATCGAGCAGGCCAGCCCACGACTCTGCCCCCCGCGCGCGCAAATCTGATGCGACATTTGCGAGCGACGACGGGCCGCTGCGTTCGACCAGCGAGAGAAACGGTGCGAACTCCGACAGGAGCAGCGGTACTCGCGAGGGAAGGGAATCGTCCGGGCTCGCCGGCAAGCCGGTAGATAATTTCGGCTGGAGCGTTTCGTGAAAGCGCGCGACTTGTCCGTAAAAGCGCAGAATCTCCGCCACTGCCGGGCGCTGCCCCGCCAGTTCCGCCGCTCGATCTATCCGCCGCCGCCAGGGATTTGCCATTTCGCGATTATCGGCTGGGTGACGATCGAGTGCAAAGAAAAGCCGCCGTACCTTTTTTTTACGTATTGTCCCTAGTTGCCAGAACCAGCAGGGCGGCAAGGGACGCCATCTTCTGATCTTGGGTCCAAGGCGGGCCCAGGCGGCGACCGAGGGCAGAAACCTGCTGCCGCGTCTTATTCGCCGCTTTGCCGAACGCTGCCGCGAGACATTCGTCGAGATCGCGCTCTCGGAACCCGGTGACAGGGAGATCGAGATTCTCACATGCCTTCGAAAAGACTTGGCGAAAGAATTCGCCTTCTGCGGCATGAATGAGCGCGTGTGAGGCAAGAATATTGGGAAGGGGCGGCAGTGTGCGGCCTGAAGCCAAAAGAATGGCGGCTCCCGCAACTCGATATCGGCCATCGAACTCACCTATAAGGTCCCGAATGGCTCCCGATGCAAGATGTTTCGAGGCCTCAAAATATTCCCCGAAAAATCTTTCAGCCTCTGTAGGTTCCAGACTCTTCGCAAAATGATAGGGCTGTTTGCCACCGCGGATTCCGGAAGGGACGATTACAGGCCGCCGCCGCTCTACCATCTCGACGGCGCCGCCTCGGATTGAGATGGCAATGAGCGCCCCCCAACCGGAATGCATTCGAACGCCAATCGCCGCCGGCTTCATCTGAGGCTCGTCGCGAATGTCCCCGGGGCAAGTGTATCGCGAAATTCGGCGGGCCTCTACGGCACTTCGCCGGGAAAATGGAGGCAGGTACGGTTCCCTTTGGGTGCCTTGGGGTGCACCGCAGGAAACATCCCTTTTTTCCTGCGGCGGGCTGTTGACGCCACTCCGGCCCAGCGCTATATTCTTTCGCAGCAGGACTCGGGCGGCCGCCGACGTGGGTGAGTGGCCGTACTCTTTAACCTCCGAACAGCTCGTTTGACCGGAGGTCTGGATGGAATTTTCTCGCAGGACTTTCCTGAAGGGTAGCGTCCTTGGCGGCGCCGGTTTTTCCGCCCTGGGGTTCGATCTCACTCCTGTCTACGCGCAAACTCAAAGCCTGAAAATTTCTCGTGCCAGCGAAACCCGCAGCACTTGCCCATATTGCTCGGTGAGTTGCGGCGTCATTATCTACACGCTGGGCGATAAGGCGAAGAACGCCATCCCGCAGGTGGTGCACGTTGAGGGCGATCCCGACCACCCCATTAACCGCGGCACGCTTTGTCCCAAAGGCTCGTCGCTTGAGCAGGATATTCTCAACGACCGCCGCCTGCTCAAGCCGCAGGTGCGCCGCCCGGGCACAACCGATTGGGAAGATATTTCCTGGGAACAGGCCTACAGCGAAATTGCGCAAAAAGTAAAGAAGACGCGCGACGACACCTTCGTCGAAAAAGACGCCTCGGGCAAAACCGTTAATCGCTGCGAAGGCATGGCCTTTACCGGGGGCTGCACCGATACCAACGAATTCAACTATCTGGTCGTCAAGACCATGCGCAGCCTGGGGGTCTGCTACCTGGAAAACCAGGCCCGCGTTTGACACGGCCCTACGGTCTCCAGTTTGGGGCCAACATTCGGACGCGGGGCAATGACCAATGGCTGGATTGACATCAAGAACACCGATGTCATGTTGATCATGGGCGGGAATCCCGCCGAAAACCACCCCTGCGGCTTCAAGTGGGCGGTTGAAGCCAAGATTCACCGCAACGCCAAGACCATCGTGGTGGATCCGCGCCTTACCCGTACGGCGGCCAACGCGGACCTGTTTCTGCAGATTCGTGCCGGCAGCGACATTGCCTTCCTCGGCGCGCTGATCAACTACGCGATCCAGAACAACCGCATCGCGCACGAATATCTCGTCAACTACACCAACGCCGCATTCATCATCAAGGAAGGATTCAAGCTGCCCGAGGACGGCCTCTACTCCGGTTTCGACGAGGAGAAGAAGGTTTACGACAAGGCAACCTGGAATTACGAAGAGGGCGGAGACCTGACCGGAAAACCGGTCGCCGCACATGAACTTCCCCTTGCGGCTTCGGTCTCCGCAAAGGCCGCAACGGCGGCGGGAAAGGGAACAGCAGCCCCTGCACCGCCGCCGATGCTGCCTCCGAAGACGGCCTACGATCTGTCGCTGCAGCATCCACGTTGCGTCTTCCAGCTTCTGAAGAAGCAATACGAACGCTACACGCCGGAAATGGTCGAGCGCATCACCGGCATTCCGCAGGATCAGTTCCTCAAAGCCGCCGATCTGTTTACCTCCATCCGCAAAGATGGCGACATGAAGAAAGTCGCCACGATCATCTACGCCGTGGGTTGGACGCAGCACACTTTCGGTACCCAGATCATCCGCACCGCCGCCATGCTGCAGTTGATTATGGGCAATGTGGGACGCGCCGGCGGGGGAGTGAACGCCCTTCGCGGCCATTCGAACATTCAGGGCGCGACCGACATGGCCGGGATATTCGACATTCTCCCCGGCTACTTGAAGATGCCCAACCCGGGCGACACCGATCTTGCCGCTTATCTCAAGCGCATTACGCCCAATCCGTCGAAGCCTGACCCCTGGGATTCGTTCAACTACTGGTCGAACACGCCGAAGTTTGCCGTCTCTTTTCTCAAAGCGATGTACGGCCCGGCTGCGACCAAGGAAAACGACTGGGCTTTCCACTATCTGCCCAAAATTGACCGCAACTATTCCTGGGTGAACATCTGGAACGACATGTATGACGGCAAGCTGAAAGGCCTGTTCGCCTTTGGGATGAACGGCGTCATGATTGGGCCGGACTCGGAGAAAAACATTGCCGGCCTGAAAAAGGCGGACTGGCTGGTAGTTTGCGAGCTCTATCCCGACGAAACCAGCGAATTCTGGCGCGCCCCCGGCATCTCGACCGATGATATGAAGCAGATCAACACTACGGTGTATCGGCTTCCCGGCGCAGGATTCGCTGAGAAAGACGGGACTTTCGTGAATTCCGCCCGCTGGCTGCAATGGAAGAACGTAGCCCTGCCGCCCCCAGGGCAGGCGCGCCTAGACCAGGAAATTCTGGCGACCATTTTCCTGAAAGTTCGCGAGCTGTATCAGAAGGAAGGTGGAAAATTCCCCGATCCCGTTCTAGACGCTTCGTTCGCTTACACCATGCCGGCTAATCCCTCCCTGTCGGAGGTGGCAAAGGAGATCAATGGCAAGGCGCTGGCCGATATCACCGATCCCAAAACGAACGTGACTATTAAAGCCGGACAGCAACTGCCCGGCTTCTCCTGGCTCAAAGATGACGGCACAACTTCAGCCGGCAACTGGCTCTACTGCGGCTCCTGGACTGAGGCCGGTGCGCTCATTCAACGCCGCGGCACCGAAGATCCGTCCGGACTGGGGATTTACCCCAACTGGGCGTGGTCGTGGCCGATGAACCGGCGTGTCCTCTATAACCGGGCTTCCTGCGACATTAACGGCAAGCCCTGGGACCCCTCCCGCCGCCAGGTTTGGTGGGATGAAGCCAAGCATTCCTGGGCGGGCAACGACGTTCCCGACTTTAAAGCCGATTCCGCCCCCAAAGACCACATGGGCCCGTTCATCATGAATCCGGAAGGCGTGGGGCGCCTGTTCGTTCCTCTGGGCGCGATGGCCGATGGCCCGTTCCCCGAGTACTACGAGCCGATCGAGAGCCCGATCGTAAATCCATTTCACCCGAATCAGTCCAATAATCCAGTGGTGAAGCGATACAAGACCGAGATGGATAAGTACGGCACGGTGGACCAGGGTTTCAACGTCATTTGCACGACTTACCGGCTCACCGAACACTACCACTACTGGACCAAGAACAACCCCATGAACGTGGAGCTTGTGCCAGAGCCGTTCGTCGAGGTCCCGCACGAACTAGCCGAGCAGATGGGCCTTCAGGGAGGCGAGAAAGTCAAAGTTACCAGCGCGCGCAGCTACTACATCGCCAAAGCCATGGTTACGCGTCGCATTCGGCCCATGAAGATTGACGGCAAGGAGATGTTCCAGATCGGCATCCCCATTCACTGGGGGTTCCGTGGCATCGCCGAAGACGAAGGCAAAACTGCTAAGACGCTGGCAAATCAACTGACGCCCACGGTGATTGATCCCAATGCCTTCACTCCCGAGTTCAAGGGATTTCTGGTGAAGATTGAGAAGGTGTGAGGGGATGGAATGCATTGTGTTACGACGCCTCAACAGTGGATTGTCATTCCGAGCGAAGCGAGGAATCTGCAGCTCTTTAGAGAGCGCAAGCAAACGGATTTCTCTCCTCGCTCGGGATGACGAGCTTACGGGCACTCGCACAATGAGGGAAGCCAGCGTGAGACCCATATGAGCGACCGGAAGACACTCCAGATCAAGCAAATCTCGGGACACTCCGGCACCGCCCCCGGCTACGGTGTCCAGCGCGACTATGAAGTCTGCAAGCTGGTGGACACCACTACTTGCATCGGCTGCAAGGCCTGTGAAGTAGCGTGCGTCGAGTGGAACGACATGCCGTTCAGTCCTACCACCTTCGACAACACCTACCAGACCATGCCCGAAACCCGCTGGAACTATTGGAACCTCATCAAGTTCAACGAGCACCAGAACGATGACGGCACCATCCAGTGGCTCATGCGCAAAGATCAGTGCATGCACTGCGCGGATCCCGGGTGCCTGGCCGCTTGTCCGGCCGATGGCGCAATCGTGCAATACACCAACGGCATCGTGGACTTCCAGCAGGAAAACTGCATCGGCTGCGAGTTTTGCGTCTCAGGCTGCCCCTACAATATTCCCAAGTTCAATCCCGGCACTAAGAAGGTTTACAAGTGCACCCTCTGCTCCGACCGCGTAGGCCAAGGCCTGGAACCCGCCTGCATCAAAGCCTGCCCCACAGGCTGCCTGAAATTTGGGAGCAAAGAGGACATGAAGTTTATCGCTGAGGAGCGCTCCAAGCAGCTGCGCGATAATTTCGGGTTCGAAAAAGCCGGAGTTTATGATCCGCGGTCCATTGGCGGCACGCACGTGATCTACGTTCTGCACGACGCCACCGATCCTGAGCGCTACGGTGGCTTGCCCAAGAATCCCACCATTCCCTGGAGTTACACCATCTGGAAGTGGCTGTTCAAGCCAGTGCTGGGGACGTTCGCCCTGTTCGGACTGCTCGGCGTCGGCTTGCACTACGTAACCGCCGGGCCGCGGCGTCCGCAGCCCGAACCACCAACCAGGGAACCAGCCCACAAGGAAGGCGCCGATGGCCACTAGCGCGGTTGAACGCTTCGACGAAAAAGCCCGCCGCACCTTCGACCGCTTCGGCCGGACCGAGGTTTACAAGGGCGAGCTACTACGCCACCCGGTGTACACCCGCTTCCTGCATTGGATGGTTGCGCTCTTCTTTTTCCTCGCGCTTTTCTCCGGCTTCGGGATCTACTTGCCCTGGTTGTTCCGCTGGTTCACCCCCATCTTTGGCGGAGGCCCGCTGGCTCGCGCCATGCATCCGTGGTTTGGCCTGGGATTTGTGCTCTTCTTCGGCCTGCAGACGCTCAATTGGCTGAAGCCCATGAAATGGACCAGCGCCGACACGCACTGGATGCGCAACATCAAGGGAATTATTTCCAGCGAAGAAAAGATGGACCCACCCGATACCGGCTTCTTCAACGGCGGCCAGAAAATCCAGTTCTGGGAGATCCTCGCGGGCTCGATCGTTTATCTCGTCACGGGGATCATCCTGTGGGTAGGTGCGGGCACCTTCGGCCGCATCACGGTGGCCATCAGCTACGTTCTGCACGACATCTCGGCGATTATTATGCTGGGGGGCATTTTCATCCACATCTACCTGAGCACGATCGGCGAACCCGGCACCTTCCAGGCCATGATCCGCGGCGCGGTCAGCGAAGCCTGGGCTTGGACCTTCCATCCTGCTTGGTACAAAGAGGTAACCGGCCGCGACCCAGTCCAGGCCTGCGAAGAGGCCCGCAAGGCGATGGAGGGCTAGTCGTCAGTCGCCGGTCCTCAGTTGTCAGCTAAACCCCGTTATACCCCAGCAATCGCCGAGTCCGCAGGGAATTCCGAATGGAACGCCGCGGCTCTTCTGTCCCTACATCGGACCCTTGTTAGGGGTGTCGCAGCGGTCTTGGCACTCGGCGGAAAAAGGTTTTGAGCTGACGACTGAAGACTGACGACCGGCGACTGACGACAAGCTGTGGATGCGGTGCCCCCGCACTTCACCTGCTAAAATCTCAACTTCGGCTACTGCGGATCACATCTCGATCACGAGGCCAACCGTGCAAGTTCTGGTAGTCGGAGGTGCAGGATATATCGGCAGTCACGCCGCCCACGCGCTCAAGCGCAAGGGCGACGAAGCCATCATCTACGACAACCTTTCCACCGGCCACGCCGCGCTCGCCGAAGGTTTCGAGTTGATCACCGGCGACATCGCCGATTCCGCTAAGCTGGCGAATGCCCTGCGCCGCGTGGATGCCGTCATGCACTTCGCCGCCCACGCCTACGTAGGCGAGTCTGTGACCAACCCGCGAAAATATTTTCACAACAACGTCGAGTCCGCTCTCACGCTGCTGAACGCCGTGATCGAATCGAAGGTGCGCAAGTTCGTTTTTTCCTCAACCTGCGCAGTGTATGGCATGCCCGACAAAATTCCCATCACCGAAGATACCGTCCGCCAGCCGGTAAACCCCTACGGCGCAACCAAGCTCGCCTTCGAATATGCGCTTGAGTCCTACAGCCGGGCTTACGGCCTGCGCGTCGTCAGTTTTCGCTATTTCAACGCCGCCGGCGCCGAGGAAAGCGGCGCCATTGGCGAGCTCCACGATCCTGAGCCGCACCTGATCCCGTGCGCCTTCGAGGCCATCCATGGTAAACGCCCCGCCTTGGAGATTTTTGGCGACGATTATCCCACCCCCGACGGCACCTGCATTCGCGATTACATCCACGTGAGTGATCTCGCTGAAGCCCACGTGCTGGGGGTGGAGTATCTCGCGCAGGGCGAATCCATCGCGCTGAATCTGGGAACAGGTAAGGGCAATTCAGTGAAAGAAGTAATCGCAATGATTGAACGGGTCACCGGGAAGAAAGTTCCCGTCCGCGTCGCCCCGCGCCGCCCCGGCGATCCGCCGCAGCTGGTGGCCGATCCGTCCAGAGCCGAGAAGTTGCTGCATTGGAAAGCTAAGCGCACGCTGGAACAAATCGTGGCGACCGCATGGAAGTGGGCGCAGAAAACAGGAAGTGCTGTGGCGCGCTGAAAGACTCCTTACTCCGCGCCGAGACCGTCCTCGGTGGTTTTCTTCTCCGGCCGTAACAGCGGAAACAAAATCACATCCCGAATCGTCTGCGAGTCTGTAAACAACATGCAAAGCCGGTCTACGCCCACGCCCACTCCGCCGGTGGGCGGCATGCCATACGAGAGCGCCCGAATGTAATCTTCATCCATCTGGTGCGCCTCTTCGTCGCCGCGCTCCCGCTCTTTTAGCTGCTGTTCAAAGCGGCGACGCTGGTCCTCGGGATCGTTCAATTCGCTGAAGCCGTTCGAAAGCTCCATCTTTCCTGCAAAAATCTCCCAGCGTTCGGTCCAGTCCGGCTCGTTCGGCTTTTGCTTTGAGAGCGGCGAGATCGCGGTAGGGAACTCGTAAATAATCGTCGGCTGCAGTAAATGCTCCTCCGCCACCGCGTCAAACAGGCCCGCAATCGTCTTGCCTGGCGGCTCATTCGGATCGTACGCCATGTGCGCATGCGCCGAGTTGTGGCGGTCCACCAGCGCCTTCACCGAATCTTGTGACGCAAAATCCGCCATCTCCGGCTTGGCCCCCGCACTCTCCGGCCAAAACTGAATAATGGCTTCCCGCATCGTCAAACGCCGCCAATTACTCTCCGCCCAATCAATCTCCAGTTCCCCCCACTTCGTTTTCGTTCCTCCCGTCACGTCCTTCACGCCCTGAATGATCAACGACTTCGTCAGGTTCATCACATCCAGATAATTGGCATACGCCTGATAAAACTCCAGCATGGTGAACTCAGGATTCCACCGCCAGCCCAATCCTTCATTGCGAAAATTTCGATTGATCTCATACACCCGCTCCAGCCCCCCCACCACCAACCGCTTCAGATAAAGCTCCGGCGCAATGCGCAGAAACAAATCCATATCCAGCGTGTTGTGATGCGTGACAAATGGCCGCGCTACCGCCCCGCCGGCGATCGGCTGCATCATGGGCGTTTCCACTTCAACAAATCCATGCGCATCCATAAACCGCCGCATGGACTGCACCAGCCGGCTGCGCTTTAGAAAAACCTCGCGCACCTCAGGATTCATCACCAAATCCACGTAGCGCTGCCGGTAGCGCAACTCCACGTCGGTCAATCCGTGCCATTTTTCCGGCAGCGGCAGCAGGTCCTTCGACAAGAACGTGATCTCCTCCACATGCACGGTCAGTTCGCCGGTGCGCGTGCGAAACAGATACCCGCTTACGCCAATAAAATCACCCAGGTCGAGCAGCCGGTAAAGTTCGAATCCCTTCTCGCCCACAGCGTCTTTCTTCACGTAAATCTGCAGGCGCTGTCCCCCCTGCTGCAGGTGTGCAAACCCGGCCTTGCCCATCAGCCGGATGGCCATAATCCGCCCCGCCACCCGCACCGTCACCCGAGGGTTTTCCAGTTGTTCGCCGGTCTTCTCAGAATATTCCGCCAGAATTTCTGCGACAGTATGGGTGAATTGGTACTGATTGCGATAGACGGGCTGCCCGAGCGCTTCAATCTGCTTCAGCTTCTCGCGCCGCAGTTCGTAGATTTTGTCGTCGAGTGCCAAGGGTTCAGGATTCGCTTCCGCCCAGAGCGAACGGAAAAGTCGAATCAGTGATTATAAACGGGTCTGCGGATCCGCGATTGAACGCAGCAACTTAATCAAGCAAGAACGCCTGATCAACTGAGAACTGACAACTGAGAACTGCTCTTCACCAAGAAAACTCGGCATTTCCAAACATCATCAGGATGAAAACCAGCTCTGCGTTCCGAGATGTCAGTTCTCGGAACCCATAAAGTGCGTTAACCAATCGCCGTCAGAAGCCGTATCAATTCAATCCCGCTTCCCAAGCCGAGCCGTCCACGCCCGGCGTCAGATCAATCGGCGCCTCAACCTGCCAGGAGCGCATATCCACCACGGCAATTTTTCCCGCCCGCAGGCAGCTCACATACGCCACCGCCCCATCCGGGCGTATAGTCACCACATTCGCCGAGCGCGGAACCTCCAGCGACCTCACCACGTGCAGCGACTTCAAATCCACCACATGCAGCTTGCCCGCGTCAGAGACTGCCAGCAGGTACTTCCCATCCGGCGTGGGCGTGGAGGCATAAACCACATCAGGCAGCGGCACCCACCCCGAGATTTTGTTGGTCGCCGTATCAATCACTGCAATCCGTGGAGAAACCTGGTCGTGAGTGAACACCCGGCTGCCGTCGTTGGAAATCGAAATTCGCTGCACTCTTTTCGCCACGGGAATCACGGTGATGAGCGCGCGTTTTTGCAAATCGAGCACACTCACGCTGCCGGCGCCAACGTTGGCGGTGTAGGCCCGACGGCCGTCGGGCGAGAGCACCAGCATGTGCGACTCCGGCGCCCCAGTCGGAATTTGCGCCACCACCTTCCCCGCCTTCGTGTCCACCACGTCCACGCTGTTGGCGAGTTCGGCCGTCACGTATAGCAGGCCATCCCGACCAAACTGCGCTTTATGCGGCCGCAGAGGCTTGCCCAGATCAATGGTCCCAGTCAGTTTGTGCGCCGCCACATCCACAACATCAATGGTTCTGCCGTCGGTTCCCGGAAGCCCGACACCGGAGTTGCCGTAGATGGGGACGTAAGCTGTCCGCCCATCTTTCGACAACGCGACCTCGTGGCCATTCACACCCACGATCACATGGGCGATCTCGCGACGGGCGACCGGGTCAACCAGCAGCAGAGTGTGGTCCACCTGGTTGGCCACTACCAGCAGGCCGTGCGCCTCGTCGGTGCCATGGCTCGTGCCCATCACGCCGCCAACCCCAGCAATCGTCAACGCCAACCACAGCAACCATCCGGCTAGCTTCTTCTCCATCATGGCCTCCGTGTTGCCCGCCAGATTATAGGCGCTTCCCGCATCGCAAGCGAAGGAAACCCTCCGACTTGCATTCGGTGCCATTGGTTCGCCAGCGAACCTTGCGAGTAATGTGGTACCAATGTACACTGGTACAAATGCCACTGGATGAGCAATTGGTGGTCGAGCGGGTGCAAACCGGGGTGCGCATCGAAAAGCGCCTGCTGAAGGTGCTGAAGGCCTTCGCCGAGTATCACGATCTCACCCTGGGTGATCTGCTGGAAGGCATCGTGCTCCACGCTTTCGACGGCAAATGCCCTTTCAAACAAGAGTCGCTGCAGCAGATCAAGGAGCTGAAGAAGTTTTACGGCCTCAATCTCGACTCAAGCGCGAGCCATCGGCTGAAGGAGAAGAAAGCACACCGGTGAGAGCTCTAGATTCAACAGTGTCAGGCCATTCCTGGCCTTGCGCCCTGAGGGCCGAATGCGGGGTGCGAATGCGGGGCGAATCCAATGACTGAAAAACTGCAAAAGTGCTCAATCCTGGCTCTACAGTGGACTCTGGGACTAGTGGTGCTGATCGAAGCTTGCTTCCTGGCCTTCTCGCCCCACCAGATCAGGGCCTTCCACGGAACCGGCATGCCCGACTTGGTGCGCCTCGTCCTCTCCTGGGGAGAGATTGCTGGCGCGGTGCTGTTCCCGGTCCCACGCACGCTGCGACTGGGCGGCTGGATTCTGATCGCCGTCTTTGGGTTGGCGGCTCTCGTACATATCCTCCACGGATTGCTCAACGTCGGAATGCTGCTCGTCTATGCTGCCGCCGCTCTGGCGGTGATTGCGAACCAAAGGAAATAATCATGAAAGCGAACTCAACGGCGTCCGGCATAACTGATCAGGAACTCATCACCCGGCTCGAGCAATGCACCCTTGCCGCCGACTCATTCCATCACGCCGACCACGTCCGCGCGGCATTTCTCTACCTTTGCAGATATCCTCTGCTCGAAGCGGTAGAGAAGTTCTCGACCGCCCTGCAGCGGCTGGCCGCATCCCATGGCAAAGCGCAACGCTATCACCAAACCATTACCTGGGCCTACCTGTTCCTGATCCACGAACGCATGGCGCGTGCAGAACAAGCCCGGCCGGTATGGCAAGAGTTTGCGCGGCAGAATCCTGGCGTACTCTCCTGGGAAAACAGCGTGGTGAAGCGTTACTATCGCGCGGAAACGCTACAGTCGGATTTGGCGAGGAGGATCTTCGTCCTCCCCGACCAGTGCGTTCCCACCCTGTGACCGGCCTAGCCCCGCTTGAAGGAACACAAAGGATTGAGATAGGCCATCAGCATTCAGCACTTGGCCCTCAGCCAACTGCTGTAGGGTTTGAAAAAGTTCCGATGACCAAATGCTAAGTGCCAAATGCTAAATGCTTGCCACGCGCGCGATCTCCAGCGTGATGTTGTCCGTGCCCCCGCGTTCTTTGGCCTGCTCCACAAGGTGGCGGCAAGCTACGGCTAGGGTTTTCGCGCCGATGGCGGCTTGAATTTCCTGGTCACTCACCAAGCTCCACAGGCCGTCAGTGCAGAGCAGGAGCGCATCGCCGCTTTCCAGCGAAATCGGCTGCTCCGGAGACTCAGGCGGCACGGCCGTGCCAGTGCCCAACGCTGCGGTGAGGATGTTGCGCTGAGGATGTTCGGCAGCCTCTTCCGGGCTGATGATGCCTTGTTCCACCAGGCGGCCTACATAAGAATGGTCACGGGTGAGGCGGTAAATGCTGGAATTGCGCGAGAGGTAGAGGCGGCTGTCGCCGATATGCGCGTAATAGGCGTCGTGCCCCAGAATTACCAGGGCCGTGCAGGTGGTGCCCATGCCCTGCAGCAGGGGATATTTCGTTGCGAATTGCTGAATCTCGTTGTGAGCAGCCTGAAACCCTCGCAGCAGCCACGAGCGCGGGTCGCCTTCCTGCGCGTCGGCGTAGGACTTTTCGATGGCGGCTACCGCGATGTGGCTGGCTTCCTGGCCGCCTTCATGTCCACCCATGCCGTCGGCCACGATGAGCAGGCGCCCTTTGCGCCGGAAGTCCTCATCACTTGGGGGTTCCCAATAGGAATAGCGGTCTTCGTTATTCTCTCTCACACATCCCACATCAGTTGCCCCTGCCAGTTCAATCCCAGGCCGAATCTGCATGGCACCTCGCACGCCTGTTTTCATCAAGCGTAATCCTCTTGTCTGGCATACTTCGTCTGACGTCTCGCCGGGGACCAGGAGCAAACGGAAACGAAAGACTCGGGGACCGGGGATTTGGTAGCGGCTTCTTCCACAGGGGCAAGACTTTACTTGCCCGCACAGGAAAATACAACCCGCACTGCCAGTTGCACTGAATTATATAACTGGGAAAGCGATTCCGGCGCCAGGGGGCCAAGGTTGATACAAATGCCGGAAGCATTCACGCTTCGGCCCGTTCATAGAGCGTGACATTTGTCACGCGCAGTCTGTGATGTTCTGCACTGGCGCGCCGCTCGCGATTGCAGCAAGATGAATTCACTGGCGGCGAAAGTTCAGACCCGCTGGAATCTGGCGGTAGGGATCGAGGTTGTCATGAATGCACATCAATCCACGCTAAGCTGGTTGCTGATTGTGGCAGGTTTCCTGCTGCTTACGATGTATGGGCATCTGGGCCTGGCGATGGTCCTGATTCCGGTGGCCGGGGTATTGGGGTATGGTCTGCTCTGGGTCGGCCGCAAGGTTGACCATTTGGGCCACGGCTTAAAATAGTGCGAGGGCAGGAGCGGCATATGACGGCAATGTATGAACACGCGCAGGTCGGCAGGCCTCCATGCCTCGGCAGCGCCAACCGGGAGAAAAGATGGATCCCCCTTATCTGGCTGCCGTACTTCGCCTTCTTTCTCCTGCAGCCGGCAGTGGACCATGCTTCAGCGCGCTTGTGGGCACTCGACGGCCTCGGCGGCGCGGTTTTTCTCGTCCTGTTCTTCGCCATGTTTTGGGGAAAGCAGCGATGGGCCCGGTATTACTGGGCCGGCATAGTGCTGCTGGGAGTGCTGTTCGCACCCATCAATGGCGGAGCAGCCACATTCTTCATCTACGGCGCCGCTTTTGCACCTTTCCTGGCGCAAACCGAGATGGGCGGAGTTTGGGCCATCCTCGGGGTAGTGGCGACCGCTTCCCTGGAAACATGGTTGCTGCATCTGAACCTGTGGTTCCTGGTGTACTCCGGCGGCCTGGCGGCATTTATCGGCGCAGGCAACATCTTTTTTGCCCAGCGCAACCGGCAGAACCAAAAACTGCGCATGGCCAAGGAGGAAATTGAACATCTTGCCAAGGTCGCCGAGCGGGAACGGATCGCGCGCGATCTGCACGATGTTCTCGGGCACACGCTTTCGGTGGTCATTCTGAAATCCGAACTGGCAGGGAAGTTGGTCGCGCGCGACCCCGAACGGGCGCAGGCGGAAATCGCTGACGTGGAGCGCATTTCGCGCGAAGCCCTGGCCGATGTGCGCAATACCATTCGCGGCTACCGCGCCCAGAGTCTGGAAGCCGAATTCAGCAATGCCAAGGCCACGCTGGAAACGGCAGGGGTGCGGGTCAACGCCGAAGCGGCAAACGTCGGGCTTTCGCCGGCGCAGGAGAGCGTGGTCGCATTGGTGGTCCGGGAAGCCGTCACGAATGTCGTCCGCCATGCCCAGGCCCGTAGCTGCAGTCTTCGCTTGGCGCCGCTCAACGGAGGCTGCCGACTCGAAATTGAAGACGATGGCCGTGGCGGCTCTCAGGATGAAGGCAACGGCTTGCGCGGCATGCGCGAGCGCATCGAAGCGCTGGGCGGTACGTTGGAACGCGACACCAGCACGGGCACGAAACTCACGATCCAGTTTCCGCTGACGCTGCCCAAGCCGGTGGATGCGAGGGGCCGGTGAATCCTCCAGTCAAAGAATGCAAGAAGGCAATCCGCGTAGTGATTGCCGAGGATCAGGGCATGGTGCTGGGTGCGCTGGCCGCCTTGTTGGAGATCGAAGGCGACATCGGCGTGGTGGGTCGCGCCCGCAACGGCAAAGAGGCCCTGGCGACAGTGCTGGCGCAGAAGCCGGAAGTGTTCATTACCGATATCGAAATGCCAGAGATGACCGGGCTGGAAGTTGCCGCCGAACTGCAGCGAAGGCGGATGAATACGCGCGTGATCATTGTGACCACGTTCGCGCGCGCGGGCTATCTGCGGCGGGCGCTGGAAGCCGGCGCTTCGGGATATCTGCTGAAAGACGCCCGGGCGGAAGAGTTGGCCGATGCGGTGCGCCGTGTGAACCGCGGATTACGCGTGATTGATCCTGAACTGGCCGCCGAGGCGTGGGCCGAGCCTGATCCGCTCACCGATCGCGAGCGCCAGGTGCTGCGCCTGGCGGGCGAAGGCAAAGCCAGCGGCGATATTGCCGACGACCTGGGCCTCTCCGAAGGCACTGTACGGAATTATTTGTCTGAAGCCATAAACAAGGTGGGCGCTGCCAACCGGATCGAGGCTGCCCGGATAGCGCGCGCCAAGGGGTGGTTGTAAAAGCCGAATCGAATGCCCGGCTAGGCTGGATTGCCTGCCAAGCTGCCGTCAAGGAGCGGGTGTTCGTTTTCATGACAAATGTTCCACGTGGAACATTCCATGTACCGATGTGTACATACAAATGTATATTGAAATATAACGAAGTCAAGCACTTAGGGAGCAAAAATGCCGCCGGCGTAAGTCCTTTAGATTGGATTTCACGTGCAGCGAAAATCGCTGTTTGGGGTAAGATTTATCCGGCAATGGGTGCCGCACCAGCAGGTTGCCAAAAAACTACTTTCTGTGGTGCCGTTTTACCTCGGCGGCTAAAGCCGCCACTGAAAACAACCAGTTATCGCAGCGCTGAAGCGCTGCGCCACGCAAAACCAAGCGCCAACCCGAGTTTTTCAGCAGCCTGCTAGTATTACTACGTTAAGTATGTTTAAGGCGCTCGAACCCGTGCACCACAGTAGCAGCAGGAGCCGGTCCAGATACAAAGCAAGCGCTGAATCTCACGACGCGTCCTCGGCAGGGTCCACCCAGAA
>Ga0335078_10000956_pt1 | contig 43896 bp, 34 predicted proteins | sample Lox_Sample_32_FD_206711 | JGI IMG/M metagenome (GOLD analysis project Ga0335078, IMG submission 206711) | Soil microbial communities from Loxahatchee National Wildlife Refuge, Florida, United States - Lox_Sample_3.2 | ecosystem: Environmental > Terrestrial > Soil > Wetlands | place: USA...
GGTCCTCCAGATCGCCTTCCATCCAATTCCCCATCTGTCCGATCACCAAGGCTACGGTCGGCTGATACTGGCCGCCGCCTGCGCCCGTTGGCACGAGGTTCTGCATTTTGGCCGTCATGCTGTTGATCGTATTCTCGCTGACCTGGCTTCCCGACGGGTCGTTCAAGCCGAAGTGGCCCCCCACCAGCAGCGGGCCGCCCCGTGTCTCAGGGAAATAGAACGTGATTGTAATGCACGAGCTGACACCAGGGTATTGAATCTCGGTGGAGCACGCGCCGACGTGTTGCTTGCTGGTCTTGGCTTGTTCGTATAGGTCGATCATGTGCGTCTCCTGCAAGATAATCAGAACTGTAACTACTAAATATCGGAACGTATGGTCTCAAGCCCGGCAGGTCCAAGTCAAGCCACAGTGGAGCGCCAGGGGCCTAATGAAGATCCTTTGAAAAGCAGCTTCATGTCGCCGGCTCGGTTGAACGCGAAGCGGTCTCCCGCTCGATCGCACGGACATCGACGCGGGCTTCCGGCGATGGCGATCGCTCGGGCGCGGGCCCATCGACCCGCACACCAACCTACTTCCAAGCGTCCAGCACTATGTGATTACGATTGGTGATACCCAGGCGCCGCAGGTGGCGGCTCGCAAACCGGACATATCGGTAAGCCGCCTCCTCTCCGCGCCGCGCACAGATGTAACGCATGCTGCGCGTCCACGGGAGATTCTCGGTGCGCGCCCGCGCGAAGCCCGCCGCCGCGGCCAATTGCCGCAGCGAAGCGTCCGTATACGGGCGGATGTGGGTGTAATCCGCATAGAAAGCCACCATATCGGCCGGCGTGGGCGCGATCACCGTACACAGGCCGCCCGGCTTCAGCACGCGATGAAACTCCACCATGGCGCGCTCGGGATCCTCCAGATGCTCGATCAGCCAGCAGCAGAAAAGGCCTTCAAAGTAGGCGTCCGGGAAGGGAATCTCGTAGGCACTGCCCAGCTTGATGCGAACCTGTTGGGCGCAGTAATGCTCCACCAGGTCCGGCGCGTTATCTATGGCGATAATGTCCTTCGCGTTCTGGCGGGTGAACCAGCACCGGCCCGGACCCACGTCCGCCACCGGCCGTTTGCCGCGGAATCGCGATTCATACCAGAAGCGGCCCCACACGCCTTCGACGCCGTCGATCCCGTCGCCGGTCGAAAGAATGTACTGGCCGTAGGCCGTCTTAATCATGGGCGACCATCGTAGAATAAGTTGAATGGCCGAGAGTTCCGAAGAGTTTTACCGCATCCGAAAGCTCCCCCCCTACGTCTTCGCGGTGATCAACGAAATGCGCGCGCGGGCCCGCGCGGCGCAGTTGGATGTGATCGACCTGGGCATGGGAAACCCCGATGGCGCCACGCCCCGCGTGGTGGTCAGCAAGATGGTGGAAGCCGCGCGCAACGCACGCAATCATCGCTATTCGGCTTCCCGCGGCATCCCCAGGCTGCGCGAGGAAATCACGCACCGCTACCAGACCAACTACGGCGTGACTCTCGATCCCGATAATGAGGCCATCGTCACTATCGGCGCCAAGGATGCGCTGGCGCACCTGCTGTTCGCCGTCGTGGGACCCGGCGATACGGTGGTTTCGCCCAACCCGGCGTATCCCATTCACCAGTACGGAGTCATTATGGCGGAAGGGCACGCCTGCCTGCTTCCCTTGTCCAGCCCGGCGGAGTTTCTCGACCGTCTGGAAGACTTGTACCGGACAGCGCCGCACCCGCCCAAGCTGATTCTGATTTCGTTTCCGCACAATCCGACCACCACCTGCGTGGAGATCGACTTTTTTCGCGAGATTGTGGACCTGGCCAGGCGCCACGGCACGCTCGTGGTGCACGATTTCGCCTATGCCGACCTGGGTTTCGACGGCTACCGCCCGCCCAGCATTTTGCAGGTGGAGGGCGCCAAGGAAGTGGCGGTCGAGATCTTCTCCATGTCCAAGAGCTACAACATGGCGGGCTGGCGCGTGGGATATTGCCTGGGCAACGCGCGAATGATCGCGGCCCTGGCGCGCATCAAGAGCTACCTGGATTACGGTGTCTTTCAGCCCATCCAGATCGCGTCCATCATCGCCTTGCGTGAGTGCGAAGAGGAGCCTCGCAAGATCTGCGCGATCTATCAGAAGCGCCGCGACGTGCTGGTGAACGGGCTGGAGCGCGCTGGCTGGCCGGTCTCGAAGCCGCGCGGCACGATGTTCATGTGGGCACCCCTGCCGGAACGCTATCGTGAGCTCGGCTCGCTGGAGTTTGCCAAGCTGCTGCTCGAGAAGGCTCTGGTGGCCGTTTCGCCGGGGATCGGTTTCGGGCCGCTGGGCGAAGGGTACGTGCGCTTTGCGTTGGTCGAAAACGAGCATCGCATCCGTCAGGCGGCACGCTCCATCGGGAAGTTTCTTAAGGCCTGACCCGGCGGCGCGCCGCTGATTTTTGAGAGTCGTGGCCGCGCGGCTGGAAACTTCTCATCGCGAGTGGAAACCCGCACGCGCCCCTCAGGCATCTATAAATGGTGACCCCGCCCCCTCGCTGGCTGCATCTGACTGTGGTATTGCTCACGATTGGCGCGCTTTCTGAGGGACTCGCGCAAGACGGGGCGAGCCGCGCCGCGTGGTCTAGCGGAGTTCGTTCCTCCCCGGCGGCGCGGGAAACAGCGCCCCTTTGCGCTTCTGAGGGATTTGCGCAAAGCCAGCCGGAGATTCCGCCCGCGCCGCAGTCGAGCGCCACGGAGCAGCCCAAGCGCATCCTGGGCCTGATGCCGAATTACCGCGCGGTAAGCGCTGGAGCGATCCCGCCACCGCCCACGCCCAAACAGGCTTTCAAAATTGCCACCCAAAACAGCTTCGACTACTCGGCGTTCATCTTCGTGGGCGTCACTTCCGTGATGGCTTGGGGGACGGATTCGCATCCCCAGTTGCGGAGCGGCATCGCCGGGTATGGCAGATACTACTGGCGCGGCTTCCTGGACAAGGCGGACGGCAATTACCTGGTGATCTTCGCGCTGCCCACTGTGTTCCACCAGGACGAGCGCTACTACGCCATGGGCAAAGGCGGCTTTTTTAAGCGGGCCATTTACGCTGCGTCGCGTGTGCTCATCACGCCCAATTATCACGGGCACAACACCTTTAATACGTCCGAGGTCCTGGGCCGCGGTATCTCACAGGCTATTTCCGCGAGTTACTATCCCAGCCAGGATCGTTCAGCCGGCGCGCTGGCCGTCAAGTACGGCTGGGCGATGGGACGCGATGCGCTGACGAATGTCTTTCGGGAGTTCTGGCCGGACATCGCCACGCACGTGCTGCACCGCCATCCCTAAGGCGCGATGTCTCCAAATCGGCTTTCGGACGATCCACCGCCAGATAGCACCCGAGCGGCGATAGAATAACAAGACGAGATCACGCACTGGGGGCTGGGATGTGCTCTAATCGCAAAGTTGCTCCGGTACTTGCCACGCTCTTGGGCGTCTGTGGCACGCTTTTCCCGCAAACTGTGGATCGCCGCTACACGGGCACACCTCAGGGGTTCGCCGCCGCGCTGCCGGGATTCCTCCGACAGGCTGTCGAGAGGGATCATATCAGGCCGGGCGGCTACGAAGATGAAGCGCGGTATCTCATCGATCTGGCCGCAACCTGCTCCGAGATCACCCCTGCAATGGCGCTTAAGATGAGTTTACTGCCCGGGGCTCCGGGCCCGCCGCATCCACTGCTAATGCCCGAGGCAGAGCGCAAGTATTGGCCTTGTATACCCGGCGCCGACTTTGTATCGGTTTCGGATCTTGTAGGCAAGAAGTATGACAAGACGACCCAGCGAGGCATCGTCTTTTCGATTACACCGGTTGGTGCGGCCGGATACGAGGCCGGACGCGGATTTCTGATTCGGGTGCTCTTTACCGCGCTGGAATCCGATGCTCCACCGAGCCATCTGGAAAGAACGCCCGGCGAGATTTTGATCGATGACTACCGGACGGAACTCCATATCGCCGATGTCAGCCTGCCGAGCGCCTATCTCGCCGGGCTGCCGACTCGCGTGGCCGGACTGGAGGCGCTTTTCGACGAATTTGGTATCGTTTGTGCAGCGATTCAGGGTCCGGGGCAGCGCCTGGGGCCGCCGGCGGTGTGTCCGCCGCCGATACCACACGGTTCTCCCGGGCACTCCGTCGACGAGACCTTCGCGCGCATGGTTGCAATCGTGAACCAGAATGCGTCGGCGGGCGTGCCCGACGCTCTTGCGCCATGGCTCAGGTATCTCACGCCGCTGCCCGTGTGTTATGCGATCACGACGCGCTGCCAAGCGACCGGCGAAGTCGTCCGTGTTCCCGGGGACCTGGATGTCGCGCCGGATTTCTGGCGCACGTTGGGGCGACACTGCGGCCCCATGGCCCACGCGTACGAAATCCAGGTAGCAGTAAAAGGTTCGCCGCCCGGGGGCCGGAAGCGGTACATCGACTGCTTAACTGCTTTTGAGTTGGCGAATCGTCGCAAGAGGCTTCTGCGATACGGTGCCAGCCAGCCGGCATCCCGCGCGGCGGTTCCGGGGGAGCTGCCACGGTCGCTGCTGGCTCTCGTTCGGCCGGGCACGGTCCCGTCTCCCGCCCTGAAGGCCTTGCTGGATTCGGTGAAATTCACTGGCACCGCAGATCAGTTTGCGGCAGCGTTCCCCGGCTTTCTGGGGCAGGCCGCCGTCGCCGCCGGGTTGAATGCCGAGGCGTTTAGGAAAGAGAGCGACTTCGTCATCAGCTCCATCCGGGCGTGTGCGCAAGATGGGGCAGCAATGGCGGCACAGACTACAAGCGGGCCGGGAGGCGCCACACTCACAAGTCCGGGCGCGCCGTCCGAGCAGTACGCGGTTTGTCGATTCGGCGCAGCAACGCCACGGAATGGGCGATATCCGGACACACGGATTTTCATACGAATACTGGGGGACGGCAGCGGCGGGCTTGAGGCGAAGGGATTCACCGCTTTGGTATTCTTCTATCGCCCGAAGACGCGCGATTATCCCATCATCTACGCCACGATTTCCGGACCCGGTAAGGCGAGTTCCAGCCAGTAGATTTCGCGGTTGTACCTGGCCGCTGTCCCTCAGAAATCCCCCAACGCCTCCACGTAGGCGGCCGAGCCGTCCCGTAACCAGCCATCGAGCTGCGCCGGTTCTTTGAGCTGCTGGCCGCGATACCGCGGGACGAGCACGAAGCGGCAGTCCAGTTCCGGCAGCGCGGTCATGTCGCCCCACAGCTTTTCGAATTGCGCCACCGGGAAGATATCCTCCTGGCCTTTGCCCCAGCGCTTCTTCACGTCTTTGAGCGTGATGTAGGATGGCATCCGCGCGGCGACCGAGCGCACGGCCTCCGTCATCTTGTCATCGTCGGCCAGATCGGCGCGAGTCAGGGAAAAGACCGGCAGCAGGCGGTCTAGATCCACCCAGTAAGTCGCGGAGTTGTACTTGGTGAGCTGAAACTCGATGCGCTCGTCGGGCAGCGCCAGCCCCTCCACCAGGCGGACGCGGCCATCCACGCGCGCCAGGCCGCCGCCGCGATCGTCAATCTGGCGTGCGATCACCTCTGTGGTGAGGCCCGCGCCGGACTCGATATGCAGGCCCAGCAACTCGGGCGAGACGTTGGCGCCCAGCGTGTCGACATTGTGCAGCATCAGGTAGCGCAAGCGCGGGCGCTCGTCGAGCAGGCGCGCCAGCACGCCGTTGCGAAACAAGTTCGGCAGCTCGTACCAGTGCCCGACCGGGTGCAGGCACTGCAGGGGCAGGTTCTCGGTGTAGTTGCTGCCCTCGCCGGCCTGCCGCGCCCAGGCGATCAAGCTGGCGCGCAGGCTTTCGCGGACCTTCTGCGCTTGCTCGTCGAGAAGCTGCTGCGGCATTTCTTCCCAGGCGAAGTGCAGGTCGCGCACCATGGGGACGAGGCGCAGGCCGATGTTACGCCCCGGCGAAAGCAGCAGAGGTCCCTGATAATTGTAGTTGTTCGCCGCCGCCAGCCAGTCCGCGATGGCCTCGTGCGTCAGGAAACTGGTGGTGAAAACGTGCGCCAGCGGCAGGCCGGCGATGCGGCTGGTCTGGCGGCTCTTGGCCAGGTGCACTTCGATGAAGTTGCGATGCCGGCCGGCGAGTCTCGAAAACGGATGCAGCGCTTTCACCACGCCGGCGCCTTTGGTCCAGCGGCTGCCCGCGCCGCCCGCCAGAGTGACCACCGCGACCATGCCATCGGCCAGCGCCTGGCGGCCGGTCACGCCATAGTGCGATGGCAGGCCGCCGGTGGCGTCCACCACGTCATCGTCCCGGACATCCTCGATGCGGCTGCTGGGGGGCAGCCGGTTCTGCGCCAGACCGATCCGTCCGCCGCGCAGATCCGCCTGGATCTGTTCGTGCTGCGTGCGGTCGAAGCCGTGCAGTTCCAGCAGTGCCGCCAGGCTCTGGCCGGCGCCGGCGCCTTCGTGATCGCTGTGCGGCAACAGGTGATCGAACAGGTTCTGCACCATGCCGGAAAGCTCCGGCGCGGTGCGGCAGGCCTCCGCGAATTCGTCGAGCTCCGCGCGCCGCGCCGGGGAGAGTAGCCGCGTCTCGGTGCGCAGCAAGCCGGGTACGGAAAGGGTGTAGTAGCCGGGCGGCATGAGGGCGCTCGATCCGCGCAGCAGGCCGGCGTCGCTGCCGCGCTCGTTGATGGCGAAGTCGTAGACCACAGGCTCCATGGCGAAGGGCAGCGCGCGCTCGAGTTGCCGCTTGGCGCCGCGCATCACCGCTTCCAGGCGGTCCTCGGCGCGCGGTTTGGCGGCCGGATCGAAGAGGAACCCCATGCCGCCGCCGGACATGCCGCCCAGCATCCAAAAGCCGCGGAAGCCAGCGCCCAGTTCCTCGCGCACCCGCCCGATCAGCGTTTCGGTGTAGAGGTTCGAAGCCCACGGAATAATCGCCTGGATCGGCCCATCGAAATTGCGCTGCGTGGCGCCGCCGATGGCCGCTACGTCACCAGCACGGAGGTATCCGAGAATCTCGTCCAGGATGCCCATGGCCTTCTGGCGGCCGAGCCACTCGGCTTCGGAACGCAGCAGGTATTTTTCGGTCACCATCTCGAGAATGGGACCCACATCCTGCGCCATGCCGCCGTGCACCAGCACCAGGCTGGCCTGGATATCGCGGCGCGCCTGGGCGGAAACTTCATCCGTGCCCAGGATGCGATGGCCGGGCAGCAGGCAGCCGCGGCTGATGCCAAATTCGGCATCGCCTTCGGCCGCCCGCACGCCTTCAATCAGCTTGATGCCCGGCCACAAGCCGCCGGAATCCTGCCATCCGCCCGCGGAGCCTCCCAGCCACTCGCCAAGAATGGCGCGCGCGGCCACCAGGCGGCGATCGGTTTCCGCTAGCGGGCCGGTGAGCGAATGCGCTTGGCTGGTGGCGCGCATACAGACAGAAATCAGCGAAGCCAGCAGGCTGGTCGAAACGGCCAGGCGCGACCCTTTCGGGATATCGTTTACGCGGCTCACGATTTCGATGCCGTGTCCGGACCTGCCGGTGAGCACCGCCAGCACATCCGCCAGCGGCTGGCCGGCGCCCTCCAGACCCGGGGGCACTATGCCGGAGGCGATCACGGCCGCTTTGAGCAAGCCCAGGTAATCACGCGCGAAGTCGAAAACCTCGGCCAGCGTGGTGATTTCAGCCGCGGCCCGCAAGTCGACGCTGGCCAGCCGCAGAACCGGCTCGTCGATCACGCGGAACCAGGCTTCTACGGGAGGCTTGGGGGCACCCGAGCCGCGCACCGCCAGATCGATGGAAACGTTGATCACCCGCGCGCCTTCGGGAAAATCCATGCCCAGGAAAAAGATGTCGCTCCAGCCGCTGTGGGTCAGGTCCATGCGGACCGGCGTGGTCTCGCGCAGGATGGGAAAAAGGCCGCCGGTCCGCTCGGCCAGCTCCGGGCGGAGGCGCAGCGGATAATCGGCGGGGTGGCCCGTGCGGAACATCCACTGGTTGCCCCGCACCGTGCGCACGCTGCGGCGGACCTGTCCGGCAAGAGTCTGGAAGCCCAGGCCGCGATAGGCGGCCGCCAGGGCGCTGGAAATCGCCGCGCTCGGTCCGGTGGCGGATTGCACCGCCAGAAACGTATCAATCGCTTCTTCAAAACGCCGCTGGAGGAGGTGCTCGTAACCGCGAGCCGGAATCAGCGCCTGCGCCGGAATGCCGGGCTTGAACGGCAGGTGGAAGCGATGGATGGCGTACAGGAAAAAGAGCGCCCGCACTCGTTCGTAGAGATTGTCGCTGGCGCGGCGGAATCGGTCGAGGGCGGCGCATTCGCAGGCCAGGTCCGCGGGCGTTGCGTTGCGGCAAAAGGCGTCCAGCGGAAGATTTCGGACCGCTGGGTTGGCCGAGGTGATGATGCCGGTCAGGTGGCTCATCGAACGCTACCTCCCGACCGCCGCAATCTCCCGCAGGGCCAGCAATTCCACGACCTGTGACAGCACCTCGTCACGATCGCGTCCGCTCAGTGCCAGCGCCAATTGCGCGGCAAGCAGGCCATAGCGGACGCCGATGTCGTAGCGGCGGCTGGCCTGTTCCAGGGCCAGGTATTGTTCGCGGCGGGCCAGCTCGTTGAGCGCCGCCGAGAGGCTGACCCGCGGTCCCAGGAAATCCATCACGGTGGGCGTAAGCACGTGCATGCCGAAGAAACAGAGGTAATGGCCAGCCCGCAGCCCCGGAACCACCAGGTGTTGCTCGGCTTCCGTGGGTGTGGGTTTTTCGATGACGGTCTCGATGCGGTAGAGATCCTGGCTGCCGGCAACCCGCGACCCGCCGACCACGCCGTAACGCGGCAAAAGGCTCTCCCGGGTGGCTTGCACGGCCGATACGGCGCACGCCTGCGCCTCTGCTACCTCCACCAGTTGCTGCGCGCAGCCTTTTTCCGTCCGGCTGATATAAAGGTGATCGCCCACCAGGTGCAGGAACAGATCCTGACCCACGAACTCGCGCGCGCACAACACCGCGTGGCCGTAACCCAACGGCTCCGGCTGGGGAACGAACCGCAGGTGGCCAGCCTGATCGCCTGCCACGCGTGCGTAGGAAATCTCGTCACCCGGCGAGACAACGATGCCGATTTCTTCCACGCCGGATCGCAGCACTTCCTCGACGATGATGCGGAGAACCGGCTTTTCAACGCCATCGCGGTCGACCAGGGTCTGCAGCGGAAGGCTCCGCTGGTTTGGACTGGCGGCCGTGATCACGGCCTTACGAATTCTCATGGCTCTGGTAGTTCCTTACTTACTAATTCTGTGCAAAAGTGGCGGCCAAGATGAAACGTTTCGCACGTTCATTTCACTACCCAGTGTGGACGTTTGTTGCGAGCTGCGGTCCTCAAAGCCAGCATGGTTCCTCCCCACTCCGTAGCTGCCTCGGATACTTGCAGCTCGCAGCACGTTCACGCCGGCACCGCTTGCTGACGCGCGGGGCCCGGTGACGCAGGTCTGCTACCATAAATAAAACCAAATTGACCGAGACTGTTCCAGGCATACTGGCCCGTATTGTCGCACAGAAGCGCGCGTGTCCCGCACCTGGCCCCGGTGTGCGCGAGGAGTGGGAGCAGCGGGCGGAACTGGCGCGCGCCGGCCGGCGTGATTTCCGGCAAGCCCTGGCCTCGCGGCCCCCGGCCATCATCGCCGAAATCAAGAAAGCCTCCCCCAGCCGCGGCTTGCTGATCCGCGATTTCGATCCCGCGCGCTTGGCTCGGCAGTACGAGGCGGGCGGCGCCCGGGCCCTTTCCGTGCTGACCGATCAGGCGTTTTTTCAGGGCAGCCTGACGGATTTGGAGAATGCCCGCGCGGCTTGCGGCCTGCCGGTGTTACGAAAGGATTTCACGCTCGATGCGGATCACGTTCTGGATGCCGCGGCCGGCGGCGCTGACGCTATCCTGTTGATCGCCGCGATCCTGGAGGCGCCCGAAATCCGCAACCTCAGCCGCCTGGCGGGCGCCTACGAGATGGCCGCGCTGGTGGAAGTGCACGACGAACGCGACCTTGGCAAAGCGCTCGACGCCGAAGCCCAAATCATCGGCGTGAACAATCGAGACCTAACCACCTTCCAGGTGACGCTCGAGACCTCGATAGCCCTGGCGCCACGCATTCCGCCCGGTGTGCTGAAGATCAGCGAGAGCGGCATCCGCTCCGCCGGCGATATCGAGCGGCTGCGCGCGGCGGGCTATCAGGCTTTTCTGATAGGCGAACATCTCGTCCAATCGGCAGATCCGGCCGCCGCGGTGCGCGAGTTGGTGGCGGGATGATGGTGAAGATCTGCGGTGTCACGAATCTCGAGGACGCCTCAGCGGCGATTGATGGCGGAGCCGCCGCGCTCGGTTTCAACTTTTATCCCGCGAGTCCCCGCTACATCGCGCCGGATCGCGCGGCGGCGATAGCCGCCAAGCTGCCCGACGGAGTCTGGCGGGTCGGCGTTTTTGTAGACGAGCCTCCCGCCAACGTGCTGCGCATCGCACGCCAGGTTGGGCTGGATGTCGCGCAACTGCACGGCAGCGAGAAGGAGGCCGAGTACCCGAGCGGAATCCGCGTCTGGAAAGCGGTGCGCATGCGCGAGGGTCAGCACGTGGAGATCGCCCAAGGCGCGGCCGAGGCTGTGCTGGTGGATGGCCCATCATCGGGCATAACGTTCGATTGGGCGCGCGTGCCGGGCGGAATCGCGCGGCTGATTCTGGCGGGCGGGCTGGACGCCGGAAACGTGCGGCAGGCCATCGCGCAGGTCCGCCCCTGGGGGGTGGATGCCTGCTCGCGCATCGAGAGCGCGCCGGGCCGCAAGGATCGCATCAAGATGGCGGCGTTTCTGAAAGCCGCGCTGGAGGCAGCATGACCGCTCCGCGGCCCGATGCGAGCGGACATTTCGGACCTTACGGCGGCCGTTTCGTGCCCGAAATCCTGATGACGCCGCTCGAAGAACTGGAAAAGGCCTACGTGGAAGCGCGTGGCGATCCGGCCTTCCAGGCCGAGCTGAACGATCTGCTGCGCAACTATGCCGGGCGCCCCACGCCGCTCTACTTCGCGCGGCGGCTCTCGGAACAACTGGGCAGCGCGCGCCTCTACTTCAAGCGCGAAGATCTGCTGCACACAGGCGCGCACAAGATCAACAACACGCTCGGCCAAGGACTGCTGGCGCGGCGCATGGGCAAGCGTCGCATCATCGCAGAAACCGGCGCCGGCCAGCATGGCGTCGCCACGGCCACGGTTTGCGCGCGGCTGGGCCTCGATTGCGTGGTCTATATGGGCGAGGAAGATATGCGCCGCCAGCGGCTCAACGTCTTCCGCATGCGCCTGCTGGGTGCGCAGGTGGTCCCCGTGACAGCGGGCAGCCGCACGTTGAAGGACGCTATCAGCGAGGCCATGCGCGATTGGGTCAGCAACGTCCACGACACGTATTATCTGCTTGGATCGGCGCTGGGATCGCATCCTTATCCAGTAATGGTGCGCGACTTTCAGAAGGTGATCGGCGAAGAAGCCCGCCGCCAGATTCTGGAGAGTGAAAAACGCTTGCCGGACGCCGTCTTTGCCTGCGTGGGCGGCGGCAGCAATGCCATCGGCATCTTCCACGCATTCGTGCCGGATGAGGCCGTGCGCCTGATCGGCGTCGAAGCCGGGGGGCGGGGAACTGCTTTGGGTGAGCATGCAGCCCGCTTCCGCGGCGGCGCGCCGGGCGTGTTGCATGGCGCTTATAGCTACCTACTGCAGGACGAAGACGGCCAGGTGGCGTTGACACACTCGGTGTCGGCTGGCCTGGACTACGCGCTGATCGGCCCCGAGCACGCCTGGCTGCACGACCGCCAGCGCGCCGAATATGTCGCCGCCAGCGATGCCGAGGCCTTGGAGGCTGCCCGTCTGCTCTGCCGCACCGAAGGCCTGATCCCGGCGCTCGAATCGGCGCACGCGGTCGCTGAAGCCGTCCGGCGCGCGCCCGCCGCGTCGAACCAGGTTTACATCATCAACATGTCCGGACGCGGGGACAAGGACATCGATATCTACCGCGAAAATCTGAATGAGCTGGAGGCGGAGTGAGCGCTGCGATTGGCACGAAAGCCACGCGCATTGCGCGGATGTTCGACGATCTGAAACGCAGCGGGCGCAAAGGCCTGATCGCCTTCCTGACCGCCGGCGATCCTTCGCCGGAACGCACGCCCGCACTGGTGGAAGCGCTGGAACGCGGTGGCGCGGACCTGATCGAACTGGGCGTGCCGTTTTCCGATCCCATCGCCGATGGGCCGGTCATCCAGCGCGCCGGGCAGCGCGCGCTGGCTGCCGGCACCAAGTTGCGCAAGGTGCTCGAGATCGCCGCGGAGATCCGGCGGCGGAGCGAGATTCCGCTGCTGCTCTTCACGTATCTGAACCCCGTGATGCGTTACGGCGTGGATGCACTGGCGCGCGACGCGGCAGCCTGCGGCATTGATGGCTGCCTGCTCACGGATGCCAGCGTCGAGGAGGCGGGCGTTTACGTGGCAGCCATGCGCCGCCATAATCTCGACACCGTGTTTCTGGCCGCACCTACCTCTACCGAGCGGCGCTTGCGGCTGGTGGCCCAATACTCGACCGGCTTCGTCTACCTGGTCTCCCGCGCGGGCGTCACCGGCGCGCGCGCATCGCTTTCCGATGCGGTGAAGCCGCTGGTCCGCTCCATGCGCGTGGTGACGGATTTGCCGCTGGCCGTAGGCTTTGGCGTCTCGCGCCCCGAGCACGTCGCGGAGTTAGGCGGCCTAGTGGAAGCGGTGGTGGTGGGCAGCGCCATCGTGCATGTGATCGAGCAAGGGATCGGCAGCGCCGGGCTCGAAATCCAGTTGGAGTCCTTTGCGCGCGAGCTGAAGCACGGCTTCGATCTGCGCGCCGCCGGAAACCCATGACGCGCGAAGAAGCACTCAAGGCGCTGGAAGAGTATCGCGTGTCGATCGATGCGCTCGACCTGCGCCTGCTGGAATTGCTGAACGAGCGCACGCGCGTGGTGGAAGATATCGGCCGGGTAAAGCGCTCCGCCAAGCTGCCGATCTACGAGCCCAAACGCGAGGACCAGGTGTTCGCCAACGTGACCTCGCACAACGGCGGGCCGCTGGAGCCGGATGCCGTGAAGCGCATCTTCGAGCGCATCATCGACGAAATGCGCACTATCCAGCGAGTTCGCATGGAAACCAGCCGGGACGGAGAGGGAAATTCCTAAATGTTAGTGGTCATGCAGCAGGGGGCCACCGAGCCCCAGATTCAGTCGGTGATCGACCGCATGGTGGCCGAGGGTTACGACGTGCACCGCTCCACCGGCGTGATGCACACCGTGTTGGGCGGCGTGGGCGGCAAGGTGGATGTGGACCTCGAGATCTTCGAGGTCATGGAAGGCGTGAAGGAAGCGCACCGCATCGCGTCGCCTTATAAGCTGGCCAGCCGCAATTTCAATCCCGGCGGCACCGTGGTGAAGGTCAATGGCGTGGCGATCGGCGGCGAGCAGGTGGTGGTCATGGCCGGGCCGTGCAGCGTGGAGAGCCGCGAGCAGATCGACTGCGTGGCCGCACTGGTGGCGCGCGCCGGCGCCCGCGTGATTCGCGGCGGAGCTTTTAAGCCGCGTTCGTCGCCTTACAGCTTCCAGGGCCTGGGCGGCGAGGGTTTGCAGATGCTGCGCGAGGCGGCCGACCGCAACGGCCTGGTGGTCGTCAGCGAGGTGATGGATCAGACCCAGATTCCGCTGGTGGCCGAATACTCGCACATCCTGCAGGTGGGCGCGCGCAACATGCAGAACTTCAACCTGCTGCGCGAGCTGGGCAAGCAGCGCAAGCCCGTGCTGTTGAAGCGCGGCATCTCGGCGACCATCGAGGAGCTGCTGCTTTCCGCCGAGTACATCATGGCGGGCGGCAATTACGAGGTGATCCTGTGCGAGCGCGGCATCCGCACGTTCGAGACTTACACACGCAACACCATGGACATCTCTGCGATTCCGGTGGTGAAGAAGCTCTCGCACCTGCCCATGGTGGCCGATCCCTCGCACGGCACGGGGCGCCGCGATAAAGTCGCGCCGATGGCCCGCGCGGCGGTGGCGGCGGGCGCTGACGGGCTGTTGATCGAAGTGCATCCCGATCCCGACCGCGCGTTGAGCGACGGCGCGCAATCCCTGCGTCCCGAGCAATTCGAAGAACTCATGGGCCAGCTACGCATGATCGCGCCGGCAGTGGGCCGGACGTTGTAAGGCGCGCCGATGGAAACGGTCGCGATTGTGGGCGTGGGGCTGATCGGCGCGTCGTTCGGCTTGGCGTTGAAGAAGGCGGGGTTCCTAGGCACGATTCTGGGTGTCAGCTCGGAAGCGTCCATTCAGGCGGGCCTGGAGCGGGGCGCCATCGACCGGGCCGCGACGTTGCCGGAGGCCGCGCGCGCCGCCGATTTGCTGTACCTCGCGCAGCCCATCGGCCGCATTCTGGACACCCTGCATCATGTCGACGCGCTGGTGCGGCCCGACGCCCTCATCACCGATGCGGGCAGCACCAAGCACGCCATCGTAACCGAGGCGCACAGGCTGGTGCACCGTTGCCAGTTTCTGGGCGGCCATCCCTTGGCGGGGAAAGAAAAGCGCGGCGCCGCGGAAGCCGAGGCGGATCTGTTTCGCGGCCGCACTTATGTGTTGACTCCCGCCACACCTGAGGAACTGGAAACGCCCCCGGCCCAAGCATTCGTCACCTGGATCGAGCGCATCGGGGCGAAACTTGCCGTGCTAGGAGCGGCCGAGCACGACCGGCTAGTTTCGTTCACCTCGCACCTACCGCAGCTTGCCTCCACAGCGCTGGCCGCCACCGTGGCCGCGAACCTGACGGCGCCGGAGGATCTTCAAGTCGCCGGGCCGGGCCTGATCGACAGCACGCGCCTGGCCCTTAGCGCCTATGAGCTGTGGCGCGACATCCTGGCGACCAACACCGAATCGATCGAGCAGGCGCTGACGGCGTACATCAACGAGTTGGACGAACTTCGCGAGAATCTGCGCACCCGCGGCGCGCAGGAAGAGTTCGTGCGCGCGGGAGAATTGGCGAAGCGGCTGCGGCGGCAATAGTCACCCTGCGAAGCGACAAAGCCCTGCAGCGAGTCACCGGGACTGGACTATCTAGTAATTGACAGTTAGAATTCCCTGCCGGCACAAAAAGGGGCGTGGTAGCATCGGTGAACCATGACAGCTCGACTTCTCGCACTCTCTCTACTGCTGGGCGGTCTGTTGGGCGCACGGCAGAGCGCATACACCAATTCAGGCGGCACGATCTCACTGGGTTCGGATTTGATCATCAGTGGTTCCACGGTCGGCAGTCCCGCGGGAACATTCTCATTCGATTGCCCGGTCACCGCGCTGCCTCCAGGGACCTACTCAGCGGAGTGGGTGTGCAACGGCGGCACGGTAACGATTCAGTCTACCGACGGATTGACCACAGTGAACGGCAACATTACCTCAGGCACGCTGGTGGAGACGGCGTCGGGGGGGGACGCGAAGGCCATATCACCTACTACTACAACTTCACCGGCTACTTCACTGGCACGATGACCGTGAGCGGACAAGCGGTGGCGGTGATCGGCACGACAGGCCAGTCGACTTCCTTGCAGTCCACGCTCGGGAGCGGTCCCCTGGGCGGCGGCACTACCCATGTGAACGCGGAATACGAGCCACTCTACATCACTGACACCTACAACTATCGGATCGTGCGCATTGACGACATACTAGGTGACAATCTAAGGACAGTGGGCAGCTATGGCAGCGGCGCCAAGCAGTTCGGGCTGCCCATGGGAATCCAGGGCGATGCCTGCCGGATTGTTGAACTGCAGGTTCCCGGAACCGCAAGCGCCAGCGCGGTCCACCCCTCTCCGGAAATGTTGTTCATCCGGACCTACATTGCCGATACCTACGACAACCGGATCGTGCGGATGGACGATATGAATGGCACGAACTTGACCGTGCTGGGCAGCAACGCAGGCCCTATCTCGTTTATCAATCCATATGGTGTGTCGGTTGACACCTACGGGACCATTTACATTGCCGACTCGCGGGATTACCGGATCGCCATGAGCGACGATATGCTCGGGACTTTTTTCACGACTTACAATGCTTTTGCTCCCGGGCTCGACTCGCCGACCACCATCGTGCCTGCCCCGCCGCCCACGCCGATCGGGGTCCCTACACTTTCGGCGACCGTTTTGAGCTTTGCGAACACCGTGGTGGGTATGCCATCAGCTCCGCAGACCGTGACGATGACGAATATCGGATCGGCGCCGTTGGAGATCAGCAGCATTACAACGGGCGCGGATTTCACCCAAACCAACACGTGCGGGGCGTCCGTGACGGCGGGCGAGAGTTGTACGATCACGATCACGTTCGTGCCCACGGCCAGCGGGAACCGGACGGGCGCCATCACCGTGAACTTCACCTCGGGCCCGGCAAGGACGATTCGCGCCAAGGGCCTGGGAACGCTGGTCTCCGTCTCACCGCTGTCGTTGAACTTCGGCAACGTGAATGCCGGAGTTGGCGGGACGTCGCTGCCGATCACCGTATCGAATCCGGGTTCAGCCCCGGCCGCCATTTCGAGCATCAGGCTGAGCGGGTCGCCGGTCTACAGGCTGAAAAACGGCTGCTCGACCTCACTCGCCGCCGGTTCCAGTTGCACGCTGACCCTGTGGTTCTTCCCGCAGTCTGCCGCTATCTACAACGCGACCGTTACGGTTACCGATGGCAGTGGCACGGCGCAGATAGTGAGCGCCACGGGGACGGGCGTAAGCAATTAGTCGAATGGGCATACAATCATGGCATGCACATTCTCCGTAGCGTTTTTGTAGCAGGGTTGGCCGTGCTGGCCGTCCGCGCGGTCGATGGCCAATCCGCATCCGGCATCGATCTCAAGGCGATGGACCCCTCGGTCAATCCCTGCCAGAACTTCTATCGGTACGCGTGTGGCGCTTGGCGCAAGAACAATCCGATACCGCCCGATCAATCGCGCTGGGGCCGCTTCAATGAACTGGCCGAACGCAACCTGGCGATCGAACGCGGCATCCTGGAAAAGGCCGGCGATTCCCAGCTCGGCAACTTCTACGCCGCCTGCATGGACGAGGGCGTCATCGACCGCAAAGGCATTCAGCCCATCGAGCCGCTGCTGAAACAAATCAACGAGATCTCCTCGAAGCGCGAACTCGCGGCCGAAATGGTCCGCCTGCACCATGCCGGCGTGCGCGCGCTATTCAATTTCTACGTCAGCCCGGACGACAAGCAGGCTGACCAGGAGATCGTCCACGTGGACCAGGGCGGGCTGGGGCTTCCCGATCGCGACTATTACCTGAAGAACGATCCCCGCTCCACAAAACTCCGCGAGCAATACGAGGAACATGTGCGCAAGATGTTTGCCCTCCTGGCGCAGGCTGAAGGCGCTGGCGATGCGCAGGCTACCGCCGACGCGCATGCCGTGATGGCGTTCGAAACCGCGCTGGCCAAGGCCTCCATGGACCGCGTGGCGCGCCGCAACCCCGATAACACCTATCACAAGTTGACCGTCGCGGAGCTGGCCTCCCTCACTCCCGATTTTGAGTGGAAGCACTACATCTCGACCATCGGCATTCCGCCCATAGAATCGGTGGACGTGGTGTCGCCCGATTTTGTGAAGGCGCTCAATGCCACCATCGCAGATACCAGCGTGGCGAACCTGAAAACATATCTCACCTGGCATGTTCTGAACGCCGCCGGCGATCTGCTTTCCCGCGCGTTTGACGAAGAGGATTTCCGGTTCAACAGCCACATCTTGCGCGGCACCAAGGAAATGCCGCCCCGCTGGAAACGCTGCGTGCGCGGTACCGATCGCGCCCTGGGCGAGGAGTTGGGCAAAGAGTTCGTGGAAGTGGCGTTCCAGGGTTCAAGCAAACAGAAAGCCCTGCAACTGGTGGGCGAAATCGAATCCGAGATGCACAAGGATATCGAAAACGCCACCTGGATGACGCCCGCCACCAAGCAGCAGGCCTACGCCAAGCTGGCCGCGGTGACCAATAAGATCGGCTATCCGGATAAATGGCGCGATTACAGCAGCGTCAAGGTCGTCCGCGGCGACTACTTCGGCAACGTCGTGCGCGCTTACGCATTCGAAGAGCACCGCAACTTCAACAAGCTCGGCAAGCCAGTGGATAAGTCGGAATGGGGCATGACGCCGCCCACCGTAAACGCCTACTATTCGCCGAACATGAACAACATCAACTTTCCCGCCGGTATCCTGCAGCCGCCTTTCTACAACCCGAAGGCCAGCGCCGCCGTGAATTATGGCGGCATCGGCGCGGTCATCGGCCACGAGTTGACGCACGGCTTCGACGACGAAGGGCGCAAGTTCGATGGCGCCGGCAACCTGCGCGACTGGTGGACCGCGGAGGATGCCAAGGCCTTCGAGCAGCGTGCCGATTGCATCGCCAATGAGTACAGTCAGTTCAGCCCGGTGCCAGGCGTACATGTGAACGGCCATCTCACCCTCGGCGAAAATGCCGCGGATAACGGCGGGGTCCACCTGGCGTACATGGCGCTGATGGATAGCCTCGCCAGACACATCGCCGAAAAGGAAGACAAATTCACGCCGCAACAGCAGTTCTTCCTGGGCTATGCGCAGATCTGGTGCGAGAACACCACCGAGCAATCGGCGCGCGTCCAGGCGCTAACCAATCCGCATTCGCCCGGCGAATTCCGCGCCAACGGCGTCTTGCGGAACATGCCGGAGTTCCGGGAGGCCTTCTCCTGCAAGGTGGGCGATCCCATGGTTTCGCCCGATCCCTGCCGGGTCTGGTAGCGGCGCTGATGCTGACTCAAACGGACCGAGTGTCATTTCCGTCCTATGCGGGTGTCGGAGGGCCGGACCGGACATAGGGGCGTCTGTCGGATACTGATGGGATTTCAACCTTGTCGGCAGCGGGCGCCGCACCGGAGCCGCCGCTGAAAACTTGCCACTAATGAGGCGGGTCGCGAGGCCATACGCGAAGTGGCGGCATGCGGGCGAGGAAGGGGCGATTGCAGTCTACACGGCGCGATGCTGGGGGGTATCGGTCCTTTTACTTTACGCCGCGCTCTCGCTGTGTCTGTTTCTCGCGCACTTGCCATACTTGCTCATAACGGGCCCGTTGATGTTCGCCACGATTCCCGATTTGGAAAATGCGCGAAGGGCGATTATCTTCACTCCGGCGGCCTTGAGGTACCGGCCGACATTTGGCAAGCTACGGGGAATTGCGATCAGCCACATCTTCGTTCTCAGGCGATCAAGGGTCACTAAGGATTCGTATCGGGCACCGCTAAGTTTGCCGGCCATCGAGCTGACTCTGCTTTTCGGCGAGAAGCTGACTCTCGCGCTCGACCGGGAAGGAGCCGACGAGATCGTCGATAGACTCCGCAAGATGACGGGCTTGCAGCTACTGTAATGTGTAAGGCCCCTATTCCGGATCACCTGGACCACTGTTACCGCGTCAAGCCGCCTCGCGCCGTGCCACGCGCGAAACGGCGTGCACCAGCTTCCGGTAGGGCGGCTGCGCGAAATCCTCCACCGGCAGCCATTCGCCGTCCCGCCAGCTTGAATAGAACCAGCGCGCCAGCAGCGCCAGGTACTCCTGCCGCTCGCGCATCGTGAGCCGGCGCACCGGCTGCGCGCCCAGAATATCGCGCAGCTTGGCATCCAGCGACAGCGGCTTGCCTTCTTCCACTTCGAAGCTGAGTCTCTGCGGCGCTTGCCAGTGGCCCTCGCGCACGATCCAAAGCTCCACGGCGTTCGGGGCCGACGAAGGCGTGATGGCAACCCCATCCAACCGGCCGATCTCGCGCGCCAGCTCGTCGCGCAGCTTCAGAACCTCCTGGACTTTTTCGAAGCGCTTGTGCTGCCGGGCGGCTTCCTCGAACATCATCTCTTCGCTGAAGCGTTCGCGCGCCCGGCTGATGCTCGCTAGCAACGAGTGCCCGCCGGTCTTCAGGAAATCGGCCACCCGCGCCACTTCGTGCAGATACTCGTCGCGACCGACCACCTGCTGGCACGGCCGCAGGCACATCCCCATCTCGCCGTAAATGCAGCCCGGATGCGCGGGCGATGGCGCCAGGTCCTCCTGGCAGCGGCGCATCTGAAACAAGTCCAGGAATTGCGATTCGAATTTCTCGGCCGAGGCACGGCTGCGAAACGGGCCAAAGTACACCGCCTCGGTGCGGCTCAGGTGCGTGGTGAGCCGGCTGCGTGGAAACTCGTTCGTCAACACCAGCTTTAGGTAAGTGGGCATGCGCAGCTTCAGCAGCTCGAGATAGGTCTTGGGAAAGTATCTGCGCGCCAGCTCGTACATGACCACCGCGGACTCGAAAGCCGAACCGGTAACCTGATACTCGATGCGCCGCACCGTGTGCCGCAGGTTCAGCAACCGCGACGGCTTTTCGCGCTCTTTCAGCAGACGCAGCAGGCGCCGCCGCAGCAGCGTGGTCTTGGCCAGGTACGGATCGCCCTCCCGCGGCCAGAGCAGAAACACGGCGGGATGGTTGGGAACCTGCGCGATGACTTCGTCGAGGCGGGAAAGATCCTCGGTAACCTCGATGGTGGTCATCACGCGGAACTACTCGGCGACGGCCTTTGTATCAATCAGTCTCCGGATCTCCGCGATAAACTCAGCCAAGGGCTTCGCGCCTTGGTCGCCGTGCTTGCGATGGCGCACCGCCACCTGGCCCTCTTGCGCCTCGCGGTCGCCGACCACCAGCATGTACGGCACCTTCTGCAACTGCGCCTCGCGGATCTTCAGGTTTACCTTTTCACTGCGTCCGTCCACCTCGGCGCGGACGCCCGCATCGTCCAACTGCTTGCGGACCGTGCGCGCGTAATCCAACTGCCGGTCGGTGATGGGCAGCACCACAGCTTGCACCGGCGCCAGCCACACGGGAAACGCGCCGGCATAGTGCTCCACCAGGATGCCGAAGAAGCGCTCGATCGAGCCGTACAGCGCGCGATGCACCATCAGCGGCTGGTGCGCCTTTCCGTCTTCGGCGATGTATTCCAGGCCAAAGCGCCGCGGCAGCGTGAAATCGAATTGCACGGTCGAGAGCTGCCACAGCCGTCCGATGGCGTCCACCAGCTTCACGTCGATCTTGGGCCCGTAAAACGCGGCTTCGTCAGCCATCACCTTGATCTTCATGTTCAGCCGCGCGGTGGCCTTGTGCAGTGCGTCCTCAGCCAGCTTCCACTGCTCGGGCGCGCCGTCGTACTTGCCGCTGGCGCCGTTGTCCCAGGTGGAAAGCTCCGCCTCGTAGTCGTTGAAGCCGTAAACATGCAGCGTGTCGATGGCGAATTCCAGGCAGCTTACAATTTCGTCTTCGATCTGCTCAGGCGCGCAGAAGATGTGCGCGTCATCCTGCGTGAATCCCCGCACGCGCATCAGGCCGTGCATCACGCCGGACCGCTCGTAGCGGTACACTGTCCCCAGCTCGCCCAGCCGCACCGGCAGATCGCGGTAACTGCGCATACGGTCGCGATAGATCAGGATGTGGCCGGGACAGTTCATGGGCTTGAGCTGATACTCCGCGTCATCCAGCACGATGCGCGAAAACATGTTCTCGGCATAGAAGCCGTAGTGGCCGGAAGTCTTCCATAAATCCGAGCGCATCACGTGCGGTGTGTACACCAGCGAATAGCCGCGCTTCACGTACTGGTCGCGCATCCAGTCTTCGATCTGGCGGCGTACGATGCCGCCCTTGGGATGAAAGAAGATCAGGCCGGGCCCGGCCAACTCCTGGATGCTGAACAGGTCCAGTTCCTTGCCCAGCTTGCGGTGGTCGCGCTTCTTGGCTTCTTCCAGCTTGGCGAGATGTTCCTCGAGCTCTTTCCGGGTGAAGAAGGCGGTGCCGTAGATGCGCTGCAACTGCTTGTTGTGCTCGTCACCCTTCCAATAAGCGCCGGCGATGGAGAGCAGCTTGAACGCCTTGATCTTCGAGGTCGAAGGCAGGTGCGGGCCGCGGCAGAAATCGATGAAATGCGGACCCAGCGTGTATTCGCTGAAAACCTCGCCGGCGCGCTCCTCGATCAGCTCCTTCTTCATCCAGTCGTCGCCGTATTTGCGCAGCCCGTCATCTTTGTTTGTCAGCACACGCTGATAAGGCACATCGCGCGCCTGGATCTCCCACATGCGCTTCTCGATCTTCTCCAGATCTTCGGGAGTGAAGGCGGTGGGCCGGTCGAAATCGTAGTAGAAGCCATTCTCCACCGCGGGACCGATGCCCAGCTTGGTCTCCGGAAACAGCTCCAGCACGGCGGCTGCCAGCAGGTGCGCGGTCGAGTGGCGATAGACCTGCAGCGCCGCGGGATCCTTCGCGGTCAAAATCTGCAGCGTGGCATCATTCTCGATGGGACGGGTCAGATCGTACAACTCGCCGTTCACCTTCGCGACCAGTGCCGAATCGGCCAGCCGCGGGCTGATAGACCGCGCGATATCGAGGGGCCGGCTCCCTGCTTCGACGGATTGTTGACTGCCGTCAGGCAGAGTAATCTGGATGCTACTCATAGGGAACTTTCAGGTTAACACGTGCGCGCGACGCGGTTAGCGGCCGTCCGGCAGGCTGTCGAACGACAGGTTGGCGCAGGCGTTCGCACTCGCCGCCGTGAACCCGTTGATGCTCGAATAGGCCGAGCGCATGTCCGTCGCGAAGCAATGTACGATCTCCCGGTTGTACAGGTTCACCGAGTTTCGTTCGCCGAAGTCCGTAAGGGAAATGAGCCTGCGCAAGCGGCAGCGATCGTCCTCCTTCGCGCTGCGCAGCAGAGAGCACGTCTTGCCGGACCCCTCGGCGGTTTCGTCGAATTGGAACTGCAGCCCGTAGGCGATATCCGCCGCCGTGGGTACCACCACCGCGCTCAGCAGCGCCGTACTCTGATGATATTCCGTCGCCGGAGGAACCGGGATTCCGGCAATGGTTCCGATATAAGGAATCTCAACGAGCGGCGGGACGAGCGGGATGCGGGAGCGCGACCGCTGTAAAACCGCGGAGAACGAGGATACTTCAAACAGCTTCATGGAATCGACGCGAACGCGCGTCGACGTATCGTGGTTCGCCACGCGCGAGATATTGGCGGCCGCGCCGCTCTGTTGTCCGCCCACGTAAACCGGCGGGTTGGCGGCGTCATCAGCGTTCAAGGACACGACGATCTCCGCCGCCGAGGCCGTTGCCAGGCTGCGCGGAATCGCACTGATCGCCAGCGACCGGCCGATCTGCGCGTAAGTGGTCTGGTAATTATTCAGGAACGCCGCGGCGAGTTGAGCCTTGGACAGCGGCCCGGCCTCGTGCAGCAGCGCGCTGATCGGCGGAGTTCCGGGAGTGGTGGAACTGCTGGCCGGCGCGGCGGTCAGACTATTCAACAGGTCGGTAAGCTGCGGCGCGGAGCTCGCGTTCAAAAAGCTTTGGGACGTGGTCGAGGCATAGGTCCATTGGCCGGAGATGGTGCGCACGGTCACAATCCCTTCGTTAAAGAACGACGGCTTGTCGAGGCCGAACAAACGCTTCACGCAGCAGCGGTCGTCGTAGTCGTGGTTGATTCGTTTCACACGATATTGCACGTCCGCGCGCACGAAACGCTGAAACGTAGTGATGTCCCGATTGAACGCGTCGATCAGCGGGCTCAGCGCCGAATTCAGCGCGTCGGCGCTTTGGCTCAGGTCATAGGCCTTGAATTCGTGCGGGAATTGCTGGCTCATTTTGTAATTGAACAGGAAGTTGGCCACCGCCGCACGCATAATGCCGGCCCCGGATGGCGAGGTTGCCGGATCGGAAGGACTGCTGCCGGCGAGGAGCGTCTCGGCCTCCTGCCGGAAGCAACGGAGAAAAACGCGGGCCGGCGAAGTACCGGCGGGAAACGCAGAACCGAGGATACGGCGCAGGTCCTGGTCTTCACACGCGTTGCCATCGCCATGGTCGAGGTCCAGGTCCTTCCAGATGCTATTGCAGCGCTCCCGGTCGCCCTTGCCGGCGTTATCGCAGAAATGATCCTCTGCCGGCTTTGCTGGGCCTTCCACACGGTCGATCGTGTTATTGATTTGGCCCAAGGTGTCCTTCGCCGCGATCAGTGCCAGCAATACATCGGTCAATCGGGGCTTCACGGGCTGAAACAGGGTCGAGTAACCGAGGCAATAATGGCCCGTTGCGCAAATCCCATAGTCCGTCGCGTCGGTCCCGTCCGGAAATGTCAACTTGGCGCGCGTGGTATCCAGAAATTGCTGCGCGGCCGATTGCGGGTCCGTGCCCGTAATGGCGCTCTGCGTGTCACCCACGTAACGGTCGGCTATGTAGTGATAGAAAGGCGCATTGAAGAAGTTCCCACCTGCGATTTCGGATCGGACATAACCAAACGATTTCAGGACTACGTTTTCGAGGCTCTGGTTGTAATTGCTGACTAACCCTTTCACGGCTGCGGCAAACGCGCCAATCGCCCGCGAACTGGTGGTGGAGTTCTGCAATACCCAGCCGTTGATGATCATTTCCGGGCGTGGCAAGTCAAGTTGCGCAATAATGCGTTTCCGTTCAGCGATCGCTTCATCGTTGCCCGAATTTGCAGTGGAGAACAGCAGCAGATCGCTTTCGAGCGGCGCCATAGTCGCGGTAGGTGCCGCGGGGGCAGTTGCGGCGGCAGCAGCGGGTGTCGCAGCAGCCGGCGCGCACGCGCTACTGTTGCCCGTGGCTAACCCGGCGGCGACGCACGGCGTGGTGTCGGACTTGACCTCCACCATGCTGCCCGCCGGCTGGCTGACGGAAATCGACGCATTCGGCGTGGCGGTCGCAGCGGCCGGGGGGGCGGGCGCCGCCGACGTCGTGGCAGCCGGCGCCGCCGGGGAGAGAGCGTTGAAAGCCGTGGCGAGATCGGCCGCGCCGGTCGCGCTGGCGCCATTTACGCCTGTGTTCTGGCCCAGATAGAACAACCGCGAGTTCCAAGGTTCTGGATGGAGCTGCCAGACTAACTCGTGAACGTCTTTGAGGAACGCAGACCATAACTTGCAGGCAGGCTGCGATGCGGCACTAACACGAATCTTACCGCTGCCAACGTCCGTCACTGTGAGTTGGCTGTAATTCAGACCGCCGATGCGCGTCGCAAGGTCGCCCAGCGCGCTCGCATGGGGTATCTTGAGTTCCACGCTGAATGGCGTGGACGCGGGAATACCGAGTGCATCTGCATTGCGGTTCAGCAAGGCCTGGATCTGGTCGCGGAAGCCATCCAGGATACGTTTCTCACTGTCGCTCTGGGATCCGATTCCAGTGACTTTCTTCTTCCTGGTGGCGGTTCCCCGGCCTTGCTCCGTCACCCGCGTCTCCTCGGTCGGCGCAAAGACGTCTCGGGCGGTGTAAATCAGGATCGTGTGGGATCCTACGGCAGTGAGGACGTAGGGTGTTGGAACGCCCAACAGCCCGACGATCGCGGCGGCGTCCACAGTCGGAATCTCTCGCGGTGTCGCAGGTAGCGGAAAAAGACCATCGCACGAAGAGGCGGAGGCCGGGCCTACATCAAAAACCAGCGTGACAGGAGATGCCGGCTCGTAGTAACTGTCGCCGTCGCGGTCCGCCCTCATGACCACTGTGCCCGGGCCCCGGACGCGATACTGAAACACGCCTTCCGGTAGTGTCGCAACGAGATCGACTGCTCCGGCTAGCACTCTGATGTTGACCGGCAAGCCCGAAGTAGCTTTTGCCGAAACGAAAAAGCTTTCGTTAATGATGAGCGGGTAAGTGGGCTTTTGGCTTGGTGGCGCGCCGGGTGGGGCCACCTGCTCAAAGTCGATCGATTGCGGCGTAAGAGCCGCTTCAGGCTTCTGTGAGGGTTCGTCGCAGTGCGCATCGAGCCGTTGCAGGTCCCATGTGCAGATTCGCAGGAGATACTTGCCGAAAGGCCGGGTGTCGGCCGGGGTGCGCTGGGCGAGCGCCGAAAACGGTAGTGCCACGGCTATTACTAACGAGGAAACAGAATTTCGCATGATGATCACCACAAATGCTACTAATTGAGACGATCGCTCACCAGCTTGAAGAGTCTGGTGGGGTTTCGTTTGAAGCACGCGCGGTAACATTGCATGGTGTTCGGTTTCTTGGAGGCCAGGTTTAGCAGCAAATCCAACGCCTTCAGCGGGTCCTTTTCACCGGCCACGCCAGCCAGCTTAGCCAGTGCCGACGCGTAGAGTGAACCGATATCACCGTCGGCTGCGGCAAACATAAGGTCCTCTGACGTGACCGGCGTGTCATTCAGATCAACCAGGTTCTTCGTCGTAGCTGTCGCGAGTGCATACCACAAGGTGCCCTTTTTGGCGGCTAATGTGTAAACTTCCTTTGCATGTGTGTCTGGCTGCTTATCTATTAGAATCCCCAGAGCGTTGTCCGCGGCATCCGGGTGCGCTGTGTACAGGTCTAGCGCGCTGAGGCATGCGGCCGCGCCCGATGTGTCCATCCATTCTTTGCTTAAGTAGTTCGCCAGCTCCACGGACGCCTGCGCGTGAAGACTTCGTTGCATGAGTCCGCAAGCGGCGAACAGGATCAGCCAAAGACATAGCAGCCTTCGACTTGTAGGCTTTATCATGGCCGTTGCTCCTTTCACGTCCGTTCTTCGGGATCTGTCTCCGCGCCACGGAGTAAGTCATCCACGAAATACCGGAACGATTTTGTGTAATTCTCCCGCTGGCTCCTCCACACCTTCTCCACGGCGTCCTGGCGCAGCCAGTAGCGAAAGATCCGCATCCAGCCGGAGTAGGCACGGTGTTCACGGTTCTGGCTCTTGCTCAACTGGCAGTCGTGGAACACGCCTTCCATAAGCTGCAGTAAGTCGAGGATCAGAAAATAGCGGGACCGTTGAACCGGCGTATTCAGTGGGCGCGGACGCGCTTCCACAATGTCCGCGTCGAAGAGTTCCACCCCGCTGGTTTGCCGCCACTGGTCGAGCAGTCTGGTATAGGCATCGGCTTGCTTCGACTGGCCATCGGGAGCTCCGGGCGGCAGTTCCCACCGGTCGGCCAGCCGCCGGAACATCTTCACGAGGTGCGGATCGGGGTTGAAATCGAATACCGTGCGCACGCAGTGCAAGCCCAGCCTCCGGTAGCTTTCGAATTGCGACTCGGTGAAGAACTGGTCGGCCGTGGACTCTTGCGGGAAAACCGGGAACTGACGGCGATATAACTCAACATCGGCCGGCTCGTCGCCAGTGACGCTGGCCTTGATGTACAGCAGGTAGCCAGGCCGGCTCCAACCCGGATAACGGATCGTGCCGACCGCGCAGTGTGCTCCGCTGAAGTCGCCGGTGGGACGAATGGCGCAGGGGTTGATATCGATCTCCACGTGGAAATCGTCACGGCACTTGCGCACCGCGGCCCCCAGCGCGTTGAACTCGAACTTCTGGTCCTCTTCGGCATCCACTGCGATGATGAAGCGGCAGCGCCGCCGCACCAGTTCGTACAGCCCGAGATTATCGAAGTTGCCGCCATCGGCCAGATTGAGATACGGCGACCGTTCGTCGAGCGATCCGAACAGCTCGCGAATCAAAGGCCACAGCGCAACCTTCGGACCCGGCCGCGCGAATTTCTCGCGGCTCCGCGGATTCCCGATCCACCATCCCAGCCGGACGTCGAACAGCGTCATCAAAAATGCCACCTGCGTGGAGGTGTGATAACCCTGACCAGGATTGAGAGCCGCGCCCGAGATGGCCATCGCCGTACCCAGGTTGAGTTTGCCGCCGAGCAAGTCCTTGGTGGGGACATAGCCATCCATCGACAACCAGTCTCTGGCCTTTTTGTCGGCGGCGGTGCCCTCCGGCGTGAACCCGCAATATAGCGGCGTAAAGATCCAGGATTTCGCCTTTCGCTCCTGGGTGGCCAGTTCGCTGCCCTGGGTCACCGTGAGGGTGGCGTTCAGAATCGGAAAAGGGCCTCCCCGATGCTTGCCGCTGCCGGCCAGGTTGGCGAGCGGGATATCATCCTTGGGATCGAAACCCGTGAACCGGTTCGGCCTGCGCTGGCCGGCGGCGCTTGCTCCGAGATAACACCGCACCAACCGGTTCTTGTAGAAGTGGTGCATGGAAAACTCGTTGATATTTACGCGCAACGAGAGAACCACGAAGATCGCCACCGCGGCAACAAACACCGCGGCGGGCAACCATGGCGAGAGATAGGCCAGCATGCACCAGTATTCCGGCCGCATGCTGTCGACAAATGAATCCCACCGGAACAGCGCCGGATTTGGGTAAGCCTGCGAGGCCGCGAACAGCAAAGCGTGCACCGCGTAAGCAATGGCAATGAAGAAGCCGGGCAGCGCCACCAGGGGAGCCCACCGCGCGATGCGGTCCAAATTGACATTCAGTCCGGATTTTTCGCCGGCCTTTCCGGTGGCAGAGCTCTGGCCTGCCAGAACGCCGCCCAGGCTGCTCACCATCCACGCGCTCGCGGCAGAGACTGCTGCTGCGCCCTTCCAGGCCCACAGCAGCATGATCCAATACGGCGCGAAGACTGACCCGGTGAGTGCCGCGGCCCAGCCCACGGCACAGACGGCGATCGCGGCGCCCGCGCGCGCCAGCCATTCGCGTGCGGCATCCGGATAATCCTTGCCCATCAGGCCGATTTGCAGGCCCACACCCACGAAGAGGGACAACAGTATCAGCGGCGGCCCCCAGGCCGCGGCTTCGTAACTGCCCTGAATGCCGAAGCCGGCCCAGCGGCCGACCAGCAGGCCTACGGCGCACACCAACCCGCAATCCAGCCCGCTGCTGACCGCGGACATCCAGATGATGTGCCACACGGTTCGCTGCCGCCGCCAGCGGATCCTCGCGTGATTCTCCTGGTATGCATGCGGGAACCCACCCAGCCACTCCAGCAGCACGTGCAACACAAAGAGGGCCAGGAGAAGCCACCACGACCAGCCCAACGGGATTTTAAGGATGCCGGTGACCAGCGCTGTGGCGGCCAAAATCAGCGGTATGATCGCACCATAGCCGACCAGATCCGCCTCGAAGCTCCAGTCGCGATAGGCGTGGCGCCGGAACTCAGAGTTCACGACGTCTCTCAGGTTCACCGCCACCACCGTGACCGCAATCGCCGCGAGCACGAAGGCCGCCTCGTAGGCCAGCCGCGCGAAGTTGGTGGTTTCAAGCTCCAGGAGAAACCCGGGCAGATGGCATAGCAGCATGGCGGCCACGGTAGCGGCAATGATAATGGCCTGATTGAGTCCCGCGTTGCGCAGCCAGATGACCGGAATTACGGCGCTGTCAGTCGACAATCCCGGACGGGGCGCCAGGTAATTACTGTATTTTCGGAGAAACCGCAGGCTGGGGTCCCCATCTTGCTTGGGATTCAGCGCGTCGAAATCTCCCTCACGGTGCAGAATTCCTTGCAGCCACGAGCCGATGTAGCCTCCTCCGGAAACGGTAGACAAGAAATCGGCCCGCTGCAGAAAGGACTTCTCCATGAGTCCCTGCAGGACGCCCAGCCCGAAAGTGGCGCTGCGAATTCCGCCTCCTGACAGGCAAATCCCGAACAATCCGGCATGATCGGCGCGCCATTGCGCGTCATCACTCGGCTCGATCGGCGCCTCTCCCCGCTCCTGGCGCCGGCGGCTGATGTCGTCGAGTTCCTCCTGCGCGACTCTTTCAAAACACCTGGCCTCCGGATTCGGGCGCATAGTCTGCCAGATCATATATTGAGAAGCGCAAACTGTCAATAGAAAAGGACAGTTCGCCGCCGGATCGGATCGCGGCCGGATCTTTACCGGCCGTGCGGCCTTGGCCCGTATTGAGAAGCGCCTCCCCTCCGGGCTTTCCATTTGCGCTAGCAGCCAGGCCCGCTGGTACATCCAAGGCACCAGGTTGGGACCGGCCTCCTGACGGCCGATTTCGGTCAAGCCGGGGCGGCGATGGGGGCGTTGCCTTCTTTATGGAGCCAAAGCGTGGCCGGATGGTGACGTAAAGCCGCGGGCCATACAGGCCGATGCGGGAAGCCCCTTGCGGCGCTCAACACGCGCACGGAGAATTACTTCGTCGCCGGCTGAACACCAACGAAGGCGGCCCTACTCCGCTCGGATTTTAGATAGGCGTTGGGGTCATGATACAGAGCTCCGGCCGGAAGCCAGTCGTGCAGCAGCCCCAAATCCTTTCGTACCAGGTCCACGTAGAACTGTGGAAGTTCGGTAGTCTCCTGTTCAAAATAGCGCAGGAATTGCCGGTCCGTGTCCAGCCGCTTACGAATTTCCCCATGGTACTTAAGCCTTCCAAATCCTTCCGTCGAAACCGCTCGCACCAGGTTCAGTAACCGCGGGGTCACCCCCGGTGTCGCCCGGAAGCGGTTATGAATGGCGCGCCAGGAAAACGAATATTGAGTCAGATCGATGACCCGTTCGTAGAACTCATGCCAGGAATAATTCCTGGGTCTGACGTTCATAGCCTGGTTATTGTTCAGAAAATGGAAGGGGAAGGGCAACAGGCGGTTTATCCGCTGATAATCCAGGTTGAGCGGTGCCGCCCGGCCGAACGCCGTGAGCAGCGAATAGCCAGGGAAGGCGCCCGGCGTCATGTCCAGAAATCGTTTCGTGAGTTCAAAGGGTTCGGCCCCTTCGTCTGCATCCAGTCCCAGCACGAAGTTGGTTTGGACATACGGTATGTAACTCAAAATCAAATTGACGTGTTCGGACACATGCCGGACCTTATCAATCCCCTGGCGGGCACCTGTCTTCGACTTATTGCCCAAGTCGAACCACGACTCGATGCCGGGCAGGATGGCTTTGAACCCATTACGCTTGAGCCGCTTAAGGTGCGGTTCCGAAAGCAGGGACAGACTGCTTTCGGCTATAAACTCGATACGGCCTGGAGGCACGGCTTCCTCAATCACGTCCAGGTAGTCGTCGAATCGCACACCGAAATTTGGATCGTGCCAGCCTATGATCGGTCGCTTAAAGCTCGTCAACAGGAACCTGAGGTCGTCTCTGAGGACATCGAAGTCCATGGGCTGATAAGGCACCCCCGCGTCGATGCAAAAACTGCATGTGTACGGACACCCCAGGCTGCCAAGCATCGGAACTACCTTAATGAGGGGTGCTTTCTTGAGCGTCACTTCGATGAACGGCCAGCGCTCGCGTACTCCTGGAAGGGTTCTCGGCTGCTGTCTGGCCGCGATGTGCATACCAACTGGCCGATGTGGCGAGCAATCTCGCAGGATATCGAGGAGCGTATCCCGGTCCGTAAAGCCTAGGACGTAGTCGAAGTACTGAATGGCGTCTTCCGGATAGCACCGGGCGTGAGGCCCGCCGAGAACGGTGATGGCCCCATGCGCACGGAATAGGTAACTCAGGGCGTACGCCGTTTGCGCGGCCTCGGTGAACGCGCCGATGAAGACGAGGTCGACGTTGGCGGGTAACTCCTTCAGCAAATCTTCAAAACCGGTATAGCAAACGAAGGCCACATCATGTCCCTGCTGTCTGCACCAGACGCCGATCACCTGAGGCATAATACTGGCAAGATTGGCATTCATGACGCGGGCATACAAAGCTCGAGTAGGGCTCCTGGACACGATATCAATGATTCCGATACGGAGCTTCCTCATCTCAAGCCCAGGACAGGAGTCCCTACCTCCCTCGATGCCTCACAAGTGCAACCCAGCCCGGCGGGTAGCTGCGCCGCCGGTGTAGTTGATCAAGGCCCCGCCGGTCGTCGCTGCCGGACCTTGGTCCATGATTTCTGTTTGGTATCTAGTATACATCCGACCATACACCCCCATGTGAGCGTTAGAAAGGGACACTCTTGAAACGGATGCTTTCTTCCGCCGTTCTCCGGCAGCGGTAAGATGAAGGCGATAGATCCGCGCGCATGAAACGACGCATCCTGGTGGTGGAGGACGAAGAGAAGCTACGCCGTGTCATCGAGCTGCACCTCGCCTCCTCCGGCTTTGAGGTAGAGAAGGCCCGCGCCGCGGAAGAAGCATTGAAGATCGCCGACCGGGCCGACCTGGTCCTCACCGACCTGCGCCTTCCGCAAATGGACGGGCTGGAACTGCTGGCCGCCATCCGCCGCCAGAATTCCCACACCCCGGTCATTGTCATGACCGCCTTCGGCACCATCGAAACCGCCGTGGAAGCCATGAAGGGCGGGGCCACCGATTTCCTGCTCAAACCCTTCTCGCTCGATCACCTCATGACCGTAGTCGAAAAGGCGCTCGAAGTCCGCGAGCTGCGCGACGAGAACCTGAAGCTCCGCGAAGAGCTGGGCCGCCGGTACGCCTTCGACAACATTGTCGGCCGCAGCGCGCCTATGCAGGAGATCTTCGCCACCATCATGCGCGTGGCGCCCACCCGCGCCACCGTTCTGCTGGCCGGCGAGAGCGGCGTGGGGAAGGACCTGATTGCCCGCGCCATCCACTTCCATTCGCCGCGCCGCGAGCGTCCCCTGGTCAAGATCAACTGCACCGCCATCCCGGAAAACCTGATGGAGAGCGAGCTGTTCGGCTTCGAAAAAGGCGCCTTCACCGGCGCCATGAACTCCAAGCCCGGCAAGTTCGAGCAGGCCGATACCGGCACGGTCTTCCTGGACGAGATCGGCGACGTGCCGGCTTCCATCCAGGTGAAGCTGCTGCGCGTCCTGCAGGAGCGTGAGTTCGAGCGCCTGGGCAGCAACGTCACCCGCCACATTGACGTGCGCGTAGTGGCCGCCACCAATCAGGACCTGCGCGCCGCGCTGGAGCAGGGCACTTTTCGCGAAGATCTGTATTACCGCCTCAACGTGGTGCCCATCAATATCCCGTCACTACGCGAGCGCAAGGAAGATATTCCGTTTCTGGCGCAGCATTTCATCCGCAAACTGGGACCCGATACCGGAAACCGCGTGGAGGGGATCACCGACGCCGGCATCGCCAAGCTGATGGACTACCACTGGCCCGGCAATGTCCGCGAGCTGGAAAACGTGATCGAGCGCAGCATGGTGATGTGCTCCGGCGCGCGCCTGGATGCGGACGACATCAAGCTCGAGATGGCGCCGCGCGGCCGCGTGACGGTCGACCATTTCCTGCCCGAGGGCTTGACCCTCGATCAATACGAGCAGGAAATCATCCGCGAAGCCCTGCGCCGCGCCGACGGCAACAAGAGCCAGGCTGCCCGCCTCCTCGGCCTGACGCGCAACGCGCTCCGCTACCGCCTGACACAGATGGGCCTGGAGTCGTAACTCTGCCGTGCCGACAAGCGTATTATACTGGCGCTTCGACAAATTCTTTCGAGGAACCACGCAATGCGAACCCTTATTCTTGGTGTGATCGTGACCGCGGCGCTGATCATCCCGGCGCCCGCGCAGAATCATGGCAGCCCTTTCGTTGGCCGCTGGGACTTTGACCTCGCCGCGCCCCCCGGCCACAACTCCTGCTGGCTGGGGGTCTCCGAGAAAGAAGGCAAGCTGGACGTGTGGTTCCAGCCCACCGGGGGCAACGTCTACAAACTCGAAGATGTCAAAGCCGCGGGATCGCACCTGACCATGACCGTCTCTCCCGCCACCCCCGAACACAAAGCCACGGTGTGGGACCTCGAGGCTCGCGATGGGAAACTCGTGGGTCTGCAAAAGCGCGGCGGCCACACGATGCATTTAACCGGCGTGCGCGCGCCGGCGCTCGAACGCCATGCGCCGAAGGCGTGGTCGAAGCCCGAACCGCTCTTCAACGGCAAGAATCTTGAGGGCTGGGAGCCGATCGGCAACCCGGCCAATAGTCACTGGGTGGTGAAAGACGGACTGCTGGTGAACGAAGCGCACGGCGCGAATCTGCGCACCGTCCGCAAGTTTAACGACTTCAAGGTGCACTACGAAGTGAACTGTCCGGAGGATGGCAACAGCGGCTTCTACCTGCGCGGGCGGTATGAAGTTCAGATCGAATACGAGCCCTTGACGAACAATCCGCCGGAGCGCCGCATCGGCTCCATCTACGGCCGCATCGCGCCCGATCCCACGGTGCCGCGCACGCCGGGGAAGTGGGAGACCTTTGACGTCACCCTGGTTGGCCGCACCGTCACCGTGGTTCACAACGGCGTCCTCACCATCGACCATAAGCAGATCGAAGGCATCACCGGCGGCGCTCTGAATGCCGACGAGGGCCAGCCCGGGCCGTTCTACATCCAGGGCGACCACACCGGCGGCCTGCAGTTCCGCAATATCACCGTGTCCGTTCCCGAGCACTGACCGCGCCCGGCGCCCCGCCGCCCCAAAAAAAAACGAGCCGCCACGCTTCCGCGCACTTGACATCTGATTTCAATAGTACTAAAAATTTAGTATGCGTGCCCGAAGCAAGACCCTCACCGGCCAGGAACTGGAAATCATGAAGATCGTCTGGGAGCGGCGCGCGGCTACCGTGCGCGACGTCTACGAAGCTCTCCGGACCCGCCGCAAAGTGGCCTACACCACCGTTATGACCATGATGCAGATCCTGGAGCACAAGGGCTACCTCAGCCGGAAACAGGTGGAGCGCGCCTACGTCTACCGGCCCGCGCAGCCCCAGAAGCGCGTCATCCGCGCCATGGTGCGCGATTTTGTGGATCGCGTCTTCAACGGCTCGGCGGAGCCTCTGCTGGTGCACCTGATCGAGGACCGCCGCCTGACTCCGGACGAAATCGAGGAGATCCGCCGGCTTATCGGAGGGCGATAACATGGACGCCGCCCGCTGGCTCGGCAACCTCGCCGCCTGGAGCGCGCAGGCCGCCATCCTGATCGCGGCGGCCAGCCTGGCCGCCTGGGCCTTCCGTTTGCGCGCGCCCCGCGTGCGCTTGGCCTGGTGGCAGATCGTGCTGGCGCTCTGCGTCCTGCTTCCCGCCGTGGAGCCCTGGCGTGCCGCGCAGGTCGCATCCATTGCGCTCTCGTCCTCGGCGGCCCGGCCCACGGCTGCAGCCCACGCTTCGCCGCTGCTGCCTTGGCCCCTCGTGTTCCTCACCATACTGGCAGGCGGCTGCGTCGCGCGCGTCCTTTGGCTGGCTGTGGGCTTTGGCCGGCTGCGCCGCTGGCGCCGGACTGCCGGAGACTGGACCCAACTTCCCCCGTATCTCGCCGGCCTGCGCGCCGCCCTGGCTCCGCGCACTGCGTTCCGTCTGTCGTCTTCCATCTCCGGACCGGTCACGTTCGGGCTGCGTCATCCCGTCGTCCTCCTGCCGAGCCGTTTTGTGGCATTGCCTGCGGACGCCCAGGAAGCCATCGTATGTCACGAGTTGCTACATGTGCGCCGCCGCGATTGGCTACTCACCATCGCGGAAGAAAGCATCCGCGCCTTGTTCTGGTTTCACCCCGCCATCTGGTGGCTGATCAGCCGCATCCAACTGGCGCGTGAGCAGGCCGTCGACGCCGGCGTCGTGGCGTTCACAAAGAATCGTACGCAGTATCTGCAAGCGCTGCTGGCTATGGCCGGACACCAGCCAGCGCCCGATCTGGCGCCGGCCACACTATTCTTGCGAAAGCGTCACCTGAGAAGGCGGGTGGCGCTACTGCTCGAGGAGGTTCACATGTCGAAACGATCGCTCATTTCATTTTGCGCTGCCGGTAGCGGAGTTTTGCTGGCGGCCGGCTGGCTCGCGCTTCAGACGTTCCCGCTCCAGGCGGCGCCCGCCCCCCAGTCGTCGGACTCGGGGCCGGTGTACACCGTTGCGCCCAAGTACCCGCAGGCCGCGCGCGACAAGCATATCGAAGGCGACGTCGTGCTGCAGATCCAGATCGACGCCGATGGCCACGTCTCCGATGCGCAGCCGGTCAGCGGACCGGAGGAGCTGCGCGCCGCGGCGGTCGAGGCGGTCCTCAAATGGCGCTATTCGCCGAAGAACATGTCGCTGCCGGCCAGCTCCCAGGTCACTGTAGCGTTTAAACTGTCGAGGTCTGGCGACGCGGCTAAAATCCGCGTGGACCCTCAAGTCCAGCGCGCCAAGCTGGTATTTATGGTCCATCCTGTCTATCCTCCAGAGGCCAAAGCCAAGGGCATTCAGGGCGTGGTCGAGCTCCGCACGACGATCGGCAAAGACGGTCACGTGGAGGATGTTCAGGTGACCAGTGGCGACCCGGTGCTGGCTGCCGCGGCGGTTGAGGCGGTCCGGCAATGGCGCTATTCCACGACGCTGCTGAACGGCGATCCGGTGGCCGTGATCACCGACATCCACGTAAACTTCACGCTCGCAAAGTAGGCGTCAGCGCTTGTAGATGGTCCCGCCCTTCATCACGAAAGAGACCTTCTCGAGCACGCTGATGTCCTCCAGCGGATTACCCGGCACAGCCACGATATCGGCCAGGTAGCCGGGCTTGAGCACGCCGATCCGGTCCTGCCAGCCGAGCAGCCGCGCACCGTTCAGCGTGCCGGCTTGCAGGGCCGCCAACGGCGACATGCCGTACCGCACCATCAGCACGAATTCGCGCGCCTGCGTGCCATGCGGGAAGGGACCTACGTCGGTTCCCATGGCGATGGGCACCCCCGCGGCGAGCTGTTTGCGAAACTGCCGCGCGTGATATTCCAGGACCCGGCGTTCGTTCTCCGCTTGCTGCGGCGAAGCGGCGTGCTCGGCGAAGTACTCGATGATGGTGAAGGTCGGCACCGCGAAGATGTGCTTCTCGCGCATCAGCCGCATGGTTTCATCACTGAGCTGGAAGGCGTGGTCGATCGACTCGACTCCCGCCTGGGCGGCATACAGCGCGCCCGGCTCGCCGGTGGCGTGCACGGCCACCCGCTTGCCCACTCGCGCGGCTTCCTCAACGGCAGCGCGCAGCTCAGCCTCCGTGAACTGGTAAGGCGTCGAGAACTTCCCGTTCACCAGCGAGTCGCGGCCGGTTTCGTAAATCTTGGTGAAGTCCGCGCCTTCCTTATATTGTTCGCGGATCACCGTCACCAGTTCGAACGCGTTGTTGGCCCACGTGGCGTTGGGCAGCACGTGCTGGGCGGGGTTGAAATGGATGGCGTCTTCGTGGCCGCCCAGGATATCCACCGCGTTGCCGCTGATGCGCATGCGCGGGCCGGGCACCAGCCCCTGGTTGATCGCATTGCGCACCGCGGTGTCCGCCGAGCCTGCCCCTTCGGTCCCCATGTCGCGCTCCGCGGTGAAGCCCGCCATCAGGTCGGCCTTGGCTGCCAGCACCGCGAGGATGGTCCGGTGCGGCACGGATTCTTCCACCGTCTGCAAGTCCTCCGCGCCTGGATGCAGAAACAAGTGCACGTGCGCGTCAATCAGACCCGGCAGCAAAGTACGGTTGCCCAGGTCGATCGTCTCGGCGTCCGGCGGATGCGTGACCGTAGCGCCCACCTCCGCGATGCGCTCGCCCTTCACCAGCACCTCGCCCGGCGCCAGCATCTTGCCGGATTCGACGTCCAGCAGGCGCGCCGCGTGCAGCACGATGGGCTGCTGCGCAAAGGCGGCGCTCGTCGCCAGCAGCGCGGCATACAAAGGAAGCTTCGTCATGATGCAATGTTACTCCCCAGCCTTCTGCGCCACCAAACGTTCCAGCCTTATTCGTTGCCCGGGATTCCAATCCGGGAACGCTTCCACGTCCTCGAAGCGCACAATGTGCAGCGCGAGAAAGAGCTTCAGCAGGCGGTTGTCACGGTCGCTGCCGTTCTCGTAAACGAAGATGCCGCCTGGCGCCAGCGCGCGCTCGATGCGCTCCGCGTCGCGTGCTGTGGGCGGGCGGATGTACGTCATCACGATCATGTCCCACCGCCCCGTGCCGAAGTCGAAACGGTCGTCGCTCGCCACCAGCGCGTGAATCTTCACTCCGTTCCGGGCGGCGTTGGCGCGCGCCTGCCGCACGGCTTCATCGGACGGATCGAACCCCGTCACGTCCCAACCTTGCTTGGCGAGGAACACGGCATTGCGCCCCTGCCCCATGCCGATATCCAGAGCGCGGCCCGGCTGGCGACCCGCGACCGCACTAACCAGCAACGCGTTTGGTGTCTGCACGAAAATCGGATCGTGGCCGCCGTAGATTTTGTTCCATAACACCTTGACGCCATCCGGCCGCACGAACGCCAGGTGTCCCAGACGATCCGCCTCGCGCTCGGCGTCCGCGGGCGGCATCCCTTGCCGGATCAGGACGTCCCGGTAGGGCCGCAGCAATTCGGCTGGCTTGCTGTTGGGTGGTTGCGCGCGAAGCCAGGCGAGAAACGCCGTCCATCGCGCGTCTTCCTCCGGCTGCGCCAGCAGAAATGCGGCGGTGAGGCCAAGCCACATCCGGCGCGTCATGCGAGCAGCACTTTCATCGCGCCTTTCCGCGCGGCCCGTTCGAAAGCGCGCGGGGCGTCCGCCAGCGGTAACCGCTCCGAAATCATTTCTTCCACCGGAATCAAGTTGCGGCGCAGCAGATCGAGCGCCGGCTCGAAGCGTCCGCAGCGTGATCCGACCAGCGTAATCTCGTTGACGATGACCGGCGCGGTATCCACCCCCACCACTCCGTGCAGGGTGGATTTCAGGATCACCGTGCCGCGCGGACGCGTCATCCGCACCGCATCGCGGAACCCTTCCGGCGATCCGGTAGCATCCACCACCCAGTTGTACGCCGTCTCCGGAAGCGCGCCGCCCGCCACTTCGGTGCCAACGCCCGCCCGCATCGCGATCGCCAACTTCTCGCGATGCCGGCCGAACTGGTGCACGCGGTAGCCGTGCACATTCAGCACCAGCGCGATAAGCAGCCCGAGCTTGCCGTCGCCCAGCACGGCGATCTCAGCGGAGCAGGGCAGCGCCACCTGGTCCAGAATTTCGCAGGCCGCCGCCAGCGGCTCGACAAACACGGCGCGCTCGTCGGGCAGCCCATCAGGCAACGGGTGCAGGTTGCGTTCCGGCAGGGTCAGATATTCACGGAACGCGCCGGGATGTTTGACGATCCCGAGAACCGTGCGGTTTGGACAATGCCGCCCCAAACCGCGCGCGCACCAGGGGCACGCGCCGCACGCCAGGTTGATCTCGCCCACCACCCGCCGCCCCACCCAGGCCGGCGAATCCGCCTCTACCACCTCGCCTACGAACTCATGCCCGGGTGTGCCCGCAAACCCGTAATAACCGCGCTGCAGCTCGAGATCGGTGTTGCAGATGCCGCCGCACCGGAGACGGATCAGCGCGAAACCCTCCGGCCGCTGCGGCCGCGGCTCGTCGCGCACTTCCACATGCCCGTTTTCCAGGCGTACGGCCAGCATGGCAAAGCGTAGTATAACCGGCCCCGCCGCTATAATTAAAGTTCCATGCCCGCCGAGCTCATCTGCTTCGACGAACGCTGCCGCGCGCGTTTCCCCATCACCGATGTCATCTATAACTGCCCGCGATGCGGCGCCTTGCTCGAAGTGGCCTACCCCGCGCCAGCCGTCCCGCCCGACGCCCTAAAGCGCACTTGGCGCGAGCGCCGCGCATCGAACGCGCCTCTCGATCAAAGCGGCGTGTGGCGCTATCGCGAGATCATCCCATTTCTGGACTCCTTCGATCACATCGTGACGCTACGGGAGGGCAACACGCCGCTCGTTCCTGCGCCGCGCGCCGCCGCATATGCCGGCCTCGACGCGCTCACCTTCAAACATCAGGGTTTCAACCCCACCGGCTCGTTCAAAGACAACGGCATGACCTGCGGCGTCGCGCAGGCTCTGCGCCTGGGCATGCCGCGCGTGGCTTGCGTCTCCACCGGCAACACCTCGGCTTCCATGGCCGCCTATGCCAGCGCCGCCGGACTCGATCCGGTGGTCTTCATCCCCCACGGCAACATCGCCTACGGCAAGCTGGCCCAGGCGCTTGAATACGGCGCCAAAACCTTGCAGGTGGAGGCCAACTTCGATCAGATTCTGGCCCTTGTGCGCACGCTGGCTGAACGGCTGGGCATGTACCTGCTGAACTCCATCAACCCCTTTCGCATCGAGGGACAAAAAACCATCATCGTGGAAATGCTCGACCAGCGCGACTGGCGCCCGCCCGACTGGATCGTGCTCCCTGGCGGCAACCTGGGCAACACCTCGGCGTTCGGCAAAGCGCTGCGCGAGCTGCGCGCCTGGGGCTTCATCGGCCGCCTGCCCCGCTTGGCCGTGATTCAGGCGGAAGGCGCCGCGCCGTTCTACAATCTCGCGCGGGCGCACGAGCGCGGCTTCCACGCGGTCAGCCATCCGGAAACGCTCGCTACTGCCATCAAAATCGGCGATCCGGTCTCGTGGCCGAAAGCTCTGCGCGAAGTGACGTGTTCGGGCGGCGTGGTGGAGAAAGTGAGCGAGCAGGAAATCGCGGACGCCAAAGCGGTGATCGGCCGCTGCGGCATTGGCTGCGAGCCGGCATCGGCAGCGACGCTGGCCGGCATCCGCAAGCTCACCGCCGCTGGAGTGATTGCGCCTGCGGCAGACGTGGTGGCCGTCCTTACCGGCCACCTCTTAAAGGATCCCGACTACATTTATCGCTATCACACCGGGAAGCTCGAAGGGCCCGATGGAGCTGCTATTCAGCCACGCTTCGGGAACCAACCTACAGTAGTGCCGAACGATCCCGAAAGGATCTCGGCAGTCCTTGGCAATACCCCCAAATAGGGGTACACTCTACATCCCTCATTGGGGGTATTGTCCCGGATCTAACAGTTCTGGTATCGCTTGTTCATGGGTGCTGAAAACCTATCGAATCGCGAGTCCAAGATGCTTCACCAGCGTCTCACGGAGCTCTACTCGCGCCGGTCGACCGTGGAGGCCTTGATCCGCTACTTGGAAACGTATGCGGATTGCCAAGCTAAGCATGAGGGACAGGACCGCGTAAAGAATCACTGACAGCTTCGACTAAGGCTTCATAACTCATAGCACCCGGGTGATACATACGGACTACTCCCCGGCTATTCAACAGAACCAACGTGGGAGTGGTGCTGCAACCATATGCTTGGAAGTTGCGGTGACCGAGGGGGACAGGCATGTCCCCCAGCGCGCCGTAAAACCGCTTCCGCACTTGGTCGATATACAGGGTCTCGGCTGCCGGTGTGGCATCGCCTTCCGCTGTGTATCCATAGAGCTGCGTCGGTCCGATCAGCACCAGGCCTTGCGGGCCGTAATGCCGCATCAAGCGCGCCAGGATGGGCACTTCCGCCTTGCAGTCCGCGCACCAGTGCGCCCAAAAGAACAGCAGCACGGGATGGCCTTTCAAGGCCGCCAGTGACGGCGGGCGCTTGCCGAGCCAGTGGCCGACATCCAGAGGGGGCGCAGGCTTGCCGCGGAGCGTCAGCAGGTTGATGTTTTTCTGGATGCGCGGTTCGAGCGGCGACTGGCGCCAGGTGGTCAGCTCGTTCTTCAGGTAAGCGAGGGCCTGCTGGCGCTCTCCTTCCGCGGCCAGAACCTGGGCATGCACTTCGATCGCCGCGCCCAGCGCCGTCTCCAGCGCCGTGCCTCCCCCCCCGCTGCGCTTGAGAATCTCGAGCGAGAGTTTTCGCGTCTCGGTGGCGTATGCGTCCGCGCGGTCGTACTGCCGCGCGTCGAGCGTTCCCCGCGCCAGCCATGAGAGCGCCTCCGCCAGTTCCGGTGTCTCGCCGGCAGTCGCACGGTACGTCCGGATCTCCCGCTCGGCCAGCGCAAAGTTGCGCGCGTCCGACGCGGCTCGCACGGCATCCACAAGGCCGCCGGCCGCCAGCAAGGCCGGCGCTATCCCCAAAGCCAACGCCGCCGCGAGCGCCCGTTTCATGATGCCTGCGCCGCCGGCTGCTCGCGCAGCAGGTTCAGAAAAGCCTGCGCCGCCAGGTTGAATTTCTTGCGCTTCCGGTGCACAATCCCCACCGGGCGCAGCAGTTTCGGAGCGTGTAACGGCACAGATATAATGCGTCCCTGCTCGATCTCGGTCTGCATGGTGCGCGCTGGCAGGATGCTGATTCCGGATCCCAGCGCCACGGCCTCCTTGATGGTCTGGATATTATCGAATTGCATCACCATCCGGACCTCCACGCCGTGGTCGCGGAAGAAGCGGTCGATCTCCCGGCGGATCAGCAGGTCTTCGTCGAAGCCGATAAAATCCTGGCCATTGAGATCCGCGGGCTGCAACAGGCTCACGGCGGCCAGGGGATGCGAGGGCGCCATGGCCACCGCCATCTGTTCCTTGCGCCAGGGAATCACGGCCAGCTCGCGCTTGGCCACCGGGTAACTCACCAGGCCGAGATCGGCCTCGTCCGCCAGCACGGCCTCGTAGATTCTCTCCGGACGCAGATAATCAACGTGCAGTTGCGAATGCGGATAGCGATTCTCGAACTCAGTACGCAGGCGGGACATCTCCGAGAGCCCGATCGAGTAAATCGAAACCACGTGGACGGCGCCTTCGGCGTTCCCTTTGAGGCTCTGCAAAGCGGCCAGGAACTGCTCGTCGCGCCGCAGAACGTCGCGGCAGAAATCCGCGTACAGCTTGCCTGCGTCAGTGAGCGCCAACGGCCGCGTGCTGCGGTCGACCAGGGGCAGACCTAGGCGGCGCTCCAATTCCTGCACGTGCTGGCTGGCCGCCGACTGGCTGATGCCGCAATGCGTAGCGGCGCGGCTGATGCTCCTGGTTTGGGAGATTTCCCGGAACAGCTTGGCTTCGGATAAGTGCAAACAAAGCTATTTTAACATAAGTACAGCTTATGATCCCAGCCGTACAATAAAAGCATGTTCGAGATCCTCGAACACCCCGCCGACATCGGCTTTCGCGCCTATGGCAAGACGCGCGAAGAGTTGTTCGCCAACGCGGCGGTGGCCATGCTGTCGATCGCCTGCGAGCTCGACGACGTGGCGCCGTGCTCCGAGTATGCGCTCTCCGCCACGGGCGCGGACGAGGAATCCCTGCTGGTCGGCTGGCTGAGCGAAGTGTTGTACTGGTTCGATGGCAAACGCATCGCGCTGCGCGAATTTCGCGTAACCCACCTGGACGCGGCGAGCATTCGCTGCGCCGCGCGGGGCGAGCCGCGCGATGCCCAACGCCACCGGCCCAAGCTGATTGTGAAAGCCGTCACCTGGCACCAGTTGCGGATCGCCCGCGACGGAAACGGCTGGCAGGCGGAAGTATATTTGGATATCTGATGCCCGCGGCGGAACAGATCGAGGCCATTGACGCCTGGCGCTATCGCATCCCGCGCGACGAACGGCGGGGCATGCGCACGCACGTGGTAGTCTATGCGAGCGAAGCGCTCATGGCGCACATCCGCAAAGACCTGTCGCTCGAGCAGGCCATGAACGTGGCGGTGCTGCCCGGAATCGCGGGCCCCAGCCTGGCCATGCCGGACATTCATCAGGGATACGGATTCCCCATCGGCGGCGTGGCGGCTATGGACTTGGCCGACGGCGTGGTGTCGCCGGGCGGCGTGGGTTTCGACATCAACTGCGGCGTGCGCCTGGTGCGGACCACGCTCACCGAGGCTGATGTGCGCGCCCGTCTGCGGCCGCTGGTCGATCAGATCTTCCGCGATGTGCCGTGCGGCGCGGGGGGCACGGGCTTCATCAAGATTGGGCAGCAGGATCTGGATCGCGTGCTCACCCACGGCGCCCGCTGGATGGTGGAAAACGGGTACGGCGAAGAGCGTGACGCGCGTTTCGCCGAAGCCGGCGGCGCGTTGGAGGGCGCCGACCCAGCTGCGGTCTCGGCCCGCGCCCGCGAGCGCGGCCTGCCGCAACTGGGTACGCTCGGCAGCGGAAACCACTTCCTGGAAGTGCAATTCGTGGAGCAGGTCCTCGACCCCGCCGCGGCGCGCGCCTTCGGTCTCCGCGTAGGGCAGGTGGTGGTGCTGATTCATTCCGGCTCGCGCGGCCTGGGCCACCAGGTGTGTACCGATTACGTTGCCGAAATGAACCGCGTGATGCCTAGGCACGGCATCACGCTCCCCGACCGGCAGCTCGCCTGCTGTCCCATCCGCGCGCCCGAAGGCCAGGCGTACCTGGCAGCCATGTGCGCGGCGGCAAATTTCGCTTGGGCCAACCGCCAGGGCA
>Ga0335078_10000957_pt1 | contig 43869 bp, 38 predicted proteins | sample Lox_Sample_32_FD_206711 | JGI IMG/M metagenome (GOLD analysis project Ga0335078, IMG submission 206711) | Soil microbial communities from Loxahatchee National Wildlife Refuge, Florida, United States - Lox_Sample_3.2 | ecosystem: Environmental > Terrestrial > Soil > Wetlands | place: USA...
GAGAGCCCGCAAGAATGCCTCCGACGGCAGACTGAGCCGCGAAGATTTGAAGAGAGGGGGACCAAAGTTTGAATGAGCAGTTGGCAGAACTCCACGTCCGAAACCCACCCCTGTTATGTGGGTGCCCCCACATAAGACCTGTGATTAGACTAGCAGCGAAATTTCCGCCGCCAATACAGGCATCACTGTATTTTCAAGAACATGCGACGCTTACGGCATTGAGAGGCCGCGCGAGGGCTTCGTTCAACAAAGCGAAGCAAATTGTTTCAGTCCAATCCTAATCATGGGCGCTTCGATATTTCGCGCCGCCGCTCTTCGGCCCACTTGAAAAAACTCAGCAGCCGCGCGCGTTCGCGCCAGGTGAGCCGGAAAAATGTCCGCGCGTCGCTGGGCGCGGCTTCGGGACCGAAAAATGTTTCCATGCGCCAACGAATATACGGACTGCGCCACGGACGCAGGCGATATCCTTTCGACGCAATCCAGTAGAAACGAAGCGCAGCAAGTATCATCTATCTGCGACGACCACTGCGGAGATGATAACCGGGCGGGGAAGAGAAACAAAACCGAGAGGAAACAAAACGGCGCCGCCCCGCGATTTACGGAACGGCGCCGTAAAAAAACTACGAAAGCGACGATACAACGGTCTTAACTTCGGTGTAGGCCTCCAGCACGCCGTGACCGCCTTCACGTCCCCATCCGGATTGCTTGTAGCCGCCGAACGGCAGCGCCGGATCGAACACGTTGTAGCAATTCACCCAGACGGTGCCGGCGCGCAGCTTTGCGGCGAGCGCATGTGCCTTCTTCACGTCGCTCGTCCAGATGCCCGCCGCAAGACCGTATATGGAATCATTCGCACGCGCGGCGATTTCATCCAGGTCGCTGAACGGCGTGGCGATCACCACCGGCCCGAAGATTTCTTCCTGCACCACCTTCATATTGTCATTCGTGTTCACCAACACCGTCGGCTTCACGAAATAACCCTTGTCGCCGTAGCGTTCGCCGCCGGTCACGGCCTTGGCTCCCTGTTGCTTGCCGGAATCCAAATAACCGCAAACGCGATTGAGCTGTTCTTCCGACACCAGCGGGCCCATGTCGCTTTCCGGATCGAATCCCGGCCGCACGCGGATTTTTTCCGCGCGCTGCGCCACGCCGTCCACCACCTTGTCGAAACTCTTCTTTTCGATGAAAAGCCGCGAACCTGCGCAGCAGCACTGCCCGTGATTGAAGAAAATCGCCGACGCCGCGCCGCGAATGGAAGCGTCCACGTCAGCGTCGTCGAACACAATGTTCGGAGATTTGCCGCCAAGCTCCAGCGAAACGCGCTTCAAATTTCCGGCCGCTGCCGCGAGAATCAGCTTGCCAACTTCCGTCGAACCGGTGAATGCAACCTTGTCCACGTCCGGATGCGCGGAAATCGCCGCGCCCGCTTCACCAAAGCCGGTGACGATGTTCACGACGCCGTCCGGAAATCCAGCCTCCTGGATAAGCTCGCCAAGCCGCAGCGCGGTGAGCGGCGTTTGTTCCGCCGGCTTCAGGACAATCGTGCAACCCGCGGCCAGCGCAGGCCCTAGCTTCCACGCGGCCATCAGCAACGGAAAATTCCACGGAATAATTTGACCGACCACGCCGACCGGTTCGCGTTGCGTGTACACGAGGAATTTATTCGGGGCAACTCGCGCCAGCGGAATTGAGTTGCCCTCGATCTTCGTCGGGAAACCGGCGTAGTAGCGGAAGTGCTCCACGCTCAGCGGCAGATCCGCCACGCGTGCGACCTTCAGCGGCTTGCCGTTGTCCAGCGATTCGAGCTGCGCGAATTCCTCCAGGTTCTTTTCCAGCAGATCCGCCAGCTTCCAAATCAGTTTTGCCCGCTCCGCTGGAGGCATGACGGCCCACGGGCCTTTTTCAAACGCGGTGCGTGCCGCGGCGACCGCGCGGTTGATATCTTCCTTTTCGCCTTCCGCGATGTGCGCCAGCACTTCGCCCGTGGCGGGATTGTAGGTGGGGAAAGTTTTTCCGGAAGCGGCGTGCACCCATTTGCCGTTAATCAGAATTTTGTGTTTGCGAGCGACGAAATTTGCGGCTCCAGAATCGATAGTCGGAGCGGTGACTGCTGTTGCCATTGGGAAGCTCCCTTCACTGCGATGAGGTCAACGGCGCGGAATTCACCTGCAGCCGTATCTGTGGAAGTTACACCCGCGAAAAGTGAATTTCAAGGCGCGATGCGGTGTTCATCTGCTGCCGGGACGGCGGAAGCAGATGTTGCGGGCGTTTCCTCGCGCCTGAAGCAAAGTTCGGGTAAAGGTAGCCTCACATATGTCGCGATTATCGCCCCAAATGCGTAAGAAATTCCGACGATCGCCGGAACGACTACGCGAAATTGCGCCCCGAATCGAACGAATTGCGGACCGACGGTGAGGCTCGCCAAATCTTGCCAAGTGAGCCTTGCAGGGAGGCTAAAGCCTCCACTGAAATAATACCGGAAAGCTTCTGACCAATCGCTCCGGAAAGGCATCGTCGGATACACGCCTGGTCCTGCAAAAACGATCGCAAGCGCCAAAATCAATACAGGGACTATCCACACGTATCTGGAAACTCGACTGCGAAGAAATCTAGCGCTGATGAGGCCAACAATTAGCCCCACCGGAATTGAGGCCGCGAATTCGTGAGCGGCATAGTATTGGATCGTGCCAGCGGTGGAAGGGTGGTGAAGCCAAATAAGGAGATCATCGTGCACGAAATACAGCACCCATTCCACCGTCGACCTTGCGACATAATAAACAACGGCGAGGTGTATCAATCCTTGCAAGATAATGGGGAGTGTTCGCGCACTCACCTGCGCTCGTTGCCTGCCAAACCACGAAAAGACGCGTAGCATCCGCAGAGTATCGGTGCTAGCCCCGCATATTGCAAGATCCCCAACTGCTTGTCAGAGGGTTAACTACGCCTTCATCCGCCGCACCCAAATGCGGCTCGTAGCGGGCGCGCCGAGATGAATTTTTCGACCATTGGTGACAAGCAGCATGGTCTGGTCGTATTCCAGCCGGTTAATCCGTAGGCGCACGCCGGGTTTCAACCCAAGCGCAGCCAGAAATTGCAGAAACTTTGGGTCCCGCTCGTAGACGCATAGAATTTCCACTGATTCGCCCGCTGAAATTTCGCTGAGCTGCACCGCTCCCTTCCGGCGGCGAAGCTTTGTAAGCCCCCCCAGCAACGGAACTCCATGCGGGCAAACGCTATCCGCGCCGAACCGCGCAAGCAGCAGCGATTCCACTTCGGGCGATATGCCGTGCTCGAGCCGCTCGGCTTCTTCGTGAGCCTTTTCCCAGTCCAGGCCAATAATTTCCGTAAGCAACTTTTCGGCCAGCTGGTGGCGCAGAGCGAGGTGCTGTGCGATACCGCGGCCCTTGGCCGTCAGCCGTATGCCGCCGTCGCGCGAAACGCTCAGGTAATCGTCGCGCGTCATGCGCTTCAGCGCCGCGGTCACGGCCGGCGGCGTGACGCCCAGCTGTTCCGCCACACGCGCGCTGATGGGCGTTTCTCCGTCTTCGAGCATCTCCCAGATGGCCTTCAGATAATCTTCCTGGGAGACGCTGGTCTTTTCGCGCCGCAAAATCCCTCCTCAGTAGGTAAGAACCGGACGCGCCGGTGTCCCGCCGCGCCGTGCGCGAAGCCGCGCTGCGAATTCCGCCATGCGCGTCTCAATTTCATCGCACGTGTCGCGATATTGTTCCACTTGATCGCCGTAGGGATCCTGCACGATCCAGTCTTCCGTCTTCCCTTCTTCGGCGCGAAAAATGCGATGCGCTTCCGTCCCAGTCATATTGATGATGATGTCCGCGTTCCTGCGCATCGCGCCGGTGATCGACTTGGATTGCAGCCCTTCGATTTCGATCTCGCGTTCCTGCAAAACTTGTTGCGTCAGCGGCGCGACGAAGCCCAGCGCCATCGTGCCCGCGCTGGTCGGCGCGATTACGTCTGACGCGGTGTGGCGCGCGATCGCCTCCGCCATGGGGCTGCGGCAGGAATTGCCCAGGCACACAAACAGCACGCGAAACTTCACCGCGGACGTGATTTTATTTGCCATTGCGCGCCATGCGAAGGAAATATTCGTGGACGGTGGGGTCGGATGTCAACTCCGGGTGAAACGTGGCAATCAGCATTTTGCCCTGCCGGACAAGCACAGGATGGCCTTCCGATTCAGCGAGAACTTCTACATCGCGCCCGACTTCTTCGATGATCGGCGCGCGGATGAAAACCATCTCCAGCGGACGCGGGCTGATCTTCGTGACGCCTTCGCGCACTTCGCTCGCCAGCTGGCGGCCGTAGGCGTTGCGCGCCACGACGATATCGGCGATGGCTAGAGAATCCTGCGGAGGATTCTTGACTTCGCGCGCGAGAAGAATCGCGCCGGCGCACGTGCCGAAAACAGGATGTCCTTCGCGCACGAATTGCTTGATTTTCTGATCGAGCCCTTCTTCGCGAAGGAATTGAAGCTGCGTGGTGCTTTCACCGCCGGGCAAAACCAGCGCGTCAATGCCCCGCATCTCACTCACAGTGCGGACGAAGACCACATCAGCCCCCGCGCGCTCCAGAGCAGCGCCATGAGCTTCGTAATCTCCTTGAACGGCAAGGACACCCGCTTTGATCGGCATCTTGATCGACGCCCAGGTAGGAACCTTTTCCGGCATTGAGGGGCGTCTACCAGCCGCGCGTCTGCAGCAGATCTTTTTCTTCCAGCTGGCGAACGTCGATTCCCTTCATGGCCTCGCCGAGCTCTTCGCTCGCTTCCAGAACGGCCTTGGGATCATTGTAGTGCGTGGCCGCTTTCACGATGGCCTTGGCGCGCACTTCGGGATCGGACGATTTGAAAATTCCGGAGCCGACGAAAACCGCCTCTGCGCCCAGTTGGCGTACCAGCGCTGCGTCAGCCGGTGTGGCGATACCCCCCGCGGAAAAATTCGGCACTGGAAGTTTGCCGTTCATAGCCACCTGGCGAATCAAATCGAGCGGCGCACTGTGTTCCTTGGCGGCGTGCATCAGTTCATCGCCGCGCATCGTGGTCAGCCGACGCATTTCTGTGATGATGGTGCGCATGTGGCGCACCGCTTCCACGATATTTCCGGAGCCCGCCTCGCCCTTGGTGCGGATCATCGCCGCGCCTTCCGCGATGCGCCGCAGCGCTTCACCCAGATTCCGCGCGCCGCACACGAACGGCACCTTGAAATCGTGCTTCCAAACGTGATTTTCCTCGTCGGCCGGCGTGAGCACTTCGCTTTCGTCGATGAAATCCACCTCCAGCGCTTCCAGCACCTGAGCTTCAGCAAAATGGCCGATGCGGACTTTCGCCATCACCGGAATGCTCACGGCGCTCATAATCTCGCGGATGATCTTCGTGGACGCCATGCGCGCTACGCCGCCTTCCTTGCGAATATCTGACGGCACGCGTTCCAACGCCATCACCGAGCACGCGCCCGCCTTTTCCGCGATCTCGGCCTGCTCGACGTTGGTGACGTCCATGATGACGCCGCCCTTCAGCATTTCCGCTAAGCCGACCTTCACGCGCCACAGGTCCTGCTCCGGCCGCGCCGGTCGCACAAGTTCAGTCACTTCCGCCGGGCCGCGCGATTCCGCCAGCGGAATTGGCTTTGCGTTGGGTTTCTGCGGCGGTCTGCCGTTGCTTTTGCTCCTGTCTCGTCCGTTGGGCTTTGCCATATCTGTCTCCTTCAGAATTTTTCACAAATGACATCCCACAAACTCTTTCATGGCGCAACGATTCGCGATGTTACGTCTTCTTCACCAGCCGAGAGGGATCGATAACCACGAATCTCCCGTGTCCGCGCGCCAGCACCGCTCCCTCGGCGTTCCGAATCTCGGCGGCATGATACATTTGCCGGCCGATGTGCTTCGTCTCGTGCGCTTCCACAAAAATATCCTGATCCACGTGAATGGGCTTCAGATATTCAATCGTCAGCTCGGCAGTCACCGCGCGAACATCTCGCAACCTGCAGAGCTTGCCCATCGCTTCATCCAGCACAGTGGCGATGATTCCGCCGTGCAAGACGCCCATGCTGCCCTGAAAATCTGCGCCGATACGCAACTTGCCCGTCACGCGCCCGGTCGAACTGTCAGCCTCAAACGCCAGTTTCATGCCGTGCGCGCTCGCGCCGCCGCAGCCAAAGCAACTGTTGTCCGGATTCGGCGGAAACTTTCTGATGTTGCCGTCCACGCCGGCGGCTGCGCTGGTTTCCGTCATACAAGCGCCACCCGATCTTCTTCCACGCGACGGCCACCGCGATGCCGCTTGCGCATTTCCTGGCGCAGCAAGTCTGCAAACGTAGCAATTCCACGGGCGATGTGGCGCTCGTCCACGTTGCTGAAGCTCAACCGCAATGTGTTCGGCTGCGGATTTAGGAGGAAAAAATACCGGCCCGGTGCAAACAGTACGCCGCGCTCGCGAATGTGAATGAGTAGCTCGCTGGAATCAAAGCCCGGAGGCAATTCCAGCCACAGGCACATGCCCCCCGTTGGATGCGACCATCGCACGCCTTCGGGCATGTGGCGCTTCAGCGCGGACTGCATGGCCGCCAGCCGCCGCGCGTAGACCTTGCGCATTTTTGAAATGTGGCGCGTCAGCAGCTTGCGATTCATAAACTCGGCCAGAATCGCCTGCGCCAATTGATCTGCATGCAGGTCGGAAGTTTGCTTCACCAACCGCAGCCGCTCGATCACCGGCGCCGCCGCAACCACCCAGCCGACGCGCAAACCCGGAAATGCGACTTTCGAGAAGCTGTCAATCTGAATGACCATGTTCGAGCGATCGAGTTGTTTCAGCGGAGGAACGCGTTGCCCTTCCGCTTGCAAGCGGGCGTAAATATGGTCTTCAACGACCGGCACTTGATACCGCGTGGCAATCTCCAGAATGCGCTTGCGCGTCGCGACCGGAATCGTGACGCCCGTCGGATTCTGAAAATCCGGCGTCAGAATCATCAGCTTCACGCGATTAGAAAGCAGCGTCGCTTCGAGCGCCGCCACATCAACGCCGGGAACTGTCCCCTCTTCCGATTCCGTGTGTACCGGCACACCCAGGCAGCGCACACGCGCCGCGGCAAACAGCGCAATCGCGCCGGGATACGCGGGGTTTTCGAGCACCACGGAATCGCCGGGACGCAGGAACGCCTTGCAAAGCAGGTCCAGCGCCTGCTGGCAGCCGCCGGTGATCAGAATATTTTCATCTTTGACGGCCAGCCCTTCGCTGCGAAGCATTTCCACCAGCGCCCGCTTCAGTGGTGGATAACCATCCGAAGGACCGAGCTGTAAGAGATCCACTCCTTCACGCTTCATCACCGTATTGCAGCACTGCATCAATTCTTTCACTGGAAAAAGTTTCGCGTCCGGCCGTGCGGCCACGAACGAAATGCTGTCGCCGACCGCAGGTTGCGCCAGCCGGCTGATCAAATCTTCGCCACGCTCATCCGCAAAAAGCGATTCCCAGCGCACGTGCCCATTTCCATTCACCGTCGGCGGCGCCGGCGTGATCTTCAGGCCGTTGCCATCGCCGCAGATGAATGTCCCGCGGCCCACATGGCCCTGAATCAATCCTTCCGATTCCAATTCCGCGTAAGCATTTGCGACCGTCGTTCGGTGAACGCCGAGTTGAATGGCGAGCTCTCGCGTCGGCGGAATGCGGTCGCCAGGCCGCAAATCGCCGCCGTGCACCAGCGCGCGCACCTGATCGCACAGCTGTACGTACAGTGGAATATGGCTTTCGAGTTGGAGTTGAAGTGGCAGCATTGGCTCTGTGGGATGCCAATTTACACGGTTATTATGGCGCGTAAAGAGCCAATTTGTCTATTGGGAAACGTTGCGGATCGGCGCGTCGCCGCGAAGCCGGAATCGCTGGATTTTGCCCGTCGCCGTTTTCGGCAGCGCATCGAGGAATTTGATTTCCGCGGGACATTTGTAATGTGGTAGCCGACCCTTCACGAACTCTTTCAATCCCCCCGCGAGCGCTGGCGTTGGCGCCACATCCGGTGGGACCACGATGAAAGCAAGCGGCCGCGTGAGTCCGTCCGCCTCAATTACCGCGACCACCGCCGCTTCCACAACGCACGGGTGGCCGAGAAGCGCGTTTTCCACCTCCGTCGGCGCCACCCACATGCCCGCGACCTTCATCATGTCGTCCGCGCGGCCGCAATAATGAAAATATCCGTCCGCATCGGCGTAGAACTTGTCCCCCGTCACAACCCATTCGCCGAGCTTCGTTCGCGCGGTGAGCTTCGGAATGCCCCAATACTCCGAGAAGGCGCTCTGGCCGTTGACAAGCAAATTGCCGATCTCCCCGTTCGCCACTGGCCCGCCGCTTTCGTCCACAATCTTTGCTCCATAACCCGGAACCGGCACGCCGCAGCTCCCTGCCCTCGCGCGGCCGGGCTGCGCGGAAAGAAACATGTGAAGCATTTCCGTCGAGCCAATGCCGTCAAGAATTTCCAAATGGAATCGCGATTTGAAACGCTCGAAAATCTCAGGAGGCAATCGTTCTCCAGCCGAAACCGCCAGTCGCACGGAAGAGAAATCGACGGCAAGACCGCGCTCGCCTTCGTTCAGCAGAGCGGCATAAAACGTAGGCACGGCGAAAAAGATTGTCGGGCGATACTTCGCCAGCAACGCCGCCGCCCGCTGCGGCCGAGGCTTTTCCGGATCGAACACGGTGGCCGCGCCGACCGAAAACGGAAAGTACGACCCGTTGCCGAGCCCGTACGCAAAATAAAGTTTGGAGACGGAATACGTCCGGTCGTTCGCACGAATGCCAAGCACCTGATATGCATAGCAGTGCGACGTGACGAGCATATCCTGATGCCGGTGCACCGCGGCCTTGGGCGACCCACCGCTGCCCGAGGTGTACAGGAAAAACGCCGCGTCAGTTGCTCGTGTGGACGGCAGATTTTCCGGCAGTGCCGCCTTTTCGGCGATCCATTCACGCCACGCCTTCCAGCCGCGCGGCGTGTCTGCTGCTTCTCCCACAAACACGCTTTCGACAGAACGGCCGGCCTTCGCAGCCGCCACGCTGAATTCTGCCACCGCAACAGCGTGAACAATCGTAAATTCCGCGCCTGAATCACGAATGTAGTGCGCGTAGTCATCCTTCATCGCGAATGGATTCACCGGCACCGAGATCGCACCAATGCGTGCCGCTCCGAAGAACGCCGCGACGAATTCAGCCAAATCCGGCAGAACAAGCAGCACGCGCATGCCGGGCCGCACGCCGTCGCGCCACAGCGCCACCGCCACGCGAAGAGTGAGCTGGGCGAGCTCGCGATAGCTGACCGCCTCCTGCTCACCGAGAATGGCTATGCGATCCGGATGAAGCGCAGCGGGGCGCTCGATAAAATGTTCAGTGATGTTGAATTGTGCTGGGATTGCGAGCGCTTTTGCGGCGTCCGGCATGGCGGTATTCTACGCTGCCGCGTCTGCGTTGCCACAGAAAGCAAAACCCCGCGCCTGAGCGACGCGAGGTTCAATGCCAAAACCAGTTGGACGGTTATTTCGCCGAAGAATCAGACTGCCCGAGTTTCCGCAAACGCTCTTGCAATTTGCGGCGCAGCACGGCGGGGGTGTTCGGATTGAACGCCACCAGATACCACAGCGGCTGGCTGCGATCGCGCGCCAGCCACGCAAGCGTCGCCGCGTCCGTATTCGGGTGCCGCGCCACATTTTCGCGAATCGCCGCGTATGGATGCTTCGCCAAACGCGCCAGCGTCTTCGCCGAAACCCGCGGATGCTCGCTGATGAGCCGCAGCAAATAATAGTCATGTTCTGGAGCTTCGCGCGCAAGCTTCTCCAGTTGTTCGGACTTCGTATCCGAGCTCAGCACCAGGCCAATCTTCAAATCCCAATCTTCGTTGACGGAATTCAATTCCTGCGTGCGGCCGTGGATCAGTTGCTCCAGCACGCGCCGCTCCTGCTCGAATCGCGGACGCGAAACATTTGTGTTTTCGATGGAATCGAGCACGCGCAGCAGGTGCTGCCGCTCGCCGAAAACGATCTGCGTCGTGCGGCCGGTGTGGTGCTTTTCAGAATGCTGCAATAAGTCGGAGCGTCTCATTTCCCCCTCATGAACGCGCAAAACCGGACGCGACTCCGGATGCGGCAAACCATATTATCGAGCCTATTCATAGGAGCGTCTAGGCCACGCGGCCTTCCGCGTTCCTTGATTGCAATACGCCGCGGGTTCCTGCGGTCGTTGCTTGCGGGGCCGCGCCGGAAAAGGTAACTTGGAAATTGGAGAGTGAATCGCTTCTCAGGAGAACGATGAATGTCGGCTTTTGAAGAACACAAGGATGAGCTGGAACATTACGAGCAGATGCTGGGGCACCATCGCGGGCGGCTGGCCGTATCACTGGATCGCGTGACGAGCGCGATGGTACTGGTCGGCCAGCACGGCGTCTACTGTCACAGCTACAGAAATCCGCAACTTCCCGCCATGGATATTCAAATCGTGCAACGCGAGCTGGCCAAAGCGAAAGAGTTGATTCAGAGTGTGATGGAAGAACTGCGCAGCGAGCGCGAGCAACGCCTTCGCGCTCAGTAAAGGACTTGCTCAGTAGAAAATTCTCGCCGCGCCACTGCCCTGCCGGCGCAGCTGCAAGACCTCACCGATCAAATTTCAGACACGCCGCAAAAATGGATTCGTCTCGCGCTCTTCCCCAATCGTAGTTGCCGGGCCATGGCCGGGATAGACAATCGTGTCATCCGGCAGCGTCATCAATTTAGTTTGAATCGAGCGCAGAATATCTTCAGGTGAGCCGCCCCACAGGTCCGTGCGCCCGATGCTGCCGGCGAAAAGAGTGTCTCCGGCAAATAAAACATTCGGCGATTCCAACGCTGCGCGCGAACGCGTATCCGTGCGGGATGCTTCGTGAGGTGCCAGAATCCGCGTAGCCTCCTTCGGCAAAAAAAGACACACGCTGCCCTCGGTGTGGCCGGGCGTGTGAATCACGCGCAGTTCGTAATTTCCCCACTTCACCGTGGTGCCTTCGCGCAGAAATTCATCCACCTGCGCAATCGCGGGCATTGGCATCCGAATCCATCGCGCCTGCGCTTCCATCGTGCCGTAAAGCACAAGATCGTCTTCATTCATCAGCACCGGCGCCCCGGTCGCGTCGTGCATTTTTTTCAGCCCCCCAACGTGATCGATGTGCGCGTGCGTGTTCAGGATGGCTACGACTTTCAGCTTGTGCCGCGCAATCACTTCCAAAATGCGCTCCACCTCGTCGCCCGGATCGATCACGATGGCCTCGTGCGTGACCGGGTCACCGACGACGTGACAATTGCACTGCAGCAATCCCACCGGCAGGATTTCGTGAATCAGATCTCTTTCCCGCAGAATTCCGGCTTGATTAGGTGTGGCGGGCGGCAATCAATCTTCCTCGCGAAGAAGTATAACATTGCGCGATTCCCTGCCGGGCAGCAGTTGGATATATAGTGGTTGGCGTTCTGCCGCCCGTTTTTTCGCCACGATGATGATCGATACTCCATTGCGCGCAGGGCACGAAGCCGCCGGCGCACAACTCGGCGAATATTTTGGCTGCGTGCTGCCCGCGCGATTCACCGAGCCGCGCGAAGAATATCGCTTTGCGCGCGAGACGGCCGCCGTCGCCGACAAAAACTATCGCGCATTTTTCAATTTCACCGGAGCGGATCGCGCGCGCTATTTGAACGCTGTCCTGACCAACAACATTCGCGATTTGCAGCCCGGCCAGGGAAACACATCACTGTTGCTCACTCCGCAGGGACACATTCTGGCGGAACTTGACGTATACGCTTTGGCGGACCGGCTGCTTGCCATCACGTATGCGATGATTCGCGAACGCGCCGCTGCGCATCTGGAAAAGTTCATCATCATGGATGATGTAACTCTCGAAGATGTTACGAACCAGCTCGGCGTCGTGTCCATGGAAGGACCGTCCACGCCGGAAATTCTCGCGAATCTCGGCGCGCATCAGTGGGATGTGCTCGGCAAGTTGGGCCACGCGGAAATCCTGCTGCGCGGAATTGACTGCCGCATGGTCCGGCGCTCGCCCGGCGGCGTGCCAGGAGCTGAATTCATTGCCAGCCGCGCCGTGCTTCCGCAATTGTGGCAGTTGCTTGTCGAAGCCGCGCGCAAACACGGCGGCGGGCCCATCGGTTACGAAGCGCTGAATTCCTTGAGACTCGAAGAAGGCATTCCCTGGTTCGGCTATGATTTTGATGAGGCGGTGATTCCCCACGAAGCCGGCATCGAGATATCGCACATAAATTATGGCAAGGGCTGCTACACCGGCCAGGAAATTGTGGAGCGCGTTCGCTCGCGCGGCCACGTGAATCGCAAGCGCGTCGGTGTCGCGTTCGCGGGCGAGGCGATTCCCGCGGCGAGAACGCTGCTGCTTGCCGGCGGCGCGGAAGTCGGCACCGTCACGCGCGCGGGATTTTCCTACAAACTCGGCCGGCCCATTGGCATGGCCTACATCCGCCGCGAACACAATAATCTCGGCAGCAAGCTCACCTGGTCCGGCGGAGACGCCGAAGTGATCGAGCTGCCACTGAAGTGAAGTCGCTTTCATTTCGTTCTATTGCCGGAGGGCACATGGCGTGGCTGCTGCTGTTCGTTGCGGGACTGTGCGAAGTGGCGTGGGCAATCACGCTGAAATATACGGAAGGCTTCACGCGGCTCTGGCCTTCCGTCGGAGTCTTCACAGGGGGGATCATCAGCGTCTATCTGCTCGGCATGGCCAGCAAGCAACTACCGATCGGCACGGCCTACGCGGTCTGGACCGGAATCGGCGCGGTTGGCACAGCGCTGCTCGGCATTGCGATTTTCAATGAGCCGCGCACGGCGCTCCGCTTGGGATGCATCGCGCTGATCGTGGCCGGCATCATCGGCCTTCGATTGATTCCAGTGAAGTAAACGATTGTCGTGAGCGAACGAATTCGAGGCTCGAGGTTTACCGCGGGTCAACTGGCGATATTTAACGCCCGCTTGAAGCTTCCACGTTCCGCCTGAATTTTCTTCTGCAGCTGCAAAATCGAAAATAGCAGCGCTTCCGGACGCGGCGGGCAGCCCGGCACATACACGTCCACCGGGATCACCTGATTCACTCCCTGCACGACGGCGTAATTGTTGAACACTCCGCCCGACGTGGCGCACGCGCCCATGGATATCACCCACTTCGGCTCCGGCATTTGATCGTAAAGCTGCTTGATCACCGGCGCCATTTTCACGGACACGCGGCCGGCGATGATCATCAAGTCCGCCTGGCGCGGCGACGGCCTGAAAACTTCCGAACCGAATCGCGCCACATCAAATCGCGCGGCGGCCATGGACATCATCTCAATCGCGCAGCAGGCCAGTCCGAAACCGAGCGGCCAGATCGAACTCTTGCGCGCCCAGTTGATGGCGTTATCCAGCTGCGTGAAGATTACGCCCTCGTCGGCAAGCAACTTGCCGACGTCTTCCGGACTCTCTAGCGTGACGTTTTTTCCAAGCGAAATGCTCATCGCGCTTTGACACCTCTTCTCCACTTTCTATTTTCGCACAGCCGAGATGCACCCACAACTGCGCGCACACCGCTCTCATAAAAAAGAGATGCTCCCGCGCGGGAGCATCTCTCTCAGGGCGTTCGATTTTTCGGGGCTTTCGCAGCGAGCAAACTATTTCCCGTGCTGCGTGCGTCCATTGTGCTTATCTCGATAGATGTTTTTGGAAAGTTTGTTCTGCTGCTGATTCACCTGCTTCTTTTCGTTGTTGGTCAGGTTGCCGCCGTTGGCCTTGCGATCCTGGCGCACCTCGTGGTTCAGCCGCGCCTCTTTCGTTTCCAGGTTCGCCGTTTCGCCGGCCGTCAGTTGCCCGCTCTTCACTCCCTGCGCGATGCGATCCTGCTGGTTTTCCTTGCGTTGCCCGATCGTGCCCGGAGGTGGAACTTTCGCTCCCGTCTGTGTCGCGGTATTCGCCGAAGCCGTCGTGCTCGCCGCCGACGCGCTTGTAGAAGTTGATGTGGAGGTTTGCGTTTGTGTCTGCTGGGCGTTTGCCTGCACTGCCGCGATCGAACCTGCCAGAACCACTGCAAGAGACAGTGTCATCCATTTGCTGCGATTGCCTTTCATTAGACCACCTCGCTCTTTCGATTTAACTGCTTTCGTGTTTCTGTCTCTGCCCACTTGTGAAACACCGGCACGCGGCCAAAGTTTTTTGGTTGTCTGGAATTGTCAAAAAAGGCGCAACACACCTGAACAGCAAAAGTTGCGAATTAGGAGTGAAGAAGCGCGTCTAAGACGCGCGCCGCTTCGCGCGGAATATAAATGTTACAGCGCAACTTTTCGCAAACGGAGTGAGTTAAATATTACAGAGACAGAACTGAAGCTCATCGCGGCGCTGGCGATCATCGGATTCAGCAGCAAACCGAAAACAGGAAACAACACTCCCGCTGCGATGGGCACACCCAGCGCGTTGTAAATAAAAGCGAAGAGCAGATTTTGCCGGATGTCACGCATCGTGGCCCGGCTCAGCCGGCGCGCGCGGACAATGCCGCGCAGATCTCCGCGCACGAGCGTGATGCCCGCGCTTTCCATCGCCACGTCCGTGCCGGTTCCCATCGCGATGCCAACGCTCGCCGCGGCGAGTGCCGGCGCATCATTAATCCCGTCGCCCGCCATCGCGACGGTTCGTCCCTGCGCGATCAGCGTGCGAATAATTTCATTCTTCTTTCCCGGATTCACGTCGGCGTGAATTTCATCAATGCCCAGCCGCGCCGCAACGGCCTTTGCAGTTGCACTATGGTCGCCGGTGAGCATCACAATGCGCATTCCCTCGTCGTGAAGCTGTCGCAGCGCCTCCGCGGCGGATTCCTTCACCGGATCGGCTACGCCAATCATTCCTTTGCATACGCCGCTTGCGGCGATGAACACAACCGTCTGCCCCTGTGCGCGCAGTCGCTCGGCTTGCGATCTAAACGTGCTTGTCGAAACTGCCGCGCCATCCAAGAATGCCGCGTTCCCGAGAAGAACTTTTTCAGCAGCCGCGCCATCCGCCTGCGACACATCACCTTGAACGCCACGGCCGGGAAACGCCTGAAACTGTCTCACTTCTCCGAGCATGAGGCCCCGCTCCTTTGCCGCCTGCACAATCGCCGCGGCGAGTGGATGCTCACTCGCCCGTTCCAGGCTGGCGGCCAAGCAAAGAATCTCGGTTTCGTTTTCTCCGGCGACAGGCGTGATGCTCACAACCTTCGGATTGCCTTCCGTCAGCGTTCCGGTCTTATCTACGACGAGCGTGTCCACCTTCTCAAGAATCTCCAGCGCTTCCGCATTCTTGACGAGCACGCCCGCGCTTGCCCCGCGACCTGTGCCGACCATGATGGCCATCGGTGTTGCGAGCCCGAGCGCGCACGGGCACGCGATGATCAGCACCGCGACTGCATTCACGATGGCGTGCCCCATGCGCGGCTGCGGGCCGAAGACCGCCCACACCACGAACGTGATCGCCGAAGCCGCAAGCACCGCCGGAACAAAATATCCGGCCACCCCGTCCGCCAATCGCTGAATCGGCGCGCGGCTGCGTTGCGCTTCGCTCACCATGCGCACGATGTGCGCCAGAAGCGTGTCGCTGCCGACGCGCTCCGCGCGCATCACGAAACTACCCGTCATGTTGAGCGTGCCGGCGGAGACCTTCGCGCCCCCAGTCTTCTCAATCGGCATGGCTTCGCCAGTGAGCATCGATTCGTTCACAGCGCTTGCGCCTTCCAGCACCACGCCATCCACTGGAATTTTCTCGCCGGGACGCACGCGAAGCCTGTCGCCGATTTGCACGGACGCAAGCGAAACGTCGCTTTCGGCGCCGTCCGCCACAATGAGTCGCGCAGTATCCGGTTGCAAGCCGAGCAAGGCGCGAATTGCTCCGCTCGTGCGCGCGCGGGCGCGGATTTCCAGCACCTGTCCCAAAAGCACAAGCGTTGTAATCACCGCAGCCGCTTCAAAATAGATTGCGACCGCGCCGCTCGCATCGCGAAATGTCGCAGGGAAAATCTGCGGGGCAAGCGCAGCCACAAGACTGTACAGATACGCGACACCGGTGCCGATGGCGATCAGCGTGAACATGTTCAACTTTCCGCGAATGATGGAAATTGCGCCACGCTTGAAGATGAACCAGCCGCACCACAACACCACGGGCGTGGAAAGCAGCATCTCAATCCATGTGATCGGTCGCGTGCCGATCGTGTTTTGAATCGGCTGGCCCGGGATCAGATCGGACATCGCGAGAAATAAAATCGGCAGCGTCAAGGCAACGCTGACCCAGAACTTCCGACTCATTGACACCAGCTCTGGATTTGGCGGCTCGACGCTACTCATCGCGCGCGGCTCAAGCGCCATACCGCAAATCGGGCACGCACCTGGCTCGCGGCGAACAATTTCCAAATCCATCGGGCAGATATATTCAACGGCGCGGCTTGGAATTTTCTCAGCTGGCGTGTCTCGTGCGGGCGACGTGGAACTGCTGACGGCCGCCGCCGGCGCAATGCCCATCAGCTTCGCGCCGGAGCTGACCTGAGCCGGAGCGCCTGCCAGATATTTTCCCGGCGCCACCGTGAATTTGTCCGCGCAGCCGCGGCAACAAAAATAGTACGTCTTGCCGCCGTGCGCCACCTTCGCCGCTGCGCGCGCAGGATCAACCTGCATTCCGCAGACTGGATCCCGCGCAAAAGTGATCTGCTTTTCTTGGAAGGTTTCTGCCAATTTGTGCGGCTCGCGCGCTTCCGCCGCTCCATTCATCTTAGTCGCGTGAATGATTGGATGCCAAATCGCGCGAATTGCTTCATCCAATTTCCCGCGTCACGCGAATCGCTCCCCACTGACGCGCACACGGGCCTGCTGGTATAATTCAGCGCATGACTCTGATGGAGAAATCATTCCGGCTGCAATCCGCAATCACGGACGAGCAACTCAACGCGCTCGCGGCATTTGCAAACACCTACGGCCTGCGTCGCTTTCACGTCAAGGAAGACGGGCACGTCGTCACTTTTGAATACGATGGGTCGCGCCTCCGAGACACTCAGGTTTCACACATGATGCGCGCGGCGGGCATCCCAGTCGCGGCAGGAATGATTTAGCCTTCCGCAAATTCACACGGCGCAGGCGCGCCGCGTTTCCAACTTTTCGGTCGGAAAAATAGAAGAGGCTCCAGCTTGGGACTGGAGCCTCGTAAAGCGCATCTCGTTTCCCGGCTTTCGCCGGGGCGTGGGGTCATCCATCCAGCTTCCCTCTCAGAGGCAGGTAGGAACGATCATCCCCATTCAATCAGCAGGCCCCTTCCGTCCCACTGACCGTTTGGTTCAAATCGTGTTGCGAAATGCGCTTCGGAATTCCCAATTGCAAGCACTGTGCCAAATTCTTGGGCTGTCCACACGTCCGCACGTGCCCTTGAATGCGACACTTAGGCCTGACACTCGCCGGTGGCGTCACGAAAGATCTATTGCCGGAAGCCTGATTTGGGAGCGCGCATCCTGAAACGGAACGCACGAACGCTCGTGAAATCCGATCCGCTCATTCGCGAAGGCGATTGACAAGGTTCCCCCGATCCACCCTATGGCGCATATCGTACGCGCGTTGCTTCCGTAACAGCCGCTTATTCAAGCACATACACGCTCTGGTTCCAGAACCCCGGTACCGAAAAATAGAAACCCTTGCGCCATCGGCTGCTCGCGGACCGGCGGAACATCATGCTGCATGGCAAAGGCTCACCGCCCCTATCTGATATCCGCAGCAGCCGTGGCAATCCTGGCGTTCTTTGCCGTGCCGATGCTCGCGAACACCACGTCGCCGCGCTCGTCTGCGCTTTCCGAATTTCGCTGCTACTGCGAATGCGAACGCCATGGAATGATTTGCGCGAAAAAAATGTGCGACCTGCCAAAGTACGAAAAACGCTGGTGGGCCACCTCCTGCCACAAACGGGAAGTGGCGCCTTCCGCATCGCAGGTTCCCGCATATCAGCCGAAGGATGATTCGCACACGCGTGAGATGCTGAACGCAAAGCGCTGATTAGCCGTTTCCGGCTTCCCCTTTCCGCCGCTCGCCGCTTCCCTCTGTCCGACGCGCAACATTTCGGGATAAGCTGCGCGCATGTCCGGCACAGTGCGCCCCGCGCATCCGTTTCCTATTGGCCGATGGATCGCTCTTGCGTGGCTCGCCGTTTGGATTCCCGTCTACTGGCGCGTGTGGGGCTGGCAGAATTTTCTTCACCTTTGCGACGTGGCGGTGATTCTTTCCTGCGCGGGATTCTGGTTCGGAAACCAGCTGCTGATTTCTTCGCAAGCAGTCGCGGCGCTGCTGCCGGATTGCCTATGGTGCCTCGACGCCGGCTGGCACGTCTTCACCGGCCACGGCCTGATCAACGGGACGGAATATCTGTGGGATCCGAATTACGCGCTCTGGGTGCGGCTGCTTTCGCTTTACCACGTTGTGCTGCCGTGCGTGCTGATTCCGGCGTGCCTGCGCATGGGTTATGACCGGCGTGCGCTTGCGCTGCAGTCGGGCATCGCGGCTGTCGTTGTGGTGCTATCTCGTCTTCTCGACCCCGCCGGCAATATGAATTACGCTTTTCTGGGCCCGATCTTTCACAAAGCCGCCGGTCCGCCGGCAATGCATGTAACGCTCACCATCGCATTTATCGTGGTGATTTTGTATTGGCCCACGCACGCGCTGCTGCGGCACATCTCATCGCGCAGATTGACGGAGCGAAGGTAAAACGCGCCGGATTTATTTCTGCGCCGGTGGAAAATACTTCGCCAATGGAATGGAGACCGACCCAACCGCGCTGCTCTTGTCGTCGCAGGCCACGATCTTCAGCTCCACAGCCTTTGGATCGATCGGCAAGCTCCGCCGGAATCGCAGCCCGTCCTGACGAATCTTTCCGTAGGTGTCCTTCGTCAGGTGCATCTTCACCGTGGTTGTCTCGGCCGCAACCTCGCTGCCTTCGATATCGAACTGTGCCAGCACGACCTTCAGCGTGCCAACCGTGCTGCCATCCACGTAGCTGAACGTGATGTCGCCTTGCTCCATATCCATCGTCAAATTCAGCGTTCGCGTGGCGGCAGTCGTTGAGGCGCTCGCATGCACCGTCATGCCGACTCCAGTGGAATCCAGTGGGCTAAAAAGTGCCTCGCGAAGGATTGGGTTGATGTCTCTCACTCCGTCAAAATTCAGGGGCTCGGAATAATACCCAGTCCGGTATCGCAGCTCGATGCCCGGACGATTAACCTTCACGCGGATGTTATGGAATTTACCTTTACCATCCTCGATAGACGGGTAGTACGCGATCATATAGCTGACCCGCGCATCGTCCATAGCCTTCTGCACCGCTCCGCTCAGATCATTGGTGCTGGCGAACATCAGGCCGCCCGTGCGATCGGCCAGATTTCGCATCGTGTCAAAATTCGTAGAAAGCATCGAACCCGGAAGCGTGTTCGGATTCCCCGCGATAGCTTGCGAACTCCCTCCGTTGCCGATTGGCATCATCTCCATGGTATTGCCGCTAATCGAAGAGCTGTCGATGGCGTAATCTCCGCCCGGCGCGACCAGACCATGCGCATCCACCGGATACATGGCGATGTTTGCGTTCGCCATATCTCGAATCGCTTTGCCGATGTCCGCCCCGAACTCACCCGATTGATAGTCGAAGAGACCTTCGGGACCTGTGGGCAATGCCTTGCTGCTGCCTCCCGGGCCCAGTCCCCCGCCGCCCGTCCCTCCGCTTCCGCCACCCGGAACGAGCGCGCCAGCTCCCGCGAAGTTATTGGCTTCATAACCGGCTTGCGCATCGTAATTCAGGTTAATGCTGAACGGGAATGATCCGGACACCCAAACCAGGTTTTTTCTTCCCGGGATCCGAACCATATGTTGCGCAATCAGCTCAAATGTCTGTGTTGTCGTGGACATACGATCGACATTGGAAAAGTCAGACATGGTCTGGAAGACGTGCGCCATCATGCTTATTGCTCCATCATCTCCACCGTAAACCGAATTGTTAATGTTGGTGGGAATCGCATCAACATTGCGCAAATCACCGGATTCAGGGACGTCATATTCCTTTACGGCGCGCGTTAATGCGCCGGAATCGCTCGTGAAATCGTGCAGGATGTACAGCTTTCCGCCCAGCGCGTACAGCGCGATGCGATCCTGATCCTTCATTTTTCCGATCAGCTTGATCACCTGATTCTTCGCGGTGACCATGTCGGAAGGGGCGGTGTTCAGAAAATCCATCAGAATGATGGTCAGATTTCCCGGCACGCCTTCCTGCTTTTCAACCTGATTTGAGTAGGCATTGGGAGCCACCGGCGGGGCGGGCTGGTTGCGCGTCTTGTCTGTTTCGAGTGAAAACCAGCTGATGTCCTGCTTCTTGCCGTTGTCGTAGACGGAAAAATCGCTCTGCTTCAGGTTCGTCACCGGCTGCCCATTGTGATCCTTGGCGATCACGTCCACCTGCACCAACTGGCTCATCACTTTTAGAGTCGGGCGCGATGTCTGCGCATCCTGTCCGATTGCGTTCTGCTTTTGCGAATTGTTTGGAGGGGGAGGCGGCGTCTGCTGACTCTGCGCCCAGAGCGCGAGCGTTACGCAGCTTGCCGAAAGCAGAATGGCCGCGATTTTCATCGCCGACCTTGAAAATGCCGTGCGGACAGAAGTAAATGGATTCATGACTGACTCCAGGATGCGAATGCGCCGGGCGTTCAAGAGACGTGTTGTAAGCGTACACTTTCTCTTGGCGGATTACACGAAAATTACGTGCTCGGCTTGCCTTTCCAGACCATCTTCTCGACTTTGAATTCCGCCAGCACGCGCCCCTTGCCAAGCGTCGCAATGCCCCCGCCGCCGGAGGCATTGGCACCTGAGGTTTGCTCGCCGACCGCAGGATAGGGAAATTCGATACTGAACGATTTATCGCCGTCCTGCACGATTGGCTCGCCGCTCTTCAGGCGCGGAAAGTACAAGTCGAAGGAATAGTCCGCATTCTTCTGAGAGACAAATCGAATGGGCGCGATGTGATCGCCTTTTTGATTGATGAGGAAAGTGTCCGTCGGGATCGTATTTTCTGGAAGGGTCTTCCAATAGTCCGCCAATTGACGCTCAAATCTTTGCACGTTTGAGCCGTATTCGACATGAATCAGGATCACATCATCGAACGTGCGATCCAGCAACGCCTGTGCTTGTTGATCAAAGCTCTTCTTGCGCGCATCATCCATCTTGTCGTACTTGTTATTGATCTCCAGCTCCCGGATGTACGCCTCGCGAATCGGCACTGACGATCTGTCCTGGACAAAGTAGTCCACCTCGAGCTTGTTTTCTCCGCCCGCACCCTCAGAAGCCAGTCCCGAGTCACCAGGAAGAGCCGAACTCAATTGAACTTGCGACACCGCAAACTTGAACGCCCACGGAGAATCTTGCAGGAGCTTTGTGCATTGATCTTTGTTCCACTGCTTCCAATCCTTCTTTACCCAAAAATCTTCGGCTTGGACGGCCAGTGCCACCAGCCCAAGTACCGCTAACATTCCAAAAACGTATCGCCGCATTTTTCCCTCCCGCACCAACCCCATTGCCGTGCAGATATTTGCGAAAATACCCCGGCGTCACTTCGGAGTCAATAAATTTACTTGGAACGGCAAATTCGCAGCTACTTCAGCTTGTAATGCGAAATATCAAAGGACGGTTTGGGGTATTGCATCCGGAAGTCCTGCATCGTCTTTTCGACGATCCGCGCCACTGCCAGATTCCGGAACCATTTATGATTGGAAGGAATAATGTACCAGGGAGCCGCAGCCGTGTTGCACTTCGTCAGCGCCTCTTCGTAGGCTTCCGCATACTCATCCCAGTATTTTCGCTCCGCCAAATCGGTGGGAGACAGTTTCCATTGGTGCGCCGGCTCATCCAGCCGCTCCCGGAACCGTTTCTTCTGCTCGTCCTTGCTGATGTGCAGGAAGAATTTCAGAATCGTCACGTGGTTCCGGACGAGCAGAGATTCAAAGTCATTAATTTGCTTGTAGCGCTTCTTCCAGATCTCCTCCGGTACCATCTTGTGCACGCGCACGATTAGCACGTCTTCGTAATGCGACCGATTGAATATCCCGATCTTTCCGCGCTCAGGCGTAGCCAGGTGCGCGCGCCACAAAAAATCGTGTTCAGCCTCCACATGTGACGGCACCTTGAACTGGCTGACCGAGCATCCCTGCGGATTCACGCCGGACATCACGTGCCGAATCGTGCCGTCCTTGCCCCCCGCATCCATTCCCTGCAGCACAATCAGCACTGCGTGCTTGTTTTCCGCGTACATCAACGCCTGCAGTGCGTCCAACCTCGTCAGATTCTTTTCCAGCAGCTTGGTCGTCTTGGAGCACTTCTCGAAACCCAGCGTGTCATCTGGATCGAAATCGGCCAGGCGGATACTGTTTCCGGGCTTCACGCGCAGCTGCTTTGCGAAATTCATTCCGTTGTTGCTCCCATTTTCAAATCCCCTTTTCAAATCGTCAATCAATCAGTGTGATTCGCCGGCAGCGTTCGCGGTCGCATCCGTCCAGCCGCGCCCGTGCAGCGGCACTCCAGCCATCGCTCCCGTGACCTTCCCATTTTCAAACGCAATCTGCCCGTTTACCAGCACGCACAGCACGCCGGTCGAAAGCTGCCCGGGCTTTGTGTACGTCGCGTTGTCGATAATTTTCGCCGCATCGAACACCGTCACATCCGCGAAATAGCCCGGTTTCAGCACGCCGCGATCCATCAGGTGCTCGCGCTCCGCAGGCAACGAAGTGATTTTCCGCACCGCCTGCTCGAGCGGCATCATTTTCAAATCGCGCGAATAGTGGCCCAGAAACCTCGGCATCGAACCCCACGCGCGCGGATGATCGTGCGGATTGAAGAGCGGCCCGTCCAGCGACGTTTCGTTCGCGTCCAACCCGATGCTCGTCCACGTCTGCTTCAATCCTGTCTGCAAATCCGGTTCGCTCGCAATGAAATACAGCGCCCCAGTCTGCAAATTATCCGCGATCACGAAATCCATCAGCGCGTCCACCGGGGGTTTGTGCTGCGCCGCGGCCATCTCCGCCACCGTCTTGCCCTCGTATTTTTTCAACTCCGGATTGAACACCGACGCGATCATCACGCCGCCGGCGCCGCCGCTCGCGAAATACAAATTCTCCCAGTCTTTATGCGCCGCCGCCATTTCCGTACGAATGCGCGCGCGCACCTTGGGATCATGCAGCCGCTCCAGCTCCGCGGCCGGCCCGCCATCGGCGGCCCACGGCGGCAGCGCGGAAGAAAGCGCCGTCGCGCCCGCGAGATACGGATACATGTCCGCTGCGATATCCACACCGGCTTTGCGCGCGTCTTCGATCGTTCGCACCACCGTTGGCATTTGCCCCCATCGGTCTTTGCCCGCGACCTTCAAGTGAAACACTTCCACGGGCAGTCCGCCCTCCCGCCCGATGCGAATCGCTTCCGCGAGCGCGGCCATTTCCGAAGCGCCCTCGCTGCGCATGTGCGTGGCGTAGATTCCGCCATAGCCCGCAGCCACTTGCGCCAGCGCGACCAGCTCATCCGTTTTTGCATAATGTCCCGGCGGATAAATCAGCGCCGTCGAAAGTCCCATGGCGCCTTGCTGCATGGCCTGCGCCACCAGCGATTTCATTTTTGCCAGTTCATCAAGCGTTGGCGCGCGGTCGGCGTCGCCGAGCACAGCCTCGCGCACCTGCGCCGCACCGACGTAAGTCCCCAGATTGATCGGCGTGCCTGACCTTTCCAGCCGCGCGAAATATCCGGCCAGATCCGTCCAGTCAACTTTCAGCGCATAGTGTTCCAAAAGTGGCTTCAGCGGTGTAAGCGTCAAATCGTCTTGCGGCGCAATGCTGCCGCCTTCCCCGGTAATTTCCGAAGTGATGCCCTGCGAAAGTTTGCTTAGCGAGCGATTGTCAATCAGCAGCGAAGTTTCCGATTGACCGAGCATGTCGATAAATCCGGGCGACACAACCATGCCGGTCGCATCAATTTCTCGCTTCGCATGCGCGCTCTTCAAATTGCCGATGGCCGCGATGCGATTCCCGCGAATTGCCACATCGCCCGCATACCACGGATTGCCGCTGCCATCCATGACGTGCCCGTTGCGGATCAGCACGTCATACTCTTGCGAGCCAGCCTGCGCCGAATCGGCATCGAGTGGCGCGTCATACGCGGCCGCCGCAATTTCCCCCAGCGCCTGTCCGACGATCTTCGTCGCCGCATCCTGCAAATCGCGAGGCACCGTCACGTGATTCGCATAAATCGCAAATGCAAGGTGCTGCCCGCTCGCGGTCGTCATGTATCCCGCCAGGCCCTTGCCCGTGACCATCAATGTTTTCGTCAGCGCATTCAGCGCGCTGAACGTTCCCGTCTTGGCGTGAACATATCCCGCCGCCGGCGAATCCGGCTGAATGTTCCACAGCGTGCCGTCGCGTCCCAGAATCGGCAGCGCGTTGTAGAAAATCTGGTACTCCGGCCGCTTTGCCCAATAGCGCAGATAATCCACCACGAAAGTCGGCGAAAAGTACGCCGATTGCGCGCCGCCGGCTCCGTCGCCCTGCGACGCGCCACCCAAATCCAGCCCCGCTTGTTTGGAAAGGAAACCTTCCTCCAGATCGAATCCCGCTTGCTCCGCTGCGCCACCCAGTTTGTGACCCAGCAGCGCGCCCAAAATCGAAGGTGTCATACTCGCGTGCAAATTCTGGCTGACCTTCAGCGTGACTTTGATTTCCTCCGATAGCGGCGGCGAAACGTGTTCGGCTACAGCGTCGTCATCTACGTAGGCCGCCTTCAAGTTGTTGAAATCCGGCTTGGCGTCCGCCGCGCGAAAATCCGCCGTAATTCCTTTTTCGCGCAGCGCCTCGGTGAATACCACCTCTGCGAAGCGGCTCGGCTCAGGAACCTTGTACGAATACAGGATCGCCTGTCCGCCCGCCGGCATCGTCCCGGACAAAATTACAGTCCGCTTCCCATCCGGCGCGGCTTCGTCCGAATTGATTCGCAGCATCGGCTGCGAATCCGGCGCGCCGGTCTTCAGTTGTGAAAGGAATCGCACGTAACTCGTCAAGGGCGATGCCACTAAGGTCACAGGCGCGTTTGCAGCCGCGCCGGGAGTGACGAGCAGATCCACCACGTTGTCATTCACGCAGATTGGCGAGATAACCGCCTGCGTGCCAAGCTCGCGCGCGCCCTCGCGGAATAAAGTCGCGTCCACCATCACGTGGCCCGAAACGCGCTTCACTCCGTGATTCGCCACCTGCGCGGCCATATCGCGAATCACCAGCAGCGGATCGCCGGGCACCGCTTTAGTGTCTGGTGTTCCTGAATAGGAGTGATCCTCATTGGTGTAACCCATCGAGCCGTCAGCCTGAATCCGTCCGCTCAGATTCGGGTCGCCGCTCGCAACAAGAATCAAATCGCCCTGCAGTGTTCCATCGGCGTCAATCGGACCGGTGCGATACACCCGCGTGTGGAAACGATAATCCGCGCCCAGCAGCGCGAGCGCCGTGCCTTCAGTGAGCAATTTCGTGGTGGATCCGGGCGTGAACAACTTGCCTGCATCGAGCGAATAGACGACGCGGTTTGTATCCAGCGAATAAAACTCAATCCCGAAGCTGGCGTATTTGTATTCCGGCCTACTCAGAATGGTCTGAATTCGCTCGGGCAGCGTTCCTCCGCTTACCGCGATGCCGCTTGCGCCGTAAACGCCCACATTCGCGGGCTTGCTTCCCTGCTGTTGCCCAAACGCCTTTACCCCCGCAAAGGCGATCGCCAGCGCGCACGCCGCCACAGCGCCAACGCGGCCCCATCGCGCCAATCGCTTCCGGCCAGTCTTAGGTATTTGAGCCATCCATGCCCCCGCGAACTCTGCAGAAACGCGTGCTGCCGTTTTACTTTGGTGACCGCGGCAAGTCAATCATTCTTCCCTGCCGCGCACCGGAAAACAGTACGAAATCACCCTCGCAAATCGCTGTCCCAAGCCCTCTTGACACGCTGTCCCAAGACTGTACAGCAGTCCAGTAGTCCCCAGCGGTTGTGCCAAATACACTCAGCTTGTCTTTGCGGTTTGGTTTCAGAGCGGGCCAGTCCGAATGCCGTTCCGAGCCTCTGGGGAGAAGCGATGATCGATACAGAAGCTTTTGCTGAGTTTCGTAAAGCCCTGGGTTTCCTGCGTGACGGTTATCCTGAAAAATCCTTGCCACACTTCCGGCGCGCCAGCGAACTCGAAGACCAAAATCCCTTTTACCGCTCGTATCTGGGCCTGGCTATCGCACGTGCAGGCCAGAATCGAGAGGAAGCCGAGGCGCTTTGCAATTTGGCCCTGCGCGGCAAGCGCGACCAGCCACAGCTCTATTTAAATCTGGCCGAAGTGTACGCATCCGGCGGGCAAAAGCAGGATGCCATCGAAACGCTGTTGATGGCTACTCGCTATTCGCAACGCGATGCCCGCGTCTACGCTATGCTCAGCCAGCTTTCTAGTCGCCGCGCGCCCGTGATTCCGTTTCTGCGGCGCGAAAACGTGATCAATCGCGGTCTGGGCGTGGCGCGGCACAAGGCGATGAGGATATTTGAATCGCAACCCTCCGCTCCCGCTCCGGAAGGCGCGCGCTGAGCGCAATCGTCCTGAAACTTCGCGCGAAATCTGCACGCTGATCCCGCGCCTACAATTTGAAGCGATAGCCGGGCGAGCCGACACGAAATCCCACTCCCGTGTCAGGCTCGCCTTGCTGTTTTGTCCAACCTTCGTTCGACAGACGGCGCAACCAAATCGGGCTGGGCGGTGTCACAATATCTGTTGCCTGTCCGGAGGGGGTGTGGTGGCCCAGCGATTCTATCGTTTCGCCCGCCTGATCGCCCCATGCTTAGCCGCAGTCTGGGCTCTGCTTGCGGCTACGCCCTGCTATTCATGCAGTTGCAACGTGGATTTCAAACTCGGCCAAAAACCTCTCACCGAAAGACAACACGTTGTGCGGCAAGCACAGATCAAGTCACCCAATCGCATCATTTTTGAAGGCCACATCGAGAGGCAGGCCTTGGTCGGTGCAGCACCGGATTCGTCCGAAGACCTAACTTGGCTGCTCTTTGGTCCGGCATCACGGGTTGTTACCGCCTCCGTGCTTCGCATGTATAAGGGACCATCGCTCGCGACGATCACACTATACACAGGACTGGGCGACGGAGATTGCGGCTTTGATTTTCAGACTGGCGGGACGTATCTCATCTTCGCCGACAAAGAAGCGGACGGGTACTACGGCACGGACATGTGCACGGCCACGGAGTCGATGAAAATTGCGGAACCTGCGATGCTACGGTATCTCCGACATCAGCCGCCGGCACCCGAGGATTCGCTAGAGGAATTTGACTACTCCGAGAAGTATTTCCCCAAGTGGTCCGCATCAATCTGCGGCAGCCTGCTAGACGAAAACGGAAAACCAGTCGCTGGTGTAATCGTCGAAGCTTCGCAGGTGAGGAACGATCCTTTCCCATCGCACAGTCTCACGGCAGCTAAACTATCCGACGCAGCTGGCGCTTTCTGCATCGATGGCCTTAGCCCGCACGCCTACATTGTGACGGCTCATCGCGACAACTTTCCCGTAGCTCAACGATTGGCCGGATACTATCCAGGCGTGCTCGATCGCTCACGCGCCGCTCACATCGAAATCACTCAAGATGAAGCCGTCAAGCTTCCAGCCTTCACTCTGCACACCGAAAAACTCTACACATTCCAGCTGCGGATTGTTGCGCCGGATGGCGCGCCCCCTCCCGCCGGGATGTGGGTCGCTCTGGAAGGCGGGCAGAGCCAGCCAGATTTTTTCCGAGAGGACGGACTTTCATACCTCATTAACGCACGTCTGAAGGAGGACGGCACTCTAACGTTCAGTTTTGTGCCAATTGGCGACTACTGGCTCCACTGTGTATTTACGGAATCGGTAGGCCAAAAACAATTCGCCGCAGTCACCGCGCGCTGGTCTCCAGTGGTTAATAAGAAAATTAGAATTGAAGGAGATACCTCAATCACAATTCCACTCATGCCAAAACAGTAGAGCGCAATCCGTCGCTATTTCAGCAGACCGTACACCTCCACTTCATCAGAATAATACGATCGCGCACACTGATGTATCCGCTTTATCGCTGTTTGTCCGACGCCAACTCTGCTAGGATTCGTTCGCTAATGCGCGTCACCCCGGGCCTCTCATTCTGTCGCCGCCGCTCAAGAACCAATCGCCCAAGTTCTGCGCGCCACGTCCTTCAGGAAATCGAAACGAGGAATGAAATATGAAAAGTAAATTGGCAGCGTGCTTGAAAACCACCATCTTGATGTTCGCGTGCGCGGCAATCGCTTGCGGAGGCAATCCTGCCGGCGGCGGAAGCAGCGCCGCCTCAAGCGCGCCGTCCAGCGCTGCGTCAAATTCTTCCGCCGCGGCGACGGGCACAAAAGTTGTAACCATCAACGATCCCATCCTTAATATGAAGGCTTACTCAGCGACCATTCCCGCGAACTGGATGTTTCAAGGCGCGGTTTTTCAGGGCTCGCCGTGCGTCCCCGGCGCTTTCCCGGTTATGCGCATGCAAAGTCCTGATGGACTCACCGGCATGAAAATTTTGCCGCGCCTTGACTGGGCTTGGATGGATACGCCGCGCGGCGCGCAATCACAAGGGCAAGGCAAGGGCGCTTGCCTCGACTACACGAAAGACATGTCCGCTTCGGACATCATGAAATACATGGTCGGCGTGCTGCAGGTGAAATACATTCAGGATCTACCGGTGCCGTGGCTTGCCAACGCGAAACAAAACGCCGCGCGACAAAGTTCCGGAAATCACACCAGCACCGTGGATATTGCCATGGCCGCGGATCAATACCACATCAATAGCATCACGATTGATGAGCGCCTGAAAGTCTACGCCGCCTGCGATGCTTTCCGCACCCCGCAGGGTCTGCAGCATTACTGCAGCGCGCAGGTGATGCGCTATTGGGCTCCTCAGGGCAAGAACGCCGCTGACACCGACATGTTCAACACTATCGAACATTCCATTTCAATCGATCAGGAATGGGCTGCCAGGTTCAATCAAGAAATCACGCAGAAAATTAAAGAGGTCTACGCGCAGGGCAACAAGATGCTGCAGAGCCAGATGGATTCTGCCAACGCGCGCATGAAGGCCCAGTACAATTCCTTCAATCAGGCGCAGGATATGCGTCAGGAGCAGCACCAGCAGTTCATGGATACCTTGCAGCGCGGCACGGATATGTCCATGAAACAGGCCGCAGCCACCGCCGACGCCAGCCATCGCGCGGCGGGCGATTGGGCGGATTATTCGCTGGGCTTGCAGAAGCGATTGAACCCCGCGACCGGTGAAATCTCAAAAGATTCCGCCGCATACACCTATTCCTGGATCAGCGACAATGGCGCGCACTTCGAGTCCAACGATCCCAACGACAATCCGAATGGCAACGGCAACACCACGTGGACACTTTCGCAGAAGGCCTATTAAAAACATCTGTGAATGAAACTTAATTCGCTCGAGTGCCCCACACGTCGCACTTACGTGTGGGGTTCTCCCATTTTTGTGTGCACCACCGTTTCTCCATAAATTCAATCCATCCAATCTAACTTCCCCTCCCGTCGCAAAACCATTACAGTATTCCCCGCATCCATCCTCTCGAATCCATCGGAGGCGTGATGACCCTCTTTCAAAACATTCGCTTTTCGCTGCGCATCCTGCGCAAACACGCCAAGCTCGCCTGCATCGCGATTTTCTCGCTCGCCATCGGCATCGCCGCGGCAACCACGGGACTGAGCGCATATAACGCAATTCTCGTCCGCCCTCCCGCAGTGCCCGAGCCGCAGCGCTTGCTGACCGTTTACACGGCCACGCCAGACCAGCCCTTTAACCAAATGTCGTATCCGGAATACGTCTACTACCGCGATAACAACGACGTCTTCTCGGACCTTTGCGCCATCCCCTTCAGCATTTCCATGTCGCCTATGGTGCTCGACAATCGCGAGAAAACCGGGCTCGTCAACCGCGTGTCAGAAAACTACTTTTCCGTCCTCGGCGTTCACCCTTTTCTCGGAAGATGGTTCTCTGCGGGCGACGACGATAAGTCTCCGACCTCCGTCGTCCTGAGTTACGCTTACTGGAAGTGGCTTGGCTCGGATCCGCGTATCGTCGGCAAAACCCTGAAGGTGTCGTCCAAACCGTACACGGTCATCGGCGTCGCTCCGGCAAAGTTCGCCGGAACGGTCATCACTGATCTGCCAGATGTCTGGTTTCCGCTCTCGAGTGACTCCGGTGACTGGCGAACCAATCGGACGAATCGCAACCTTTCCGTGATTGGCCGCATGAAGCCCGGCGTGACGCGACAGGAAGCTCTCGGCGAATTGCAGCAATTGTCGCGGCAGCTCGCGGCCGCCTATCCGGCTACAAATAAAGATCACCTTGCCGCCGTCACCGAAACCTCTATGCTCCCGCCGGATGCCGTCACGCCCGCAAAACTGCTTGGCGTCGCGATCCTCGGCATCGTGGGCCTGGTCTTATTCGCGGCCTGCGCGAACGTGGCCAACTTGCTTCTCGCACTCGCCGGTGCGCGCCGCCATGAAATTCTGATCCGCGCCGCCCTGGGAGCCACACGCGGGCGCCTGATACGCGAGCTTCTCGTTGACAGCACGATCATCTCGCTTGCGGCCGGGATTTTCGGCTATGCGCTCTCGGTCTACGGGCTTCACCGCTTGATGGATTTCAAACCTTTTCTTCCGGGGCTTGGCTTAATCCCCATCACGCTCGATTTCCGGCCAGACCTCACGGTTCTTTGCCTCACTCTGGCCCTTGTTCTTACGGTCGGCATTGCGACAGGCCTCGCGCCCGGCCTGCAAGCGTCCACTCCCAACCTCGCCGCGGCGCTTAGCGGAGAAATCGCCATTGGCGGCACGCGCAAAGGCCGCATACGAAATCTCTTGGTCGTCATTCAGGTCGCCGCGTGCACCGTCGTTTTAATTGGTTTCGGCCTGTGCCTGAAAAGTCTGCAGAACGCGAAGCACACAGACATCGGATTTTCCAAGCGCAACGTCGCGATTTTCTTCATCAACGGGATGCAAGATATTGGTTACACCGAACGGCAGGGCCGTCTTACATACGATAGGCTCCGCGAATCACTTCTGCATCAACCCGGAGTCGAATCCGTCGGATTCGCGGATTCCATTCCCATGGAGGGAAACGGACAGAAACTACATGTTCACGTAGACGATTCGCCTTCCACCTCCGCGCCGGACGAAGCGCTTCCCTATGCCGTCGCCGACGGACCGTATTTCCAGATCCTCGGCATTCCCCTTTTGGCCGGGCGCACGTTTGCCGATTCCGACACTGCGAAATCACAGGCGGTCATCATGATCAATCGCACCATGGCGGAAAAATATTGGCCGCATGAAAGCGCCATCGGCAAAACCGTCAGTTTTGTTGACGAAAAAAATCGCTTCACCGTGATTGGCGTGGTCGGCGACACCAAGTATTCCGATTTCGACGATCCTCCACAATCGTTGATCTATCTCCCCATCGCGCAGCGCTATCAGCCAGGCTTTCTCTTGCTCGTCAGCACCCACGGAAATCCGGCGCAATGGATGGATTCCATCGAAGAATCCATGCAGAAATTGGATCCGAATCTCAGCTACTTGGCGCTCACCATGGAACAGGAGCTTGCCGGCAATTTCTATATTCCACGCCTGGCTTTGATTTGTGTCAGCGCGTTCGGCGTCCTCGCGCTAATTCTCGCAGCGGTCGGCCTTTACGGAGCGGTCTTCTATTCCGTCAGCGAACGCACGCGCGAAATGGGAATCCGCGTGGCGCTCGGCGCGGAGAGGTGGGACTTGTGGAAGCTTATCCTGCGGCAGACCAGCACCATTACCGCCATCGGAATTTTTCTCGGAATCGCTGGTGGCGTGGCCGCGGATTTCCTTGCCCGCTCGCTGCTCTATGGGATTCAGCCGGTCGAAATCGCCGTCTTCCTCGGCGTCGCCGCCGGAATGATCGCCATGACGCTCGGCACCGCCTATTCCGCCGCTCGCCCCTGGATGCGGGTGGACCCGATGAAATCTGTTCGCCACATTTAGTACGAGCAATGACCTTACTCTGCTAGAGCCATTATGAAGCTTCATCGCGTGCACACGCTTCGATCTGTCCGAATTGCGATGGTCTTTCTTTTCGCGGCTCCAGCCTGCCACTGCGCGCAGTCCGAGCCGCAGACAGCAACTCTTCAGATCCCCGAAGCGGCAATCGAAGGACTCGCATCCTCAATCGCGCAGAAGCTTCATGAGTATCACCTGAAAACATCGGTCGTCATCGGTGCGGCCGGACCGGATACAGACGTGCCGACGGAATTCGGAATGAAGCTTGGCGACGAATTTACTGACGCGCTGTCCAAGCAAGTTAAAGACGTGCAGATTGGCAACCGCGACGCTCTTCGCAAATACATCAAGGGCAAGGGCGTTTCGGAAGCGATGGTTGCCGGTGACACGCTCTCGAATTGGATGGCAGCCAAGGTAAACACACAGAGTTTTATTCAGCTTCGGGTGAAGAAACTCTCGGATAGTAAGATCCGGATCGGTGCCTACTTATGTCGCACGAAAGGAGACGAAGGAGAATGGATTTACACCGCTGACGCAGACGTTGACATGAGCGCCGAGGAACAAGTCGCCGCGTTTCGTCCGATTGACTCCAACTGGGACAAACTGACGATGTCCGAAGACGACTTCAAGAGGCTACCTCAAGGGAGAGTACCAAGCTGCGATGCCTGCCCGAGACCATCGCTCAGTGAGGAGGCTCGCAAAGCCTCACACGTGAGCGAAGGGGGCGCCGGTATCGCCGAAATCGTGAAGCTATATGTCACCGTTTTCACAGATGGCAGCGTCGGCGACATTGCTGTTATAAAGTCCGCTCCATTCGGACTCAACGCCGTCTCCGTCGAGGTTATTGCAAAGTCGTGGCACCTGAAGCCGGCAACGGATGAGACCGGCAAAACCATCCCTGCTCGCATTCCGGTCGAAGTCACTTTCCAAACGTATTAGCCATTTGTTGCTGAGCCCGTCGTAATTTTCCTCATTACCTACCCACTGCGCCATGCAGGAGACACCCAATCGATATAAACCCTTGCTCGCGCCGTCTCGCCGCACTACTCTGTGTGTTCGCAATTCCGTTCGGCTTCTTTCAGGGGGACACATGATTCGCATCGCTTCGTCGTGTTGGTCTGGTGCGCGCGAGCGCAATTTTCTGCGCGGCGCAGCACTCTTCGCGATTGCGTTCGCTGCGATTTTTCTGCCGTCCGCCACGCGCGCGCAGTCCAATGAGACTTGGCCCGGCAAGGACCCGAAAGTTGCCGTCGACGACGCCTACACCGCGAAGATCAAGGAATACACCACTGAAGACTACTTCAATTCGCCACTCACAAATTATTTGCCCGCGTCGAAAACTGTCCCCACGCCGAAGGCCGTCCTCGGAGACATCGCGGGCGCACCGGGAATTCTTCCCTATTCCGCCGACGTGTATAAATACATGCGCATGCTGGAAGCGGCCAGTCCGCGCGTGAAAGTTTTCAGCATCGGCACCACGGAAGAAGGCCGCGAAATGATCGCCGTCGCGGTTTCCTCCGAAGATAATTTGAAGCACCTCGACGAAAACCGCGCGCGCCTCGCGAAACTGGCCGATCCACGCACGATTAAATTTGACGATGCCGAAGCCGATAAGCTCGTCGACCAATCCATTCCGATTTATTACATCACCGGCACGATCCATTCCACGGAGACCGGCGCGCCCACTGCACTGATGGAGTTGGCGTATCGCCTGGCCGTGGATGAAAGCCCTTACATCAAGGAAATCCGCGACCGCGAGATCACGCTCATCACTCCCATCGTCGAAGTGGACGGGCGCGACCGCATGGTAGACCTCTATCGCTGGCACCTTGCACACCCGAAAGAAAATTATCCGAATTTGATTTACTGGGGAAAATACGTCGCGCATGACAACAATCGCGACGCCATGGCCGTCACGCTGAAGCTCACCGAGAACGTGCTCAACACTTTCGTTGACTGGAAAGCGCAGGTGCTGCACGACCTGCACGAATCCGTGCCGTATCTTTACGACAACACCGCCGGCGACGGTCCCTTCAACGCATGGGTGGACCCGATTCTGACGAACGAGTGGGAAATGCTCGGATGGCGCAACGTCGCGGACATGACGCGCCTCGGCATGCCCGGCGTTTTCACTCACGGCACGTTTGACACCTGGTCCCCCGGCTACCTCATGTTCATCGGCGCGATGCACAACGGCATCAGTCGCCTCTACGAAACTTTCGGCAATGGCGGCGCCGATACGGAAGTGCGCACGCTCGGGCCCAACGAATATGACCGTACCTGGTATCGGCAAGATCCGCCGATGCCGCGCACGCTCTGGTCGCAGCGCGACAACAATAATTATGAAGAGACGGGCCTGCTGACCGCTCTCCACTATTTCGGTGACAGCCGCAAATTTTTCCTCAAGAATTTTTATCTCAAGGCCAAGCGCTCGATTCAGAAGCCCACGCAAGAAGGCCCCGCGGCATACGTCCTGCCCGGAGACGATCCTCGCCCCGGCACACAGGCCGACCTGCTTCGCGTCTTGCAGAAGCAGCGCGTGGAGATTTCGCGCGCCCCGGCGGCGTTCAGCGTTTCCGTTCCCGCGCCCCCGCGCGGCCAGGGTGGACGCGGCGGAGGTGGACAGAACGCCGGCAATGGAGCCAACTCTGCTGCGAGTGGACGCGGCGGCCGCGGCAATGGTGATCAGCAGCCCGCCATGGTTACTCGCGAATTTCCGGCGGGCACTTACGTGATTCGCATGGATCAGCCCTATTCGCGCATCGCCGATTCATTGCTCGACTATCAGTATTGGGCGCCGGATGATCCGCAGCGCACCCCGTACGATGACACCGGCTGGACCTTCGGCGAGCTCTTCAACGTGCAGGTCGTCCGCGTCACCGATAACAAGATTCTCGACGTGCCCATGCAGCCCGTTACGCAAGTGAAGCCGCAGGGCGGAGTGACCGGCACCGGCACACTTTTCGCGATCAATCACAACGCCGATCCCGCGCTCGCAACTCTGCGCTACGAATTGAAGGACGCCACAATCCTCGCCGCGGAAAGCTCGTTTGACGCCGCGGGCCGCACCTTCAATCGTGGAAGTTTCTTGATCTCCGGCGTCAACTCCGCCGATTTGCAGAAGGCGGCTTCAGATCTTGGCTTGCAGATCTACGCAATCGACTCCGCGCCAAGCGACGTGAAGACTCACCCGGTGCAGGCCGCGCGCGTCGCACTGCTGCACACCTGGCAGAGCACGCAAACCGAAGGCTGGTGGCGCCAGGCGCTCGACAACATGCACATCCCGTACGACTACATCAGCACGCAAACCGTTTCGCACACGCCGGACTTGAATGCGAAGTATGACGTGATTCTGTTCCCGCCAACCGGTGGCGGCGGAAATCCAACCAGCATCATCAAAGGTGCGCCAACGGATTGGGGCAATCCGCTTCCGTGGAAAAAAACTCCTGAAACGCCGAACCTCGTCGTCGGCGATCAGGATCAGACGGATGACGTGCGCCCCGGCCTCGGCTGGGACGGCCTGGAGAACCTTCAGGTCTTCGTGCGCAAGGGCGGCGTGCTCGTCACCGTCGCGGACACCGCAAATTTTGCCGCAACGTTCGGCATGCTCGACGGCGTTTCTGTTTCGCCCGGCGCGCGCGAACGCATCGTCGGCAGCGTGGTGAAAACTCGCATCGTGGACGCAACCAGTCCAATCGCCTATGGCTACGGCGACACGCTTTCCGCATATTGCAATGAAGGGCTCGTGTTCGGCGTGAGCAACGTCGCCGGCCGCCGCGGTGGTGGCGGAGGCGGCGGTGGTGGAGGTGGCCGCGGCGGCGTCGGCGGAGAACGCCCCACCGGACGCGGCACGGCAACCGATCAGGATTTCACTCCGGGAAGGCAAACCGTCGCGCCGCCACAGCGTCCGGAAGTTCAGCCATGGGAGGCCGCTCCCGTAACGGAAGAACAAATGCGCAATAACGTGGGACTGATTCCTCCGGCGCTGCGCCCGCGCGTGATTTTCCGCTATTCGGATACGCGCGATCTGCTCGTCTCGGGTCTGGTGGAAAATGGCGGCGACATTGCCAATCGTCCCGCCGTTGTGGATTCGCCGGAAGGCCAGGGTCACATCATTCTTTTTTCGACGAATCCGATCTATCGCGGCGAAACCGAAGGCAATTATTTCCTGGTGCTGAATACAATTCTGAATTTCAGCAATTTGAACGCCGGCCGCGTCAACGCAGAACGCTAGCGGCCGATTGCACGACCTATTCTCGAATCACTCTGGCACGGCTATTCGTGCCTTAGCGCGACCATCGGATCCACGCGCATCGCGCGCCGCGCGGGAATGTAGCACGCAAGGCAAGCGACGATCAGCACAGACCCAGCGGCGGCGGCGTAGGTCAACGGGTTCTTCGCATTGGCTGTGCTGAAGTTGCTGGCCAAATACTTTTCCACGGCAATTGCGCCGGCCAGCCCTGTAATCACTCCAATCGCGGCGAGGATAATTCCCTGCTGGATCACCATTCGCAACACGCGGCCGGGCTCCGCGCCCAGCGCCATGCGCACGGCGATCTCGCGCGTCCGCTGTGTGACGGAATATGTGATCACGCCGTAGACGCCCACGAGCGACAGCGTGAGACCAATCGCGCCGAACACAGTGAAGAGGCCGGCGTTCATCCGATCATCACCGACCAGCGCATTCACTTGCTGCTCCATCGTGCGGACGTTTGTGATGGGTTGGCGGTTGTTCAACGTCCATACCGCGTTTGACACGCTCGCCGTCAGCGCACCGGGATTCCTTGCTGTTCGGACGATCATGTGAATCGTATCCGAGCTGGTACGCTGCAAAAGTGGAAAATAAAATTCCGGCTTCGCCATCCAGCCCAGGGTGACGTCCCGCGTGTCAGTCACCACTCCGACGACGTTCGACCAAATCCGGCCGTTGTCCTTCGCCTGCGCAAAGGAAACACGCTTGCCGACTACATCTCTGGTTCCCCACAGCTGCTGCGCCATTGCTTCGTTCACCATCACTACTTCTTCCGCGCCTTCCACATCCTGCGCGCTGAATTCACGGCCACGCAGGATCGGGACTCCGAGTAACCGGAAAAAACCCGGCGAAATGGAACGCACCTCCGCGGTGCGTGACGCCATCGACTGCGTTTCCGCATCATTTTCCAGTTGAAAGCCCGCGGCGACGTAAATCGAGCCGCCGAGAATTTCGTGATCGGAAGCGACAACGTCCATGACGCCCGGCACGGCGCCGATATGCGTCAGGAGCTCGTTCACGCTTGCGGCAAACTTCCTGTTACTTTCCGCCGCAACTCGAGAAGGCTGAGGCGCCTGCGGCAAATCAAACGTCAGCAGGTGGTCGGTTCGCATTCCGGTGTTTGTGCGGACGAGCTTTAGTAGCCCACTGGTGGTCACGACCGCGCCGATCAGCAGCACAAACGCAAGCGCCACTTCCGCCGAAACCAGCGCGGAGCCAAGCCTTGTCCGATGCACACTCGATGAACCCGCAAACCCGGTGGCACCCGCTTCCTTTATCGCCAGATTCGGATCGCCGCGCGAAATTCGCAATGCCGGCACCAGGCCGAAAATGAATCCGGCGACGAGCGCAACAATCAGAGCGAACGCAAACATCGTGAAATCCGGATGGATTTCGTTAAGCCGCTTAGTGCTGTCCGGCGCGTACGCACGAAACAGCGCGACGCCGGCCGCGGCGATTGCTGATCCTGCAGCACCGCCGAAAAGCGCGAGCAGCCAGCTTTCCACCAGTGCCTGGCGAATGATGCGGCTGCGCGATGCTCCCATTGCGGCTCGCACCGCCATTTCGCGTTGCCGCGCCCAGCTTCGAGAAAGCAACATACTTGCAAGATTGGCGCACGCTATCAGCAATACGAATCCAGCTGCGGCCAGTAACATCAAGTACCCGGCGCGGGCGTATCCGACCTTCCGATCGATCAGCCTTGCTGTCCGCAGCGCGTAGCCTTCTTTGATCATCGGATACTCTGCGCCGATGGCCTGCGCGATTGGATTCAGTTCCGCTTGCGCGTGCGTCGGCGTCTCGCCTGGTTTCATTCGCGCAACCACGTTGTACATGAAGGAAACTGGCGCGATGCGGTCCTCATTCGTCAAAGAAAGGGGCACCCAGAGATCGGCGTCGTCGGGATACACAAAATTTCGCGGCGCGACGGCGGCGATTGTGTAGTCCTTGTCGTCCAGACGGATCGTACGGCCAATCACGCTCGGATCCGCGCCAAATCTAGTCCGCCAGGTTGCGTCCGCTAACACGACGGATCGGCTTGGACCTGAGGCATCGTCCGTCAGCGGAGGGAATTGGCCCAATTGTGGCGAAATTCCGAACAATTCAAAAAAATTCTTCGATATCTGCGTCACCGTCAGACGCGCTGGGTTCCCCGACTGAGTCAGATTCATGTGTCTGGAGATGTAAACCGTAAGCATTTGGAATGCGGAAACCTGCTGCCGCATGCGATCGATCGCGATCCACGAATTCCCAAGCGAAAGCCCCGGGAACATCGCGTCGCTGGATTGCACGTCGACGAGACGCGAGGAATCCTTGTACGGCAGCGGTCGCAGCACCACTGCGTTCACAATGCTGAACACCGCCGTGTTGGCGCCGATTCCCAGCGCGAGAGTAAGGATGGCGATCGCTGCGAAACCCGGATTTTTCCGGAGCGTGCGCAATCCAAAGCGAACATCCTGCCACAGTGATTCAATCCACGCGCCAGCGCGCGCCGAGCGGATTTCCTCTTTCAGCTGCTCCGGCCCGCCCATCTCCATCCGCGCGTTGCGCCGGGCTTCGTTCGGCCGCACGCCAGCTCGAGCTTTTTCGTCGCTCAGCATCGCCACATAGCTGCGCACTTCCTCGTCCAGCTCGCGCTCGGCTTTTTCCTTGCGAAATAAATTGCGAATTGTGGCGCTCACTTTTCGCATCGGTCTTGCCTCTCTCCGCTTCTCTGTTTCCTTGTTTCCTTGCTTCTTTGTTTCCCTGCCTCGCTGCTTCCTTGCTTCGTCTTTCTTCTTAGCTTTCCGCCTCCAGCGCTCTCGCAATCGCCAGCGAAATTCGTCCCCATCGCTCGGTCTCGTTTCCCAGATGGCGGCGGCCAGTGCGCGTTAGCTCGTAATACTTCGCGCGGCGATTGTTTTCTGATTCACCCCAGTAGGACGAAAGCCAGCCTTCTTCCTCCATGCGGTGCAGCGCTGGAAAAAGTGACCCGGGTTTCACGCGAAAGGCTCCGCGCGTCACCTGCTCGATGCGCCGCGCGACGCCCAGTCCGTGCAGCGGCGCCAGCGCCAACGCCTTCAGAATCAGAAGATCCAGCGTACCTTGCAGTAGTTCGGTGTTTTGTTGGTTCATGGCTCTCCTCTATAGACGCTCGATATGAGAAAACGTCACGTACAGAATGTCAATAGGAAGATGCTTTGGGGTGGGGGCGTAGGCGGCGAGTCTATTTATCCTGAGCGGATCGAAGGGCGACCCGCCCGTGTGGAAAAACGAATGACGGACTTTAACTTGCCTACGCGCTTCCGATCAGCACGCCGGCGATAAACACCAGGATCCCGCCGAACATCACCTGCACCGTCGCCGTAAACGGAGGCATATCCATATACCGGTGCCGCACCCAGGAAATTACGCTCAGTTCGATCAGAACCACGATCGCCGAAATCGTCATCGCCACGTGAAAACTGGAAATCAGAAACGGCAGCGTGTGACCGATTCCGCCCAGCGCCGTCATCAACCCGCAAATGCCGCCGCGTAACCACGGATGCCCGCGGCCCGTCAGCGAGCCGTCGTCTGACAGCGCTTCCGCAAATCCCATGCTGATCCCCGCACCGACCGACGCCGCAAGTCCAACCAAAAACGCATCCCAGCTCTTATGCGTGGCAACCGCGGCCGCAAACAAGGGCGCGAGCGTTGAAACCGATCCGTCCATCAAGCCCGCCAGCCCCGGCTGCACAATTTGCAGCAGGAAAAGCCGCCGCTGCGATTCGGCTTCTTCCTCCCGGACATTTTCGGGGAGATTTTTGCTTTTCAGATCCTCAGCCTGTGTTACGTGCGCCTGCTCTTCCGTGGCAAGATTGTCCAGCAATTGCCGTATGCTCGCATCCTGCGAGCGTGCGGCGGCTTTCCTGTAAAAACGCCCCGATTCCAGTTCCATTACGCCCACCTGCTTCCGGATCTTATCGAGATTAATGGGCTGAAGCGTCCAGAAGGATTTGCGCTCAATGAATCCGCGGACTTCCTGACGGCGAATGTGGGGAATGTGTTCACCAAACTTTTGGCGGTAGAGATCAATCAAGCGGCGCCGATGGTTCGATTCCTCTTCTCGCATACCCTCAAAAACCTTGGCAGAGCCGGGGAAATTTTGGCGGACGGATTCGGCTACATCCGAATAGAACCGTTCGTCTTCCTCTTCGGCGGTAATGGCCAGCGCAAGGACTTCTTGCTCCGTCAACTCGTCGAAATCTTTCATCGGACGCGCCTCCTCCGTGCTGAACCTTTCTAACACATCGAATCGGACGCGGCTACCGCCCGCCTGCGCCCGTTCCGCGCGACGTCCCTACGACCGCTTTTCGCATCTATAATATTGCGATGCGCCGACTGACTGTCATGCGTGACATCTCGCTGCTGGCCTGCGCTTGGTTTTTATGCGGCGCGGGCAGTTTCGGCCAGGACCTATCCTGCGTACAAAAGCTTTCTCCCTACCCACAACTCACGGACGAAATCCGCGATTTGCAGTCTGAGATTAGATCGCGAGCTGCCAAAATTACGATTGATGAGATCCACTTCGACGGCCCCATCCTACTCTCAAAAAAACTGGTCGATGAATTTGTGAATCGCGAAAAGCAGTTGGAATTTGACGCAGACGACGATTGGACCTCTGAGATCGAAGGCCGTGCCAGGGATTTCTGGCAGGCGAACGGCTATTTTCGAGCGATTGCGACCGCGACTCCTCATCTCCTCGGCAGCGACGACAAGCATCAACACTATTCCGTGACCCTTCATCTCGACGAGGGCCTGCAATACCGCCTCGGCGATCTCCGTTTCCGGCATGCGTCGCCGGATCATGACGCCGAGCCATTTGCTTTCCCGGTCGCCACACTCCGCAGCCTCTTTCACATCCGCCAAGGCGATCCGTTGAACTTGGATCGTATTCGCGAAGGCGTCGAAGGGATGACAAAACTTTACGGCACGCTGGGCTACTTGGATTTCACTTCGGTTCCGGAATTTGATCCAAACGATTCTGAAAAACGCGTATCCGTCACGATGGTTTTGGCCGAAGAAAAACCCTACCGAACCTCTAGCATTGAAGTGATTGGATTGGAACCGCGCATGGAGCGGTTGCTTCGCGCGACAGTTAAGGTCGATGAGCCTGTGAACATTCAAGCGATCGACGATTTCTTTGAAAAGTACAAATTCTCTTTGCCTCCCGGAGCAACCAGAAGCAACACCGTCACATTCAACCGTAACCTGGCAAACTCCACCCAAAGCCTGCGTTTTGATTTCACGCGACAGGCTTGTCCGGACGCGAAAAACTGAATGCGTGCTGGTTCCAACTAGCGCCTCGAAACCGCCGGCGCAACCGTGAACAATACGATGGGCTTGCAGCGAAACGTGAATGACGCGACGGTGAGCCTGCGATTCGACTTCCGCGGTTGCCCGAATCTATGAATCCCACTTCTCCTTGAACGTCATCGGACGCATATATAGGATTAACTTCCCCGGAATCGGGTTCGTTCGACTCTGACCGCAACCGTTTTCGCTCACTACACCTTTGGCGATGATTTCCGTCAACGAGTATCTTACGTTCATCATGAGTTCTTGATTTTCGCGACGCCGGCAATCCATGTAGTAGTTCCCCATAACCCTTATTTCTGCGGGCTGTGCCTGGCCAATTTCTAAAGCGATTTCACCTTTTGAATCCGTTCGAGGATTGACCGGATCTTTCACATTCCCGATCCAAATATTCGGAGCCTCACCCTTTATCGGTTTGCCGGTCTTCCCGTTTAGCACTTGCACGATGATCGTTCTAGGGGGATTCGCCTGAATGCTGGTTTGGTGTTCGAGAGACGCAGCTGCGGTTACCGCAATAAGCACTGTAATCAACCACAACCATTTCATGCGTCAAGTTTACGCCGGTTCAGCAAGACCCTGCAATCGCGCAACGATCTTCGATTCGCCCCGCGCGCTAGCGCCCCGGAATCACCGGCATAAAATCCGCCGGCTTCGCCGCCAGATCCTCCGCCTTCAGCCCCGCGTTAATTCGCATCGGCCCTTGCTCGGTTTCCTCCGCCAGTTTCACGCCGCTGTGATAGTTCGCTTGCCGCGTCGGAAATCGTACGCCGTCAACTTCGGTCCACTCGTCCAAATGCATCTCCGCGGGAACTGGGCGATTCGGATCAGCCAGCGAAACTGAAGCTGACTTCGCCGGCAGCCACGTCGCTGGATTGAGCGTCAAATCCACAGCGCTGCCGTTACGCGCGATTCGTATCACGTTCGCTGCGGGCGAAGTCACCACGTAACCCGGCATGCGATCCGCCAGCCAATCGTTAAATTGAAAATTGGAAATGTAATTCTGCGCAAACTTCAATTCCCCGCCCTCGAGCGCGATTGCCCGCCCTTCCGTCCTGAATGGGTCTGCATTCTTCAAATCCGGCAGCATCTCCCATCCTCCACCCGCTCCGCCGTCGTAATAAAGAACGTACGTGTCTCTCGGTCCGTACTGATCCAGTCGCAGCAGATTCGGATGCCGCATCCATCGCGTTCGCTTCGTCACCTCACCCATGGGAACTCCGGAGTTATTCCAGATTTGCGCGCGCACGGTCTCCTCAAAATCGTTAATCGCCGCAATCTTCTCCGCTCCCCCCAGCGCATTCTGCATTTTGTGCAGCAGCGCCAATCCTTCGCGCGAAGATTGCTCTGGCGCGGATTGCGGCGCCATTCGCGCGCGGACAGAAAAGCACAGCGTCGCAGCGACGATCGCCGCAACGCCTGCAACTCGAAATGCGGTGGGCATCATCTCCGCCTCTATGCGCAGTCTCAAGGAGATTCTCAATACGTGGACATCATCAGAAAATACAGACACAACATCCAGCACGAGATGCCTAATGCCAAGACAGAATACCAACGCGCAGGTCGAAAGGAATTCACTCCGGCGACTACTCCAATTATCGACAACGCCAGTCCCAATACTTCAACTCTCCTGTCGTCGACCGGTATCGCAGCACCCCGTTCCACGTACCACAGAGCGCCACAAGCCAATGACGTACTCGCCACAGCCAGCGCGATTCCAATCGGCCTGATCGGGAAGCGTTCATGCAGTCGCCAGTGGTAGCCCAGCCCAAAACACGAAATTATCGTCGCAGCAAACGGTATGCCGAACGCAGCCCACCAACCTGCACTGATCAAGAATGCCTCCTCAACGCTGACGGCGCGCGCGACAATCCTTCGCGAATTTCATCATAATCCATCTCCGCCCCGTTTCTTGACACCCCTTTACCCCCATGCTAGTTTCAGCATTCGCTTCTGCATTCAGGAATTTTCGTGACGCTTCCAGAAACGGAACTCCGCAAAACCGCGCTCAACTCTGTCCATCGCCGAATGGGAGCCAAAATGGTGAACTTCGGCGGCTGGGACATGCCTGTCGAATATTCCGGCATCATTGCGGAGCACATC
>Ga0335078_10000958_pt1 | contig 43853 bp, 33 predicted proteins | sample Lox_Sample_32_FD_206711 | JGI IMG/M metagenome (GOLD analysis project Ga0335078, IMG submission 206711) | Soil microbial communities from Loxahatchee National Wildlife Refuge, Florida, United States - Lox_Sample_3.2 | ecosystem: Environmental > Terrestrial > Soil > Wetlands | place: USA...
CACCGAACGCCATGCCCGAGGTCACCCCGATGAACAGCGACGGCGCGAACACGCCGCCGGAGCCGCCGATCCCGATGCTCAGGCCGGTCGCCGCGATCTTCGCGAAGGCCAGCACGATCACGAACCACAGCGCGTACTGGCCGGCGGTGGTCTTGTACATCACCGGGTAGCCGACCCCGTACATCTGCGGGAGCGCGAGCAGCAGGAGCCCGAGCGCGAGCCCGCCGGCCGCGGGCCTGGCCCACTCCGGCCGGCCTTTCCACATCCGGTCGCACAGGTCCTCGGTCTTGTACAGGACCGCCTTGAACGCCAGCCCCATCAGCGCGGCGGCCACCGCCAGCACCGCGATCAGCAGGTAGTTCCGCGCGTGGTGCAGCGCGATGCCGGGCGGGAACCCGGACAGGAACGGCTTGCCGCCCAGGAACGGGATGGCGGTGATGTCGGCGATCATCGCCGCCAGCATCACGGTGAACAGCGCGTCGACGGAGAACTCCCGCAAGATGATCTCCACGCCGAAGAACACCCCGGTGACCGGCGCGTTGAAGGTGGCGGCGATGCCGCCGGCGGCGCCGCAGGCGACCAGGATCCGCAGCCGGTCCTCCGGCATCTTGACCCGCTGGCCCAGGCCGGAGGCCAGCGCCGAGCCGATCTGCACGATCGGGCCCTCCCGGCCGGCCGACCCGCCGGTCCCGATGCAGATCGCCGAGGCGAGCGCCTTGACCACGCTGACCTGCGGCCGGATCCGCCCGCCGCCCTCCGCGACCGCGATCATCACCTCGGGCACCCCGTGGCCGCGCGCCTCGCGCGCGTACCGGTAGATCAGCGGCCCGTAGATCAGCCCGCCGGCGACCGGGATGACCACCAGGAACCCCGGTCCCAGCCAGGGCAGGTGCGCGCTGGCCACCCGGCCCTGCTGGCCGAACTCGACGTGACCGGTAGCGGCCCAGGTGAAGAAGTAGATCAGGTACCGGAACGCCACCGCGCCAAGCCCCGACCCCGCCCCCACCAGCAGCGCCAGCAGGAACATGCCGCCGCGGCCGGCCCGCAGCCAGGCCGCGCCGCGCCCGGCCCAGGCGCGGGCTCCCGTGGCGGCCGGGGCCGGCGCGCCCGCGGCCGTCCTGCTCATGAGCGCCCCCTCGGGCCGGCCGGAACGCGGCCTGCTTCCTCGTGCGGCCGGGTCGACCGCACCGCCTCATCGGCTGGCGTGCCGCCGGGCCCCGGCGGCCACCGGTGATCGGGAATCTCCCCGGCCGCGTCCGCGAACGCCGCCAGCGCCCCGGCCACCGCATGCTGCCGGCTCACCGGGAGCCTGCCCAGGATCTCCCCGATCAGCGCGCGCCGGCGCGCGGTGGCCTGGTCCACCACCAGCCGGCCCGGCGCGGTGACAGACACCAGCACCGCCCGCCGGTCGGTCCGCGCCCGGTGCCGCCGGATCAGCCCCTTGCGCACCAGCCGGTCGCACATCCGGCCCGCCGTCGACGGCGCCACGTCCAGCGCCGCCGCCAGGTCCGCCATCCGCTGCGTGCCGCGCGAGGCCAGCACCACCAGCGCCCGGTACTGCGCGATCGTGACCTCTTCCGCCGCGGCGCCCAGGGACCGCGTCGCGACCGCGATCAGCGACCGGCTCGCCGTCAGCACCGCGTCCACGGCGGCTGGATCCGCCGGATGCTCCGCTGCCACTTCCGGGATCCCCATCTCATGCAGTAACCAATATTTGTATCGTGCAACGATAATACATGACTACTGAACCACCCGGCCAGTGACGGCCGGATTCCATGACTGCCCGGCGGCGTCCCGGTGACCGGGCCCAGCTCGGCGATGGTCGCATCTCGCCCGCCACAAGAACGCGCGCGTTCATCTGCGCGCTGGAGAACCAGCAGGTCGTCGGCCGGCAACGAGAACCGCATCGGGCCGGCCGACGCGGGCGGTCGCGGCCCCGCCCCGGCGCGCCCGTCAAGCGGTGTTGCTCATGCCAATAGTTGCGTAAACCAATAAGACTTGGGCGGCGTCTTCTATGCGGATCGGTGCTGGCAGGGCACCGGGCCTGCCGGGACGCCGCAGCGGTCGCCGGGCGCAGCGAAGGGGGGGATGCGGCTCGCGGATTCAGCCCGCGCGCGGCCGGGGCGAGTGCGCCGCCGCCGAGCCGCGGGCCGGCCGCTGCGGCCCGGCGTCCCGCTCCCGCGGCTTGTCATGGCGCCTCTTTCATATCGCCCCGCGTCCGGGACGTCCGGCACCGGGCCTCACCGCACGCCAGTGCGGCCCCGGCGGGGATCCGTACAATGCTTGTCCATGGCGACACCCGCGACGGGGGGACCGCTTCCCGGCGGCCAGGCGGCGGAGATGGTGGAGGTGCTGCAGGCTGCCACCCGGGTGCTGGCCGGGGTGGCGCTGCGAAGCCTCGACGTCCTGGACGGCGCGGTTTCCCTGCCGCAGTTCCGGGTGCTCGCGGTCCTGGCCGATCTCGGGTGCTCGCGGTCGGTGCAGGTAGCAGACGCACTCGGGCTGGACGCGTCAACCGTTACCCGGCTCGCCGACCGGCTGGTCGCCGCCGGGCATGTCCTGCGGGGCAGCGATCCGGGCAACCGGACCGTCGTCACGCTCGAGCTCACTGATTCCGGGCGCGACCTGGTGGTCGAGGTGGTCCAGTGGCGGCGCCGCGAGCTGACCCGGATCCTCGGGCGGCTGACGCCCGGGGCCCGCGACGAGCTGACGGCCTCGCTGCTGCGGCTGATCGAAGCGGCGGGTGAGGGATACGGGACCGTCCGCCAGGGCCCGGTCCCGTTGTGACAGGCAACCCCGGAAGAGTACCTGGTGTGTGACTGGTTCAGCGGTAGTGCCAGGCAGCGCCTTCCAGATTGCCGGGCGACCGGGCAGGCCCTTGGCCAGCTCGCCGGCGTCATGACCGCGAGCTGGCTCCCCGAGCTTCGCGCTCCGCTTGAATGTCCGGGCTCGGCAGGCCGCCGATCTGGTGCTGGGCGGCGATACGGCCAGCGAGGTAGGCGGCATCTTCGCGGACGAAGCCGAGCAGGGCCGAGCCGCGGGTGTGCTGCCATGACAGGCCCGCAAAGTACAGGCCGGGGATATCGCTGACCCCCCGCCGGTGGATGATCCGCCCGTCGCGGGCGACGCCGGGCAGGTGGATCCAGGAGTAGTCGGAGCGGTACCCGGTCGCCCAGATCACCACCTCCGCGTCCAGGCTGGTGCCGTCGGCGAACCGGACGGTGCGCCCTTGCGCCGCGGTCACTCCCGGCCGGAACCTGACCCCCGCGGCCCGGAGCCTGCGGCGGCTGCCGCCGACGATGAACTCCCGGCTCGACATCCGGCGGCCCAGCCGGGAGCCGGCGGCCACCCGCATCAGCCCGAGCCGGGTGAGCCACCAGAACAGGTCCCGGCCGGCCAGCCGCTGCGGCAGCACCGGCGCCCGGGTGGCGATCGACAGGTCGACCTGGCGGGTGGCGGCGAGTTCCCCGGCGATCTGGAACCCGGAGTTGCCGCCGCCGACGACCAGCACCGGCCCGGGCGGCAGGGCCCGCGGGTTGCGGTACCCGGCGCTGTGCAGCTGGGTCACCGGGCCGTCCAGCCGCTGGGCGGCCGACGGCACGAACGGCACCTGGAACGGCCCGGTCGCCACCACCACCTGGCGGGCGCGGAAGACATCATCCGCGGTGCGGACCACGAAGCCCTCCGCCGTCCGGCTGAGGCCGGTGACCCGGGCGTTCAGCCTGACCGGCAGGCTGAACACGGCCGCATAGGCCCTCAGGTAGCTCGCGACCGCGTCCTTGCCCGGGTAGGTGTCCGGCGGCCCGGGGAAGGGCATGCCGGGCAGGGCGTCGTACTGGGCGGGGGTGAACAGCGTCAGGGAGTCCCAGCGGGAGCGCCAGGTGTCCCCGAGCTCACGCCCCGCGTCCAGGATCAGGAACCGCAGGTGATGCCGGGCCAGGTGCCAGGCCATGGCCAGGCCGGCCTGGCCGCCGCCGATCACGATGACATCCATCAGCTCGCCGCTCGTCTCGCTGACGCTCACGAGTTCTTCCTGGCGGGCGGTCACCGGACTGCCTCCTTCTCCCTGCGGGACACGGTGAAGCTGAACATCATGCCGCTTTGCATGTGCTCGGCGATGTGGCAGTGCGCCATCCACAGCCCGGGCTCGGTGACGTCGAACAAGATGTCGGTGGTCTGCCCGGTGCGCACCAGGACCGTGTCCTTCCACACCAGGTTGGGCTCGGCCACCCCGTCACGCGCCAGCACCAGGAACCGGCCGGCCCCGTGCAGGTGGAACGGGTGGTGCATGGGGTGGTCCGAGTCCATCTCGTTGACCAGCCGGATCTTGACCCGGTCCCCGACGGTGAACCGCCAGTCGATGGCGGCGTTGGCCGCGCCGCTGTCCCGGTCCACCAGCATCCACCGCATGTTGGCCGGGGTGGTGAGCCGGTTGACGGCCACCATGTCGTCTTCCCACTCGATGCCCCCGCCGTCACCGTGGCCGTGGTCGCCCTGGGCGCCGTGGTCGTCCTGAGCGCCGTGCGGGTGCGGGGCGGCGGACGGCTCGCGCCCGGCCGGCTGGCTGTCCAGCGCGGTGGCCAGCAGCTTCATCCCGCACTGCGGGCACCGGCCCGGCTCGGCGCTGGTGACCTCCGGGTGCATCGGGCAGGAGTAGGCAACTGGTCCCGGCCCGGGCGCGGATATGTCGTCCATCTCGGCGATCAGCGCCAGCGTCTTGTCCGGCAGCGCCTCCAGCCAGGTATCAAAGAACTCCCGCTCGACAGCCAGCTCTGGTGCGGTCCGCAGCAGCCCGGACTCCTCGGCCAGGGATGGCGTGGCCCGGTCGCCGGTCACCGTGATCGCGGCGAGCCGGTAGGTCCGGCCGGGGGTACGGTGCTGCAGCTCCAGCTGACCAGGCTGGCCGAAAAGCACGTCGACGACCGCCCGCTCCGAGGGTGCCAGGAGCACCTCGGAGACGAACTCCTCGTGCTCGACCCGGCCGCTGTCGCCGCCGACGAGCTTCATCCGCGCGCCGGGCAGGGTCACGTTGAAGACCCGGGTGTTGGCGGTGTTGGTCAGCCACAGCCGCACCACCTCCCCCGCCTTCACCGTCAGCGAGTGGTCCGGCTGGCCGGCCACCAGCAGCACGTTGCCGAACCGGCCCATCGCCGTGTGGGTCGTCTCGGCCGGGCTGAACGGGGCGATCTTGCCGTCCTCGACCAGCAGGTCATCCAGGGTGAGCAGGACATCGCGGTGGGCGGGTGGCCAGTAACCGGGGTCGGCGGGGACGACCAGGATGTTGCCGTACAGGCCCATCTCCTGGGTGTAGTCCTCGCGGATGTGCGGGTGGTACCAGTACAGGCCGGGGTCGGGGAACCGGATCCGGTAGGTGAAGCTGCCGCCGACCGGGACCGGGGCCTGGGTCTCGTGGGGCACGCCGTCGTACTTGTTCTCCAGCCGCAGCCCGTGCCAGTGCACGGTGGCCTCCAGGTCGCCGTCGTTGGTGACGTGGACGACCACCTCCGAGCCCTGCCGGACCTTGAGGGTCGGGCCGGGGATGGAGCCGTTGTAGCCCAGCATCCGCACCGTGGTGTCGCCGAGCCGTTTGGCTACCGGGCCGATCCGCAGGTGCAGGTCGTCGCCGTCGGCCAGTTCCAGCAGCTCTGGGCGGGTGGCCGCGGGCAGCCCGGTGGGGTCCGTCGGGAATGATCCGGCCGGCGCTGGCTGGCCGGGGTAAGTGTGCTGGTCCATGGTTGCTACCTCGGGTCTCTCGTCGTGCGGTTGTTCTGATTTAGGACACGGGCGTGGTCGCGGTGCGTGCGCGAGGTGAAGGCCAGGTGGAGCCGAGCGTGCTCGCACGGTCCCGGACCCCGGGCGGCATCTCCCTAGCCATGGAAGGGAACTCCCGTCACTATCGCGGTGGTGAGGATTGCGGCGACGACCCAGTCGACCGTCGCGCAGAACGGCGGCCACCAGCGCATGTTCCGGACGAATTGAGTGCGGTGCTGCCACAGGTCCTTCAGGCCGTGGCCGGCCAGCCCGAGCACGAGCAGCCACGCCGATCCGCTGACGCTGACCGCGGCAACGACCACGAAGAGCCCGGCCACGCTGCTCTCGGCGGCGATGACCTGCCAGCGTCCATCGGCCACGCTGAACCCGATGTAGATCGCGGCGATGAGGGTCAGCCCGAGCGCGTAGACAGTCGCGGGCTCCAGCCACCAGAAGCCGAGCGGCGAGATCGCCTGGACAGCGCCTACGGCCACGCCGCAGATGGCGGGCACGGGCAGGGCACGCAGTCTGCCTCTGGGCGTGGATGTCACCGGCTGCGGGCCTGCCCGCCGGGGGCATGCTGTCGGGGTGACCGTGCTCATGCTGGGCTCCTCCGGGTGAGTTGACTGCCTCGACGAGGTTCAGCTTGCGCCGCACGGCTCAGGCTCGGCTCCGTGAAATTACGGGGATCTGCGCGCGGCCGCCATATTGCCGTCGAGGCCGGATCGCGTCCCGGTTCAGCTGAGGGCGAGCCGCACGAGATCACCGCGGGAGCGGACGCCCAGTTTCTGGTAGGCGTTCCTCAGGTGGTACTCCACGGTTCGCCGGCTCAGGAACAGCTGAGCGGCCACGTCAGCATTGGAGCTCCCGCGGCTGACCAGGTAGGCGACCTGCTGCTCTTGCGGGGTGAGCTGCAGTGAAGTCGAGGGGTCGCGTTTGCGGGCGGTCTCGCCGGAGGCGCGCAGTTCCTGGCGCGCGCGATCGGCCCAGGGCAGGGCGCCGACTTCGGTGAAGACGTCGAGTGCGGCTCGTAGCTGCGCGCGGGCATCGACGCGCCGGCGGGACCGGCGCAGGAACTCTCCGTAGGCAAGCTGCGTGCGGGCCTGGGCGACGGGCCGGCTGGCCCGTGAATGCTCGGCCATGGCGTGCCGGAAGTGCGGCTCCGGATCGTCGGTGCCGCCGTCGGCGGCGATCAGCGCCCGCCCGTGGGCGGCGATCGCTGCCGCCCAGGCAGCGCCGGTATCTTCAGCGAACTGTCCGAGTTCATCCGTCCAGGTCCGGATCTGGCCGGCCTGCCCGCCGGCGCGGCTCGCCGCCTCCAGGCGGTCCAGCGCGGCCAGGCGCCGGATGGCGGGATGCCTGAGCCGCCCGAGGTGGCGCATCGCCCCGTCCGCATCGGAGGTCCAGGCGGCGGCACCTTTGGCCCAGTCGACGAGATCGGCGATGACGACACCGACGATGCCGATCGGCTGCCGCGCCCGCAGACGCTCGAGCTCCTCCAGCGCGGCGGCTCCGTCCTGGCGGCCGCGCAACGCGGCCAGCAGCGCCTGCCACGCCAGCGGCAACGCGGTCATCGGCAGCAGGCCCGCGCTGCGAGCCAGGTCCAATGCCTCGGCCGCCGACGCGCTGGCGGCATCCCACCGGCCGGCGGGCACGTCGGCCATCGGCAGCCGTGCCTGCGCGAACACGACTACCGACACCGCCGCGCTCTCGCGGCCGAAGTCCCGCAGCCAGGTGAAGTTGCGGTGCACGACGGTGTCATCGCCGAGGTGGACGGCCGCCAGGCCCATGTTGGCGAGCAGGTCAACGTCCCCGGGTAGCGGCTGATGCAGGCTAAATGCCCAGCGCAGCGTTTGCGCCGCGGCGCGCATCCGGCCCTGGAGCAGGTGCTGCTGGCCGGTGATCAGCGCACGGCAGCACTTGAGCCGGACCGGAGCGTCGTCGGGCACAGCGGGCAGGAAGGTGGCCGGATCAACCGCCAGGCCCGGTCCGTCGGCGAATGTCGCCAGGGTAGTGCCCAGCATCGCCATCTCCAGCGCCCGGACCCCGTCGAACGGAGCGACATCCTGCGCGGCCCGCAGGACGATCGACTGACCGGTCTGCGCGGACCCGACGTTCCATTCCAGCCGCGCCCGGAGCCGGTCGATGTCGGAGCGCAGGACCGGGTCGCCGGCATACCGCCGGGCGTCCTCGGCGAGCACGTGCGCCCGGCCCGTCTGCCCGCCGAGCCAGGCGCTCATCGCCGCATCCTGCAGCCGCCGGGCGCGGATCCCGGCTTTCGTGGTGAGTTCGGCGGCGCGCTCCCACGCCGCGCTGGCAGCCTCGTGGCCGCCCCGGCGCTGCGCGCGCCCGGCGACCGCGTCGAGGCCGGCCGCCACGCCATCATCAGGGCCCTCCGTCGCCAGGGCCAGATGCCAGGTCCGCCGGTCGCGATCACCGCAGAGGCTCTCCGCGAGGACCCGGTGCACCCGCTGCCGCTCCAGCAGGGTCGCCGCCCCGTAGATGGCCGAGCGCACGAGCGGGTGCCGGAACTCCAGCTCCGGACCCCGGACCCGGATCAGCCCGGATCGTTCGGCCGCTTCCAGAGCCTGAGCGCCAGCGCCGAGCGCCGCCGCCGCCCGGCGGACCGTCGCGATCTGGCCGGAGCCGTCTGCCGCGGCGACCAGCAACAGCGCCTGAGCTCCGGCGGCCAGCCGCCGGGCTCGATCGAGGAACGTCCGCTCAACCCCGGCCGTGAGCGGAAGCGGGTCAGGAAGCCGCGCCCTGCCCGCCAGCTGGCCGGCCGACAGCACAGCGGGCAGTTCCGTCAGCGCCAGCGGGCTGCCCCCCGTCTGCGCCACCAGCGCAGCGCAGACCTCGGCGCTCACCGGCGCGCCTGCCCGCTCGGCGAGCAGAGCACCCGCGGACGCCGGATCGAGGCCGCCCAGGACCAGCTCGGGAAGCCCATCGCCGTGAAATGCGCGCACGTCACCCTCGCGGGCACCGAAGACGAGCGCCACCCGGTCGGCCAGCAGCCGTCTGGCGACGAACAGCAGCGCCTCGGCAGACGCCGCGTCCAGCCACTGGGCATCATCCGCCACGGCGATGACCGGGCGTACCTCCGCGGCCTCACTCAGCAGGCTCAACGTCGCGACGAAGACAACGAACCTGTCCACGGCGGAGTCCTCCTGCTCGCCGAACGCTCCGCGCAACGCCCGCGCCTGAGGCGCGGGTATCCGGTCCAGGTGAGGCAGCACGGGACGCAGCAGCCGGTGCAATGCCGCGAACGCCAGCGGCGACTCCGACTCGATGCCCTGCGTCCACAGCACCCGCGCGCCCGCCGCGCGAGATGACGCGTCGGACAGCAGCGCCGACTTACCGACCCCCGGCTCGCCGCGCACCACCACGACCCCGCCGCGGCCAGCCGCCGCGTCAGCGAACAAGGCGTCGAGCCGCGCGCTCTCCGAGGCGCGACCGCACAGCATGCCGCCGACGCTACCTTCCGGGTCCGACCCGGTCCAACGGCCGGTCCCGGGACCGCGCCACCTGCTCGCTGACCATGCCGGTAATCCGGCACCCGGCCGGGGCGATCCGGCCGGGAGGCGGGCAGCGGAGCCGAGGCGGGTACCGTGTGTCTCATGCAAAAGTTCGCGTTATGCAAGAACCCGCTGCGGTTGCTGCCCGTGCGACCTGCACCGGCCGCTCGCGCAGGCCCAGAAGGCCTGCACTCGCAACCGGTTTTGCATAACGCTCCGTGACCCGTTCGGCATAAATCCCCCGAACGGATACGGCAGCTGTAGTTCGTTGTGATCACGATGTCTTCTTGGCGCAGGCGTTCCAGCGGCGGTGGCTTGGCGGGCGCGGTGCTGGTAGCGGCGTAGCCAGGCCGGCCAGTGCGGCCGATGGGCCCGGTCTCGCCGGGGTGGTGCGATGACGATGTCGCGCAAGAGCCGCAGCAGCTCCGGGACGCGGCTAGGGCCCGCGAGGCACGGGGTCGATGTTGCTGCCGTCTGTGCTCATCGGGGTGTGATGTGGCCGGCCTGCGTCCGGTGAGGGCTCATGCGATTCATCTGGCGAGCCTGCTGAGGGCCGCCGGTCGTGTGTCATCGGTTGCGATCGCGGCCAGGGCGAGATCCGCGCCGTACAGGCAGCGCTCGCGGAATGCGGGGTCAGAGATGATCGATGCCGACCACTGGTGGAGCGCGCCGACGCAGCCGGCGAGGATCGCCGCGGCCACGCGGGCCGGGTCGACCTCGGAGCGCAGCAGGCCGGCTGCCTGGCCGTCGGCGATGGCTTGCCGGATCGGCGGGTAGGGGCTCGAGCGAAGTAGCGTCCCGCTCTCGGGCCACTGCTTGAGCACCTGCCTGTACACGTCCCGGTCAGCGAGGAAGATGCTCACCAGCGTGGCCACGATCTTCCGGGTACGTGCCAGCGGGTCGTCACCCGTGGATTCTGCAAGTTTCTCCTCGAGCTGCTCGTGCGCCTGATCGATCAAGGCGGCGAACAGTCGCTCCCGGGGACCGATGAGGTTGAAGACGGTCCCCGGTGCCACTTCGGCTCGGTCCGCGATCTGCTCGAGCGTCACTGTCTGCGCGTCGCGCTCGCGCAGCAGCTCGCGAGCAGCCTGGAGGATGCGTTCGGTCCGCGCGCGCTTGCTGCGCTCCCGCAGGCCCCCGGCCTGCCGGCGGTATCCGGCCGCGGTCACCGGGCGGCCCGGGGGCCGATCGGGCCCGCGAGGAACTCGTCGAAGACCGCGTCGTGCTCCGCCGCGAAGGCCTCCTCGAATGTCGCGCCAGCGCTGGTGATCAGATAGCGCTTTGCTCCTTCCAGCGCGGCCTGGGGGGCCTCGATGATGGTTCGTGCCATAGCCAGCGCCTCGTCATGCAGCCGCCCGGGTTCGGTGACACGGCTGACGAGCCCGACGCGGAATGCCTCCCCGGCGTCGATCCGCCGGCCGGTCAGGCACAGGTCGCGCGCGACCCCTGAGCCGACGATCCACTGAAGCGGGGTGAACAGCGGCGGCGCGCCGAACTTGATCTCGGGATGCCCGAACACTGCGTCGCTGGAGGCGACCCGGCAGTCGCACAGGACACACAGGTCCAGGCCGCCAGCCAGCGCGGGGCCGTTCACGGCGGCCAGGAGCGGCTTGGGGAAGGTCCAGACGGCGAGGTGGTAGCGGCGAGAGCTGTCCCGGATCCGGCGGGCAAGACCGGCTTGCGCGAACTCGTCCAGGTCGAACCCGGCGCAGAACGACGATCCCGCCCCTGTCAGCACGACCACGCGAACTGCCGGGTCGCCCGACCACCCCTCGAGCTGAGCCGCGATCTGGTCGCGCAGCCCGATCGACAGCGCGTTGCGGCGCTCCGGCCGTGCCAGCGTCAATGTCGCAACCCCGTCGTCAGCTACCTCAACAGTGATGTCCCGGGCCATTGAGCCTCCACGTTCCTGAACTTAGACGTGACGATAAAATTAAAGATAAGCATAAATTTAGATGCGAATGCATTCTGTGTCAACCCCGGCTCGCATGCCAGCAAACAAGTACATCGCGGAAGCGACAGTGAACGGCGAACCCTGCGCGCCCCCGCGCGTGCAGCGTCCAGATCAGCTACGGCGGCTGCAGGTCGTTGCGATCATGGCGTTGTCCCGGCGTAGGCGTTCCATCGCTGGTGGGCTTGGCGGGCGCGGTGCTGGTGGCGGCGCCGCCAATCTGACCAGTGCAGCCGGTGGGCCCGGTCTCGCCGGGGCGGCGGGATGACAATGCCACGCAGGAGCCGCAGCAGCTCGGGGACGGTGACCGGGATCAGCCCGTCGTCCCGGCCGGAGCCGGCGTCGTGCTGGCGCTGCACGGCGACGGCGACAGCGAGGTAGAGGTAGGCGAGCAGGCAGATCGCGGTCCAGCGGTGCCAGGACTTCCAGCGGATGACCTGCCCGGCGTCCAGGCCGGCCGCTGGCATAAGTCAAGGTGACCGCCACCTGGCACAGCGCGACACCGCTCACGGTGCCGCTGTACTGGCGGGCTGCGGCGACGCAATCGGCGGAGGACTTACCATCGGCGGTCTCGTCCACGATCAGCACCGCATCCCCGTCATCGAGATGACTGACCGCCCACGCCGCTGCGATGTCCGCCACCTGCTGGTCGTCCCAGACCGCACGCGACAGCAAATGCTGCAGCCGATGCGGCCCGCGATGCCCCACCGCCTCGGCGATGCTCCAGCAGTTGCGATCGTCCAGCTCCATCAGCAGCCCGCTGAGCATCTGGCCGCAGGACTGCCGGGTCTCCCGGCGGGGAAAGCACCCGGCCACCCGTCCCAGCAGGTCCGCCAGCAACGCGGACCGGGCATTATCGGCTACCGTGGCAGCAGCGACTGCCGCATCTTGATCGTGTCTCACAAACCCGTCATGATCGCGGCAGCCGCACCTATGCGGTCAACCGCCTGACCTGCGCCAACAATCCCGCGGTCACGAACTACTGCTGCCGTAACGGACCGCGGCAGAGCCATCGGCACCGGAGAAGAAACGGTGCACCGGTGAGCGCGGTCACGGGTGCGAGCCCGGCCAGCCCGGTACGAGCCTTCCCGGGCACTCACCGCGGCAGCTGCCGCATGGTCCGGAGCGGGGACAGGAAGGAAGGCAGCCAGGCAGTCGCCAGGCCGGCCGCGCCGACCCACAGTACGGCGCGGACGCCGACATACTGCCCGAGGAGGCCCGCGAGCGCGGAGCCCAGGGCCAGCGCGCCGGTCAGCAGGAATCGCATGGCCGCGTTCATGCGGCCGAGCAGCCGGTCGGGCGTGGCGCGCTGGCGGAAACTCACCTGCAGCACGTTGTTGATACCGACCTGGAACGTGGCCAGAAGCCATCCCAAAGCCGCGAGCCACAGCATCGGCCCGCGGTCCAGGAAGGGAATGACGAACTTGAGCGGCGCGCTGACCAGGCCCACGATCCACATCGCGCGGCCATACCCGAGCCAGTTCCCGACCCGGCGGGCATTGGTCGTGCCGAGAAAGACGCCAGCCCCCCCGCACGCGAGGTACGCCCCCAGCAGGCTCGGGGGGAGTTTAAGGTCTCGCACGAACAGTACCGGCAGCATGACCACGCTGATCTGCACGAAGAAATTCGTCAGGGCGCCCGATACGGCGATCGGGCGGAGCAGTGGATGGCCGAGGACGAAGACAAGCCCTTCCCTGCTCTCCCGCAGCAGGTGCACGTCGGGCTTGCGCTCGGACTTCGGCTCGTCCCGCCGGACGCGTATCAGCCAGGCCGCTGACCACAGGTAACTGGCTGCGTCCACCGCCACCGCCACCGGCGCGGTGAGCAGCTGCACGAGGTAGCCTCCCACGCTCCGCCCGGCGACCTGGTTGATCGCATCGGTGCTGGCGAGCGCCGAGTTCGCCGCCATGAGGCTGGGCCGGCCCACCAGGAAGGGCAGGAAGCTCTGGGCCGCGATGTCGAAGAACACGGTCGCGGCGCCGCTGAGCAGGACGACAAGATACAACTGCCACAGCGAGAGCAGATGACAGCACCAGGCGATGGGAACCGATCCGAACAGCGCCGCGCGGGACAGGTCAGCCGCGATCTGCAGCCGGCGCTTTCGCAGCCGATCCGCCCAGGCTCCGGCCGGGAGGCTGATCAGCAGGAACGGCAGGGTAGCCAGCGTCCCGAGAAGGCCCACCTGATAGGGCGTGGCATGCAGCGCCACCACGGCCAGCAGAGGAATCGCGATGTAACTGACCTGCGTGCCCAGCTTGCTGGCAGCCGCCGCCGTGAACACCATCCTGAATTCCCGGTTCCGGAATACCGGGTGCCTCGGAACCGGTCCTGCCTCCATTGGCTCCACTGGCTCCCGCGCCGCAGCGGTAGTAGCCTCGGGCATTATCTCGCCTTCCCTCTCGTTACCGGGTAAGCAGCCGTGTAAAAGAAGGAGATTAATGGCTGTCCTGAGCTGGATAGTGGAATACCCCGGTCACGCGAGTGGCCGCATTGGCCCCTCTTCCGATGATCCCCTGGTGACCTGCCGGAAGTGCCCGGACATGAGAGCCGGCGTAACCATCCGGGGTCAGGAATACGCTCCAGGCAGCCACCCAGTCGTGCCGCATCCCGGTCGACGGATCGACCACGGGCTCGCGTCGCTGCCGTATCCTTTCCTGGACGATGTAGCCTTTTCCGCAGTGCGCCAGAAGCGCTTCTGCCCATTCGCGGTCAGTGGCATCCCAGCCGACCACGATACCTCTCCCGCCGAAATCGTTGCACGGCTTGAGGATCAGCCTCTCGCGATTGTCCCGGCAATAGTCGATGAGATCCACCGCCGCGCCGGCGACCTCGGCCGGCCCGCATTCCAGGTTCCTGGTCCACGGCAGGACGCGATCGAGGCGCGCGGACTCCGCAGCGCTGAGCGCGCCGCGCCAGCGGGGATCGGAAAGCAGCGCAAGGCAGGCCTTACTCGAGAACAGGAAGCTTGCGAGCGTGGTCAGCAGGACCGTCCCGCCGTCCTCGTGCGCGCGGACGATGGGCTCGAGCGCCTCCTCGCCCAGCGGGTCCTGGCAGATCTGGTTAACGGAGAAGTACCGGAGCACCACGTCGACCGGCGTGCCGTCCAGGTAGAGCTTGCCGCCCCGGTTGCGGACCTGGCCGACTTCGCCGAGCCGCACGTCGAGCCCGCAGCCCCGCAGCATCTCCTGGAATGACAGCATCAGCGGCAGCAAGGGGCCCAGCGCGCCATTGGCCTCGAGCAGCGCGACGACGGGCTCATCCCCCCGCGCCACCGGCTCGGCCGCCGCGCGCAGGGCGCGGGCGATCTGCTGACCGGTATGGACGTAACCGAGCGCGTGCTCGGCTGCGAACGCGCGGAACGGCTCCAGCTCCAGGAGCGGGGGCAGGACCTGAGCCTGGTCAATCCCGCCAAGCTGGCTGCCGACATTGAACTCGAGCAGCTTCAGGGAAGCGCCGTCGTGGTACAGGTCGGACCGCCCGAACATGACCGGGCGGCCGCCGTCAAGGCGCTGCATGAGCGCTGCCCTGCGGTCATCGAAACCAAGCGCCGAGCAGTACCGTCTGATGTCGCCGTCGAACAGCCGCCGCGGCAGCGATACGAGCATGTCGAAGATCGCAGCCAGGTCATCAGCGGAGCTGCGGATCTCGGTTTTGCTGATGAAGAACGGGCGGGGCATCAGCCGGTCACCGAAGCATTCGGTGTACCGCGGGGGAAAGCGGGCCTGGCGCACGATTCCGCGGAGCCGGCTGTCCGGGGACAGGCATTCGTCAACGTACCTCGTGGTCACTTCATCCGTCACGGCTGATCACGCTCGAGTACCGCTGCCCGGCCGCCCGGCGGGTCCTGGTCTGCCAGCAAAGTCCAGTAGCTCGCGGCCCGCCGGTCCGGCTGGCGATGCAGGGGATCTCGTATCAGCCGGCACAAAAAGCCAGCGGGCGTGATCATGAGGAAATATGCCAGGAAAAGCAGCATCCTGTGCATGCCGTATGTTCCCTTCTTTCGCTGAACTGATCATTCCAAGTACCGTAGGGCCGCTAGTCGAGGGGGATGGCCACGCGCCAGTCCCGCGCCTCCTGCCACTGCGGCTGGCTAGCCTTGTCCAGGATGAAGCTGCCGATCGCAAGCAGATCGATGTCGGAGCGCATGAAACACGTGTAGGCGTCCTGAGGCGAGTTAACGATCGGCTCGCCCCGTACATTGAACGACGTATTCACCAGGACCGGGCATCCGGTTATCTCCTTGAAGGCGAGCAGCAGGCGGTGGAACGGCGGATTACTCTGCTCGCTGACCGTCTGCACGCGGGCGGAATAGTCAACATGAGTGACCGCCGGGATAGTCGATCGCCTCAGGCGGAGAAGATCGAGCCCGGTGGCGCCCTCGGCGCCGTCAGGCTCGATGCGCTGGCTGTCCGCGATCCCGCCGACCACGAGCATGTACGGGCTGTCCTGCTTCAGGTCGAAATAGTCCTTGGCGTCCGCCGCGAGAACCGACGGCGCGAAGGGCCGGAAGGACTCCCTGAACTTGATCTTCAAGTTCATCGCGGATTGCATCGCCGGATCACGCGGGTCGCCGAGAATCGACCGCGCGCCCAGCGCCCGGGGGCCGAATTCCATCCGGCCCTGGAACCAGCCGACGATCTTGCCCGCGGCCAGCTCGGCGGCGACTCGCCGGGTGAGCTGTTCCGGGCCAAGACGGGTATGCGGGATCCCGTTGCTGGTCAGGAAGGCCTCGACGGCCGCGTCACTGTAGGCAGGGCCGAGCAGCGCGCCGGACATGGCGTCCCGGCCATCGTCGCCGCCGGTCACGTGAGGCCGCCGGGCGCCCCGTCCGACAGCGACCGCCAGCGCCGCGCCCAGGGCGCCCCCGGCATCGCCGGCGGCGGGCTGGATCCACAGCTCGTCGAAGATGTTCTCCCGGATCACCGCGCCATTGGCCACGCAGTTGAGCGCCACCCCGCCGGCCATGCACAGCCTGGCTTCCCCGGTGAGCCTTCGCGCGCTGCGGGCCAGCCGGATGACCACGTCCTCGGTCACTTTCTGCACGGACGCCGCCAGATCGAACTCCCGCTCGGTGAGCGGGCCTTCGGGGAGACGGCGCGGCCCGCCCAGCAGACGTTCGAAGGCCCGGCCGGTCATTACCTCACCGCGGAGGAATTCGAAGTAGCGCATGTTCAACCGGAACGAGCCGTCTGGTGCTATATCGATGAGCTTCTCCCGGATCAGCTGCTCATACCGGGGCGTCCCGTATGGCGCCAGGCCCATGACCTTGTACTCACCGGAGTCGACCTTGAAGCCGCAGAAGTAAGTGAAGGCGGAGTACAGCATCCCCAGTGAATGCGGAAACCGCAGCTCGGCGACCGGCCGCAACTTCCTGCCCTGGCCGTGCCATATCGTCGTGGTGGCCCACTCGCCCACTCCGTCGATGCACAGCACCGCGGCTGATTCATACGGGCTGGGGAAGAAGGCGGACGCCGCATGGGACTCGTGGTGAAAGCGGCACACGATCTCGGGCACGGCCCCCAGATCCAGCGCCTCCAGGTTCTGCCGGACAGACCTGTCAACGCGCAGTTTCCAGGAAAGCCACTCCGGCAGGGTGTCACGGAACGATGCCAGGCCCTTCGGGGCTGCCCCCAGGTAGGTGGCCAGCACCCGGCGGAACTTCAGCGCCGGGTCTTCGTAATAGGCCACGGCGTCCACGTCCGTCAGATCCGCGCCCGCCTGGCGCAGGCAATACCTCACCGCTTCGGCGGGGAAACGCGGATCGTGGCGGCGCCTGCTGAATCGCTCTTCCTGCGCTGCCGCGACCGGGATGCCGTCGGCGACGAGCGCCGCCGCGCTGTCATGGTAAAAGGCTGATATGCCCAGGATCAGGCCGTTCACCGCGGGCTCCCCGAATTTACCGGCCGGCGGCCAGCCCGGCGCGCCCGGAATCCAGTTGGCGGGCACAGCGACCGGTAGCCGACCCGGATCCGCTCCCAGGTCTCGGCCTGGGCCTTGGCTCCGAGCGACGCGGCCACCGAGGCCATGTAGATGTCGATGGCGTCAGCGGCCCAGGCGGAATGGCCGGATGCGACATTGTCAATGGTGTTGTGTATGTCGACGAACCGCGTGCTGAACCCGTAGGCACGCAGCGCGATGCGGGACCGCCGGTAGGAACCGCCGACGCCGGACAGCTCCATGGCCAGATTCAGTCCCAGTACCTCAGGCATGAACGTCCGGGGGAATCGCCCGATGCTGAGCCAGTACACCGGCAGCTCGAACGACTCGTTCCGGAAACCGGGCCACTGGGCAAATTCCGGCGACGCGGTGGGCGGCAGTTCCACGCCCATCTCGGCGAGCACCTCACGGTAGATCAGCGGGTGATTGAGCCGCGGCTCACCATTGCCCAGCTCGTCCCAGTACGTCTGGAAGAGGAAGTGCCCCACCTCGGAGGACGCGCGCTCGTAGTCAGTGAAGCCCTGCAGCCAGGCGCCATCGACCAGCGTCAGCGGCGCGAGCTGGACGGTGGCATCGATCAGTGCCTGCCGCGACGGCAACGGCGTACCGGAATTTGCCTGGAACTCGCGGCCGTGCCTGTCGTGCTGTTCACTCAGCCAGGGCCGCAGCCCTTCCGGTCCCCATCGCTCCGCCAGCATGAACTCGGCCCGGTCCACCTTGTACCCGGACCGGCGGAGCCACGTGCGCACGTAGTCATGCGCGAAGCGGCGCAGGCCAGGGGCATCGGTCCGTCGCAGCAATTGGTGATACGCCGCTCTGAGGGTTCCTGGCCCCGGGTCCCGGCCCGCGGGTCCTGTGTCACAGCGCGGCAGCAGCGGGGCTGGCCGGGCGGGGACCGGCGGCCGGGCCGGAACCGCCTGCTGAGAGGCCGGAACCGCCTGCTGCGGGGCCGGAAGCGAATCGATCCAGCGACGTATCACGGCCAGTTCTCCGGGCGCGAAGACCCGGAACATCGGGCCCCGCTCCCCCAGCAGGCCGCTGGTCAGCGGGCTAGCCTCGGGGTGTCCCGGCTTCACCAGCCGACTCGCCGCCAAGGCGCGCATGAGCCCGGCCGGGTCGGTGCGGCATTCCCGCAGCCACTGCGAGAGCGGCTGGCCCTGGAGCTGGTAATCCTGGTGATACGTCGTTGCGTCCCTGGCACGCAGCCGCAGCAGCTCCGCCATCTCGAAGGCCGGATCCCGGCACGCGCGCAGTTCGGCATGCAGCTCCTCGCTCCATCGGCGCAGCGCCTCGAGTGCCCAGGTGAAACCCTCGCGCACCCGGCTCTCGCTGCCGTCGCCGGTCCTCGCCAGGAGCGCCTCGACCGCGTCCCGGCATCGCAGGACATCGGCAGGCTGTCCCTGCGCCCGGGGCGCACCCGGGTCGATCGCCGTCCAGTTCGCCGCGGCGGGAAGGACTTCCTGCACCGCGGCGAGCACGGGCAGCAGGCCGACGGAACGCAAGCACAGGTCGGCGCCGAGGATCTCGGGCAGGAACCTTTCCGGCTGGCGGCTCATCGCAAGCAGCACAGCGGGCAGGTAGAACGCGTCGTCAGCGATCCGCTCGTTGAGCGCCAGGCGCTCCGCCGGAATGGCGTGCTCGGACAGCAGCAGCTCGCGAAGCAGGGCCAGATAGGCGCTGCCGCGGGCGGCAGCAGGATGGCCCACTCCGACGTCTGACGCGTAGATGGCAAGGATCCGCAGCGCGACCGGGTCGTCGGCGTTCCCCGGGCCGCTCAGCCACTGAAGCCAGCCCCCCGATCTCAGCGCGAGCGGAGCACAGCTGAGCGCGGCGCGCCGTACCATGACGTCCTGGCCGCCGGCGCCGGACTGGGTGAGCAGGCCCCGGTAACGCAGGGATTCGTCCCGCGACCAGGCCGCGGCCTCCCGCTGGAGCTGGCCAAGCCCGGGCTGATCGGCCCGGGGCGCGTCCAGCTGGCGGAGCCCCGCGCGCAAGGTCCCGGCGAACTCCGCGCCGGCCGGCGCTTCAGGATCGGCCACCCGGGCGTAGAGCCATCGAAACCCGGAGCGGCCGTCACGCCGCTCATGCGTATCAGCAATGGGACGCTCCGCCGCATTCTGCGACATTATTTTCTCCTCTGCCTCTGCGACACCTCCGTGGCTGAGCCCGGGCCAGATGCCGCTGGGCCGGTCAGAACATCGGATAGATGGATGCGTCATTCTGCTCATTCTTGCGCTTGCGCCTGAACAGTTTTCCCATCATCTTGTGCAGGAATGACATTTGACATAATCCCCTTCCGAAGGACTGGTATGAGGTACGCCGGACAGGTGCCCGGCGGGATCGGGACGGCTGAGCAGGTCCGCCAGCAGGCCAGCAACGATGTCGTTGCCTTTGTCGGTAAAATGAGCACGGTCAACGAAGAGCCAATCCTGTTCCCGGACAGACTCAGCGAGTACCGGGTTGATATCGAAGAACGGGATCTCCAGCTTATTACAAGCATTCCGGAGTGCATCGCTGTAGCTCTGGCAGGCCTGTTTGGTGGCGATATCGCCATACAGCTGCCAGAAGTTGGAGACCCTGTCCAGTTCGTCGAACAGCCGCTTTTCTTCCGGCGCGTGCTGCTCCCGTACCCAGGTGGCCAGCGGCTGCAGCACGAATGAGATGCGCGCCCCCGTCGGCTTCGCCAGCAGCTGCCAGCTCGCCAGATGGCGCGCGGTGGCCTCGGCGGCGCCGAGTATCCGGTCCTGAAGGCCGGGAACCGCGGAATCCTCGGCTAGCTCTGCCGGTGCTGCCTTGCGGCGCCCGAAGCCCGGGCGCGACGGGCGGTGGCCCGCCCGCAACTTCTCCATCTGCTCGTAGTATTCCCCGCAATTGAAGAACGCCCCGTGGTCCCCTTGCTGCGACTGCGGCAGCCGGCTCAGCGCCAGATTGTTAAGGCCGGAGAATATTACGATTTCCTCGATCTCGGGAAGCAGGTCGCGGTACAGCAGGAAGAGCAGCAGCTCCTGGGTAGAGTTATGGCTCCGCCCGGCGAAATTGAGCCAGGGGTTTCCGGGCATATAGCGGGACCAGAGCCGGGACGGCATAGTGGCCGCATCGCTGGTCGCGCCAATGCCGAACGCGGTGGAGCTGCCGGCGAAAAGGCGTACCGGGCCTCGCGGCAGCCGGAAGCCGACCGAAGCCTGCTCGCCCGCGCAGCGGGAAATCCGGAAGCCGAGCCGATCGGTGTTCACCACATCAGAGCGGTACCCGGCACGATGGAAGTACATCAGGTACGGTGCCCATCGGGTTTCCCCGGGGTCGTCGAAGTCATCGTACTGCAGCATTTGAGGTGTCAGCACAGCGCGTTGGGTCGTCACGGTACGGGCCTCCTAAATTTCCTCGTTCCAGGTTTTGGCAGTGCATTCCAGCCGGAACCGCGATGCGGTGCTGGTGATGGCCTTCTCCACCTCGCTGGTGCAGGCGCCCCGGAAACGGAAACGGGCACCGACGTGCTCGTATCCCCCCAGCCGGGGCACTACGTAGCCGACGGGCGGCACCACTTGCGCATACGGGTCCTCGCCAGCCGCGGGCGGCAGCGTGGCGGTGACGACCCGGCAGGGGGCCGGCACCGGCGTGGGCACCAGCAGCCAGCCGCCGGTCTTCCAGCTCCGCGGGGTCGCCAGGGAGGGCTTTCGCCCGAGTTGCACATCGACAGCGGCCGCCATCAGGTCGATGGCATGCACCTCCCGCCACACGAACGGGATCTCGGCTCCCCCCACCCGGTAACCCACCTCGAGGAAGGTGAGCTGCGGGGCACCGTCCGCGGCCGAGCCCACGAACGCCTCGAGGTGAAACACCCAGGGCTCCTGGCTGAGCGCGCCCGCGACCCCGGCCGTGAATTCGCCCAGTGCCTCCAGCAGGCACGGATCGTCCACCTCGACCGAGCCGAGAAACTGCCCGGACCCGAAATCCGCGCAGGTGTTCAGGTACCGGCAAGCCCGCCATGGCCCGAGCGTGGTTCCGGTCCACAAGCCGTCGATGTGATAGATGGGGTCGGCGCAGAAGCGCTGCACCAGCGCTGGTTCCACGGCAGGGTGGCGCAAGCGGGACAGATCATGCACCGAATCGAGCTTCAGTACGCCGCGGCTCGCCGTACCCCGCCGGGGTTTCACCACGACCGGCCAGCCGTGAGCATCGGCAAAGCGCCGCACCGACGACGGGTCGGGCGCCTCGGCCGCGGGCAGCGTCCGGATCCCGGCCCTGGCGACCATCGCCGTCATCGTCAGTTTGTCGCGGAAACGGGAAAGCTGAACCGGATCCTGCCCCGGGCAGCCCAGGTGCATCCGGAGCATGGCAGCGGTGTCCAGGTCGCCCTCGTTCAATGCCACCACGCGGGCTGGCGGCCCGAACCTGCCGCTCAGGTATTCCGCGGCCTTCTGGACCTCGACGAAATCATCGGTGGCCGAGACGGTGACGATCTCGGCCGCGTCACCGGGAACGGACTGGCGGCCCAGTTCCGTGACCACGTAGCTGACGTGATGCCTGCGATGGTCGATGTAATCCCCGTAGAGCGCATGCCGGTCACGCCACCGGTGGATCACCATTATGTGATCGGTCATGATGATGCCCTGATGCTGTCGCCGATTTTGCAGACCACATAGCCCGCGATGCCCACCGCCGCCCTGGCGCAGCCGAGCGCCTCCTGCGCGGATTCCAGGTCGCTGCCCGGCAGGAGCGCTGCCACGTCAGCCGCGCAGGTGATCAGATGCTGAGCCGCCTGGACGAGGGGGTCCTCCTCGCCGAACTCCTCGCGCAGGACCTGGCGGGCCATCCTGAGCAATTCCGCGGCATCCGTCCTCGTGGCCGGCATAATTGCGGTCATTTGCGTTAGCCGATCTCGAATAGGATTCTCTTGGTGAGCTCGTCGCATCTGGCCACCGCCTCGTCGGCATCGCGGCCCGACGCGAGCACATAGCCGGAGGTGCAGTCGGCTACCGTCATCAGCGGGGGCACCACGTCGCCGGGATTCTTGGCGATCACCACCGCTGCCTCGATGTCCCTGAACTCATCCAGATAGGGCAGGAAGACGTTCGGAACCTCGCCCGGGGGTACCTGCCTGACGGCAGCCGGGATGTCTTCGTCTACGACGATCGACCTGATAACGCCGGGATCCGGGACGAAGAACCGGATAGCAGCGCCCCGTTGCGGCTCCGGGGACACGCGTGGCAGGTCGTCGATCCCCAGCGGAACCGTCAGCAGCATCCTGGTCAGATTGAGGCCGAATACGCGCCGTACCAGCTCGGGAGCTCCGCTGCCTGCCAACCGGGCGTGTGATTCCAGCACCCGGGGGCCATCGGCGGTCAGGACGAACTCGCTGTGCGACGGTCCCTCCGTGAGGCCCACCGCGTCCAGCAATTTCGCGGTCATCCCGCGGAGGGCATGCAGGTGCGGTGCGGCGACCCTGCTCGGCGTGCTTACTTCCCATTCGACGAAGCGCTCGTTCATCTGGTACTCCGAGTACCCGATGGGCAGGTGCCGCCCGGCGTGCGAAAACGAATCCACGCTCACAACCGGCCCGTCGAGGAACTCTTCGCCGAGCGACGGGGAAAGCCCCGCCTTGTCAAGCTTCCGCCAGGCCAGCGCCGCTTCATCGGCGGTGCTGACGTCGTTGATGTGCAGGCTCGCAGCGCCGTCCATCGGCTTGATCACGATCCGGCCGCCCACTGCCTCAAAGAAGGCAGCTGCCTCGGCGGCGCTGTTCAGAACCTGATAGCGCACCGGGCTGAGCCCGCGCTCGGCCAGCAGCCTGCGCATGATCGCCTTGTCCTTCAGGGCCCGCGCCGTTGCCTGCGTCACTCCAGGCAGGCCGAGTGCATCCACCACATACCCGGTGGACTCGCCGGCCGGCTCGGTGGTCGTCAGCACCCGGTCGAACGGACGCTTCTCGTGCAATGGCCGCAGCGCCTCGAGGATGGCTGGACCGTCGCCAATGGGCGCATGGACGACACGTTCGCAGTGCTGCTCGACGGATTCGTCATACTGGCCCTTTTCGTGCACGAGCACCACATCGATGCCCAATTCCCTGGCACCTGCTACCGGCGCGGGCCGACCGCCTACTACTGCTACCCGGAACATACGGCATACCTCCTGATAATTGTTTTCCTGGTCGAGATTTCCGTGCCACGCTCATTAGCTGGCACAGCACTTAGCTGGCACAGCACTCAGCTGGCACAGCACTCAGCTGGCACAGCACTCAGCTGGCACAGCACTCAGCTGGCACAGCACTCAGCTGGCATAGCACCGGCGTAGCCACCGGGCTGCGTCGGTCGGCAGCGGGGTAAATGCCTTACGGCGGTGCAGGACCCGGTAATTGTCGAAGATCAGGAAGTCGCCAGCCTGCAGCACGCATTCTTGCGAATGCACTTTCGTCAGCGCGTTCGACCAGATCTCGAGAGCAGCGGCTGCTTCGCCGGTCTGCCCGGTGGTCGTGCCCCGGTCGTAGCGGACCCGGTACCGGCCGTCCAGATCCGGCTCGAGCACGGAGGTGTTCTCCAGCGTGCGCCGGATTCCCGCCCGGTCATGGTCGTTAGACGCCGGAGCCCCTACCCGGTACGCCGCCGACCTCAGCCGGGACTCGGTCTGTTCATCGATCTTCCCGATGGCATCCTCTATCGCCATGACCTCGGTCGGCACCTGCTCGTTGTTGCGCAATGCGCAGAACGTCAGATACTGCGGGACGTACGGACGTGGATCGGTCCCCGCGTTACCGAACGGAAGATGCGGGTTGTCGGTATGCCAGAAGAACTCTGAATCCGCTCCCCACGAGCTTGCCTTACCTGACGCCGCCGGGTTGGGCACCACATTGCGTATCAGCCGTCCAGTATTCTCGTAATCGACCGCGAACGGCGTGAGGCCGAGGATCTGGATCAGCCCGAATTGCACGGCATTGATAAGGGCGACGTCCGCCTCCTGGGTGAACCCGCTGACGGGCGTGGGCGGCAGTTCCTGAGTCGGCAGATTACCGAGGATAAGGACGTGACGGCCCGATGCCGTGAATAGCCCCAAGCCATGCAGGATCTCACCAGGCAGGTAACGATTCAGCGCGTGTGCGCCGATGCCGGCCAGGATCGCCTCATTCGCGTCCGAGTCCAGTTGATTCGCACTGATACAATCGCCGATCTCCTTAGTCAGGAGATCACGGGTCCCGTCCTCCAAACGGTAGCTGGAAATCCGGAGGGATTTCGTTACTGGCGATCCCGGGCCGACAAGATGTCCGCCCGCGGCCAGGCAGGCAGCCCCGTAAGTCTGGCCAAAGGGAATCGAGTCTGCAATCTTCGGCACGGTCATCCTCTTCGCCTGCGATTAGGTCTCCGTTGAGGGCCGCACGCAGAGAAAGAGGCAGTACTCGGGTCGCTGGTGCCCTACTCGGCCACCAGTCGCACCACCCGGCCGTTGACGTGCATCGGTGGGCACCCGGACAGCGCGAAACGCGTTCCAGGTTGCCCGGCCCCCGTATGTAACGTTCATGCGGCCATCCTCGCCCGGCCGCCTGAACCGTGTCGCCAGGGCCAGGCCCTAGTCGGACCCTAGGTTTCTTGCCAGGGTGCGGTGGCGTATCAAGCATGACCGGTGTCCCTCTGTAAGGGCAGGCGAACGGATCGCCCAGGCGGCGGCCTGACCGGCTGGCGTGCCTGACGGCGGGAGAAGGGGCGTTGATCGTTTCTGAGCGCACGCTGCCGTCGGCGGCGGCCGGCGGTCGGGGGGTCTTTGTCGGCCGGGCGGGTGAGCTGGCAGTGCTGGAGGCGGCGGCCGCGGCGGCACGCCGCGGCGAGCCCCAGGTGGTGCTGGTCGAGGGGGAGGCCGGCGCCGGCAAGTCAAGCCTGCTGGCGCGGTTCGTGGCGGAGCTGGCCGACGCGACGGTCCTGCGGGCCAGCGGCGACGAGGCGGAGCTGCTACTGCCGTACGGCATCGTGGGTCAGCTGGTGGCCAGCGCGCGCGGGGCGGGCGGCCGGCCGGGGCTGCTGGCCGCGGAGCTGAGCGACCGGGTGGACCCGCTGGCGGTGGGCGCCGACCTGGTGGCGTGGCTGGGCCAGGTCTGCCGCGGCCAGCAGATGGCGCTGGCGGTCATCGATGACCTGCACTGGGCTGACGGGCCGTCGGCGCGGGCGCTGCTGTTCGCGGTGCGCAGGCTGCACGCCGACCGGGTGCTGGTGGTGGTGGCGGCCCGCCCCGGGGAAGTGGCCCAGCTGGGCGAGGGCTGGCTTCGGTTCCTGGCCGGGGACCACCGGGCCGGGCGGGTCCGCCTGGGCGCCCTGGGGCCGGAGGACGTGGCGGCGCTGGGTCGGGCGCTGGGAACCGGGGAGCTGCCGCGCCGGGCGGTCAGCCACCTGCTGGAGGAGACCGGCGGTAACCCGCTGTACTGCCGGGCGGTGCTGGAAGAAACCGGGACCGGAGGCCTCGGCCCAGGCGACGGGGCGCTGCAGGTGCCGCGGTCGCTGGCCGGGATGGTGCTGCTGCGGGTGGGCGCGCTGAGCCCGGCGGCGCGGCAGCTGACCGAGGCGGCGGCGGTGCTCGGCCAGCACTGTGAACTGGCCGTGGCAGCCGCGCTGGCGAACCTCGCCGATCCTGCGCCGGCTCTGGGAGAGGCGGTAGCCGCGGGGATCTTGACGGAGGAGCCGGGCGGGGCCGCGGCCGGGATCGGGTTCAGCCATCTGCTGGTACAGCGGGCCGTCTACGGCCAGCTGAGCCCGGCCCGCCGGCACCGACTGCACCAGCGGGCCGCTGGCCTGGTGGACCGGCACCGGGCGCTGGGGCACCGGGTGGCCGCGGCGACCGGCCCGGACGACAAGCTGGCCGCCGAGCTGGACGCGGCCGCCCGCGAGAGCCGCCGCCATGGCTGGGCGGAACAGGCGGCAGCCTGGCTGGCGCAGGCGGCCACGCTGAGCGGACAGCCCGAGGCGGCCGACCGGCGCCTGCTGGACGCGCTGGAAATCCTGGTCACCTACGGCGAGGTGGCCCAGGCGGAGGCCCTGGCCGCCCGGGTGCCCGCCGGGCACGACCCGCGGCGCAGCTGGCTGCTGGGCACGCTGGATTTCCTGGCTGGCCGGATCGCCGCGGCCGAGGACCGCCTGGTGGAGGCATGGCGGTCCCATGATCGGGCCCAGGACGCGTTCGTGGGCAGCGCGGCTGCCGTCCGGCTGGCGGTATTGTGCCTGGTCGCGGGCCGGATCCCGGAGGCGATCGAATGGGGCGAACGAGCGACTGCCAGCGCCGCCGCCCCGGCCGCCATGCGGCACAGGGCCCTGGGCGTGCTGGCGATCGCCCTCGTCGTCGCGGGCCGGGGACCCGAGGGCCTGGCCCGGCTGGCGTTCCTGCCCGCCTCCCCCGCCGAGGTGCCGCGGAAGGACACCGACACGCTCGCCATGCGCGGCATGGCCAGGGTCGAGGCCGAGGACCTGACCGGGGCGGTCGCCGACCTTTCCGCCGCGGCGGCCAGGCTGCGCGCCGGTGTCCCGCTACGCAGCCCCAGTCTGTGCCTGGCCCACCTGGCGCTGGCCGAGTGGCGCCTTGGGTCCTGGGACGACGCGGTGGTGTACGCAGAGCTGGCCGTCTCGCTCGCGCGTGACGCCGACCGGGCGTGGGAGTTCGGCTTCGTGCACCCTGTCGCGGCTGTTGTTCCCGCGCTGCGCGGCGACTGGGAGGCAGCCAGCGTCCACGTCGAGATGGCCACCCGCGCCGCCCGGGCCACCGGCACCCCGAGGGCCATCCTCGCGGCCGCCACCGCCCGGGCCTTCCTCGCCATGGCCCGCGGCGACCTCGAAGGCGTCACCGGTACCGCCGCGGCCGTGCGCGCCACGGGCACGGCGCACCTGCCGGGCCTGCTGCCCTACGACTGGCGATCCCTCGAGATCGAGGCACTCATCGGCCTGGGCCGCCTCGGCCAGGCGAAGGCGGCGCTGGCCGAGATGGAGGCGATGCTGCCACCGGACGGCCCGCCGTCGGCACGGGTGGACGCCGCCCGGCTGCGCGGCGACCTGGCGGTCGCGGCCGGGCAGCCGGCCGCGGCCGCGGCGGCGTTCGAGACCGCCTGGCGCCGCGCCGAGGGCCTGCGGGTGCCACTGGCGCTGGCCCAGCTGGAGATCGCTGACGCCCGCCGGCTCCGCGCCGCCGGCCAGCCCGAGGCGGCCGTCGCACGGCTGCGCTCGGCCCGGCGGCGCCTGACCGCGCTGGGCGCCCGGCCCTACGTGGAGACCTGCGACCGGGAGCTCGCCGCCGCCGGCGCGCCCGCGGAGCCGGAGACCGCGCCCGCGCTGCCCGGTCTGACTCCGGCCGAGCAGGCGGTGGCCCGGCTGGTCGCCGCCGGCCGCTCCAACCGGCAGACCGCCGCGGAGCTGTACGTCAGTGTCAAGACCGTCGAGTTCCACCTCCGGCACATCTTCGACAAGCTCGGCATCCGATCCCGGAAGGACCTCATCACCCGCAGCCGGGTCCTGCCGGCATCCAGGTGATAGCCGCGCGCCCCGCTCGCCTTGCGAGTGACGCTCCGGCCTGATCAGACGGCGTAGTCGTCCGGGTCCATCTGGTGAACCCCGGCTGGCCCGGGGCACCGTCCCTGGCCGCCATTTCCGCTGAACCAGAGCCCTTGGCAGTCCGGGCAGTGCCGCCACTGGTTCTGTCCCGGATTCTGTCCCACGGTGTAGTCGCCGCTGCCCGTCAGGTCGTGCATTCCGCCTGCGAAACAGACCCCGCCTCGGAAGGAGAGCGTCTGGCATTTGTTGCAGAGCCGCCAGTGTGCCTGGCCGGGCGCGGTGGGCGCGTTGAGGGCGACGATATAGGACCCGACGCCGTCGTTGGCGTGGGGTGCGCCGCCGGCGCAGGCACCGCCCGGTCTGGAAAGTCCCTGGCACCGGCTGCACCAGCGCCAGCCGCGCTCTCCCGGGATCTCGACCGAGCTGAACTGCTGCTCGACCCGGATCCGCTGGGGTGGCGCTCCCCGCCGCCCGGGCAGTTCAATCTCGACCATCGGCGCGAAGGCCAGCCAGTAGTCCGCGCTGCCGGCGTGGTCGTGGGTAGCGCCGGCTGGGCAAGGACCCGGAGCGGCAGCGCCGCCGAACGCGAGGCTCTGGCACTTCTGGCACCAGCTCCAGCTGGCCTGGCCGTTCCTGAGGATGGTGTATTCGCCGCTGCCGCTGAGGTCGTGCATGCCGCCCGCGGGGCACGGCGCGGGCGCCGCGCCGCCGAAGGTCATCCCCATGCATGTGCGGCACCAGCGCCAGTTGCGCTGACCCGGTGCCGACGGCGTGTTGTGAGTGAATCCGTAATTGCCGCTGGCGCTGTGGTCGTGCGTGCCTCCGGCAGGACAGGGGCCGGGTGCCCCGCCTGCGAACGCCATTCCCAGGCAGTTGCGGCACCAGCGCCACTCCTGCTGCCAGGACAGCGGCACGCCGGCCGGTGCCGCGTCTAGTCCGAGGCGGGCGGAAAACGCGTTCTCGAAGGTGTGGATCGTCCCGTTACCGCTGATCTCGCGGCGGACCCGCCGCCAGGTGTCCAGCCGCGGGTAGGCCGGCGGCAAGCTCCCGGCGGCAAGGTTGGGGACGCTGAACATGCCCCAGTGCTGGATGGCCCCGTGGCGGGTGGTGGCCAGCTTCTCCAGCTCATCGAGCAGCGGCGCGGTGCTGTTCAGTGACCGCAGCCCGACGATCTCGATCATGCAGGTGCGGGCGGACTGCTGAGGCGACAGGATCGCCCGCGAGGGCCCGGTGAACCGCAGGGAGATCCAGCCGCCCAGCACCATCCCTTGCAGGCGCCGCTGGTCGAGCAGCATCATCGCGTCCTCGGCGAACGTGATGTGCTTCCCGGCTGAGGTGTCGAACGCGACTTCCAGCGACAGGCCCCGCGCCGCGCACTCGCCTGGGTTGGCCGGCGCCATGATCTTGTGCGCGTGGTCCTGAAAGGTCTGCCCCGGTTTGAGTGCGTCCCGGGTCATGTAGGACGCGAGGGCAGCGGCTGCTTCGGAGTTGTGGTTGAACATGCTTCCGAGGAAGTCTCCGACCGAGCCGGGGCCGGCTGCCTTCAGGGCCGCGACAACGAGAGGGATGGCCACCGCCAGCGTCGCGCCAGCCGGCAGCGGGATCCCGAAAGCCCCCGCGGTGGCGGTCAGCGCCGACAGCACGGCATCGGCGACAGGCGCGGCCACCGGCGCGGTCACGAAATACGTGAGCACGGCGCCGATATCGAGCTGGCAGTAGGCGGCCAGCGGGTCGGGGCACCCTCCGGCGGACGGCGTTGCCGGGCCGGTGCCACGCCGATGCTTGGTAACGTAGCAGGTCCGGTCGCCTGGCTCGACCGGATCGATCGCGATCATCACGTAGTGGTCAGGGTCGGCGAACAGAGAGCCGGAGGTCAGTTGCGGTTTGACCGCCGACCACTTGAGTTCCTGGCAAGTCTTCTCGCGGAAGTACTGGTCGGTGGCCTCCAGCAGGACGGAGGTGATGATGCCCATTGAGCCCATCGAGACCAGCACCGCGTCGAACCAGTCGTCGTCGTACCGGATCTGAACGCCGGTGCCGAGCCTGTCCCGCAGGGCGGCCTCATTGGTGATGCGCCATTGGTCCGGCTCGATCCAGTACCGGGTTCCTCCCGGGCCCGCCAGCTGGATCGCCCGCACCGCGTTGGCGATGGGGCCACGGTCCCAGTCGGAGCCGTGCACGCTGGTGGAGATCACGCCGGCGATCGTCTGGCCCGAGGAGCCGCCCATCGTGAATGGCCCGAGTCCCAGGCCATCGAGGAGCAGCATCAGCCGCTCGACCTGAATGCCGGCCTCCACGTGCAGCAGGTACCTGGGGTCGGGCGCGGACTCGGTGAGCACCGAACGGTCGATCACGTGGCTGATGACGCCGTCGAGTTCGCTGGTTTCCACCATGAAGCTGGGGGTGACGGCGATGTCGGAGAACGACCAACTGCTCCCCACCGCGCGCACGTGCGCGCCGGGCGCCTGTTCCGCCGTCTTCACGATCGCGACGACTTCCTCTTCCGTGCTCGGATGACAGTGCCCGACCACGGCGGTCTGCTGATTCCCAGCCCAGTTAGCCCAGGGCTCGTGGGTCGCGGCGGCGATACCCGCGGGCCAGTGCTGCAGCCCCGAGCCGGCCAGGCCGAAGACATCGACCCGGCCGATGGCCGCGGCCGCGCCCAGCCCGCCAGCGGCCAGGCTCGCCCCGATCACCTTGGCGCCGGACCACTGCCCCCTGTCCTGGCGCCAGCGCACCAGCGGGCCGCCAGTGAATGGATTAGGTGGCTGGCCTACGGCGAAGACCTCCAGGTGGTCATCCACGACGACCGCTGCTGGAATGCTCTCGTTGAGCAGCATCGGCGCCGGGGGAAGCGCCATGACCGCGACCGCGCCGCCGTCGAATGACCAGTTGACCAGTTGGCCATTGGTCGCGACGCCGAACAACTCGGCCCTGCCAGGCGCCGGCGAAAGCGCCGCCAGGCCAGTGCGCACCAAGGGGCCGGCGGGAGCGTTCCCTGGCCGGGGGAGCACGGTTTTCACCCAGGTCAAGCCGTCGGCGGTATGCCAGCGCAGCACGTCGCCTTGCGCATCAACCGCGAAGACGTCTGTGACGTTATTCCCCGATGACACTGCGGTCGGCACGCTGCGCGGGAGGTTCAGGCTATCGGGAAGAGGGGCGGAGCCCTGCGATGCGAGGGCGCTGTTCCAGGAATACCGGATGAGGCCGAGCTGCGTGACCGCGAACGCGTTGAGCCCGCCGCCGCCGGGCGAGCAGGCGGCGATCCCGTTGCCGCCGCCCGGGATCGGCCAGGCTGCCTCTTGGGCCGGCGGTTGGAAGTTCACGCCGTCGGGGGCACTCCACCGGACGAGCGGGCCGCCACTGGCGAAAGGACCGCCGTGGCCGATCGCGAAAACGTGCACGGCCGTCCCGACCGCAAGTGCGCACGGGAACGACGGCTCAAGGTCGGCGGGGCCGCGAAGCAGGTCGGCCGGACCCTGCCAGCCGATTCCATCCGATGAGGTCCAGTGGCTCATCGTGCCCCCGGCCGCGATCGCGAACACATGGGTCTTGCCCGCTGCAAATGCGGCGGCTGCCCGTCCTGGGGGCAGGTTGCCGCCCAAAGCCTCCATCGCCATCAGAATCCCCCTCCGCGAGTACGCATATCCCTGCAGGCAAAACATAAGTGGCCTTGGAATGACTCCAGGGAAATCACTCAGCAAAACCTGGCCCGGCTCGGGAGGGCTTCTCCGTGAGCTTGCCGTTAAGGCCTATCTTGCCGCCGTTCAACATCCCGGATGGCGGCCCATTTGACCAGGTCGAGATGAGTATTAATGTGCCGATGCCGACCAACATAGCACCCACCCCTATCGCTGAGCCGGGCATCCTTTTGCCCGTGGCCGATAATCGGATCAGACTGCCTCTGCCAAGCTATCGTTCCAGGCCAGCGACACTTTCCCATTCCGGTGCGCTGGTCCCGGACCTTCGAAGATTGCCAGGCGAGGCCGGTAAGTGCGGCGTGTCGCTAAGAGCACAACTGGGACGTGGAGATGGTGTGGAGATCGTATGGAGATCATGTGGAGGCCAGCTTCGGAATAGCTTCTTATGGGCCCTCGACTTCTTGCCGGGCGTTACTGCTCGATCAGGTTCCCGGATCCGGTGGCGCGGGCACCGTGCTCGCATGTCATCCCCAGTCGGCAGGGCTCAGGCTGTCGATGCTCCCGCTCACATTGCCGGTATGGCCGCACCATCCGCACCGGAAATGCGGATCAGACGTGTTCCAGCATCCCAGCTTGCTGCAGCTGCCGCAGCGGACATAGCTGTCGGCATTGCACCCCGCACAGCCGTTATATTTTTCGCTGATGCTGAACTGCCCCACCATGGGGGTCGCGGCGTGGGCTGCCGTCTGCTCCGCGGGAACCGAAGTAACGCTGGTCAGATACCAGCAATGATCGGATAGCTCGAAATAGGCTATCATCGCCTGTGACGATTGACCGCATTTCATCGGCACCCAAGCTTGTTTCATGTCTGCGTATCCTTCATCAGATCGGCTCAGTTCGCCATAGTCCGCGAGGGTAGCAGCCCTTGGCGAGCGCTGCGCACTCCCCTTCTGCGCGCCGCCTGCGATATCCCCGCTGCGGCCTTTTGGCCTCACCTTGGCTCGACCCCTCTCATACCCCGGGTCCCGGATCATCTCGACCCCTCTCATACCCCGGGTCCCGGATCATAAGGACTGGATGGTCCCGTTCAGTACTCCCCCGTTGGCGGCGTTGAAGCTGGCCAGGGCCGAATTACCCTGCGCGATCTCCTGGCTGGCCTGGGCGGGATTGTCGTCCTGCTCGTTCGTGTTGTCGCCGGAGTAGTCCTCCCCGGCCGTGACGTAATCATTCATCGCGGTGACCCAGTCGGCGTTGTCGGCCGGGGGCGGGTCGTAATTGGGGTCCAGGGCAGCCTGCGCGTCCCCCTCCAGCTGGGAGCCGTCCAGGGTGAGGTTATCCGGGTCACTGCTGGCGTCCGAGGAGATCGCATTGAGATCCTGCTGCACGTTCTGGAGCGCCCCCTGGACCTGCGCCAGCCACCCGCTCTCCCCGGTGGCGACCGGGTTCACGCAGTCCACGGTGCACGATGACTCCGACGTCGCGGCCGGGTCCGCGGTCGGTGCCGGGGCTGCCGCAGGTGCCGTGGACGGTGCGGCCGACCCGGCGCAATGGTTGTTCGAGTCGGTGGCGGTCTGCACGAACTGCGCGTTGATGGCGTCGCCCTTGGCCGTGCCGTACTTGCTGATCAGGGCCGCCTTGATCTGGGCGGCCGACAAGGTGCTCGATGCCGGTGCCACCGACACGACATCCATCGCATTCCCGAATGACATGTCCCGCTCGAAGTACCCGATGATGCACGAATCCTGGCTGGTGCTGCCGCCCGAGCCGGCCACGGCCGTGAACTGGCTGACCTCGGCCTGAGTCCAGTGACCCGGGGGCCCCTGGGCCGGGGCTGCCGCGCTCCCGCCGCCGCATGCCGTGACTGAAAATGCGGTCACAGCGGCCAGCGACCCAGCCAGGAGGAGCTGCCTCCTGTGCGCCTTGGTGAATATCATGATTCCTCCCTTAATCCCAGCCCGTTCAGTCTGGACAGGCTTCGTTCTTTCGGTAATTACTGGATGCGGCTTTGCCGCCTCACCGGGGCAGTGGTTGCCCGGGGTCCCGCAGTTTCCCGCGGGACCCAGCATTAGCGCAGGTCAGTGATATCTGCTGGTATTCCGGCCAGGACTACAGAGACCCCATCGGGACTCCGCATCCCTGGCAGAACCTGTCTCCCGCGATGATGCGGGTGCCGCACTTGGCGCAGAAGCTCGAAGCCCGCCCTGGCACCTGTGCCTGCGCCTGTGCCGACGGCCCTTGGCGCGCCTGCTGTATCGACGCCTGCCACCCCAGGATGGCGTTCTTGTGCTTGAGAGCGAGCAGCGCCGCGGCGGCGACCAGGCAGATCAGCGCCAGCCAGCCGGAAGCCGTGTGCAGGAAGCTCTGACGTTCTATGCACTCGCCGCCCGAGCTGAGTATCGCGACGGTGTCGCTGCATGACGGGAGGCTGGAGGTCGACGCCAGATACGCGATCGCGAATACCGCCGAGGCGGTAATTGCCTTGGTAAAGGTCGGTGCCTTGGTGAATCTGATTTTCATAAGCCGAACATAAGATCCGGCCCGGGCCGGCGGCAGGGGCCGGGCGACCCACTACGCGCGCGCCGCGCGTGGGCCGGCCGGCCCACATCAAGGGGAAGGGACGACCGGCTCGATGCCCGCCTGTATGGCATAGCGGGTCAGTTCGGCGCGGTTGCGGGCGCCGGTCTTGTCCCTGATCCGGTCCAGATGCGTCCGCACTGTGTTAGGCGTGACGTAGAGCGTCGTCGCGATCTTGGCGTTGCTCGCTCCGCCCGCCAGTAGCGCCATGATCTGCCGCTCTCGTGCCGACAGCTGCCCGGCCGGGCTGTCCGCCGGCGCGCAATGGACGGCCGGAACGGTCACGGCGGGCGCAGGCCCCGGATCTGGCTGGGCTGTGCCCACGGCCAGGGCTATGGCATCGGCTTGGCCGAGGGTGCGGCCGCGGGTGTAGGCGGCGTCGAACGCGGCCTCGCCCAGCGCGTCGCGCAGCCGGACGTGGTCACTGGCGCGCATTTTCGATTCTTTCACATCGAAGGCCTGTCCGGCCTGCTCGTACTGGTGGTCCGCAGCGCCATGCAAAGTAGCGGCGACAGCGGGGTCGGCGTCCGCGCCGGCGGCCAGCGCGAGGCCGAGGAGCGCACTGTGCACCCAGGTCACCTCACTGGCGGCTCGCGCCCGGTCCAGGACGCCGACGAGCAGGCGGCGCGCACTGGCGGCATCGGAGTTCATGAGGTAGGCGAACCCCAGGTTCATCTCGGCGGCGGCGGACAGGTGCTGATAGCCATGGGCATCGGCGACTTGGAGCGCGTCCTGCAGGTAGGCCAGGGCAGCCGGGAACTCCCCGGCCGTGATCTGGTCGACGCCCAGGTTCACCAGGGTGACGGCGAGCGTGTAGTTGTCCCCGGACGCCCGCGCGAGAGAGAGGACCTCATGGTAGTCAGCCAGGGATGCGTCCAGATCACCGGTCTCGGCCTTGAACACCGCACGGTGGCCGAGAGCGACGACGATCCGGGTGGGATGACCGGCTGCCCGGGCCAGCGCGACGGCTTCGTCGGCTCTGGCCAGCGCGGCCGGCAGGTCGCCTTGCAGGTAGCTGAACCAGTTGAGCGCGGCGAGGGCGTCGGCGGCGAGGGCGTCATCGGCGAGGCCGCGGGCGATCGCGATGGCCTCCTCCGCCATCGAGGGGATGTCCGGGCTGCGGTCGAAGTGAATGAGCAGCTTGCAGTTCGTGACCAGGGCCAGAGCCAGGGCGCGAGTCGGCTGGCGGGCATCCGGGCGCCCGAGCAGGGCACCGAGCGCCTCGATGACCTCGCCGCTGTGGCCGCGCGAGAAGACGAACGCTCGCAGCCCGGCGGCCAGCCGCAGGCCGGCCTCAGCGCTGCCGGGATCGGCGATGCTGAACGCCAGCGCGGCACGGATGTTATCGAACTCGGCCTCGATCGTGTCAAGCCAGCGATGTTCGTCCGGGCCGCGCAGCCGCGCGGCGGCGGTCTCGACCAGGGACAGGTAATGATCGCGGTGGGCGACGCGGGTGTCCTGCAGGTCAGAGCCGGCCCGCTGCGCGAGGCGTTCGGCGGCGTAGTGGCGGATCGTCTCAAGGAGCCGGTAGCGGGTCGAGGAGTGGATCACCTCGGCTTGGACCAGGCTCTTGCCGACCAGCGCGGCCAGCAGGTCAAGCACCTGCCATTCCGCGACGTCGCCGCCGCGGGCGACCGCTTCGGCGGCATCCAGGGTCCAGCCTCCGGCGAAGACGGAGAGCCGGCCGAACACGATCTGCTCCTCGGAGCTGAGCAGGTCGTAGGACCAGTCGATCAGGGCCCGCAGGGTCTGGTGGCGCGGCAGGGCGGTACGGTTCCCCATGGTCAGCAGCCGGAACCGCTGATCGAGCCGGGCGTTGATCTCCGACACCGAGAGCGAGCCAAGCCGGGCCGCGGCGAGCTCCAGGGCCAGCGGGATACCGTCGAGACGGACGCAGATCGACGCCACCGCCGCCGCGCTGGCGTCGTCGACGATGAAGCCCCGCCGGTGCAGCGCGGCGTGCTCCGCGAACAACTGCACCGACTCGAAGGCGGCCAGCCGGTCAGGAGCGGCGAGACCGGCGGGCGGGACGGCCAGGCCGGGAACCCGGAAGACGTGCTCCCCGGTGACGCCAAGCGGCTCCCTGCTCGTGACCAGCAGGCAGACCCGAGGGCACGACCGGATGACGGCGTCTGCCAGGTCGGCGACCGCGGCGAGCACCTGCTCGGCGTTGTCGAGGATCACTAGCAGGTCCCGGTCGCCGATGGCATCGATCAGGGTGTCGAGCATGGGCCGCCCCGGCGCCTCGCTGACCCTGAGCGCGGCGGCCGCGGTACGGGTCACCAGCTCGGGTTCTGCCACCGGTGCCAGCTCGACGAGCCACACTCCGTCGCCAGTGCCATCGAGCGCATCGGCCGCCACCTGCAACGCCAGCCGGGACTTGCCGATCCCGCCCGGACCAGCGATCGTGACCAGCCGCGACCCGCCCGACACCAGCGCGCGCAACTCGGCCAGTTCCACGGTCCGGCCCACGAAGCTGGTTGCCTGCGACGGCAGGTTGTGGCGCAGCGCCGGGTCGTCAAGCGAGCGCAGTACGCCGAACCCGTCGGCCAGGCCCGATCCGGTCACCTGAAAGACCCGCTCGGCGCGCCCCAGGTCCTTCAGGCGCTGCTCGCCCAGGTCCCGGAGCCCGATCCCGCCGGGCAGCCGGTCGGCGAGCAGCGCGTACGTCGCCGCTGTCACCAGGACCTGACCACCATGGCCGATGTCAAGCAACCGGGCGGTCCGGTTCACCACCGGACCGACGTAGTCGCCGTCACGCTCCGCGCAGGCACCAGAATGCAACGCCATGCACACCCGGATGGGCAGGCTGGACGCCCAGGGCTCGGCGCCGGCAGCCCGCTGGATGGCCGCCGCCGACGAAAGCGCGGCAACCGGGTCGGCGAACACAGCGCGATGTGCCTCGCCCACCGTCTTGAAGACGTGGCCGCCGGACGCCTCGATCTGCTCGCGGACAATGCGGTCATAACGGGCCGATGCCGCCGCCATGGCATCGCGGTCGGCCTCCCACAACCGGACACCGCCCTCGATATCGGTGAACAGCAACGTCACCAAACCATCCGTAAGCCTCACTTACCCATTGTGACACCCCACCCCCACCCCCACCCCGCCTCGCCTCGACCACCGGCAGGCATCAGCTTGCAGCCAGATCAGGTGCGCTGTGTCACGGTGGTGCACCACCGCGGGCCGGGCGGCCGGGCCCATCGGGTGGTTCTTCGCCGGCCTAACGCGGTTCCTGGCGCTGTTGTCACCGGTACTCCTTGAACCGAACGCCCGCATGGCCCGTTCAAGAAGCGGATAGGACTCTTTGCTGGCCGCCTGCCGGGCGCTCTCACCGCACTCAGCCAGCACCGGGCGCCGGATGCGCCGCAAGGGGCGGCGCATCCGCAGGAGGTCGCCTGCGGTGAGAAGGACAACGAGCATCGTAGCGGCAGGGCCGCTATTGTCCGGTGCCGCCGGGGCCAGCCCCGGCGAGCAGGCCACCCCAGAAATCCAGTCGCATCATCCAGCCGTACGCACCGCCGCGACGCTCGCCCCGCGCCGTTCGCGGCAGCAGCTCGGCCGGGCCCGCCATGCCCGCAAGAACGCAAAGGAGCGGTCTGATGATCTATCGACGTCTTTCCCGTGCCGTCACCCTGGCAGCGGCCGCCGCGACCGTCGGCCTGGCCGCGGCCCCGGCCATAGCGGCCGCATCCGGGACCTTCACCCCGACCGGCAGCATGAACGCCGGGCACACCCACGGCAGGGCCACGCTGCTGCCCACCGGCAACGTCCTGGTCGCCGGCGGGCTCGTCGGCCTGGTCTCGAACCCGCAGACCACCGCCGGGGCCATGCTCTACCACCCGGGCACCAACACCTGGACCGGCACCGGCAGCATGACCACCGGACGCGAAGGCCAGACCGCGACCCTGCTCCCGGACGGGCAGGTCCTCATGGCCGGCGGGACGCTCTTCGACCACCCCAGTGCCGGGCATCCTGGTGTCTTCGAAGTCCTCGCCAGCGCCGAGCTCTACACCCCGTAGACCCGGCTATCACGGCGGCTGGCAGTGGCTTGGCTGTCAGCCCGGCTCCGCAACTCGATGAGCGATTACGAGCGACTGGCCGGCGCGCTCTGAGAGGATCTGACCTATGTCCGCACAGATTCCGGCCGAAGCGCTCCAGCTGCGATCGCTGGTCAGAGCCGATCAGATGCTCGAGCTGTTCCTGGACATGGTCCCGGTGTCAGAGCCGGGACCAGACGAGGTCCTCATCAGGGTCGAGGCGGCACCGCTCAACCCGTCAGACATGGGCCTGCTGTTCGGCGGGGCCGATATGGCTGCCGCGGTGGCGAGCGGATCTGCTGAGCGCCCGGTCGTCACCGCGCCCATCCCCGATGCCGCCATGCGCGGCCTGACCGGCCGGGTAGGGACGCCCATGCCGGTCGGCAACGAGGGCGCGGGCACGGTCGTGGCGGCGGGCGGGTCTGCGGCCGCGCAGGCTCTGCTGGGCAAGGTCGTGGCGGCGGCGGGCGGCGGAATGTACTCGCAGTACCGGCCGGTCAACGTCGCGCTGTGCCTGGAGCTCCCGGCCGGAGCGACGGCGATCCAAGGCGCAGCCTCGTTCGTGAACCCGATGACGGTGCTCGGCATGGTCGAGACCATGCGGATGGAGAATCACAGCGCGCTGGTGCACACGGCCGCAGCCTCCAACCTTGGCCAGATGCTCAACCGGCTGTGCATCGAGCAGCAGATTCCGCTGGTGAACATCGTGCGGAAGCCAGACCAGGAAGCGATGCTCCGCGCGGCTGGTGCCGTCCACGTCTGCAATTCGACGTCCGCCGGCTTCATGGCCGGGCTGATCGGCGCGCTCACGGCAACCGGTGCCACGCTTGCCTTCGACGCCATCGGCGGCGGCCGGCTGGCGAGCCAGATCCTGACGGGCATGGAAGCCGCCGCTAGCGCCGCCGCGGGCGGCTACAGCAGGTACGGGTCGGCCGTGCACAAGCAGGTCTACATCTACGGATCGCTTGACCGCGGCCCGACCGAGCTGACCCGCAACTATGGCATGGCCTGGGGCATCGGCGGGTGGCTGCTGACGCCGTTCCTGCAGAAGGCCGGCCTGGCGCGCGTTGCGCAGCTGCGCGACCAGGTTGCTGCCGGGCTCACGACTACGTTCGCCAGCAGCTACACAGCGCAGGTATCACTCCCAGGCGCGCTCTCCCTCGAAGCGATCGCCGGCTACGGCCGGCAGGCGACCGGCTCGAAATACGTCATCATCCCGAGCCGCCCGGCCTGACCGCCTATCCCGGTGGCGGCTATTCAGGACGATGGCTCGCAATTACGATGGCGGCACGTCAAGCTGGAGGTGGGGGGAAGGAGCAGCCAAGGAGCGGGCCATGGGTCAGTGGGTTGGCCAGTCGCTGGCGAGGTGTCTTGCGGTCCTGGTGACGCCCCTTGTGGTGCTGGGGGTGCTGGCCGGGATGGCCCCGGCGGCTGCCGCCACGCTGGCTGCCGTGCCCGTCTCCCTCCAGGCGGCGATCGGTAAGTCGCTGGGGACCGCGGCGCCGGCTGCGGGCTACTCCCAGCAGGCCGAGCTCACCGCCTCCGGCGGGGTGCCAGGCGGCCAGTTCGGGCAGTCGGTGGCCCTGTCCGCCCGGGGCACCACGGCCCTGGTCGGGGCACCCGTCCGCGACACGGGCACCGGGGCGGTGTACGTGTTCACGCTGCGCCACGGCACCTGGTCCCAGACCGCCGTGCTCACCGCCTCCGGCGGGGCGCGGTTCGACAGCTTCGGCAGGTCGGTGGCCTTGTCGGCCCTGGGCAGCACCGCCCTGGTCGGGGCGCCCGGGCGGCACTCAGACACCGGGGCGGTGTACGTGTTCACGCTGCGGCACGGCACCTGGTACCAAACTGCCGAGCTGACCGCCTCCGGCGGGGGGCGGCTGGATGAGCTCGGGTTCTCGGTGGCCCTGTCCGCCGTGGGCGGCACGGCCCTGGCCGGGGCGCCCGGGCGGCACGCGGGCACCGGGGCCGCGTACGTGTTCACGCTGCGCCGCGGCACCTGGTCCCGGACCGCCGAGCTCACCGCCTCCCACGGCGCGCCAGACGACGGGTTCGGGCAGTCGGTGGCCCTGTCCGCCCTGGGCGGCACGGCCCTGGCCGGGGCGCCCGGGCGGCACGCGGACACCGGGGCCGGGTACGTGTTCACGCTTCGCCGCGGCACCTGGTCCCGGACCGCCATGCTCACCGGGACGCGGGGCGATGGGTTCGGGTTCTCGGTGGCCCTGTCCGCGCTGGGCAGCACGGCGCTGGCCGGGGCGCCGTTCCACCAGACGCTCACCGGGGCCGCGTACGTGTTCACGCTGCGCCGCGGCGCCTGGTCCCGGACCGGCGTGCTCACCGCCCCGCATGGCGCGCCAGGTGATGATTTCGGGCAGTCGGTGGCCTTGTCCGCCGTGGGTAGCACGGCTCTGGCCGGGGATTTCGGGCACAGTCCGTTCACCGGAGCCGCCTACGTGTTCACGTTGCGCCGCGGCACCTGGTCCCGGACCGCCAGGCTCACCGCCTCCGATGCGGCGCCGGGCGACGAGTTCGGGTACTCCCTGGCCCTGTCCGCCCTGGGCGCCACGGCGCTGGCCGGGGCGCCCTTCCGCCACACCAGCACCGGGGCTGCCTACGTGTTCACCGAGGGCCGCGGCGCCTAGCAGGCCACGGCCCCTCGTGTGCACTATGGGACACCGGCCTGCGGCCGCCGGGACATCCCTGCTGAGCCGACCTCGGTTCAGGCTGCGAGGTCCTTCACGCCGCGGATGATGACCAGGGTCCGGTGGCCGGCCTTGGCGGTGTACGACCTCACCTGCCGGAATCCGGCGGCGGTCAGCTGGCCGGCAAGATCGTCGGCCTGGCCGCGGGTCAGGCCGTGCGCGGCGTGCCCCCGCGCTGCGGGCTTGGCCAGGCGCTCGGCGACCACCAGGCGCCCGCCCGGGGCGAGCACCCGGCGGGCCTCGCCGATCCCGGCGCCGCGGTCTTCCCAGTGGTGGGCCGAGCTGATCGCCCAGGTCACGGTGGCCTGGCCGTCCTGCAGGGGCAGCTTTTCGGCGCGGCCTTCGAGCCAGCTGACGTTCGGCGACGGCCGCAGCCCGGTGCTCCACCGGGCTAGCCGTAGCATGGCCGGGTCCGGGTCGATGCCGGTCGCGGCGGCGGCCCGGCGGGCGGCGTACCGCACCGCGGCGCCGGGGCCGCAGCCGATGTCGACCACCTGGTCGGCGGGTGTCAGCTCAGCGGCGCCGGCGACTGCTCGCACCAGCGGGCCACGCCCCGCGGTCATCGACACGGCGGTGATGACCTGCCAGACGCGATCGGCGATCTTCGCGCCGGGCCGGTATGCGTGCGTACTGGTCGTGCTCATGGCGGGCCACCTTCCTTCCGGCCGCGACCATCGCCGGACGGCCATGCCGCAGACCAAACACCTTAGTAGCTAAATAGCTTAGCTACTAAGTAGTAGAGCGACCTGCTATACTACGGTCAAATGACCACTCCACCGCCAGACGCGCTCGCCGGCCGCTTGCAGCGGTTCGGCCTGCAGCGAGACCGGATGCGCGCCGCGCTGGCCCGCAAGGCCGGCATCAGCCCGACCGACCTCGACGCGCTCGAGCACCTGGAAGCGGACGGCCCGCTCACCCAGCGAGATCTCGGCCAGCGGCTGTCCCTCACTTCCGGGGCCGTCACCATGCTGGTCGACCGGCTGGAGCGCGCCGGGTGGGTGCATCGCCGCCCGCATCCCGGCGACCGGCGCTACGTCCTGATCGAGCTGTCACCGCTCGCGGCGGCCAGCGCGCCAGAGGGACTAGCCGCCTACCATTCCCGGATCCAGGCGCTCGCGGCCGAAGTGCCCGCCGGGCACCGCGAGGCCGTGGCCGCGTTCCTGGCCGCGGCCGCCGACGCCGCGACCGCGGCAGTCACCGAACTCTCCCGCTGACCGATGTCACGCTTACCTGTGGACTACGATGCTCGCGCACCCGGCTCCGGGTCATTACCGTGCTTTCGGGGGCTTGGGGGTGAAGGGCAGGAGCTGGTCGCCTCCCTTGCTGACCACTCCGTAGCTGGCCTCGGGCATCTCGACCCAGGCGCCGGGCAGGTCCCCCATCGGCTCGGAAACGACCAGCCGCGCATCATCGGACACCTCGCGCAAGATCTCCCGGTCCGGGTACTGCTGCCGGAGCGCGCGGACGTCGCGAGTGAAGAACAGTGACCGCGACTTGCCCCGGCTGGAATAGCGGAACGCCCACAAGTTCTCCCCGTCGGTCGTGGCGATGGTTCCCTGGAACGGGTATTCCACCCCCCGCTCCCGTCCGCAGGCCTCCACGAATCCGACGGCCCGCGCGACGGCGTCTGGCGGGTCGTCGGCCAGGCCGAATGTGAGCGCGAGGTAGAACAGGACCTCGGTGTCGGCGGTGCCCTTGATCTCCGGGAACAGCGACTCGTCGACCGCGAGCACCAGGTCGCGCTTGATCGCGGCGAAGCCGTCGATGAACCCGTTGTGCATGAACAGCCACCGGCTGTGGCGGAACGGGTGACAGTTCGTCTGCTGGACCGCTGACCCGATCGCCGCGCGGATGTGCGCGAAGAACAGGTGAGAACTTATGTGGCCCGCGAGTTCGCGCAGGTTCTGGTCGTTCCAGGCCGGCTCGATGCTGCGGAACACGCCGGGGGCCGGCGTGGCGTCGTACCAGCCGACGCCGAACCCGTCGCCATTGGTCGTCTCGGCTCCGAGCCTGGAGTGCAGGCTCTGGTCGATCAGCGAATGGACCGGGGTGTACAGCACCTGGGTGAGCAGGACGGGCGAGCCCGTGTAAGCAAGCCAGCGGCACATGCATCGCTCCGTTCGGTCGCGGGCCGGGGCGCTGCCCGGCCAGATCCTCGCGGCTACCGTCAATGCCACGCCCGCACAGGCCGGCTGGCCGCCGGGAAGTCCCCGGCAACAGCGTCGCTCCGCGGGAAGCCCCGCGCCTGGCAGCATGAACAGTCCGGCCGGTACGAATGAGAGCCAGAAGTCCTAGCCCGGATGGGCCCAGGTCCTCACCAGACCGCATGAGTCCATGCGGGTGACGGTGGAGCCGAACTCCAGCTACCCGTAGGACGCGCGGGCGGCGCGGCTGCGGTTCCTGTCCAGGGGCTGATTGCCCAGTCGCGTCCTGGTCCGTGCCGGTTCTTCATCCGGCCTGGTCAGGTGGCTGCTCAGGCATCGCGTCGGCGTTCTCGACGGGGATCCGGGTGCCTTCTGGCTTAACCTCGCCGACCGGGACGCTGACCTCCAGGACTCCCTTGTCGTACCGGGCGGTGACGTCCGCGGCATCGACCCTGGCAGGGAGCCTGATCGTGCGGGTGAGCGATCCGTAGCGGAACTCCGAGCGATACGGCCCAGTGTCCTGCTGTCGGCGCTCGGCGCGGATGGTCAGGATCCGGCCGTCGACGGTGACCTCGATGTCCTTGGCCGGGTCCAGGCCGGGCAGTTCGGCCCGGATCACATAGCGGTCCTCCCGGATGGCCTCCTCCAGCCGGAACACCTGGCCCGACAGGAACGGCGGCAGTCCTGCCCACGGGGACTCCAGCCAGTCGGCCAGGTCCGGGAACAGGGCGTGGAGCCTCGCAGGCGCCTGAGGGCGCGGCAGCTTAGCCATAATGTCCCTCCATTGCAGGTACGACGATGTTATCGGTGTTATCTGTACTGGCCTAGCTGGCTGCGCAGACTGAGCCGGCCGTGCCGGCCTTTCCGGCGGCTCTGCTCTGGCTGGCGGCTCGGGTCTTGCCTGCTCCTGCGGCCCGGCCGGCGACGCGGTCCCGGGGTGCCCGCCGGCGGCGGCCGGCGGCTCCGGCGGCTCTGCTCTGGCTGGCGGCTCGGGTCTTGCCTGCTCCTGCGGCCCGGCCGGCGACGCGGTCCCGGGGTGCCCGCCGGCGGCGGCCGGCGGCTCCGGCGGCTCTGCTCTGGCTGGCGG
>Ga0335078_10000959_pt1 | contig 43833 bp, 31 predicted proteins | sample Lox_Sample_32_FD_206711 | JGI IMG/M metagenome (GOLD analysis project Ga0335078, IMG submission 206711) | Soil microbial communities from Loxahatchee National Wildlife Refuge, Florida, United States - Lox_Sample_3.2 | ecosystem: Environmental > Terrestrial > Soil > Wetlands | place: USA...
GTCGATGGTGGAATTCCAGTATGGAATCGAGTTGTGGAGATATTTGGCGTTGATGTTGGACAGCGGACCGAGGTCGAGATACCACTCGTAGGTGTCGTATGTCTCAAAATCGAAATGCGTATTCTTGTTTTTGTCAGACTGCTCCATGACGGCATACTCGAAGTCATAGCTTTCGCGCAGCGCGCCATAGCGGTGGTCGTCATCGTTCATCCACTGGTCGACGGGCGAAGCCTGCTCGCTAATGGCCTTGAGCGCGGGATGCGGATGAAGAAGCGTGAGCGCGGTGGTCAGGCCATCGTAGGAGACGCCGAACATTCCAACCTTGCCGTTGTTGTTGGGAACATTCTTCACCAACCAGTCAATCGAGTCGTAGGCATCCGTGGTCTCGTTAGTGGCTTTGGGATCGGCTAGATCGACCTGCGAGGAAAGGCTGAAGACGCCTTCGGACTTGAACCGGCCCCGCAGATTCTGAAAAACGAAAATATAGCCGTCTTGCGCGAGTTCTTTGATTGAGGAAGGCATCTGCTCGGGCGACCTTTCCGGAACTCCGTAGGGCGTGCGGCGAAACAGGATGGGCAGCGATCCCTGTTGATCGACAGGCGTGAGGATGACCGTCTGGAGGTGAACGCCGTCGCGGACGGGAATCATAACTTCTTGAAGCTTGAACAGCGGCTTCGGCGTGGGTTGCTCGGGAGCCTGCTGTGCAGCGGACGAGGCGAAAACAAGCAGCGAGAAGCAGATTGCTAGAATCGATGAACGCACCCGTTTTCCTCCAGGCATTCTTGGCATGAGATGAACCGAGAGGCGAAGTATATCAATCCAGGCGTGGGTCTCGCGAATCTCTGCGCAGAGTATCCCTCGCCTGAAAGAATCGTTCTTTAGAATAATCGGCCAATAGAAAAGTTCACGCGGCTCTGACCGGTCGGGCTGACGCTGCCGGCGACGGCGATGGGCCCAACGAAGGTTTCGGCGATCACGCCAATATTGAATGTGCCGCGCACGACGACGGGTCCGGGATCGCTGGTGGCGCTGCCGAATGCTGTGCCAGCTTCATACCATCCGCCCCAGTAGATTTTTTTCCCCACCAGTTCCGGCAAACGAAAGAGTTCGCGGCGAAATCCCAGCGACGAGTAGGCGTAGTGATTGCCGAGAAATTCCTGCGGAAGATATGCCCCGAGATGGAACGGCCCTCCAAGGGTAAAGACCTGGAAGGGACCGGCGGAGCCGTTGAAGGTGGTTCCTCCCGACTCGGCAAAAAACAGGGACGTCTTCGGACCAACAGGAACGAAGCTCGAAGTCTGGATATCCAGCTGGCCGATCGGATGGGCCAAGCCCGGACTCTGAAGCACACGTGAAAGGGTAGCAACGACGCGGGTTCCAGTGCTCGGAACCGCAGGACTGTCCTGGCCGTCCCACACGTAACGCGCGCGAAACTCACCCGTACTGCCGCTGACGATGGGTAATCCGGCCTCACCAATCAGCGGGCTCAGCCTGCCGTTGAAGAGTTCATAGCCAACGCGGAATTCGCTGCAACGCCCGGAATCGTAGCCGACGTCGAAACCCCCTCCGGCACGCTCGTCGCCGAAAACGGCGACGCGTGTCAGCCCGGTGAAGGAATTGCGGGCATACTTCGAGGCGAAGGCATACGGTGCCACAAAAAAGTGCGACTGCCCGAGCGGCTGGTAGAACTCGCTGGCAGCAAGATTGCTTGAGCCGAAAAGGAGATCGTTGCGCCACTCGCCGCCGTGATCGGCGATGTCCATGAACGTGATACGCGCGCCCGCGGAGAAATCGAAAGCCGCGACTCCGGAGCCGTCGACGTTCAGGGCAAGATCCACGAAAGGGGGCCCGTAGGTTTTCTCGTGCGTGGTCACGAGCAGAGCAGGAACTCCGTTTTGCGTGAACCCTTCATAGCCGAGGCGATCGAACTGTCCCACGCCGGCGATGCGAGTGAGCTGCGTATCGATTTTGGTGGGATTGAATGGACCGCGAAGGGCTTTCGTCAGGCGTTTCTGCAGCCTCTGATCAGTATCGGAATCCGCGCCACTGACTTTGACCAAATCGATTGTTTTAGGCGGCGAAAGTATGCGGGCCGCCCGCGCCGCAAGATACTCGTTCCACTCGGCCGGATCCTTAATGGCGTAGGGACGGAGAACTGCAGAATTACTGGCCGCAGTCTTGTAGCCGAGCTGGATCAGTTCTTTGACACGTGAGTAATCACTCACGGAGAAACCAGTCATATCGATGCTGATGACGGCTTGCGCTTGCACGAGCGAGCGACGCTCGTTTTGCGTGATCATCACGTCGACGGCGCGGGTAAGCACGCCGGTAAGACTTTGCAGTTCGGAACGGTCGCCCGGCGGAAGGCGCAACTCCACTGCGATAACGGCGTCGGCATTCATGCCGCGAACCGTTTCGACGGGAATGTTCTGCACCATGCCGCCGTCGGCCAGAACGTGGCCATTGATCTCGACCGGCGTGAACACTCCAGGAATAGCCATGGAGGCGCGAATCGCCTGGGCGAGTGGGCCGTCGTGAAGCACGACCGCGTCACCGCTTTGCATGTCGGTAGCGACACAGCGAAAGGGAATTGGAAAATCGTCGAAACTGGCAGCACCAGATTCGGGAAAGGCGATACGGTCGAGTAAGAGTCCTACGCCCTGACCGGGATTGAAGCCATTTGGCCCGTTGAGGCCATGCTTCAGTCCAAGTGCAGTATCGATGAGAAAGTTTTGGCGATCCTGCTTCCGGCGGTAGGAAAGCTGGGAGTACGTCGGTTCCGGAAGTAAGACTTCATCCCAATCGACCTTTTCGGCAAACTTTTCGATGTCGGTAGGCGACATGCCCGTAGCGTACATGCCGGCAATGATGCTGCCCATGCTCGTCCCCGCAATACGGTCGACAGGAACGTGATTTTCTTCGAGCCACTGCAGCACGCCAATTTCAGCCAGGCCGAGCGCACCTCCCCCGCTCAGCGCGAGACCGATGCGCGGGCGGGACGCTGGAAAGTTCGGACTGGGAGCCTGGACCGTGGGCGGCGCAACGTCCTGAGCCTGGGAGTGACACGGCTGAAGAACGCGTGCCAATGCAATGACGGCAAGTGTGGAGCGTAAGAGCCTATGGGGCGACTTCATCGTTTACTCCTGAAGTGCAGAAACAATTTCCGTTCGCCTTGAAATTAGAGTGAGAGAAAAAGGTTAGCAGGTTTAGAGAAGCGGAGTCCGTGTCAAGGAAATCTGGATTCAGAGTCTGGAGGACGGAGCGGATTGCGGGGCGCGAACTTCGTCCACGATCTTGTGGATGGCATCGATCACCACGTCGGGGCGGTCGATCTGGATGTAATGGGAACTATTGTTGGCGATAGTGCGCGTGCCGCGAGTAGAAAGATGAGCCAGATCTTCCTGCATTTTGTCCCAGGCGTCGTTCGCAGACTTGGCGACTTCAGGCGGGAGATCGGTCGAAGGCTTGTCCGGATCGTGCGATAGCACGGCCAGAGGCAAATCGCCGAGTGAACCCGCGGCCGCAGCTTGGGCCGCGCTTTCGGGAAAATATCTCATCTCTTCTGCCGCTTCGCGCGCACTGTGCAAGTTGCACTCCGCAGCGCGCTCGACCGGATCGGAATCGCAGAGTCCAAGCTGCCGGGGAACACCGAATGGCATCGTGTATTCCATGAAGTCGGCCTCCCGCTGCCAGGTGCCTTCCATATTCTTCATTTCTGCTGGAAAGCGATTGCTCTGGTCAGGATGCGAGGCATCGACCAGAACCACGCCGGCGACATCGCTGCGATAAAGGCTGACGTAGAGGCGTACATCGAATCCGGCCATGGAGTGGCCGACGAGCACGTACGGTGGCGCGATGCCTGCAGCGTGAAGCAAGGCGTGCAATTCCTCCGCAAAGACTTTGCTGGTACGAAGCTGCGAACTGGGATCGCTGTAACCGAGGCCCGCGCGATCATACGAGCAGACCTGCGTGAACTTTGTGACTTGCGGCTGCACGTTCCGCCAGGAAGTGTAGGTGTCGCCGAGGCCGGAGTCGAGAATAACGGCGGGAGTTCCCTCACCGGTGCAGTCAATATGCATTTTGTGGCCGCCGACATCTACGAGGCGCCCGGGCATTGCATTGAAACGGCGATCGCGCGCCTCAGAGATGTTCTCGTAGATCATTGCCGCAGCAGCGAGAGCCAGAACAAAGACGATCACACCCAGGGCCGTGCGGCGAAACCGCGAAGGCGACGACGCAGGTGGGGGACCGAGACTGTTCATCTTGGACCGGAGCGGCTGAGCGCCGCACCAACGACTTTCACGTCCACCGCATTCTACATGACTGGTGGGACGGCAATGCCCATCACGGCTAAAGTGCGAATGAGTTCGCGGCGAACCACGGCCACAGTGGCCAGCAGGAACCGCTTTCGATTCTCGTCGGGTTCGCTGAGGATGGGATGGCGGTGATAGAAGGTGTTAAAAAGCTGCGCCAGCTGGAAAGCGTGCTTCGCCAGATACGCGGGCTCGGTCGTCGCGATGCATTGATCAATAATGTAAGACGTTTTGGAGGACGCGAGCCAGAGTTCCCAGATTTCGTTGGCCTCGCTTTTCGCGAGATACTTCGCCAGGTCGGCGGAGGAGATGCCGGCAGCAACGTCTCGACAGAAGGTATCAGGGTCCATTTCCGCCTTACGGAAGATGCTGGTCGCACGTACGACGGCATATTGGGCATAAGGTCCGGTCTCTCCTTCGAAGCTAAGAGCGTCTTTAAAATCGAAGGCGATCACTGACTGCTTGGTGTACTTCAACATGAAATAACGGAGGGCGCCGATGGCAATCTGCGTGGCGATCTGCAGACGCTCGCTGCCGGCGAGTTGCGGATGTCGTGCGTCTACTTCTTTCCTGGCCGAGGCGATGAGTTGGTCGAGCAAGTCGTCGGCCTTCACGCCGAACCCCTTGCGGCCACTGACTTCGATGAAGGGTCGCGACTTATCTTCTTCGCTCAGTTCGTAGCCGAGTTCTTCAGCGCAGCGGGGCGTCAGCACGACCATGCCGTAGGAGAAGTGTGTGAAACGGTCGGCAGCTTCGGGGTGACCCAGATCGCGCAACGCATCTTTAACCGTGTTTTGCGCTTCCGACTGCCGCACGTCGATGACGTTGTAGGTTTCGGCCACGCTGCCGAAATGCGGGTGATCCTTTTCGCCAGCGGTGGTCGAAATCCAGCAATCATGTTCGTTTGGATACCGATAGAATTTTCGATAGCCGAAGTCCAGTCCGAGCAGCCCGAACTTCCACATGTGGTAGGCGATGTCTTTTCCGACGTAGCCGACAGTTCCGTTGGAGCGGACAATGACTTTCTGGTCTTCCTCGGAAACGCGATCGAACTCTTCGCCAGCGTTCGAGTTTGGATCGGCATCCTGGCTTTCGACTGTTTCTGTCCCGGCGCGACGCATCACCCAGCAGCCCTTGTTCTTCCCCTCGTTCTCGAAGGTAAGCACGCCGGTCTCCTTCAGCTTGGTGAAGGCGGCATCCCAGAAATGTAGGTGCAGGATTTCGCTTTCGCGCGGCAGGAAGTCGTATTCGATGTCGAGGCGGTCCATGGTCTCGAGATGCCGGCGCAAGACAGCAGTCGAGATCAGATCGGCAATGGCGGCGGTGTCGCTCGTGGAGTCTTCGATCGCGTGCAACGTCTGCAGGCGCGCCTGGAGATGCTGCTTGTCTGCGCCGTACCACTGCGAGACGCGGGCATAAAGATCCCAGCAGTAGTAATCGAACCGGGGATGGTGGGTCAGGGCCTCAATTTCCGCACGAGATTTTTTCTCGATTTCAGTGAAGCCGACGACCACGTCGGCCACCTGAACGCCAGTGTTATCGATGTAGTTCTGGACATCGACTTCCCTTCCGGCAAAACGCAACAGGCGGACGAAAGTGTCGCCGAGAATGGCGTTGCGAAGGTGTCCGATGTGCGCAGCCTTATTCGGATTAATGCTGGAGTGCTCGACCAGAATCTTGCCGGGCGGAATATCTGCAGATGGTTTGCGGGCAGCGGCGAGGGCGGCGGCGAGCCAGGCACGGTCGATGCGGACATTCAGATATCCCGGCGGTGCGACCTGCATTTCGGCAATCCCTTCGATTGAACCGATCCCGAAGCGGATCGCTTCGGCGATCTTCAGCGGAGCCGAGCGCAGCGGCTTGGCAAAGGGAAAAATTGGGATGGCAAAGTCACCGAGCTCTACCTTGGGCGGCTGTTCGACGACGACCGCGGGCAAGTCCGCGCCAGGAAAACGTTGCTGCAGACACTCCAACACGCGCCGGGCAAGACGATGTTCCAGGTGACGATACAAGAAGCCTCTCTAAGCTGTTGAAGAAACAGTGATTTTAACAGAGTGGCCGCTGCACGCACGTTTGACGGAGGTAGGTTGCTTCCCTATGATGAAAGTTTCGCTCTTAGACGTTGGTCGTTGGCGCAGAGTTTCATGCATTTTGCCGATGCTTGCTGTCTGGCAATTGATTGTGCCAACCACAGACGACCGATTGCCTGGGACGTTTTTTCCTATGCGCATTGCGTATCTTGAATGTTTCTCGGGCATCAGCGGCGACATGTTTCTAGGTGCGCTGGTGGATGCAGGAGTCCCGGCTCGAGTGCTGGAGAATACCGTGGCGGCGCTGGGAATCGGAGCGCGACTCGAGATCTCGCGCGTGGTGCGTAGCGGAATCTCCGCCACAAAGGTAGATGTTTGGGTCGACGGAGAGAAAGACTTGCCGCGGGAAGAGTATTGGGCGAAGCAGGATGTGAAGGGGGCTGGCTCGAAATCTCACCATGACCGTCATGGCCATGATCATGGTACGCAAGAAGATCATGGCCATCAGCACGAACATGCGCACGGATTGACGGAGATTCGCGAGAGGATTGAAAAGTCTGCGATCAGCGACCCGGCAAAAAGGATGGCCATCTCGATTTTTGAGGCGCTGGGTGCGGCAGAGGCGAAGATTCACGATACTCCCATCGAGAGCGTGCACTTTCACGAGGTCGGAGCTGTCGATGCAATGGTTGATATTGTCTGCGCGGCGGTGGGCGCGGAAGCGCTTCGTGTCGATGAAATTGTTTGCTCGCCTTTGAACGTGGGCGGAGGAACGGTGAAGTGCGCGCACGGAACGCTTCCGGTTCCGGCGCCAGCCACCGTTGAACTGCTGAAGGATGCGCCGGTGTATTCCTCGGGTGTGCAGGCAGAGTTGGTTACGCCGACGGGCGCAGCGATCGTAAGAACGCTGGCCCGGCGATTTGCCGTGTTCCCGGAGATGAAAATTGAGAAGTCGGGTTACGGCGCCGGATCGCGAGAATTTCCGGGGCATCCAAATGTGGTGCGGTTAACGGTGGGAGAGGCGGCCTCGGCGCTGGCTGCGAACACGGCTTCGCAGACCGTGACTGTTCTGCAGGCGAACTTGGACGATTTGAATCCACAGGTATTCGGTTACGTGATGGATCGATTATTGGAGGAAGGCGCGCTGGATGCCTTCGCGATGCCGGTGCAGATGAAGAAGAGTCGTCCGGGAACGCTGCTGACGGTCTTGTGCAAACCGGAAGATGCACAGAAGCTTACGCAGTTGATCTTCACCGAGACAACAACGCTGGGAGTGCGGCGGCGCGACGAGATTCGGCAGGCGCTTACGCGGCGATGGGAAAATGTTCACACGCAGTGGGGCGACGTGCGGATGAAGATTGCGAGCATGAATGGAACGGTCACCAACTATGCGCCCGAATACGAGGATTGCCGGCGGCTTGCGGCGGAACATCATGTGCCGCTGAAAAAGGTGATGCAGGAAGCGGCGCAGGTCTACTTGGGCGCCAAAAAGCTTTAGCTGCAAGACGGGTTGAGGGTACGCGGTTTTCACGCTTCCTTCGTGCAACTTCGCTTCCTTCGTGGTTGAAAATAATGATATGACTCGAAAGTTTTACATCACGACCCCGATTTATTACGTGAACGCACGGCCCCACATTGGCCACGCCTACACAACGATCGCCTGCGACACGATTGCACGGCGACAGCGACTCCTGGGAGCAGACACCTTCTTTCTCACCGGTACCGACGAGCACGGGCAGAAGATCGAGCGCGCCGCACAGGCGGCGGGCAAGACTCCGCAGCAGTATGCGGATGAGATTTCGGCGGAATTCCGCAACCTCTGGAAGCGGATGGGCATATCGAACGACGACTTTATTCGAACCACCGAAGACCGGCACAAGAAACGGGCGCAGGAGCTCTTCCGCCGCATTCGCGATAACGGCTACATCTACAGGGGCACGTACACGGGGCAGTACTGCGTCTCCGACGAACTCTATGTGGATGGCGCACAGCCAGGCGATCTCTGTCCAACGTGCGGACGAATTACTGAAACCGTCCACGAAGAGAACTATTTTTTTAGGCTCTCCGCGTTCCAGGACAAGCTGCTGGAGTTGTATGCAAATCCGGAGTTCATTCGACCGGAGACGCGGCGCAACGAAGTGATTTCATTCGTACGTTCGGGCCTGCGCGATCTGTCGATTAGCCGCTCGACGTTTTCGTGGGGCATTCCTGTGCCGGACGATCCCAAGCATGTGATTTATGTCTGGCTCGACGCATTGGCCAACTACATCACCGCAATCGGATATGGTTCGAAACACGAGGCGGCACAGGAGGCATTCAAGAAATACTGGCCAGCCGATGTTCACATGATCGGAAAAGAAATTGTTCGCTTCCATTGCGTGTACTGGCCGGCATTTCTGCTGGCAGCCGGACTGCCGATGCCCAAGGCGATCGTGGCGCACGGATGGCTGCTGTTTGAGGAGAGCAAGATGTCGAAGTCCCGTGGCAATATCGTTCGCACTGAGACGATTCTCGAGGTGCTGGGCGCAGACGCTTTGCGCTACTTCCTGCTGCGGGAGGTTGTCTTTGGCCAGGATGGATCGTTCTCGTTCGACGCGCTGGTGCAGCGCTACAACTCTGATCTTGCGAACGGAATCGGAAATCTAGCCAGCCGCACGCTAACGATGATTAGCCGGTATTTCAATGGTGAGGTGCCTTATCCATCGCATGCGGCGTCGAGGACTGCCGGGGACGACGCGATTGCTGAAACAGCACGCAAGACGATCCGGGAATTCGGAACCCTCTTCGATCAGTTTCAGTTTTCGCGCGCGCTGGAAGCCGTGTGGGGGCTGGTCGCCGCGGTCGATAAATATATCGTTGAGAACGAGCCCTGGTCACTGGGTGAAAAGCAGGATGAGGACAGCCGCTCGCGCCTAGCGACAGTGCTTTATACGTCAGCCGAAGCTCTGCGCATTGCAACCGCACTGGCGCATCCGGTGATTCCGGACGCTACGGCGAAGATATGGGCGCAGCTCGGGCTCGGGGATATCCAGAGATATGCTCTGACTGATCTGGCCTGGGGACAGTTGCACCTCGGCACGAAGCTTGGCGAAGTGTACCCGGTGTTTCCGCGCGCCGACAAGAGCGCAGCCGAAAGGATGCAGCAAATGGAAGACCAGCAAAGAGGTCCGATCGTTGACGAGCCGAAAGAAGCTGGAACGGCGGCGAGCGTGACGCCGACAGCGGCACAAGCAATACCGGCGGCTGCCCCGGCAGACGGCGGGAAGATCACAATCGAAGACTTTTCCAAGATCGAATTGCGCGTGGGTGTAGTCAAGGTCGCTGAGCGAGTTCCGAAGGCCGACAAATTACTGCGGCTGGAAATTGACATTGGGACGGAAGTGCGACAGGTGGTGGCCGGAATTGCTGAGGCTTACGCGCCAGAGATGCTGATCGGGCGCAAGGTGGTGATCGTCGCTAACCTGGCACCGCGAAAACTGCGCGGACTGGAGTCGAATGGCATGATCGTCGCGGCATCGCTCGAAGGCGGAAAGCCGGTGTTGGCGGGCTTTCTGGAGGATGTGCCGGTGGGGGCGCGGCTGAAGTAACCGTCGTTGGTCGTTGGCAAAACAGCCGCCGACCCCGCCATCCCCGCCAACGACGAACGACTGGTGACTAATGACAATGTTCGTCGATTCTCATGCCCATCTCGATGGCAAGCAGTACGACTCGGATCGCGAGCAGGTGATTGCTCGCGCGCGGGAAGCCGGAGTGCAAACGATGGTGGCCATCGGAAATGGAGATGGTCCACCCACGCTCGACGCGGGAATTCAGCTCGCGGACAAGTATCCGTTTATGTATGCAACCGTCGGGATTCATCCGCATGAGGCAAGGCTTGCGGGTGAGGCTTCTTACCAAACGATGGAGCAACTGGCGCGGCATGCGAAGGTGATCGCCTGGGGCGAGATCGGGTTGGATTACCATTACGATCATTCTCCGCGAGAAACGCAGAAGCAGGTTTTCGTCCGACAGATGGAGCTTGCCGCAGCCGCAAAACTGCCGATCGTGATTCACTGCCGTCCGTCAGACGGGAGCCACAACGCGTGGGACGACTGTCTCGGATTAATTCAGAATCAGTGGGCTCGGAATGGGCTGGGCGGCATAATGCACTGTTTTACGGGAAATTGGGCGCAGGCAAACCGCGCGCTCGACATGGGATTCATGATTTCGTTTGCGGGGAACGTCACCTTTCCAAAGGCGCAGCCGATTCGCGACGCGGCGCTGCAAGTTCCTCTGGATCGCATGCTGATTGAGACCGACTGCCCCTATCTGGCGCCAGTGCCGCACCGCGGCAAGCGCAATGAACCTGCCTTCGTGAAGGAAACTGCACGCCAACTGGGCGAATTGCGGTCGCTTTCGATGAACGAGATTGGAGAGCGCACTTCCCGGAATTTCTACGATTTTTTCAAATTGGCTGAAATTGCTGAAAGCAAAGTTCCCGCACGCTAGCCTCGGCGTTTCTGTTAACCTCAGGTTAAGAATTCCATTGTTTCAGAAAGATTAGAAATGTATGCCGGATAACAGTTTCGATGTCGTCAGCAAGATTGACCTGAACGAGGTCTCGAACGCCATCCAGCAGGCGCTCAAGGAGATTCATACCCGTTTCGATCTGAAGGACTCCAAGTCAAATATTGAACTGGAGAAGGACGCGATTGTGCTGCACTCTGCCGATGAGTACAAACTCAAGGCTGTCAATGACATCCTGCAGGCAAAACTGGTGAAGCGGGGAGTATCGCTGAAAGGCCTTACCTACGGCGCGGTCGAACCGGCGGCGGGTGGAACGGCAAAACGCCGCGTGACCTTGCAGCAGGGCATCGCCATCGAAAAGGCTCGCGAGATCGTGAAACTGATCAAAGATTCGAAGAAAAAGGCGCAAGCCTCCATTCAAGGGGACTTGGTGCGTATTAGCGGCAAAGATCGCGACACGCTGCAGGAGGTGATCGCCCTGCTGAAACAGAAGGATTTCGGAATCGATTTGCAGTTTACGAACTACCGAACGAACTAGAAAGAGCTTCAACGCCCGGGAGAGCACAGATCGCAGAAGAAAATCGAAGACATTGAGCGCACCGGCCATCATCAACGGGAAAGAAGTATTCGATCTGCTGCGGGACGATCTTGTCGCGCTGGAGGGAGAATTCGGACGTGACACGGTCTCGCGTGTTCAGGCCATCACCGAGATCGGGGAGTATCTGCGTGCCGGCGGAGGCAAGAGGATCCGGCCGGCGTTACTGCTGCTTTCCGCAAAGCTGCTGGGCTACGAGGGACGCGGCGCCGTGCGGCTGGGCGCGGTCGTCGAAATCATTCACACGGCGACGCTCGTACACGACGACATCATCGACGAGGCGAAGACACGGCGGGGTCGCCCCGCGGCTAATACGCAGTGGGGCAACTCGAAATGCGTGCTGGCCGGCGACTGGCTATACATGCAGGCGTTCAAGATCGCGGTGCAGGAGCGCAATTTCCGCATTCTCGATACGTTGATCGAACTGACGCAGCAGATGGTCGAAGGCGAACTGCTGCAGATGGAAAAACTGGGCAAGCTCATCTCACTGCAGGAGCACTTCGATCTTATTTTCCGCAAGACGGCGTGTCTCTTCTCGGTCTGCATGCGGCTGGGGGCGATTTTGGCCGGAGCGACGGCGGAAGAGGAAGCGGCGCTCGGAAAGTACGGGCATGATCTCGGCATGGCGTTTCAGATCGTGGATGATGTGCTCGATCTGACGGCATCGGAAGAGGTGCTGGGCAAGCCAGTGGCCAGCGATCTGCGTGAGGGCAAGGTGACCATGGCGGTAATTCATGCCCTGGAACGCTGTACCGCAGAAGAACGGGCGGCCATCGAGACGATTCTGCGGGAGCGGGCGTTCAACGGTGTAACCCACGCGCAGATTCTGGCGATTCTACAGCGCTATGGGTCGCTGGAGGCGGCAACGATTCGTGCGGCAAAGTATGCGGAATCGGCACGGAAGGCGATTTGTACTTTCCCCGACTCGGAGATCAAACGCGCACTACTGTGGGCGCCGGAGTACGTGGTCGCGAGAGAGAAATAACCGGCTGCGGCTTGCGGCGCCGATCCTCCTAAATTCCAGCTTTCTTCCCCCGAATCGCTAGCCTCAAAGTCAGAAGGGCGAACCTGTGACCCACGGCACAAAAAGCCTCTGTCGACCCGATTGATCTCCGTCACTTACGTTCGTGACTGGGGCTACAGATTTTCTTTTCAACGTGCCGGACAATGCGCGCAGTTGGTGGGAGTGTCTGCCAAGGCGGAGGGCTAACGAGACGCACTGGCATGCGATGGGGCGCGGTTCCCGCGACCTCAGTCTTCTCCCCCCAGCACCTGAGAAAGGCAGGTCGCTGAGGCTCCCGTCCGCTGCGGACAAACCATCAACGAGAGGCGGCGGCTTCAGTCGAAGCTTTAGACGAAAGGCGCCTAGATTTTTCGACGCGCCGGCCCGGACAGGGCCGGAGAGACTTCGAGTGCAAGCCGCTGTCTTGCTCCCCTTGGACGAGGAAGGTCCTCCTGAGAGACTCGCTCCTCGTGCAGCCGGGCGCTGTCCATCGGACGCGCCCGGTTTTTGTTTATACTGAACACTATTTCCGGCGTCCCGAATCAAAATTGCTCCAAGCTCGGAACCGGGTTTCTCCAAGATTGCTATGCATCCTTTGCTCTCAATGCTGGCACGGCACGGCTATGCCCTGACGTTTCTCTTGCTCTTAGCGGAGTCGATCGGATTTCCCTTTCCGGCGGCGATCGCTCTGGTAGCCTGCGGGGCAGGCGTGGCTTCGCATACTCTTTCAGGACCGGGAGTCCTTCTCACCGCTGTCGTCGGCCTCATCCTCGGCGACATCATACAGTTCTGGCTCGGCCGCTACGCCGGATGGGCGCTGCTTGGATTCCTGTGCCGGCTGTCACTGAATCCGGAGACGTGCATTTTGCGCTCCGCCGAATCGTTCTACAAACGCGGCAAAGTGACCCTGATCGTTGCCAAGTTCATTCCTGGAGTCAACACCATGGCCGCACCTCTCGCGGGCAGCATGAAGATGCGCTTTGCACAGTTCCTGCGCCTGGACGTGGCTGGCGCCTCTTTGTATTGCACGACCTATTTAACGGTGGGATACCTATCGCGCGATTTTCTGGCGGCCACGCTGGACAGCATGCATGCCGCGAGCCGCGTCATGGAATCCATCATCACTGTGGCCCTGCTGATCTACGCTATCTATCGCCTCGCTCAATTTCTTAAGTATCGCAGGTACAACATCGTGCCTCGCGTGCAGGTTCAGCAACTGGCTGCTCGACTGGCATCGAATGACGCCGCCAGCGTCCAGATTGTCGACGTGCGCAGTCATGGCTACTACGACGTTGGCGCGGAACGCATTAAGGGCTCGATCCGCATCGAACCCAACAATCTCGAAGAAGAAATCAAGAATTTGCCGAAAGATAAGGACATTTATCTCTACTGTACTTGAGCACGCGAAGCAACCAGCGCCCGTGTGGCGCACCTGCTGCGGGAGAAGGGATTCAAGGCGTTTGTGATTGTCGGCGGACTGACGGCCTGGCGCAAGGCTGGCGAACCGCTGGAGTCCGTTCCAAAGAACGACCTGGTGAAGTTGCCGACCTTCAGCTGAGCCCGGAGTTGCTGTCGCCATTTTTAAAGCTTGGGTGCAACTTTTTGCCGGGTTCGGGGTAAAGCACCCGTAGGAGGCACTCATGCGACGCGCCGCCACCGTAGTCCTGCTCCTGCTGGCGGGGATGTGCCTTTGGGAGACCGCAGTCTTCGCGCGCCCAGGGGGAAATTTAGAGCCTTCCGTCACCCTCTACGATTCCAATGCCTCTCACCCGTGGAATCGTCTGTACGCCACATTGTTCTTGCGGGAAGACCGGCAAGGTGGCGTCTATGGACAAGATTCGCTGGATCCGCTCTTCTGGGCCGAAACCGAGCATCTGCTTGCACAGCCCTCGCACCAACGCGCAATGGACGTTCTGGACTACTTTCTGCGCACGCACGCTGAGAATCTGGTTCATGATCCAGTGAAGAAAGCGATGATGCAGCGCGATCTTTGGGCGCTCTTTGATTGGACTGTGGCGCAGTACTCGCCCCGCGGTCGGCCCCGTTATGACAGGGAAAAACAGGAACTTGAGGTTCGGCTTGCGGAAGTGCTGCGGCGCCTGACGCTCACCCCGGAGGAGATCGAGGCCTTGCCTGACACCTACGCGCAGGCCGTGGCCTCCGGCGCATTTGCCAAAGAATACGATCCCGCAAACCGGGAACAAACCTTCTTGCCCGCCGATTTGCACGATCCGCAGAGCCCTTGGGTCTGCATTCAAACCACCGAGTCGGATGCCGGCGTGGCCAGAATGCATGTTTTCAACTTTTCGGGCCGTTCCAGCTTCCTGGTGTTTATACGGTTGCCCGGCGGACGCAAAGCGACGATGGATTATCTGCAATCGCTGTGGAATTTTCCTCAGCCGTGGATTCAGGGGCAAGGCCCTGGGTCGGACCAGGCAGTGGAGAATCCCGATCTGCCTCCGTTTCCGGCGGGAACGGAGTTCGCACTCGTCCGCCATGCCAACCTGTTCGACAGCCAAGGCGAGATCGAAGCTTCGCCGATCACCGAAAGCGTGCAGATACGCGTGTATCACTCAATCACCGCAACGCCGCCACGCGACTTCACCGGCGGTATCGACTTTATGATCAGGAAAAGTGGGCAGGATTTCTTTGAGATCAGAATGAGCCGCCCGCTGCTCTTCTCCGGCAAGAACGGTGGCCTGCGAGTCGTCGGCCGGAACGAGAGGGAGTTCCTCACCTTTCAATCGCAGGGGGACGACCCCCTCCCAGAACTCGCGAACCGCGCTGACTTCGAGAAACACGCCATTCCCGAATTGCAGCAGTGCGTCTGGTGTCACTCGGGCGGCGGCGTCAACTCATTCAATAGCCGCAGCAGCCTGTTTCGCCCAAACCTCCGCCAGCAGGACCCGGAGAATCCGCAGTATGGACCGATCTATTGGGGCGACTCTTCAACGCTTGCGTGGAAACAGAATCGCTACGACTGGGGATTGCTAAACGGTTACTGGAGAACGACGGCACCACCGCATTAGTCCTCCCGCTGCTATCACACACCGAATTGATGCAAGTGGTGGTCGAGATGCTTGTACATTCCCCGGCTCCAGTTCTGCGGCGTGATAGCGCCGAAGAAAGGATGAGGATGACGCGTACACCCCGCTTCCCCGCCTTCATGAAATTGCCGCACTTTGAGCTTCAACTGCTCCCGTTCGCGAGCAAAATCGCGTGGATCTGAAATCAACAGGCTCTTGTCGGTAGGGCCGTTCCTGGAAAATGGTTTCTCGTTCGTGAAGATTGGCCGAGCGAGCGGCCCAATTAGCCTTCCGATGAAGAGCCGCGGGGGATTCAGCCGTCCCGAAGCCATGTCCATGGTCGCGCTGCAGTGAGCCATCATCTGTGCCACGTCCATTTTTCCCCACTGGCGCTGGGAGCCAGACTGAAGGCTGTCGATGCGGGCGAGCACTTCGTCGACCGTCTCTGGCTGGAACAGATTTTTCATTTTCCGAGAGCTCCCCGTTCGCTGAAGATCATAGCATCGCCCCAGCCGGCGGTCGTATACACCCGCAAGAGTTTCGGACTGATGTGAGGAGATGGTGTAGCATTGTCCGGCTTCCCCCGATGAGTGCCACGACCATGCAGAGCGCGCCACGAAGCACTGGGACGAACGGCATCCTCCTCCTGTTAAGCATTTCCGTCCTCATCAACTACATAGACCGCAGCAATCTTTCGATCGCGGCACCGCTGCTGCAGGGCGAGCTTGGCATTTCCAACACCCAGCTCGGCACTCTGCTTTCGGCCTTTTTTTGGACCTACGCGCTGATGCAGATTCCCGCGGGATGGCTGGTCGACCGTTTCGATGTGAAGTGGGTCTTCGCCGGCGGATTCTTCATTTGGACGGCTGCCACTGCGGTTACCGGAGTCATGCACGGATTCGCGGCCTTACTGATTATCCGCGTAGTCCTCGGCCTTGGAGAATCGGTCGCTTTCCCTTCTTACAGCAAAGTCCTTGGAGCACACTTCCAAGAGGCAAGTCGCGGCTTCGCCAATTCTATGATTTCGAGTGGCTTGGCTCTCGGTCCGGCGATCGGAATGTTAGTGGGGGGAAGTGCTGTGGCTCGTTTTGGCTGGCGCCCGTTCTTTCTGGCCCTCGGATGTGCCGGCCTGATCTGGCTCCCCTTTTGGGCGGCGTGGATGCCCGCGCGGCGGGATGCACAGACCTCCGCAACGACCATCCGCCAGTTGGGATACATTGACATCCTGCGCCGACGCTCTGCATGGGGCACCTGCATCGGCCAGTCCTCGATCAACTATTTCCTGTATTTTCTGGTCACTTGGCTGCCCTTTTACTTGGTGCGGAGCCGACACCTCTCCATGAATGAAATGGCACGGGCAGGCGCACTGGTATTCCTGATGTCGGCAATTTCATCTGCTGTCAGTGGAAAACTCTCCGATCGCTGGATTTGTGCAGGCGCTTCGCCCACAACCGTGCGTAAGGGATTCATGGTCTTTGGCCACCTGGGGATCGGAATTCTGTTCTGCCTGATGCTGTTGAGCAGGGGCCCGTTGTTTGCCGTCGCCCTCGCCCTTACCGGATTGTTTCTCGGCATCAGCATGTGTAATAGCTGGGCGATCCCGCAAATGCTTGCGGGGCCGCACATGGTGGGCCGATGGGTCGGGGTACAGAATTTTGCGGGAAATCTTTCCGGCGCCGTCGCCCCCGCACTCACAGGATTTCTTCTCGACCGGACCGGCTCGTTCTCTTGGCCATTTATCGTTACTGCGGTCGTGGCATGGATCGGCGGGGTGGGGTGGTGGTTTGTAGTGGGCCCCCTCGACCAGGTGGACTGGGAAAAAGTCTGCCGCGTTCCGGTGAAGGTGATCGCTCAGCCCTCTTCCCAAGCCCCCGCCTCGTAATACACTCGTTGCATGCCGCAGGAAATCGAAATCAAGTTTCGCGTTGACGATTTGCGTGCGCTGGCCAAAAAGCTGCGTGCGGCAGGATTTCATCTGGCGACGGGGCGGACGCATGAGATGAATACGCTCTACGACCTGCCCGGAGAAGTATTGCGGAATCGCAAGGAACTCTTGCGCATACGAAAATACGGCTCGGAATGGACTCTCACTCACAAACGCGGAACGAGACGCGGGCGTCACAGCAGCAGAGTCGAGTTGGAAACAAAGGTTACTGACGGGAAACAGATGGATGCGATTCTGCGCGCCCTGGGATATGCCCCCTCATTTCGCTACGAAAAATTTCGGGCCGAGTGGACCGATGGCAAGGGACACGTCGTTGTCGACGAAACACCCATCGGGAATTTTTGCGAGATCGAAGGAAAATCGCGATGGATCGACGCCACCGCGAAAAAACTCGACGTCCGTCGCGAGCGCTACATCACCAAGAATTACGCGACGCTGTTCACGGAGTGGAAGCAGGAAAAGGAAAGCAGGGCAAATGAGATGACTTTCCGCGAAATCGCTCCCTAAGACTCACGGGATGCGGCATACGTCATGCCCCGTGGCATTTCTTGAATTTCTTTCCTGATCCGCAAGGGCACGGATCATTGCGGCCAACTTTTTGCTGGGAGCGGACAACCTGCTGGACCGGGGCCGCGTCGCCGGCACCGGCCATGCGCGCGTGCTCTAATTCGCGACGCTTGCGGCGCAGGAACGCCTCTTCGAGTTCATCGGCGGAAGTCGAGACCATTCTTGGTGGATGTTTCCCATTGCCATCGCCACCGCGCGGAACCCGCACTCCCGCCTCAGGCCCGCCCATCCGCGTACCATCCGGTCCAAGGCCCGCACCACCTGCACCCTCGTCCGGAGGACCGCTAGAACTGACAGGCCGCTCGAGAATCTGCATCAGGTACAGATAACGAACCGTGTCTTCCTGGAAGCGCTGCATCATCGCTTCGAACATCTCGAACGATTCTTTTTTGTACTCGACCAGCGGATCGTGCTGGCCGTATCCGCGCAGACCGATTCCCTCTTTGAGGTGATCCATGCTGAGCAGGTGATCTTTCCACTGCTGATCGATGACGCTCAACATGATCATGCGCTCGTGATGGCGCATTGCCTCAGGTCCGATCAGTTTTTCCTTCGCGTCGTAACGCTCTTTCAGTTTTTGGAAGATCGCGTCGCCAAGTTCCGGCCGGCTCAAAGCGTCCGGCTTCACGCCCTCCGCAAGGAAATCGACACCGAAGCGCGTGAAGACGGCGTCTTTCAGACCTTTGACGTTCCAGTCGTCGGCGTGAGCCTTCGGCGGACAGTACTGCTCGAGCTGGTCGGCGAGAATGGCCGATACGTAGTCCTCGAGGATCATATCTTTCTGATCCATGCCTTCGAGCAGGCGGCGGCGCAACCCGTAGACGGCCTCGCGCTGCTTGTTCATCACGTCGTCGTACTCGAGAAGATGTTTGCGAGATTCGAAATGCTGGGCCTCGACCGCTTTCTGCGCCGTCTCGATGCGGCGCGTGATCATCTTCGACTCGATCGGCACACCTTCTTCCATGCCCAGACGCTGCAACAGGTTTGAGACCCACTCTTTGGCGAAGATGCGCATCAAGTCATCTTCGAGCGCAAGGTAAAAGCGCGAGGAACCGGGATCACCCTGGCGTCCGGCGCGGCCGCGCAACTGGTTGTCAATGCGGCGTGACTCATGCCGTTCGGTTCCCAGAATATGCAGGCCGCCAACCGCGGTGACATCGTCGTGCTCTACGTCAGTTTGCGCCTTGTATCGCTCCAAAGCCTCCGTCCACTTGTCGGTGGGAACGGTGTACTCGTTGCCGTTGTAATAGAAAATGGAAGTCTGGCCATCCTCCTGAGGGCCTTCGATCTTGCCCTGCGCCACGCGCAGTTGCTGAGCAATTCCCTTCTTCACCATTTCTTGCTTGGCCATGAATTCGGGATTACCGCCCAGCAAAATGTCGGTGCCGCGGCCAGCCATGTTCGTTGCAATGGTGACCATGCCCTTCCGACCAGCCTGCGCAACGATTTCCGCTTCCCGCTCGTGGAACTTGGCGTTCAGCACGACGTGCTTAAGTCCCTTTTTCTTGAGGATGTCGGAAAGATGTTCGGACTTTTCCACCGACGTCGTGCCCACCAGCACCGGCTGGCCCTTCGCGGCAAGCTGCTGGATTTCATCTGCCGCAGCAAAATACTTCTCTTTCTCCGTTCGATAAACGACGTCGGGATTTTCGACGCGCAGCAATTTCCGGTTGGTGGGAATGACGACAACTTCCAGCCTATAGATCTTCTCGAACTCTTCCGCTTCCGTTTCCGCGGTTCCGGTCATGCCGGCCAATTTCTTGAACATGCGAAAATAATTCTGGAACGTGATGGTCGCCAGCGTCTGATTCTCGCGCTCGATCTTGACGTTTTCCTTGGCCTCAATCGCCTGATGCAGACCGTCAGACCAGCGCCGGCCCGGCATCATGCGTCCGGTGAATTCGTCGACAATGATGACTTCGCCGTCTTTAATGACGTACTCGACGTCCTTGCGGTACAGCGCGTGCGCCTTGATCGCGGTCTCGACGTGATGCTTCAGTGGCCAGTTTTCCGGATCGGCTATGTTGCCGATGCCGAGCAGCCCTTCAACTTTCTCCCAACCCTCATCGGTGACCGTGATGTTGCGATGCTTCTCGTCGACGACAAAGTCGCCCGTCAGCTCCGCGGGTTCGCCGGGAGGACCTTCGATTTCTTCTCCCTTTTCCAGCTTCGGAATAATGCGGTTCACCTTGGCGTACTTGTCAGTCGATTCCTCACTCGCACCGGAAATAATGAGCGGGGTGCGGGCTTCATCGATCAGGATCGAGTCCACTTCGTCGACGATCGCGAAGTTGTGCCCGCGCTGCACACAATCCTTGATGTCGAACTTCATGTTGTCGCGCAGGTAGTCGAAGCCGAACTCGTTGTTGGTGCCATAAGTCACGTCAGCGGCGTAAGCGGCGCGGCGCTCCTCGTCATCTAGATCATGCACGATCACGCCGACGCTGAGTCCGAGAAAACGGTAGAGCTTACCCATCCATTCCGAGTCGCGCTTGGCGAGATAATCGTTGACCGTGACGACGTGCACGCCGCGCCCGCTGAGCGCGTTCAGATACACCGGGAGAGTAGCGACCAGCGTTTTACCCTCGCCGGTCTTCATTTCCGAGATTTTTCCGCTGTGCAGCACCATGCCGCCGATCAGCTGCACATCGAAGTGCCGCATGTTGAGCACGCGGCGTCCGGCTTCGCGGACGACGGCAAACGCCTCGACCAGGATTTCGTCGAGAACTTCCTGCAGGGCATCGTATTCTTCTTTTTCCAGGCGCTTTTGCCGGTCCAGATCGGGTTCGTCTTCGTCCGGCGATTCCGCGGCCTCGGATTGCGGGCTCTTCGCGAGCGCGCTCAGCCTCTGCTGGATGCGCTCGCGGAATTCGTCGGTCTTGCCACGAAGTTCGGCGTCGCTGAGCTTCTCAATCTGCGGCTCAAGCGTGTTGATGGCCTGTACGTTCGGCATCAACGACTTGACGACACGTTCGTTCTTCGTTCCGAAAACCTTGCCTAGCAGTTGATTAATCAACCGGAGTTCCTTCGGAGGGCTACAAGCCCCAACTATCTCTAAAGCCTAGCATATTCGATGCGAGGCCCGTCCGCCGCGACACATACGGGCTGCACCTCAAGTATAATGGCCGCGCTTGCTTGGGCGGCATGACAGCGCCCAGCACCGCTGCGACCGCGGCTTCTTTTCCTGTAAGATTCCCCACGACAAATGCCTACCTTCTACGACCGTTTTGTCGAATGCGCCGAGCGTTGGCCCGACAATGTCGCGCTGGAACTACAGCGGCATGACCACCTCGAAAGCTGCACTTACGCCGAACTGCGCCGCATGGCCGAATCCGTCGGCCGCTGGATTGCGGAGAACGGCTTCGGGCATGGCTCCCGGCTCGCAATTGTGGCCGACAACCATCCGCGATGGGTCGCCGCGTATTTGGGAATCATCGCCTCCGGTTGCACCGTGGTTCCACTCGATACGGCCCTGCATGCGGACCAAATCTCGAAGCTTCTGAAGGACAGTGGCGCGTCTGCAGTCTTCTGCGATGCCAAGCATGTTGCGGTCGTGCGTCCTGCCGCCAGGGAATTGAATCTTGGCATGATCCTCATGGATCCGGATCGCATGGCCAGCCATTCCATTCAGGAGAGTTGGCTGGGCAATCTGCCCGCGATTCTCAGCGGGGGACCCGGCAAATTCAGACCGGCGGAATCGAAGGCCGCGGATTTGGCTTCCCTTCTCTATACCTCAGGGACGACGGCCGATCCCAAAGGCGTGATGCTGACGCATGCTAATTTTCTCGGCGAAGTGGAGGCGGTCTTCAACTGGGTCAACATCGGACCCGACGACGCCCTGCTTGGAGTTCTGCCCCTATTTCACGTGCTGGCGCAGATGGCGAACTTGCTGCTGCCGCTGGTCAAGGGATCGCGTGTCGTTTATCTGGAAACTCTCAATACGGCCGAACTCTTGCGAGCCCTCAGCGAGCGCAACATCACGGCCTTCGCCGTCGTGCCGCAATTTTTCTATCTGATTCACGAGCGCATCTTCGAGGAGGTTGCAAAACGACGAGCGGTCACGCAGAAGATTTTCGCCGGTATGGTTGCGCTAAATCGCGCGCTGCGCAAGGTTGGAATCAACGCGGGGCGCATTCTGTTCGGCAAGGTGCATCGCACGCTGGGACCGAAGATGCGCTACCTGGTGACGGGAGGCTCGCGATTCGATCCGGAAATTGCGCGCGATTTTCACGGCTTGGGCATTGACGTTCTGCAGGCGTACGGCCTTACGGAAACTACTGCCGCGGTCTTCGCCAACGCGCCCAACAACAACGTGATCGGTTCCGTGGGCACTGCGATGAAGGGAGTGGAGGCGAAAATCGTCGATCCGCAACCCCAGGAGGAAGGCGGCCAGGGCGTCGGCGAAGTCGCGCTGCGCGGCCCCGTCGTCATGAAAGGATACTGGAATCGACCCGACGCAACTGCCGCGGTGCTCCACGACGGATGGTTCTTTACCGGCGATCTTGGCTACTTCGATCCTCACAATAACCTGTTTCTCACCGGTCGCAAGAAAGAAGTGATCGTGTTGAGCAACGGCAAGAACGTCTATCCCGAGGAGATTGAAGCGCATTATCTAAAGTCGCCGTTTATCAAGGAAATGGCCGTCATGGGGCTGGAAGGTAAGCGGGGCGGGAGCGGCGACCGTTTGCACGCAGTGATCGTGCCGAATTTCGACGCGCTGCGGCAGCGCAAGATCGTCAATGCAAAAGAAGTGATTCGCTTCGACATCGAAGGACTGTCGCAGCAAATCGCCTCCACCAAGCGTATCGGCAGCTACGAAATCTGGCAGGAGGATCTGCCGCGCACCACCACGCGCAAGATCAAACGATTTGAAGTTGAAAAACTGGTCAAGGCAAATCAATCGAAGAAGTTGTCCGAAGACTCAAAACTGCCGGTTGAAAAGCCGCTCACCGCGGACGAAACTGCGTGGATCAATCAGCCGGACGTGCAGCGCGGGTTGAAGATCATCCGCGAAGCCGCCCGCGGCGCGCCACCGAACTTATGGCCTTCGCTCAATCTCGAACTCGATCTCGGGCTGGATTCGATGCAGCGCGTGGAATTGCTCAGCCGCATGGAAGAAGAGCTGGGCGGCAACGTTGAGGAATCGCAGTTGGCCGAGATCTATACCGTGCGCGATCTGGTCGACGCGGTCTTGCAGAGCGCAGCCAGCGGGGCCTGCGGTCCGAGAACACGCGTGGCGTTTGCCGGATGGAAGGCGATTTTGTCCGAAGAGCCAGAAAATCCCGAGGTGCTCGCGCTGGCCCATCCGAACCGTGCCACAGATACGTTCTGGTATCTGATGTCGCGACTCATGCAAGTCATTGCTCTGGACCGTTTTCAGCTGAAGGTCAGCGGCCTCGAAAACTTGCCGCAGAACGGGCCCTACATCATTTCGTCGAATCACCAGAGCTATCTCGATCCGATGATCCTTGCCAGCATTCTCCCGTCGGATCTGTTCCTTCGGCTATTTGCCGTGGGCACCAGCGAAATATTTGGCGAGGGCTTCATGCGCAGACTGGCGCGCTCGATCAAAGTGGTCGTAGTCGATCCGGATGCGAATCTTGTCCCGGCAATGCGAGCCGGAGCGTTCGGATTGAGGCATGGTTTAGCCCTAATTCTTTATCCGGAGGGCGAGCGCTCGATCGACGGCACACCGAGAATCTTCAAGAAGGGCGCCGCGATTCTGTCGATTCACCTGCAGGTGCCGATCGTGCCGGTTGCCATCGACGGCCTCCACGAAGTATGGCCGCGAAACAAATCCTTCCAGGGCTTTAAGCCTGTGAAAATCGAGTTTGGCAAGCCGATTTTTCCTCCTCCGGAATCGGAGGCGTCGGAAGCGGCTTATGAGAACCTGACTTCCGATCTGAAGGTGCGAATTGTCGAGATGTGGGAACAGCTGCGAAAGTCTCGATAGTTCGCGAGCTCAGGCGCTGACACCGGCAGCCTCTGCACCAAAAGCCTGGGCAAATCCGTTCACGACCAGCGAATCGTAGCGTGCATTCGATCGCCGGATGACTTCCTGTCTCGCCTGCGCAGGAGAGACCTTCGCGCCACCTTGCCCGCTGATGAGAGATTCATATTCTTCGGCAAGCATGAGAACCTGAACTTCAATCGAGGCATCTTCTGCCTTGCCGCCAGTTTGCCGCAGTTGCCTCTCAGTCATGAAAATCGGAATAGCCCGGCGCAACGATCTGGCCAGAGCTCTGCCCGACGGGCCGGCGGTGTGGGCATTCTTACCCCTCTGCCGTAGATCCTCGTCCGACACCTGCGCGGCTTTGCAGAGGACTGCGCTGGTGATCCCCAACTCGCTCAGGTTGAATAGCAGCGCTGCATAGCGAATGTCTTCCACGCTCGCCGTATCCAAGCCCATCGTTTCGGCGATCTTGGTGGCGCACATGGCAATGCGATAGGCATGCGCTTCGCTGTACTTCTGATTGGCCAGAAAATTCTGCAAAATAATCAGCATGCCGTCGTAGCCGTCTTCCATCTCGCGCAGCGTCTTCTGATTCCGTTCGTAGAGCGTGCCGGTAGCGTAGCCAGCCACCATCAGAACTCCGCCCCACACTGTAAGGTCGAGCCAGCGTGCGTCGAAAGGCACTTCTATGCGGCGGGTAAACAGATTTGGATTGGTGTAGGCAAGCCATGCGACCAGCGCAATGCTGGCAATGGCGGTGAGCGTCGCGTGACGGCGCCCGAAGTGGTAGGCGGAGAAAAGTGTCGGCAGAAAATAAAACACCAACGCCATACGCTGCGACGCGACCAGAAAATTCAACATCGCAGCGATTACGACCAGGAACAACAACAACCATAGCTCTGGATTGATCTTGCGCACCGTTACCTCCGGGGTCAGAGGCAGCCGAACGCGGAGGCCAAGTTCATAAGGATACCGCGTTCCAATCGTGCCGTTCTTCCATTTTCAGAGGCTATGCCTCCCAACCCAAATTACGGAAGTAATTATCTTGTGCTTACTTGGCGCGAGGGTGAGTCTGGTCGTACACCTGAAGCACATGTTTCATGGAGAGCTGCGTATAGCGCTGTGTGGTCGCCAGGCGCTCGTGGCCCAGTAACTCCTGGATCGCTCGCAGGTCGGCGCCTTCCTCGAGCATGTGCGTGCCGAATGCGTGGCGCAACGTGTGAGGATGAACATCGGGAGAGAGACCTTTCGCCACGGCAATCTTCTTGATGATGCGCCCAACGCTGCGAGTCGTGAGACGCCCGCCACGCTTGTTGATGAGCAGCGCATTTGTGTTCCTGTGACTCTCGGCCAACGCCGTCTGCCGCACTGGAAGATAGGCCGCGAGCGCTCCTTTCGCTGACTCGCCAAACGGAACGTAGCGCTCTTTCTTCCCTTTTCCGCGAATCAAAATGGCCTCTGCACTGAGACGAATGTCGTCAACGTTGATGCCAATAAGCTCCGAGTTGCGAATGCCGCAACCATAGAGCAGTTCGAGCATCAATCGGTCGCGCTCCGGGAAAGCCGAGGCTTCCGGCATTTGGCCATCGAGCACCGAATTCATTTCTTCGATGGTCGGCACGCGCGGGAGTTTCTTGGGTAGCTTCGGCGTGGCCACCAGCTTTGCCGGATTCTGCTCGACCACACCTTCCTGCGCGAGCCAGCGATACAGCGACCGTACCGCGGCAAGCGATCTGGCGACTGAAGTCCTGCTCAATCCTTTCTCATATAGCTGAGAAAGATATCCGCGAATCGCGATGTGATCGATCTCCCTCCATCCGCGCGAGCCCGCATACGCGGTGAAGTTCGCCAGATCGCCGCTGTAGGCCTTGATGGTGTGCGCAGAGGCGTTGCGCTCGCGCAAGTGGCGGAGAAAGTCGGCCGCGGCCTTCTCAACGATCGTCTGGGCCCTTGACATGCGATCTATCTCGTTTTCGCCCGCGGATGATGTTTCTGATACACGGTCCGCAACCGATCCAGTGCCAAATGGGTGTAGACCTGCGTGGTCGAGATGTCGGCGTGTCCGAGAATGGTCTGCACTGTGCGCAAATCCGCTCCGTTTTCCACCATGTGCGTCGCGCAGGAGTGTCGCAGCATGTGCGGCGACGCGTGGCGCCCCGAAGCGGCCGAAGCTGCTCCCACCATCTGCCACACGCGCTGACGCGTCAACTTGCGAGCACGACGAGCGATAAACAGCCAGGGAGAAGTCTTCCTGGCATCGACACCTGCCTTCCCTGCCGCAAGAACGGGCCGCGATTCTGCCAGGTAGGTTCTCAACGCATCCTGCGCGGATTTGCCGAGTGGCACGACTCGCTCCTTGTCGCCTTTGCCGCGAACCAGCATGTATCCCGCCTCAAGCTTCAAGTCTTCGAGCTTGGCGTTGATTATTTCCGAAACACGCAGCGCCCCCGCGTAGAAAACTTCCAGCATGGCGCTATCACGAGCGGCCAACGCTGGTAACGCCTTTATTCGACCGGCGTTTTCAGCCGCAAGTGGAGCGGCTAGCGTTGCCTCCATCTCGTCGCGCGCCAGCGCCTTGGGCAGCACCTTCCACTGTTTTGGAGACTCGATATTGAGCGTCGGATCCTGCTCTGTCTTATCGTCAAGCAAAAAGTAGCGATACAGTTGACGCAAGGCCGAAAGCTTGCGGCCTACGCTTCGGCCATCGACTTGATTGGAAAAAAGCTGCTGCAGGAATTCGCGGACATCACTGCGGCGCGCAGTCAGGAGAAGCCGCTTCCTTTTTTCCAGGAAGTCTGCAAACTGCCCGATGTCGGTGGTATAAGCGCTGATCGAAAGCGGTGCCAGGCCCTTTTCGATGCGTAGATAGTCGAGAAACGCCGAAAGCACGCGCGAATTGGCCTCAGAAGCCATTAGCAAGGACGGAGAAGAGATGAGTATGCGCGTTATCGGACACGGGGAGAAGTGATGACGCAGATTCGTCTGCGCCTGGGAGTTCACCTATGTCGCTTTCAGCTCGCGCAGCAATTCCACGGCGTAAATCGCCCCCTCCGGCGTTTCCTCATGCTTGAAGTAAGCGAAGACATTCCGTCCTGCAGCCATATGCTCTCGAATGCGCTCAACCATCGAACGGCGTTCCTCTGCCGTGTAGCTCGGCTTGCGGAAGCGATAGTAGGCGAACGATGAGGTCACCACATCCGGAGTCGTCATCGTCTCTGTCTCGGCGACACAGAGAGCCGCGCTGTTCGACTTCAACAAGTCCCACGTCGCATCGGCGAACCAAGAGGCGTGACGGAATTCAAACGCCGCCGGCATCGTGCGCGGCAAAATCGCAACAAAATCCTTGAGCAGGGCTTCATCTGCCTTGAGATTCGGCGGAAGCTGAAACAGCACCGGGCCAAGTTTTCCGGCTGCGGCTAGTGGCTCGATCGTTGCCAGAAAGCGTGGAACAAAATCCTCAGTGCCTTTCAGGCGTTTGATATGCGTGATGAGCTGGTGCGCCTTGATGCCGAAACGAAAGGTTGCGGGAGTTTGCTGTATCCAGTTCTGGATGGTCGTTTCTTTGACCAGCTGCCGAAAGGTGAAATTCACTTCGACGGTATTGAGCTGGGTCGCGTAGTGGCTGAGAAATTTCTTCTGTGCCAGCTTGGCGGGATAAAAGACGGGCTTCCAGCTCGGATAGGCCCATCCGGAAGTTCCAGCGAAAAATTGCGGCATAAGCGTCCGCGACGAGCAAGTCCCGTCGCGCCAATCAAGTCCGGGATTATACTCTGCGCGCGTTTTTCCGGCTTGCGCGCTGCGGCGCACTTATCTTCTTCGGCGCTGTCTTCTTCTTTCTCTCTTCTGCGTTTTTCTTCGAAGCTTCTCGAGGCTGCGGCGTATCTTCGTCCGCCTGCGCTGCGATCGTGATAGGCTCCGGCTGCGCCGCAGACACGGCGCCGGCCTTGAGATCTGGCAGCTTCTGTTTCAGTTCGAGCACTGGCTCAAACAAATCACCATTTTTGTCAAAGCGCGCAACCACCTGAGGGGCTTCGAATCGCAGCAATCCCGCGTCTTTTTTCTTTAGCGCCTGTTCGACTTCCTCCCACTTCACGGGGGTAGAAACTGTTGGATGCTCACGCGCCCGCAACGAATAGACAGCTACGGTCGTCTTGTGTTCATCATTCTGACTCCAGTCGACGAACACTTTCCCGGTGCGGATATGTTTCTTCATGTCGGAAACAACCTGCTGCGGATGGTCGTGCTCGAGCAACTGCGCTAGGGCGTGCGAAAAGAGCTTGGTCGCATCGTAGGTGGTGGGAGTATTGAGCGGAACGTAAATCTGCAATCCCTTCGATCCGGAAGTTTTCGGAAAGCTCTCGAGGCCGAAGTGCTCGAAAATTTCGCGCAGCCACAATCCGACCTGGCAACATTGCACAATGTTCGCCGGCGGCCCGGGATCGAGGTCGAATACCATCTCGGTGGGGCACGTGATGTCGCTCGCGAGCGCGAGCGAGGGATGCAGTTCCAGCGCCGCCAGGTTGGCCAGCCATACCAGAGTGGCGAGATCGTCCGCGAGCACGTAATGAATGGTGCGCCGGTTGTGCCCGCTCCAGATCGGCGCCGTCTTCACCCAGTCGGGCCGGTGCATGGGAGCATTCTTTTCAAAGAACGGCTCGCCGTCTACCCCATCCGGATATCGCTTGCGTGTGAGCGCGCGCCCTTTCAGATGCGGAATGATCGCGGGTGCAATCCGTACGTAGTAATCGATGACATCCTTCTTGGTGAACCCCGCCGCCGGATACAGTACCTTCTCCAGGTTCGAAAGCTTGAGATGCCTGCCCTGAACGTCGACGGCTGAGTCGGTCACATGCTCCTCGCCCTGTCATTGTGCCTGAAAGACGCGAACGCGCCAAATGCAGTTTTGCTCCTAAAACCGATGCCGAGTCCAGGGCTCGCTCGTTTGACAACTTCCCTTTCGCCCACGTACTTTTCAAACATCTGCCCTGCAGGTCCGTCTAATTCATATCTGTGCCGCCGCGCCGGCTCCGCACGTCGATGAAGATCGGAAATCGATCGAAACCGGGGTGGATGAAAAGAGGTTCGATGAAACCGCGCATTTTGAAAGTTACTGTCGTCTTTCTGGTTCTTACCGCCGTCGTATTGGCCCAGGACGTTGCCTCGTTCGAAAAGCGCATCACGGTGAAGAAATTGCCGAACGGCCTGACGCTGATGATTTGCCAGCGTCCCGAGGCGCCTGTCTTCTCCTTCTTTACGCTGGTCGATGCCGGCTCGGCGCAAGATCCAATGCGAGCCACCGGACTCGCCCACATGTTCGAGCACATGGCTTTCAAAGGCACTGACAAGATCGGCACGACCAACTACGCGGCTGAGAAGCCTGCACTGGAAAAAGTCGAAATCACCTACGCGGCCTATATCGCCGAGCGCGACAAAAGCGTCGATCGCGATAAGGCGAAGTTGGCGCAACTGGAAAAGGCCTGGAAGGACGCAATCGGCGAGGCCGACACATACGTCAAGGGCAACGAATTCGGCAAGATCATCGAGCAAAACGGCGGCGAAGATATGAACGCCTTCACCACTTATGACGAGACCGCGTATCACTACTCGCTCCCGGAAAATCGTCTGGAACTCTGGGCGTACTTGGAGTCGGAACGCTTTCTGCATCCGGTGTTGCGCGAGTTTTACAAGGAGCGCAACGTGGTGATCGAAGAACGGCGCATGCGCACCGACAGCAATCCGATTGGCCGTCTGCTCGAACAGTTCACCGCTGAGGCCTTCGAGGCGCATCCCTATCATCGGCCCACCGTCGGCTGGATGGCCGACCTGAACTCGTTTTCTGCCACTGACGCCCAGCACTTCTTCGACAAATACTATGTGGCATCCAACATGATTGTCGCCGTCGCCGGCGATGTGAACGCCAGGGAGGCCATGCCGCTTCTCGAAAAATATTTTGGCCGGCTGCCCGCTCGTCCAAAACCCGACGAGACAACAACCACTGAACCTCCGCAAAACTCCGAGCGCCGGGTCATCTTGATGGAAAAGAGTCAGCCTCTTTACCTGGAGGGCTATCACCGTCCCGATTACCGCAGCAAAGACGACGCAGTATTCGACGCGATCACCGACCTCATGTCGGAGGGCCGCACGTCACGTCTCTATCGCGCGCTGGTGCGCGACAAGAGAATCGCGTCATACGCCGCGGGATTCAGCGGCTTGCCGGGCATCAAATATCCGCATCTTTTCGCCTTCTACGCCGTCCCGCTTCCCGGCCATACCACTAAGGAAGTCGCGGATGGTATCCATGCGGAGATTGACCGAATCAAGAAAGAAGACATTTCTGATGATGAACTCAAGATGATCAAGACACGCGCCAAGGCCAACCTGATTCGTGGACTCGCCGACAACGAGGGCCTGGCCACACAGCTCGCGACCTACCAGACGCGCTATGGCGATTGGCGAGAGCTGTTCCGTTCAGTGGATCGCATCGATCAGGTGAGTAAAGCCGATATTCGTCGCGTGGCGAATGAGATCTTCGTTGATACCAACCGTACTGTCGGCGTGATCGAAAACGGAGGAGCTGCTCCGGAAGCTGGGGACGCAACCTCGAATAATTCCGGCGGTCGCGATTTGGGAGATCATGCTTCCGCCGCGCGGGATTCAGCCGAGGACGGAGGTGCGCAATGAAGCGCCGACTGCTGCTCGCGGTTCTGATTGCCGTCACGATCTTCCCATCGCACCCAAGTGCCGCGGCCCAGGCCGGGAGCTGGCAGCAGGTTCCCATTCCACCGCTGCCTGCCTTTCATCCCCAACAGCCGAAGCGCATCGAACTCTCGAATGGCATGGTCATTTTTCTGCAGGAAGATCACGAATTGCCATTGATCGACGGCAGCGCCCGTATTCGCGGCGGCTCGGTCAACGAACCCGCTAATAAGACTGGCTTGATGGACATTTACGGCGAGGTCTGGCGCACGGGCGGGACAAAGTCACAAACCGGCGATCAGCTGGACGACTTTCTGGAAGTCCGCGCAGCGAAAGTTGAAACCGGAAGCGGACCCGATTCCACGACCATCGGTTTTTCCTGCCTCAAAGGTGATCTCGACGACGTCTTCAAGGTTTTTGCCGACGTGCTGCAGAATCCGGAGTTTCGCGCTGACAAAATCGACATCGCGCAGAAAGAAGAGAACGACGGCATCTCTCGCCGCAACGATGACGTTGCAGACATCGCGCAGCGCGAGGCCACCAAGCTTGCCTACGGTGCGGATAATCCCTACGCCAGAGTTCCGGAGTATGCGACCGTAGCAGCGATCACGCGGCAGGATCTCATCGATTGGCACAACAAATACGTTCATCCCAACAACATCATTCTTGGCGTTACCGGCGATTTCGACTCAGCTGCCATGGAAGCCCGGCTGCGCGCCGCTTTCGAATCCTGGCCGAAGGGTCCAACGGTTCCGAAGAATGAGATTCGGTACACGCCGGCGAAACCTGGGTTTTATCTTGTCCCGAAAGACGATGTGAATCAGAGCAACATTCGCATGGTGGGGCTGGGCACGACGCGCGACAATCCCGACTACTATGCCATCAGCGTTTTCAATGAGGCCTTCGGCGGCGGCTTTTCCTCGCGCCTGTTTAATGACATCCGCACGAAGCGTGCGCTGGCTTACGGCGTCGGCGGCGGGATCGGAACGAACTTCGGACATCCGGGAATTCTGGAAATTTCGGTAGGCACGAAGAGCCAGAGTACCGTCGAATCCATTCAGGCGGTCGATCAGGACATTGACAATCTGGCGACGCAACCCATCAACGACGATGAAGTTCAGCGTGCCAAAGATGCCATTCTCAACGCATTTATCTTCCGGCTCGACTCGCCCGACAAGATTCTCTCCGAACGGATCACATACCAATATTACGGATATCCTCCCGACTGGCTCGACAAGTATCAGGAGGAGATCAGACGAGTAACGGCGGCAGATGTGAACCGCGTCGCGGCCAAGTATCTGCACCGCGATCAACTCGCCGTGCTCGTGGTTGGCAACACCAAGGAGTTCGATAAGCCGCTTTCTTCCCTCGGAGCGGTGAACAACGTCGACATCACAATTCCGTCTCCGCCCGCTGCGAAGGAAGAAGAAAACGCCAAGCCCGCTGCTGCGTCAAACACCGAAGGCAAAGCGCTCGCAGCCAAGGTCGCCGCTGCCATGGGAGGCCTGCCCAAGCTGCAATCGATCAAGACGGTGCGTGTGCATATTGCTGAAAGCGATGCTGGCGGGCCGCCGAGCCCGGTCGATGTGACGCTCGCCTTTCCCGACAGTATGCACATCAATGTAGAAACGCCCCAGGGTACTCTCACGATCGTGGCGTCTCCCGGGGCTGCCTTCATGAGCATGCCGGGAATGGGCTCTCGCAGCATGCCTCCCGATCAAAGGGCGGAGATGCTCTCACAACTCCACCACGATCTCATTTACGTCGCGCAGCACGCAGACGATCCGTCTTTCACTTTCACCGCTGCAGGAACGAAAAAAATCGGCGACGTCGATGCCTCCATCCTCGACATCGGAGGTGCCATCCCATGGGTTCGCTGGTATGTCGATCCGAAAACCGGATACATTCTTCGCGAGAAATACAAAGCGATGGGACAAATGGGTGAGTTCGAAGCAGAGACCACTCTGGCCGACTGGCGCACGGTTGACGGCTTAACCATGCCCTACCGACACGAGAACAAGCAAAACGGCCAGCAAACCAGCACCGCCGAGTTCAAGGCGATTGAGATCAACCCTGTCATCGATCCCAAGCTCTTCGCCAAACCTGCGGAGGCGCCGGCCGAGAAGCATTAGCGGAGTTCCCCATGAAGAAACTCGGGCTCAGGTCCGCTTTGATCGTTGTGCCCGCAATTCCTGCGCTTGCCCGGGTCGCCACCTCGCAATACGACAACTCCCGTACCGGTGGCACGCGCTCGGAAAAAATCCTCACTCCCCCGAACGTAAATGCCCGAGGCACGCACGACGTCATTTTCATCGCCACTGAGCATGCGTTCGATGCCGAAAGACTCGGCGAGCCGATCCACATGTCGGAACGGAACAGCGCGCGCGATGGCGACTCGTTTCGTGGTTTCGGTCGTCGTCAGCAGACGCCTCTACTTCGCTCCTCGCGGAGAAGTCCAAGTTCGCGCTCTTTTCCGGGAACAGACGACGTCTCTGAAGCCGCGTCTCGGTGTACATTGTTTTGCCAAGGACGGGTCCACCATGACACCTAAGCAAGCAAGTGAGCAGGATCTGCTGCCGGCATTACCCTTCGAGAGCTGGAAAGACACGTTGGCCACCGTGCACATGTGGGCGCAAGTAGTCGGAAAGGTCCGGCTCAAATTATGTCCGCTGGTGAATCATTTTTGGAATGTTCCTTTCTATCTGGGCGCGCGTGGAATGACCACGTCGGCAATGCCGTATCAGCGAAAAGGCATCTCCGGACCCGCTCCCAAAACGATCGAAGTTCGTTTCGATTTCATCGATCATCTGCTCCAGATCGAAACCAGCGAAGGCCGCGTTCTCGCAGTCGCACTCCGGCCGCAAAGCGTTGCCGAGTTCTACAGGAAGTTCATGGCAACCCTTGCCGACCTCGGAGTCACCGTCACAATCCGGACGACTCCCTGCGAGATTCCCGATCCGACGCCGTTCGAGCGCGACAACCTTCACGCGGCATATGATCCCGAAGCGGTCAACAAATTTTGGCGCATCCTCGTCTGGGTCGATCAGGTTCTCAAGGAATTCCGAGGCGGATTTCTAGGGAAGTGTAGTCCCGTTCATTTTTTCTGGGGAAGTTTCGACCTGGCCGTGTCTCGCTTCTCCGGCCGCAGAGCGCCTGAGCGGCCGGGAGCCGACTCCATAACGCGGGAAGCTTATTCCCACGAAGTGAGCAGCGCCGGATTCTGGCCCGGCGGAGGCGATATTAAAGGACCTGCCTTCTACTCTTACGCGGCGCCCGAACCGCCGGGCTACGCGGTGCGTCAGGTTCGCCCGCAATCAGCGTTCTACCATCCACAACTCAAAGAGTTTCTGCTGTTGTACGACGACGTTCGCGCCTCAGCCTCTCCAAAAACGGCGCTGATGGAATTCCTCCAGAGCACCTACGACGCCGCGGCCGATCTGGCGGAATGGGACCGCAAGGCCCTCGAGCGCTAAGTACGCTCGCACCACTCGTCGTGCCCGCGCTTGACGGGGTAGTACCTATCGGGAAAAATTCGGCTACCCCCCTCCCCTTGACCCCCGCCCGCCCGCGCGCGAGAAGGGCTCGCTGCGATGCGAAAGGCACAATTCGCAGGGATGCGCGAAAAGGGGGCCGAGGGGTCAATGAGTGTAATGGCCTGTTATCGACACCCATTTCTTAGATCGCCGCAATCTGTGAACAATTAACGTCGCTGCCCCGTATCGTGAATAGACTGGCACTCCGGTCGCGGAATTCACATGACGTTATGCTCGAAAATTTGCAGATTCTTGCTGGTCGCTTCAATCTGCCTGCAGTGTCAAGCCGTTGTTGCTGTTACCTCCGCAACTGATTCGGCAAAAGGCCCGACGCTCGCGGGTCTTCCCCAAGTAACGGGTCCATTTGCTGTCGGGAAGGTGACAGTACATTGGACTGATGAATCACGCATCGAGCCTCTGTCGCCCGATCGCGAGCCGCGTGAGTTAATGGTGGACATCTGGTATCCCGCCGAAGCAGCCGTCGCGGCTCCTGCTAACTATCTAGACGCGGCAGCGTATGAACGGGCAATGGGTACAGATGGCTTCAAGAATTTTTTCCGCGCCGCATCCGAAGCGATAAGGCAGGGGGTAAAAACCAAGGCGCTTGCCGCCGCACCTTATGCCACCTCCGCAAAACAAGGCCCTGTACTGATCTTCTCGCCCGGTGGCGGAATGATCCGAGAGGTTTATTCTGCGCAATTTGAAGACCTCGCTAGCCACGGTTATGTTGTAGCTGCGATCTCACACCCTTATGACGCCGTGGTAACCCTCTTCCCTGATGGCAGACAGATCGCTTACTCAGACGAACGCTGGCCCACGACACCATCGGTGGAAGGCGAAGCGAACCTCAACCAACTGGAATGGCATGCCAATGACATTCGATTTGTCTTGGACGAGTTGACTCGTGCGAATCTAGCTGGCTCTCGGGCGCTACCTTTTGCTGGCCACCTTGACCTGAATCATGTAGGGGCGTTTGGCCACTCGATTGGCGGGATGGCGGCGGCGCACGCGTGCCAACTCGACCGCCGTTTCAAGGCGTGCCTGAACGAAGACGGCGTCGTGGCAAAGAGGCCATTGTTTCTGGATGATCGTGGGTGGGGCATGGACCAAGCGTTCATGCTCATCCTGCACGACCCGCCAACTCGCTCACTGACTGAGGAGCAAGTCGCCCAGATGAAAATGTCGCGTGAACGCATCGAGGCGCTCGTTAGAAGGCTGGATGCGGATCAGGAAGCGGCGCTGCGAAATACGGGAAGAGGAGGCTATCGCATAAGATTGCGAAACGAGAAAGTCGGGCACATGGACTTCACCGATTTGCCTTTGCTCGGCGCGCACGACCGTTCCGATGCTGAAAAACGCACTTCGATCCTCGGGACGGTTAGGAGCTACGTTCTAGCTTTCTTCGACCAATATCTTAGAGGAACGACTTCGGAGCTGCTCAGTCCGACGGCTTCGACGAATGAATTCGTTGACTCGATACAAAGATTCGAGCCAGCCAAGTTTCCATGCCAAAAGCAGTGGCTCTCGCCTACGCCCAAAGGCAACCGACTTCCGAACTGAGGATTCACGAGCAACACACGCGCGCACGAGCCCCACGCGGGTGGGCGGGGGATCAGGGCCAGAGGGGGGTAGCCGAATTTTTCCCGATAGACACTACCCCTGCCCGCGCTTGACAGCGCGATCGCCTCCCGTTAACATATGGCGAACAAAAGGCGAACACGCATGTCTTCCCTGCCGTTGCTTCCGCTTCCCGACAGGCCTCGCCTCGTCGGCATCGCCCGCCTGGCTTCCGAAGGCGAATCCCTGCGCGAAGGCCACAACGTTGAATATTTCACTCTCCCGGCCAAGTCCCTGCTAAACCGCTGCGTCAGCAACCGTCGGATGCCGTTTGCCTGGACCATCAATCCTTATCGCGGCTGCGAATTCGGATGCCGTTACTGTTACGCGCGCTACACTCACGAATTCATGGAAATGCGCGATGGCATGGAGTTCGAGCAGAAGATCTATGTGAAGCAGCGCGCGGCGGAACTGCTCCGCCACGAACTACGCCGCGTGAAACCCGATGAAGCAATCGCGCTCGGCACCGCGACCGATCCTTACCAGCCGGCGGAACGGCGTTACGAAGTCACGCGCGGCATTCTGGAAGAATTCACGCGGCATCGTGGCTTCAACTTGGGCATTGTCACCAAGTCGAACCTGATTGCCCGCGACGTTGATCTGCTGCAGGAGGTAGCAAAGGCGAACCGCCTCTCCGTTCACATGACCGTCACAACCTTGAACGTCGACTTGGCGCGGATTCTGGAGCCTCGCGCACCGCGGCCCGATCTCCGCCTCGATGCGGTTCGCGCCCTGACTCAGGCCGGGCTGCGCGCCGGCGTGAGCTGTTCTCCCGTGCTGCCCGGAATTACGGACTCTCCGAAAGACCTGGAAGCCTTGATCCGCGCAGCTTCCGAGACGGGGGCGGATTACGTTTTCGCGAATCCGCTTTTTCTCAAGCCTTGCTCGGCCGCGGTGTTTCTCCCGTTCATCGAGCAGAATTTCCCTCATCTCGCGCAGAATTATCACGAACGCTATCACGACCGGGCATTCCTGCCTGGGGCCTATGCGAAACGGCTGTCACAGTTGATCGCTCGCCTGCGGGAGAAATATAAAATGACGCGTGCCTCGCGCCCCGATCGTCCCGCCTTCGCGACGAAGTGGCCGGTGCAGAACTTCGACGAGCAGTTGAAGCTGTTCTGAATTTGCGAATTGCGATTCTTGATTTGCGATTAGGCTTGGACCTTCGCAATGCGCAATTGAAACTCGCCATTCGACGATCCGAGCCCGCTCCCTTTCTTCTATAATCCAAACTGAACCATGGCGAGCGCCTCCCCACCCGCCGGACAGCCTGCCACGCAAGACGTTCCCCTTGGCGTGCGACTGCATAATTTCTGGCGGCGCGTTACCGAGGGCCTCGAGGTCAGCCAGCTCTGGTCGCAGTTTGAATCCGAGGCACGCGCCAGTTACCGCCTTTACTCAAAAGACGTTGAAGCAAAAACCCCCGAGGGTCTCACCGAGCGCGGACGCCGCCTGCACGTCATCAAGGAATTTTTCTGGGCCGTCTTCGAGAAGCTCTCGCCGGCGCGCCGCGTCCTTTTGCTTCTTGCTCTGATTCTTCTGGTAATCCCTCACGGCGGCTTCAACTACACGGGCGGCGACGGCAAGATCTACGCCGTCGAATTCGATCTCCATTTCTGGGCAGCCTTGCTTCTTCTGCTTCTGCTCATCCTCGAAATCGCCGATCGCGTGGTGATGAAGCGTGATCTGCAGATCGCGCGCGAAATCCAGACGTGGCTTCTGCCGGGCGCTCCACCGCAAATTCCCGGACTCGCCCTCGCCTATGCCACGCGCCCCGCCAATACCGTCGCGGGCGATTACTACGACGTCTTTCCCCGCCCCGGCCGCACAAATGATGAGAATCGCGTGGTGCTCGCCATCGCCGACGTCGCCGGCAAAAGCATTCCCGCCGCCATGCTGATGGCCACCTTTCAGGCCAGCCTCAAGACCCTCTCCACGGCGCAGGTAGCCCTGCCCCAACTCGCCGCCAACATGAATAAATATGCCTGTTCGAACAGCCAGGGCGGGCTGCGCTTCACCACCGCATTTCTCGCCGAGTACGACCCCGTGCATCGGACCATCGACTACATCAACGCCGGGCACAATAATCCGATCCTCCGCCGCGCCAGCGGACAAATTGAGCGGCTCGGCGTCGGCGGCCTGCCCTACGGCATTCTTCCCGACGCGAAATATGAATCCGCCTCTGTTACCCTGGCACCCGGTGACTGGCTCATCATTTTCACCGACGGATTAGTCGAAGCGGAAAATGCCCGCCAGGAGGATTACGGTGAAGCACGCCTCCTGAGCGTGCTTGACGCCGGAAAATCACTAAGCCCCGCTGAGATGCTCAAGCGCCTGATGTATGAAGTCGACGTCTTCGTAGGCAATACTCCCCAGCACGACGACATTACTTGCATGCTGCTCAAGGCAGAAAGCTCTTGACAGCCAGGCGCTTAAGGAAGGGAAGTTCTGATTCTCAGCTGGATTTGTCGCCGAAGAATAACTTCGTCTGAACGGCATTTTTTCTAGCTCCATCCAGATTCAAAGAGATTCTTTGCGCCGTGTCTTCGGCCGCCTGCGCCTCCTGAAAGCGCCCGGCGTGACGCAAAGCGTCGGCCAGCAGGAGGAAGCCCACGTCGCTGGGTTCCACTCTTAAAGCGCGATTCCAGCGGTCAACCGCCTCTGTGAAATTGCCCGCGCGCTGGGCCAGCAGTGCGGTGGCTCCCAGCGCTGACGCGTCGTTTGGATTTAGCCGCAAAGCGCTCTCGTAGCTCTCTCTGGCCTGATTGTAATTCTGCAACTGTACATAAGCCGAACCCGCCTGAATCCAGGCTGTGGAACGCAACTGAGGATTGAAAGAGCCGTTCGATACTTTGGAGTATTGTTCAATCGCGCCCTGAAGATGCCCGTTGCGCTGTTCGTACATGCCGATCTTCAAGATCTGATCCGGGGGATAGTCGTACAGGGCTTCCGAGGCGCGGAATTCGCTGATCGCGTCGTCGAATTTGCCCTCGCCGTTCAACGTCATCGCCAGTTCGGCATGTGCTAAGTAATTGCGCTCGGTGACTCGCGCCGCATATCCCCACAACGTCTCACCGTCATGCCAGTAACTCAGCTGGTGATACGTGAGCGTTCCCATGATCCCAACGGCAAGCGCGGCAGCGACCGCTACCCATGCGTTTGGGACGTGCGTTCTTTGTGCAACCTCGGCCATCCCCCAAACCAACATTATGGAAAGACCGATCATCGGGATGTATGCATAGCGGTCTGCCATGGCCTGCTCGCCCACCTGCACAATTCCGATCATGGGCACCAGAGTTCCCAGAAACCAAAACCACCCCACCGCGAGATAGCGGAGATCGCGCCGACGAAGCACGAAAAACGTCACCAGCGCTAGCAGCACAAAAGCTCCGGCCATCCGCGCGAAGCCAGGAGAGCCTGTATGAGGATAAATCGGGGATAACCTCACGGGCCACAGGGTGTGGGCTATGTAGCGCACATAGCAAACGATCGCATTCTCTGCACGGGCGGCGAGAGAATACTCTTCGAGAGTTCGCAGCGCGCTTCCCTCATGCTGGGACCACACGGTGATCAGGGCACTCACAGCGGCGAGAAAAAACATCGGCAGTTTCTCTCGAACCAAATACTGGAACGATCGCGGCGCAGATGGCGCTGCAATGCTCGAACCCCGAGCAAACATGCGGCCCAGCGGCCAGTAATCCCAAAGCAGCAGAACGCAGGGCAAGGTAATGATCTGCGGTTTGGCCAACAGCCCCAAGGCAAACAACGAGACAACTCCGAGATATCGGCCCGTCCCCCCGCGACGTGCGTACCGGCCATATAGCCACAACGCCAGCAGGAAAAAGAACATGCTAAGCACGTTCTTTCTCTCGGCCGCCCAGGCCACCGACTCCACGTTCTGCGGATGCAAGGCGAACAGCGCGGCCACGATCAGACTCGGCCATCCCGCGCCCGTGGCCTCGAGCAAGAGTATGAAAAGAAGTACCGCGTTCGTCGTGTGAAGTAACAGGCTGACGTAGTGATGACCGGCCGGATTCTGTCCGAACAACTGAAAATCCAGAGCGTGGGAAAGCCACGTCAACGGGTGCCAGATTCCGGTGTTAACTGATGTGAAAGCGTAACTGACCGCTTGCCACGTCAGCCCGGAGCGAATGGCAGGGTTCTGCATCACGTAGACGACATCATCGGAGTACACGAAACCGCAGTGCGCGATGGGGTTGTAGAAGGCTAGCGTTGCCACGGCTAGCAGCAGACACATAATTGCGGTATTTTGCTGCGGAGAAAACGTGACGCGATTAGCGGGCGGCGCTGCCGCACTTTTCCGCAATCTAGCCGCCGCTGACGCCACAACGCCACCTCCAATGTCGTTGAAAAGCGGATTATAGCTTTCCTCAGTTTCCTGCCCCGACATTCGTTACTGTTTGTCGGTACTTTCGTAACAAGCGCTCGATGAGATCGCGCCTCGCGTGCCGCGCATTCTCGAGCACTAATTTCCCTTCATGAATTCCGCGTACATCCTATGGAAACCATGCACACCCTTTTCCTGCTTTACGCTGAAGCGTCCTCGGGAATAACTGCGTGACCTAAGATTCTTCTGTACCCTTTCGCAGATAGCGACGTCCTCGATCTGAATCTGATCGCTGAACTCCACCGAGGCCTTTGCCGCGGGAGTACTATGATCTTTCTCCGGCAGATACCATTCGAAGATCGCCATCGACCGCTCCGGTTCGATGGGGAGAACAATGTTCAGGGATAGGTTATCGGGATAGCAGTTCAGCATCCAGTTGGGAAAAATCCAGAAATAGTCGGCCGTGAAATCAGAGAATGCGTCGCCGCGCGCTTGCTGGTATCTCCGGGGCGTTGCATCGCCCGGCTGCGAGCCTCGGATCGGGCTGAACTGTCGCACGTATCCCTCACGGCCCTGCGTGTGCAGCTCAACGACATACGCGTTGTAGTCGAGCTCGCGGTTCAGCCCCGGATGCACGCTGGGTAGGTGATATCCCTCCAGATAATTGTCCACATACGTCTTCCAGTTGCACTTCATGTCGTAGGTGCGCCGCTCAAACAGCTTCATTTGCGCAAAGGGAAATTTCTCAGCCTGTTGCGGCAACTCGCCGAGACTGTCGCGCAGGGGCCGCGCTTCGGCATCCAGATTCACGAACACCAGATTGAACCATTCCTCGGTCCGCACCGGAGCCAGCGCAAACTCCTCCGGTCGGAATCCTTCCACTCCCTCCACATCTGTCGCACTGATGAGGGCGCCATCAAGCCCATAGGTCCAGCCGTGATAGCCGCATCGAAACAGCTTGCGCGATCCACATCCTTCGGCTGGAGGCCCAGCTCGATGCCGACATACGTTATAAAAACCTCGTAAGCCTCCATCGGACCCGCGCACCAACAGGAGAGGCTCGCCGGCCAGCTCGGCAGTGAAGTAGTCGCCGGCATTCTCCACCTGGCTTGCGTGTCCAACGACCTGCCAGGTGCGGGAGAATATTTTCCTCTTCTCTGCGGCGAACACAGTCGCATCCGTGTAAAGCCGTGAGGGCAGAGTCCAAGCACGTGCGATGTCGGCCTCGACATGAAATGCACCTGGTGGAGTCGTCATAATGAGTTTTGAAAGCGCTACCTCCTCGCAAACTTCAAACCGCGCGGACCATTCTAGGGCAACGCGCGAGCTCGCGCGCTCCGGCACAGATCCTCGAGTTGATCGCACCCGCCGATGGTGTGACCGCTGCGAACTCTCTGACTGGCAGAGCTTTGAGTTGCAAGGCGCCGCGACGGGCTCGTTCTAAAACAGAACTGTATCAGTTCCGGATTGACACGAATTGTCAGAGCGGAGACGGATTTTGGCAGCTTCCCTTGGTTATGAGGAACTTAGAATGGGACCGAAGTGCTTCTCTGCACTGAAAATAAAGCTGTTCCCGAGAGGCTGGGCAGAACTAAGGTAACGTGCGTCTTTGGTCTGGCAAATGCAAACATTAGGCACGACTGCGTCATTCGTGACCAGATACTCTAAAAGAAACCAACGAGGGGAAAATCGAGATGCGGAAACAGAAGGGTTTTTCACTGATCGAGCTGCTGATCGTGGTGGCAATCATCCTGATCATCGCAGCCATCGCCATTCCGAACTTGCTGCGCGCCCGCATGGCGGCCAATGAGTCGTCTGCTGTCGCTTCCATCCGTACCATCAATACCGGTATGGTTACCTACAACTCCACTTATCCGACGGTGGGCTTTGCTGCCACCCTGGCTGCGCTCGGTCCGAACGCGAATCCTTGCACCGCGACCTCGACCAACGCCTGCTTGATTGATAGCGTTCTTGCCGCCGGCACCAAGAGCGGATACACCTTCAAAGCGACTGGCGCGGGTGGTCCTCCGGCAGTTCAGTACTATGCGACGGCTGTTCCGGTTACGGTCGGACAGACGGGCAACCGCAGCTTCTGCTCGTTTGAAGACGCTGTGGTTCGCGTGCAGCCCACGGGCGCCGCGATCGGAGCTGAAGCGACCTGCCAGGCTCTCCTGCCGCTCAACCAGTAACTTAGTTTGATTTGGCGAAGTACTCGGGGGAGGGTACAAGCCAGGGAGCAGCGAACGCAAGTTCGCTGCTCTTTATTTTTGGCGGGGGTTCTGTAATTTCTTCTGTTCTGAGCTGAGCTTTGCAGTGACCGTCGTAACCGCGCTCTTCTGCCGAATTGTTCCCATCTTGCTTATAATCTTTTCGGAACTCTGCATACGCAGTTCTCGGAAACAATGGCCGCGATAGAAATCCTTGGTTTGGAAAAGACCTACATGGTGGGCTTCTGGCGCAAGCGGCCCAAACGCGCCCTGCAACCGCTGCATCTAACAGTGGAAGAAGGCGAAATTTTCGGCTTCCTCGGACCGAACGGCGCCGGCAAGACCACCACTCTGAAGATGTTGATGGGCTTGGTGTTCCCGACTGCGGGATCGGCGCGCATTCTGGGCCGGGAGTGGACCGATCCGGAAGTAAAAGCGCAGATCGGTTTTCTTCCTGAGCAGCCGTATTTTTACGATTATCTGACTGCTCACGAATTGCTGGATTACTATGGGCAACTCTCTGGCATGCCGTCCAAAGATCGCAAGCGGCGCGTCGAAGAGGTTCTCTCACGGGTTGGGCTCACGGACGTGAAAGGTGTGCAGTTGCGCAAATTCTCGAAAGGAATGCTGCAGCGTGCGGGAATCGCGCAGGCCATTCTCCATAATCCCAAGCTTGTATTCTTCGACGAGCCGATGTCGGGACTGGATCCGCTCGGCCGGCGCGAAGTGCGCGACCTGATGGAGCAATTGAAGCAGGAAGGTAAGACGGTATTTTTCTCGACGCACATTCTGTCTGATGCGGAAGCGCTTTGCGACCGCGTCGCCATCATTCACAAGGGCGAACTGCGAGGCGTGGGCGCCGTGGAGGATCTGACATCTAGCGTTCAAGGAAAGGTGGAAGTCATCTGGCAAGGCGTACAGATTCCACCTTCGATGAAGGCTCTGGGAGCCGACTGCCACGTTACTGGCGACACCGTGCGTGCAGTAGTTGCCGAGAACCAGCAGGACGCAGCCATCGACGCTCTTCGGCGCGAGCGCATCCGCCTGATTGCCATCACTCCCCTGCGCACTTCGCTCGAAGCCTACTTCGTCGAGAAGCTGCAACATTCGCAGACGGCAGCGACTACGGTGGGTAGCTCAAAATGAACGCCCGCATCGTCCATATCGCGTCGAACACGTTTCGCGAGGCGGTCCGCGATCGCGTGCTTTACAACCTGATCGCCTTTGCACTGCTGCTTTCCGGTGCGGCGATTCTTGTCGGCCAGATCTCCATCGACATCGAGCGGCTCGTCGTTGTTAATCTTGGGCTCGCCGCGGTCTCATTATTCGGAGTGGTTATCGCCATTTTCATCGGCATTGGTCTGGTCTCGAAGGAGATCGAGAAGCGCACGCTTTATACGGTTCTTTCGCGCCCCGTTCGCCGCTGGGAGTTTATTGTTGGCAAATTTTTCGGGCTGGCCGGCACCCTCGTTGTGAACACCTTCTTTATGGCCA